>Ga0209901_1000671_pt1 | contig 12295 bp, 10 predicted proteins | sample OrgsoiDNA_201058_FD_185806 | JGI IMG/M metagenome (GOLD analysis project Ga0209901, IMG submission 185806) | Permafrost soil microbial communities from the Arctic, to analyse light accelerated degradation of dissolved organic matter (DOM) -... | ecosystem: Environmental > Terrestrial > Soil >...
TCGCTGCCGGCCTCTTGGACCATGCGCACGGCGCGCTCCATCACTTCGGGGGAATATCGGACTGATTTTTTCATGGTGGCTCCATTTTCTCAAATGTTGGAGCCTCCTTCAAACCCGGGGCGATTCACCACAGCAGTTTTCAACCTGATAGTGAATCCGATGCTGTATAAGCCGGGATTGACGGTCGATGACGGCGGCCAGATTCTCTTGTGCCAGTTCAAGCATTAACGCGCTGCCCAAAGTTTCCAACGTTGGAAATTGGTCGCGATGTGCTTCAAGAGGTGCCGCAGGCTAATCTGCAGCCATAGCAGAACAGCGTGGTGATAAATCGTTTTCGTGGATCGTCGACCTTGGAGTCGAATCCGGACAGCGGACCGAACTGCTTGTGCAGGTCCAGCCAGCCGTCCGACTCCACCAGGATGTCGAGGATGTTTTTTTCGGGCAGTCGCGTGGTGAGAATTTTGTCGATCTTCTCCAGCGCCTCAGGCTTCGCGTCCTTCGCATGCTTGCGCAGAATCAGCTCGGTACCGACCAGGTCCACATGCTCGTTTTCCGGCAAACCAGCATCGACGCGGGCGGCGGTGGCTGCAAGGGACTTCTTGAGCGCCGCAGAGAATGCCTTGGGCTCAGTCTGCAGACCCAGCATGGCGCCATATTTTTCCACTTGGTCTTGGTACAGGTCCCAGTCGACCAATTGCGTCCGGTAGTCGCTGAAGTGGTCACTGTTGGCCACAAACAGGTCACCCGATTGCAGCTCCTGCATAGTTTCGGTAAGGACGCACAGTTCAAAATACTTTCGGCTCACTTCGGTGACAGTCCCGGAGCGCTGTCCAGTGACCAGCTTGCGCCATTTCTCCGGGATCCATTTCAGGCTGACGTTGGTTCCCGCGATCGACAGGCAGTCGCGGTGGCTTTGGAATAACATGACCATCAACGCATAGCGTTTATCATACTTCAGCACCTTCATGTCTGCCGCGTCAAGCGCTCGGGCCTCGTGCACATACTGGCTTCGCTTGACCACGGGGATGTGCGCGACGGAAGGCAATTCTGTGGCCCAGCTCTTGAGCCATTGCAGATGCTCCAGGTATTGCCGTACCTCCGTGTTGGTCGGCTTTTTGGGATCCTGTTTGAGTTGCTGCCAGCTTCCATGCACCTCACGCGGGAATGGTGCCGCCTCTCCTCTTCGAGGAGATCGCGCGCCGCGATGGCACGCACGCCTATCTTTTTGCTGACGAAAGAGACGATGGGGACCGGAATTTCATGGAGCATCGGGAAGTAGCCCAGCCTCAGGACCGTTTTGAGCAGCAGTGCCAGGTAAAGCTTGGCGGCTGGCGTCTTGGCGTTGCGACGGATGAATTTGCTGTCTTCGACACTGGGCGCATACACGTCCTCAAGTTCGCGTTGCGTCAGTTCAGGCTTAAAGCGTGGATACGCAGTTTCATGAATGCTGCTCAAGACCAGGCCTCCCATATGGTGGCCGCCCTCATTATGCCTGACTGCGTTCAGGCCAAGCATCGGTGGGGCGGCTGTTCATCGTCGCAATGCACGTTTTCCAACGTTGGAAACGTTTATAGTGATAAGACCGCTCTTTGGTCGTCCGCCAAGATTTTTTTCAGCGTCCGGAAATCCGTGCGAACACGTGATGGACACCTTCTGGCGCACTGGCCGCGACCAATGCTTGCTGGTCGGTTACTTTCCAGCGCGCCAAGGAATTGAGCGGTGTTGGTTTTGACGCTGGGCTGGGCGGCGAAGGCGCCGCCGCCGGCCAGGGATGGTACGCTAGCAGCCAAGATATTGTTCAATTGGGACACGCTGATACTCCTCCAAAGTTTGTATTGAATAATGAAATAGCGCACTCGCTCAGGCGCCGTCGCATGTACCGCTCAGAAGCTATGCTGCATCCCCAGTGCGAGCGCTTTGATTTCCGCACCCACTGCGCCTGGCGCAACCGATGTATCGGCCGATACCAACGGAAACGCTGCGCCGGCGCTGTTGTCGATCTGTCCGTAGGAGCTGTACAGCGCGGTCCTCTTAGACAGTGGATAGATATACGCTAAGCTGACCACGCTACCGGCCTGAGCCGCGCCGATGGCGACACGCTGGCGCAGGCGCTGGAAATTGGCGTGCACCGTGCCGTTGCCCAGTTGTGCCGTGGCGCCGAACCAGTATTGGCTGGCGTCGGTATTGGCCAACGTCGGCTGCTGGATGCGCAAGCGGCCGGTGGTCAAGGCCCAGCGGCCGAAGTTGTAGCGCGCGCCGATCACTTCATCCTTGCGCCTGCCGGTCCCGCCGGTGAAGGCTGCCGGCATGCCGGCCACCTGGGGCAGCGCAATATCCTGGTAGACCGCCGTGACCATCAGACCGGCATACAGATATTTGAGAGATACGGCTCGCATGCGATTTGTGTCGGAGGGCGGCGTGCCGGGAGTGCCGCCGCTTTCGGAGCCGGCGCTGTACATGGCCCGTCCGGTCAGGCCGCCCATCTCCGGCGTCACGTAGAAGAGCGCGTTGCTGGAGCGGCCGAAGCGGTCGGTGCCGGTTCCCGACAACACCACGCTTTCCTGCAAATTGCCGTAGAGCGTCAGGCTCAGCGCATCGCTGTCAAGCGCGGCCCAGTAGATCGGTGTGTAATCGCGACCCAGCGTGACGGTGCCGAAGTCGCCGCGCAGTCCGACGTAGGAGCGGCGATTGAAGACGCCGGTGACGGATGCTCCGCCGGGCGCTGCCGGCGTGGCCGTCGATGGATTGCCCTGGTAAGTCTTGAGTGCGCCGGTATCCGCGTCGAAGCCGGCTTCGAGCTGGAACACGGCCTGCATGCCGCCGCCGAGATCCTCCGTGCCGTACAGGCCGAACAGCGACGGGTGCAGGATGCCCGAGCTGATCTGCGTGGAACTGGCGTTGCTGTGGGCGCCGTTATTGACGGAGGCCACACCAAGGTCCACCGAGCCGTACAGTTTTACGTCCGATGCCGATTGCGCCCATGCCGCTGCCGATGCAATGGACAGTGCTGTGCATACCAACTTTCTTTTGATTGTCATATTGCTGTCTCCTGGGTTGTATAAAAATTCCGATGGCAAGCCAGTGTGGTCCTGGCCTTGTGCCTGTTTGCTGTGAGGTGATGCGTTTCAAATCGATTCGAGCTGGCGTCCGCTGGTCTTGGGGCCGAGGACGGCGACGGCCAGCATCACCACGCCCATGCAGCCGGCGATCAGCACGAACGCGCCTTCGACGCCGTGGCGCTGCAACGCGTAGGCGATCAGGAAGCCGCTGGCGGCGCCGGACAGCCGGCTCCACGAGTAGACGAAACCGATCGCCATGGCCCGTATCGGCGTCGGATACAGCTCGGCTTGATAGGCGTGGAAATTGAAGGCCAGGATGGCCGAGGCCAGCGTCTCGACGATGCCGCTACCGACGATCAGGGCCGGCGTGTCGGTGTGGCCGAACACCAGGCCGGCGAGCGCGACGGCCAGCGCCGACAGCACGATCTGCCACTTGCGCTCCAGCCGGTCGGCGAAGCCCATCGCGATGGCGGGACCGAAGGGCGCGACGAAGGCTATCGTCAGCGTATAGCCGAGACTGGAGGCCAGTGGAATGCCGCGCTCGACGAGGAAAGTCGGCGCCCAATGTACAAAGCCATACAGCCCTATCGTCTGGAAAATATGGAACAGCACCAGCATCACGGTGCGCGGCGCATACTTGGGCCGCCACAGTTCGCGCCAACCACTGCCTGCCGTTACGCTGGCGGCAGGCGCCGGCGCCGACGTCACCGGCGGCAATGGCCGGCCGTAGTCGGCGCTCACGCGCAACTCCAGTTGCGACACCAGCTGCTGCGCCAGCACCGTGTGACCGTGCGCGGCCAGCCAACGCGGGCTCTCCGGCAGATGCTTGCGGATCGCCCAGACGGGCAGCGCACCCAGCGCGCCCAGCAGGCAGACCCAGCGCCAGCCGTCGATGCCGAACGGCTCGGCCGGAACCAGTAACCAGCCGAGCAGGGCGACGGTCGGCACCGCCAGGAACTGGATCATCTGGTTCAGCGCGAAGGCGCGTCCGCGGATATGCGACGGCACCATCTCGCTGAGGTAGGCGTCTATGGTCACCAGTTCCAGTCCGAGGCCGACCCCAACCAGCAGCCGCCAGCACAGCAGGCCGGTGGCGGTATGCTGCAGCGCCATCATCACGCTGGCCACGGAATACCACAGCAGCGCGACGGTGAATACCGAACGGCGGCCGAGGCGGTCGGCCACGAAGCCGAAGATGCAGGTGCCGATAAACAGCCCGGCGAAATTGGCCGCGATGAAGGCGGCCATGCCGTTGGCGCCGAACAGCGTAGCGGTGGTCGTGCTCAGCAAGCCGCTGTGCACGATGCCCGGCGCGATATAGGCGGTGGCGAACAGTTCATAGAATTCGAAGTAGCCGCCCAGCGACAGCAGGATCACCATCTGCCAGATGGTGCGGGTGGCGGGCAGGCGGTCGAGCCGCGCGGCGATGTTGGCGGGCGTGGCGGGACGCGGCGGCTGCATCGCCGCCTCGGTATGCGTGGTGGACATCTGGGTTCTCCAATGATCGTCAGCGTGACGAGGGCGGCCGTGCGCCCAGGCTGGGCCTGGCCGCGCCGGCCTGCGAGGCCTGCGCAAGGTGCGGGGGCGCTTAGCCGAACGGGGCGGCGACGGACGGCGCCAGCAACGCATCGAGCGCGGCGGCGTCGTCCAGCTCCTCCAGCGTCAGTACGGTACGCACGATATCGTCCTGGCGGGCCGAAGCGATTAAGCCGTCGGTCAGCGAACGGAACTTCGTCACGATCTGTTCTTGGCTCAGGGGGTGCAGGAAGGAGTGCGCGGCCAGCAAGTACTGCTCATCCTGGCTGCCGTCGCGGAAATGCACGCGCACCCTGGCCTGACCGCGGCCGCCGGCGCCGGCCCGGTCGAGCTCGGGATCGTGGCGCGCGACGATGCGCGGAATCAGCTGCCACACGTCGTCCTGGTTGATGCGGCGCGGCGCGAACTGCGGCACCATCGCCGCGCCGTCGAGCAGCGCCACGGCCAGCGCGTAGGCCACATTCATTTGCGCGCCGATCGGCGTGATCGGCCGCTCGATAGGCCACCAGCCATGGTGGTACACCGCGTGCGGCAGCTCGACTTCGATGCGTTCGATCTGTTCGGGCAGTAGCGGACGGCGGGCATGGATCTGGAACAGCGCGTCGAGCGGCGCATGGAGTCCGGCCATCGCGGCGTAATTTTTGATGACGATGCGTTCCGTCTCCCACTGGGTACCCAGCCCGGCGGCGATCTGGCTGGCATCGGGTGCGTGTCCCTCGCCGAAGGTCGACAGGAAGCCGCCGTACTCGCGCTCGAACACGCGCTTGATGCCGGTGTAGCCGCCTTGCGCCAGGAAGGCCGCGTACAGGCCGTTGCGGGAGCTGAAGCCGTGGTGCATGCGCTTGGACATGGCTTCATACTGCGCCGCCATCAGGCCGGCCGATTGCGTGCCGGCCAGACCGAGGGCGTCCTCGAAGCGGGCGGCATCGAGGCCCAGCACGCAGCCGGCGGCGGCGGCGCTGGCGTGGGTGCCGAACACCGATCCCGAATGCCAGCCGCGCGACAGCATCTGCCCCCCGTGCAGGGCCAGGCCGACGCGCGGGCCGGTCTCGAAACCGGCGATGGCACCGCGCAGCAGCTGGGCGCCGCTGGTGCCGGACCGCAGGCTGGCACTGGCCAGCAGCGCCGGGATCACCAGCGAAGCGCTGTGCAACGGCGCGTAGGGATGGAAGTCGTCCAGTTCGAAGCCTTGGATGAAGGTGCCGTTCAGCAGCGCCGCCGCCGGCGCGCTGATTTTCCGGTCCCAGCCGATGACGCTGCTCTCGCCCGCGCCCTCCAGCGTCAGCACCGCCTCGACGGCCGTGCGCGACCACGGCAAATGGGCGCCGACGATGGCGCAGCCGATACCGTCCAGTATCAGGTGCTTGGCGCGTTCGCGCACATGCGCTGGAACCTGCTCCAGGCTCAGCTGTGCTAGCCAGGTGGCCAGTTGTCCCGTCGGGCCCGCCGGATCGGTGGCGGTGTGCGCCATGGTGGTATCTGTGTGCATGGGAATTCCTTGTTCGGGTCGTTAGTTACAGTGCCGCTCAGGGACGTTCGAAGCGGCCTTCGAGCCGGCCGCGCGCCAGCACATGGCCGTTCATTGCCGCCAGCAACTGTTTCAGCGTCGGCGCCTGGTCGAAGCGCAGGCGCTGGTCCAGCGCAAACAGCTGGAACAGGTAGCGGTGCTGGCCATGGCCGGGTAGGGCGCGCGGACCGGCGTAGCTCTGATGCCGGAAGGTGTTGCGGCCCAGCATCAAACCGGCCAGCAAGTCGCTTGACAACGCCCCCTCGGCCAGTTCGTGCAGTTCCGGTCCGATGCCGCACACGATCAGGTGGACAAAGGGGCGCGGCAGCGGCGCGTCGGGATCTTCGACAATCAGCACCAGTTCGCGTGTGGCGGCCGGTGCATCGCGCCACGTTAGCGGCGGCGAGACATTGTCGCCCACGCCCAGGCCGGCGTAGCGCAAGGGGATGGACTGGGCGGTGCCGAAGCCGGCGCTGCGCAGCACCAGCGTGTCCGGGGCGTGGGCGCAGGCCGGATGGTTCCATGCCAAGTGGCGCTCGCCGGCCTTGACGCCACGTAGCAGGCGTCCTATCCAGCGGGCTAGCATGATGGCTCCAATGGTGTTGATGGTTGCACAGGTTTCGAGGTCTGGACCCGGCCGTACGGCAGATGGTCGAGCTGCCAGATCCACGGCCGGCTGGCGCGGTCGGCCAGTTGCCAGGCCTGGATGCGCGCGTCGTGCAGCAGTGTCAGGCCGATTTCGTCGAGGCCGGCCAGCAGCGAGGCGCGGCGCAGCGGGTCGAGCGCGAAGGTGGCTTGCCAACCGCCGGCGGCGCTGATCGTGCAGTCGCGCAGATCGACCGTGACGGCGCTCCCGTCGGCGGCGTGCGCTGCCAACTGATCGAGCTGCGCCGCCGGCAGCACCAGCGGCAGGACGCCGTTCTGGTAGCAGTTGTTGGCGAAGATGTCACCGAAGCTGGGGGCGATCACACAGCGCACGCCCATCGCTTGCAGCGCCCAGACCGCGCTCTCGCGCGAGGAGCCGCAACCGAAATTGGCGCCGGCCAGCAGGACGGGCGCGTCACGGAACGCCGGCTGGTTGGGACCGAAGGCTGGATCGGGCGAGCCGTCAGGCAGGCTGCGCAGCGCTTCGAACGCGTAGGGGCCGAGTTGGTCCTGCGCGATGCTGGTCAGGCGGTCGATGCGGATGATGATGTCGGTGTCGACGTTGGCGCGCAGGACGGCCACGGCGGCTCCGTTGACGGAGATGAATGCTTGCATGATCAAATCTTCCTGACGTCGGTGAGGCAGCCGCTGACGGCGGCCGCGGCAGCCATGGCGGGGCTGCACAAATGGGTGCGCGCGCCGGGCCCCTGGCGGCCGACGAAGTTGCGGTTGGAGGTGGAGGCGACGCGCGCCTGCGGCGGAATCTGCTCGCCGTTGGCGGCCACGCACATGCTGCAGCCCGGCTCGCGCCATTCGAAGCCCGCTTCCAGGAAGATATGGTGCAGATCCTCGGCTTCGGCCTCGCGCTTCACTTGCAGCGAACCCGGCACAACCCAGGCCGTGACGCCGGCGGCCACGCGGCGTCCTTGCAGCACCTGGGCCGCCGCGCGCAGGTCGGACAGGCGCGAGTTGGCGCACGAGCCGATGAACACCCAGTCCACTGGTACGCCGGCCAGCGGCTGGCCCGCCCGCAGTCCCATGTAGTCGAGCGCCTGCTGCCAGTCGTTGCGGCGCGCTTCGTCCGGCGCGTGGGCCGGGTCGGGAACGTGGCCGTCGATGCGTATCGCCTGGTCCGGGCTGGTGCCCCAGGTCAGCGTCGGCGCGATGGCGCCGGCGTCGATGGCGATCTCGCGGTCGAACTTGGCGTCGGCATCGCTGGTCAGCGTGCGCCAGTAGCACAGCGCCTGCTCGAACAGCGCGCCGACCGGCGCGAACGGGCGGCCTGCCAGATAGTCGAAGGTGGTCTGGTCGGGCGCCACCATGCCGCATTTGGCGCCCAGTTCCACGGCCAGGTTGCAGATGGTCAGGCGGCCCTCGACGGGCATGGCGCGGATGGCGGCGCCGGCGAATTCAATCGCATGGCCGACCCCGGCGTCGGCGCCGAGGCTGCCGATCACGTGCAGGATCACATCCTTGGGCGTCACGCCGGCGTCCAGCGCGCCGTCGATGCTGATGCGCATGCGGCGCGGCTTTTGCTGGCGCAGCGTTTGCGTGGCCAGCACATGTACGCTTTCGGTCGAGCCGATGCCGAAGGCCAATGCGCCCAGACCGCCATTGGTGCAGGTGTGGCTGTCGCCGCAGACCACGGTGGCACCGGGCAGCACGATGCCCAGTTCGGGACCCATGACATGAACGATGCCCTGTCCTGGCTGGCCGAGGTCGAACAGGCGCACGCCGGCCTGGCGCGCGCCTTGCTGCAGGCCCAGCCACAGCGGCGCGCCCTTGGCATAGGTGCGGCCATCGCGGCCCGGTGCGCTCGACACCATGTGGTCCGGCGTGGCGAAGGCCAGTTCCGGATTGTGCAACGGCGTGCCACGTTTGGCCAGATCGGCCAGTGCCGGCGCGCCGGACAGATCATGCAGCAGATGGCGGTCGATGTGCAGCAGTGCCCAACCGTCGCCGAGGTCTTCGATCACGTGGGCGTCCCAGACCTTGTCGAACAGGGTGCGCGCTGTCATGCGCCGCTCCCTGCCGCTGCTGCTGCGTTCTGGTACAGCGTGCGCAGGCGACTCCACTCGTCCGAGCCGAGGCGGCGGAACAGGTCGGCGACCTGGGCGTTGTTGGGCAGCGCGGGCGGCAGGCCGCTCGCGGACAGCTGGCGCAGCGCCTGGTCGCAGGCTTCGACGACAGAGCGCAGCAAGATGCCGGGCAGGATGGCCATGCGGTAGCCCATGGCCTCCGCTTCGTGCTGGGTGACGATGGGCGTCTTGCCGCCGGGGACCAGGTTCAGCAGGCAGGGGCCTTTGACCAAGCGCGGCACGGCCTGCATTTCATCAAGCGTCTGCGGCGCTTCGACGAAGGCCATGTCGGCGCCAGCAGCCAGCGCGGCGTTGGCGCGCGCCACCGCTTCGTCCAGACCGGCGACGGCGCGGGCGTCGGTGCGCGCGATGATGAGGAAGTCCGGATTGCGCCGCGCCGCCACCGCCGCGAGGATGCGGGCCAGGAACTCATCGCAGCTGACGATCTGCTTGCCGTCGAGGTGGCCGCAGCGCTTGCTCAAGACCTGGTCTTCGATATGCAGGGCGGCCACGTTGCGGCTCTCGAATTCGCGCACCGTTCGGGTGACGTTCAATTCGTTGCCGTAGCCGGTGTCGGCGTCGGCGATCAGCGGCACGCCGACCGAACGCGCCATGACGCCGGCGTTGTCGGCCATTTCGGTCAGCGTCAGCAGGCCGAAATCGGGAAAACCGCGCGCCGCCGCCGTGCCGGCGCCGGTCATGTAGACCGCGGGATAGCCAGCCTGTTCGATCAATCGGGCAGTCAGACCGTCATAGGCGCCCGGCACTGTCAGCATGCGGGGCTCGGCCAGTAACTGGCGCAATCGTGTGGTGGGGTGCATTTATTGCCTCCGAAATGTAGGTAGATATCGCGTTAAGTCATCATAAGGTACTATCATTATAACGATATAAATTCAAAATTCAAGCAAGAGATTCTGACGATTTTTTCAAGGCGCTTTTGATGGCCGCTGCGCCGCCCACCCACGCGGGGTGCATAGACAGATCTTGATACCTGGGGGTATAGACCAACCTGCCGGAGCTATCTATCGATGCGCCCGATACTCTGGCGAGCGGCAGCATCGCGCATGGCACAGCCATGCGCGATGCTGTTAAAATCTATTGCTATATAGGTATTTTTGAATAGATATGTGAAAATAGAGGTATGAAAAAGTCAAAACCCTCCGCCGTTGCGCGGTTCAGCTCACAGATAATGGCCGTGGTACGCCGGGTGCGGCGCGAATCGCAGAATGACGCAGAATCCTGGGCGCGTATCTTATTGCTCGGTGCGATAGACCGTAGCGGCAACCAGGCCACGCCAACCGAGCTGGCGATGAGCGCGGCCATGCGCTCATCCAATCTGGCGGCGGCATTGCGCGAACTGGATGAACAGGGCTTGGTCGTGCGGACGCCCGACCCAGCGGACAAGCGCAAGGTTCGGGTGGCGTTGACGGCCCAGGGGGAGCGCCTGCTATATGAGAGCCGGGCGCGCCGCGAACGTTGGCTGAGCGAGGCGATCCGGGCCAGCTTGACCGCGGACGAACAGGCTCAATTGCTCAAGGCCGGCGAGTTGCTCGAACGCGTCGCCGCCTATGACGGCCCCGCGCCGCCGATGGATTAATTCGGTCTCAACTATGCCGTGGCTGTCGGCGCACGGCCGGCATGGCCACGCTCGGTGCCTGTGCGCCGCACGCGGCGCGCATTTTGACACTGACAGCGGAGGGACCATGGCACCGCAATGGTGTATGGTGACCCGAACTACATAGTCGACATACAGTGAATATTCTCATCAACCCGGACACCGATGTCCTTTCGGGTTTGATTACTCCCAAATAGGCGGCATCGATAGCATGGATATGCTAGTTGATGCCCCTGTCCATGGCCGCTTCAAAACTTGATGGCGCCGTCGTCCGACACTGCCGTATGGGTCAAACGGTAGGTTTTGAGCTCGGAAATCACTTCGGCGCGCGTTTTGACGCTCTGCGCCACCAAAGGGCCGGGATAAGCGTCTCCTGTATAAATCTCGCCGCGACGCTGGGCATCGCGCAGCTCCTGCACGACTTCAGCGCGGGACTTGCTGGATACAAAGCCGGTATAACCCGTGTACGAATCTCCGCTTGCCGTGCTCGGCATGGTGGCAGAAATAGTGACACTAGGCATGTCAACGGTTGCCGCCATGCTACTGAAGGAAGCCGCTGCGAGAACAGCCGCGATGGCAAATTTAGAAGTGTTCATGATAAATCTCCTGGATGGTTGGGTCATTTGGTGTGCTGGTTTGTCTTGCATCGACATCGCTGCATCGATGAGGAGCAGTGTAGCCAACCAGTGCTGACCGCAGCATGACGGCGCTATTACAAAAACATGACAGACGTCGAGCAGCACATCCTCCTCCTTACTGCCTAACGTGGTGGTGCGCATTCGCACGTACCAAACTGGCAGCTCAGATACAGCGACCACAAACAATTAATAGCTATATTTATATAGCTATGTTAATGTAGGTAAGTGATGCCCTATGGCTTACTTTTTAGCTTGAGCCGCCTAAGAATGTGGTGAGTTGCGACCACTTCTCCGGTGCGGCTTGCGCACGAGATGTGAGGGGCACTCAAACCGACGAAGATGCGTCGAGGTCAATTTGAAGAAACATATATTCGATGTGGCCTGGTTTTTTTCGCTGAATTATTGCTGAGTAAGATAAAGGACGACATGAAAAACGTTAAACATTTGAAGACGCTGGTGAAGCCGCTCGTGGCCGCATTGGCGGTGGTGGGATTTGTTGTAGTTTTAGAGGGTTGCGATGCTGCGACAGGTAAGCCGGCTGTCGCCGGCGGCCCTCCGGTCTCGGCCGCCGTGGTCGCGCAAAAAACCATCACCGAAACGCAGGAGTTCTCGGGCCGCCTGGAAGCCGTCGACCACGTCGACATCCGCGCCCGCGTCGGCGGTTTCATCACCGAAGTGAACTTCAAGCCGGGCAGCCTGGTCAAGAAAGGCGACGTGCTGTTCGTCATCGATCCGCGCCCTTATCAAGCTGAAGTGAACCGCGCCGAGGCGGCCGTCGGTTCGGCCCGCGCCAAGGCCGACCTGGCCAAGATCGAACTGGCCCGTTCGGAAAAACTGCTGGCCGACAAAGCCATCGCCCAGCGCGAGTACGATGAAAAAGCCTCCGGCATGAAAGAGCTCGACGCCAACGTGCGCGCCGCGCAAGCCCAGTACGAAACGGCCAAGCTGAACCTGAGCTACACCCAGGTCACCGCGCCGATCAACGGCCGCGTCAGCAAGGCCGAAATCACCGTCGGCAATCTGGTCGACCCGAGCGCGATCCTCAGCTCGGTGGTCTCGACCGACCGCATCTACGCCAGCTTCGACGGCGACGAAGACACCTTCCTGCGCGTCGGCGCGCAAGCCCAGAAGGGCGAGCCGGTCGTCGTCAAGGTCGGCCTGGCCAACGAAACCGGCTTCCCGCATGAAGGCAAGCTGGAATTCGTCGACAACCAGCT
>Ga0209901_1000673_pt1 | contig 12279 bp, 15 predicted proteins | sample OrgsoiDNA_201058_FD_185806 | JGI IMG/M metagenome (GOLD analysis project Ga0209901, IMG submission 185806) | Permafrost soil microbial communities from the Arctic, to analyse light accelerated degradation of dissolved organic matter (DOM) -... | ecosystem: Environmental > Terrestrial > Soil >...
AGGATGGCCGCTTTCACCTTGGTGGTGAGGGCGGCGTCATCGACATACTGGCCGGTGCTCTCGTGGGTGGAGGTTTCGGCGCAGCCGACCACCGTGGTCAACAACAGTGCCGCGACGATGGCTGGGAGGAATTTATAGCGGTTCATTTTCTGGCTCCTGTAAGAGGCGCGACGCGTTGTGTGTGTGGCAACGCCCTGCACCGACAGCACCAGAGTACGTAAACCGGAAAAGAAGTTCTGTTCGCCAACGCACACTTGGTAAAAAGTTGCGTCGGCGCTCAGGAAGGGGAGGTCGAACTAGCGCCGCAGCGGCTGGGCGGCGGCGCCGGATGGCGCGGCTTTCGCCGCTGGCGCCTTGCCCGGCGGCGGCGCCAGCGGCGTGCTGCGGGCCCGGGCCAGCAGCGCGGCGCAGCCGTCGTCGTGGCCGGCGGTGGTGGCGATCAGCGGCGCCAGCGCGGCCACCGGCGCCAGCACCGCCAGCGCCAGCGCGCCGCCGGCCCGCAGCGCCACGGTGCCCTTGTCGACGCTGACGGCGGGATGCTTGAACGGGCCGCGCACGTACAGCGGCGCGCGCAGCGAGAACACGCGCAGCCCTTTGCTGTCGGGCTTGAGCGTCATGTCGAGCTGCTCGTCGGCGAGGTTGACGGTGCCGGTCACGTTCAGCGTGGCGTCGTCGGTGTCGACGATGAAGCTGCGTGTCTGCATCAGGCCGTTGGTGACCGCGAAGTCGGTGGCCATGCAGTTGAGCTTGACCTGCTTGTCGCCGCTGATTTTGGTCAGCACCACGCTGCCGATGTTCAAGCCCATCTCCTCCAGCAGCAGCTTGCTGATGGAGCCCTGGTCGATCAGCATCTTGACCTGGCCGTTGGCGCCGCCAAGCAGGCTGGCGACCGAGTTGCCGGTGGCCGTCAGCGCGGCATCGCCGTTGACCTGGCCGACGCTGGCCTGCAGGGACGGCAGCGTGGGGAACAATTCCTTCAATTGCAGGTGGCGCGCGCTGACCTTCAACTCGGCGCGGATGGCGTCCTTGCTGAGCTTGCCGCTGCCGTCGAGCTTGATGTTCGATTGCAGCGTGCCGCCGGCGATGTCGAAGTTCAGCGGCGTCAGCGACAGCACGCCGTCCTGCAGGTGGAAGACGGTTGCCAGATTGCTCAGCGGCAGATCCTTGTCGCGCACGATGCGCTGCGCCTTGAAGCCGACGTCGGCGTCGACGCTGGTCCAGCGCTCGGTGCGGAAGGGCTCGACCGGCAGCACCTTGTCGCTGGGCTGCACGGCGGCCGCGCCGCGCGCCTGCTTGCTGGCGTTGTTGTCGGCGCCGATCAGCGGGCCGAGGTCGGAAAACTGCAAGAGCCTGGACGCCACGGCGCCCGTCAGCCGGCCGCGCGGCGCGCCGGATTGGTAGTCCAGCTTGCCGGCGATGTCGCTGGCGCCGACCCGGCCGGTGAACTGATCGTAGGTCCAGTGGCTGCTGTCCTTGCCGAGCTCGCCGGTCAGATGGCCCTCGGTGCTGAACGGCGGCGTCTCGGGCAGCACCAGGCCGGTCAGGCCGTACAGCCGCGCCATGCTGGGCGCGGCCACTTTCAGGCGCATGTCGAGCGCCGTCAGCGCGGTCGGCTTGGTCAGCGTGCCGACGATGGCGACGCTGCTGGCGCCGACGCTCAGATTGGCCGCCAGCGGATACGGTTCGGTTTGCTGTTGCAGCGACAGCACCGCGCCGGCCTTGCCGCTGCCGCTGACCTTTTGGCCGTTCCAGCTGCCGGCCAGCGTCCAGGCCACGCCGTATTGCGGGTCGGCGTTGAGGGTGTCGATGCCGGCGCTGACGTCGGCGTGCTGGGCCGTGTCGATCAGGTGCACGCTGCCCTTGGTAAAGACGATGCGCTCGATGTCCAGATGCCAGCGCGACGGCTGCTCCGGATGGCCGAAGGTCCAGTTATTCTTGCCGTCGGCGTCGCGCTGCAGCAGCACGGCCGGCGCGTCGAAGCGCAGCACGGGGATGGTGAAAGCATGGTTCAGCAGCGCAAACGGGCTGAGCGAAAAATCGAACTGCCCGACGCTGGCCATTTCGGCCGCCGCGCCGGCGCTCACCATGCTGGCCGGGTTGCCCATGTGGACATCCTGCGCGACCAGATGCGGCCACGGCAGGTAGTCGCGCCAGGTCTGCCTGAGCGGCGGCCGCTGCCACGTCAGCGACAGCGCGCCGCGCACGGCGAACGGGCGGTCGAGCGCATCGCTGATTTTCGCGTTCAGCCATGGCCGCGCGCGGTTCCAGTCGTAATGGTTGATGGCGATGACGGCCACGACGGGAAGGGCGACGAGCACGCCGGCGACGGCGAGCGCGATCGTGGTGCGGCGGGGGCGGCGCGGCTGGGACAGGGGCATGGGCAATTCTCTCCTATTTTCTCTTTTACAGGCGATCAGCATAGCCGAAGCGGCGCCGCGGCTGATGATTTTTTCACCAAAGTTCGCGCCTGGGTCGGCGCTTGTTTTCGTGCCTATGATGTCAACTCTCTACGCTATGTGCGTCAGCGTACCGAATCGCCGGCGGCATCGGCCTATAACGGTAGCCATCGTGAGCAAGACATTCGATTAACCGTCATGAGGAGAAAAACAATGAGCACTCGTCTATCCCGCACCACCCTGCAATTGCTGGGCGCACTGGCCATCGCCGTGGCCGCCGTCGGCTGCGCCAGCGACAAGACCCCGGCCACCGCCGACGTCGCCGTCTCGCGCGCCGCCGTCGACAGCGCCACCAGCTCCGGCGCCGCCGAGCTGGCCCCGGCCGAGCTGACCTCGGCCCGCGACAAGATGATGAAGGCCAACCAGGCGCTGGCCGCCAAGGATTACAAGGCCGCCAAGGAATGGGCCGACCTGGCCGCCGCCGACGCGCAACTGGCGCAGAGCAAGGCCAACACGGCCAAGGCCACCAGCGCCGCCAACGAAGTGCAGCAGAGCGTCAACGCCATGCGTGACGAACTCAATCGCAGCAACGCCAACCAACAGCAATAAGGAGCTCCCATCATGAAAAAACTGACCTTCATCCCGGCCGTGTTCGCCGTCTCCCTGTTCATGGCCGCCTGCAGCAGCACGCCGACCACCACCAGCATGCTCGACCGCGCACGCGGCGACTACATGGCGGCGCAGAACAATCCTTCCGTGGCCGCCAGCGCGCCGCTGGAATTCAAGGCCGCCAGCGACGCGCTGAACCGCGCCAACGACGCCGCCGCCAAAAACGACAGCCTGGAACACATCGACCAGCTCGCTTATATCGCGACGCAGAAGATCGCCACCGCGCAGCAAGTGGCGCACCAGAAAGCCGAAGAGGCGCGCATCGCCGACGCCGGCCGCCAGCGCGACGAAGTGCGTCTGCAACAGCGCACCCAGGAAGCCGACCAGGCCAAGGCCGCCGCCGACCAGGCCCGCATGCAGGCCGTGCAGGCGCAGAACAGCGCCGCCAACGCCCAGGCCGCCACGGCCGACGCGCAGGCGCGCGCCGCCGCGCTGGCCGCCGAGCTGGCCGACCTGCAAGCCAAGCAGACCGAGCGCGGCATGGTCATCACCCTCAGCGACGTGCTGTTCAACACCGACCGCGCCGAACTGAGCGCCGACGGCATGAGCACGGCCCGCAAGCTGGCCGACGTGCTGACGCAAAATCCGGAACGCACCGTGCTGATCGAAGGCTTCACCGACAGCACCGGCAGCGCCGCCCACAATCTGGAGCTGTCGCAACGCCGCGCCGAATCGGTGCGCGCCGCGCTGGTCGGCATGGGCGTCGACGCCAGCCGCGTCGCCACCAAGGGCTATGGCGAAGCCTACCCGGTGGCCGCCAACGATACCAGCGGCGACCGCCAGCTGAACCGTCGTGTCGAGATCGTGCTGTCGCAAAACGGCAACCCGATCGCCGCGCGCCGTTAATTTCGCTTACTTCAACACCACACACTAGGGAAGACTATCATGGCTGAATCTCATCTCACCGAACACGGCCTGGACACCGCCGCCATCCGCGCCGCCGCCAAGAACCTCGACGACGGCCCGGTGACGGAAGGCTACAAGGGCGACCGCGAAGGCGTCATCGCCTTGCTGAACGGCGCGCTGGCCACCGAGCTGGTCTGCGTGCTGCGCTACAAGCGCCACTACTACACGGTCACCGGCCTGCAGAACGGCCCGATCAAGGCCGAATTCCTCGAACACGCCGCCGAGGAGCAGGAACACGCCGACTGGCTGGCCGAACGCATCGTCCAGCTGAACGGCAAACCCGATTTTAATCCGGCAACATTGCCTGCGCGTAGCCATGCCGAGTATGATGACTCCGACGACGTCAAGGCGATGATACGCGCCAACCTGATCGCCGAACGCGTCGCCATCGAATCGTATCGCCAGATGATCGAACAGATCGGCGACACCGATCCGACCACGCGGCATTTGTTGATCAAGATCATGGCCGTCGAAGAAGAGCACGCCGACGACATGCGCGATCTGCTGGAATAAGCGCGGCAACGCTACACTGTGGTTCCGGGTTTCACTTTTATTCATAATAGGAGCATCATCATGCTGGAAAACAACATCAGTACCGTGAACAATGACGTGAAAACCCTGGTCAAGGATGCCCAGGCCTTGTTCGTCGCAGCCACCGCGCTGACCGGCGAAAAGGCCGAGGAATTGCGCGGCCGCGGCATGCGCGCGCTCGACACGGCGCTGGCCAAGGCCCACGAAGCGCAGCAGAGCGCGCTGGAGGCCAGCAAGGAAATGGCCAAGTCGGCTGATGTCTACGTCAAGGAAAACCCGTGGCGCTCGATCGCGGCGGCGGCCGGCGTCGGCCTGCTGATCGGCGTGATCATCGGCCGCAAATAAGAACGTGACCGGACCTGCCATGGATAAACCCGCGCCGCCGGGCCTGATCGCCTCGCTGGGCGCGGTCACCAGGAACGCTTTCGGGCTGATACTGTCGCGCGTCGAGCTGGCGGCGGTCGAGCTGGCCGACGTGCGCAACCATGCGCTGCGGCTGCTGGTGGTGTTCGCACTGGCGGCGATGGCGTGCTGGTTCGCCATCGCCTACGGCACGGCCACCATCGTCTATCTGGCCTGGGATGCGCTGGGCTGGAAGATCTTGCTGATCATGACGGCCGTGTTCGGTTTCGTCACGCTGGCTCTGGGCTGGTATGCCATGGCGATGATCAGGCAAGGCAAGCTGTCGCTGCCGGCGACGATGGCCGAGCTCAAGTCCGACCGCGACATGCTGCTGTAAAGTTGGGAGCCCATACGATGAGTATCGAAAGCGAACGCGCCGCCGCCGCCAACAAGCAGCGGCTGATCAAGGAAGGGCAGTTGTACCGCCTCAGCCTGGCGAACTCCAAGGCGCTGGTCGGCGAGGCGCTGCAACCGGACGCGCTGCTGCACGGCGCGGTCGAGCATGCGGCCGCGCTGGCGCGGGCCCGTCTCGGCATGCTGATGCAGCCGGGCGGCCTGAGCGGCTTCAACTTCAAGAAGCTGATGCCGTATCTGCTGACGGCCGGCTCCTTCGTCGTGCGCAAGCGTCTGGTCAAGCCGGCGCTGGGCGTGGCGGCGGTGGCCGCGCTGGGTACGGCGTGGTTGTTGCGCCGCCAGCGACAGCAGGCCGACGACCTGGCTGAATGAGCAAACGCCGCGCTACGCGGCGTTTTTTCTTTTGGCCGCGGCCCGGCAATCGGGTCGCGCCCCGGCTGCTCCTTCAGGGAGACGATGATGCACTGCGGAATCCCGTACAATGGGACGATAACCCACCGCTCAAGGAGCTATCTTGGCCAAGACCCTGAACAAACTCAACCCCGCTGGTTTGCGTGTCGTGCTGGTGCTGCAGGGAGGTGGCGCGCTGGGCGCCTACCAGGCCGGCGTATTCCACGCGCTGCACGAGCACGGCTTGGCGCCCGACTGGGTGGTCGGCACGTCGATCGGCGCGATCAACGCCGCGCTGATCGCCGGCAACCGGCCCGAAGAGCGTCTGGTGCGCCTGAAGCAGTTCTGGGAAAAAATCTCGCATCCCGATCCGACCGACATGACGCGCGTCTCCGACCAGCAGCGCCGTTCCAATATCTGGATGCAGACCATGGATACGATGCTGCGCGGCGTATCGGGCTTCTTCAAGCCGCGCGCCTTCAGCCTGTTCCCGGCCGGCATGGCGGTGCCGCCCGAGCAGGCCAGTTTCTACGACACCAGCGAGCTGGGCAAGACTCTGGACGAGCTGGTCGATTTTGACTATCTGAACGCGGCCGGCGGCGTGCGCCTGACCGTCAACGCGCTGAAGGTCACTTGCGGCAGCCTGACCAGCTTCGACAACACCGAGCGCGACCTCAGCGCCGACCATATCCGCGCCAGCGGCGCCTTGCCGCCGGGTTTCCCGGCGGTGCGCATCGACGGCGATTTGTATTGGGATGGCGGCCTGTATTCGAACACGCCGCTGGAAACGGTGCTCGACGACAGCGCCGGCGTCGACACGCTGTGCTTCATGGTCGACTTGTGGGCAGCCGACGGTCCGGAGCCGACCACGCTCGATGAAATCACCACGCGGCAGAAGGACGTGACGTTCGCATCGCGCTCGCAGCGCCACATCGAGGATTACGTGACGACCCACCGCATGCAGCAGAAATTGCGTGCGCTGTACCGCGCCTTGCCGGAAGCGGCCAGGACGGCCGACAGCGCCAAGGAGCTGGCGGCGCTGGGCGGCGACAGCATCCTGCACATCGTGCGCCTGCCATACGCCGGCCGCGACTGGCACATGGCGTCCAAGGACATCAATTTTTCCAAGGGCTCGATCGAATGGCGCTGGGACCAGGGCTACAACGACGCGCAGCGCGCCGTCGAGGCGGCCGGCTGGCTGTCCTTCGTCACCGAAGACACGCCGCTGGTCGTGCATGAATTGCCGCCGCTGCAGCTGGTGCCGCAGGATAAGGCCGCGTAAATACGGCCGCGTAGCCCGGTGTCGGCAGGCGCGGGCCCGCGCCACCCGCCTGCCGTCGAATGCAAGCAAACTGCATTTGCATTTCAGCTGATTTGCAAGTGAGTTGCATTAATTTTGCAACTCAGTTGCATCAATCTTGCAGCAGACGGGTAGCCGTTCGCCCGGCTGCGGAGGCGGGCGTCAGTCGCGCGTTTCAACCCGCAAATGCTGGATGTTGTCCATGTCATGCTTGTAGTTGCCCTGCGCTTCACGCATGCAGCCGGCGCGTTCGCTGGCCGGACCGCGTTTGCAGGCCGTGGTCGCCTCCAGCAATGCCGCGTTGATTTCCTTGCGCAGATTGCGCAGCTGCTCGGGCGTGGTGGCATCGGCCTGATACCAGCGCGCCGGATCGCCGTGCGCCATTTCCTCGCGTTGATGGGCCGCCACTTCGGGCGGTGTCGATTGCGCCTGCGCCCAGCCGCAGGTGGCGGCCAGCAGCAGCAAGGTCACGGTGCCGTGTATGCGTTTCATGATGCACTCCATTCTGTGAAAAAGGGCGCCGCGGCGCCCTTGTTGTTTACAGCCTGCCGGTCAGCAGCATGATCAACAGTATCACGACGATCAAGCCCGTGATGCCGCTTGGCGCGTAGCCCCAGCTGCGGCTGTGCGGCCAGGTTGGCAACGCGCCTATCAAGGCCAGTACCAGAATAATCAAGATGATGGTGCCCATGTCGTACTCCTATGTTGTTATATAAATTCTGGACCGATGCCGCCAGCCTAGATGGGAAAAGCAAGCAATTAGTAACGGTAGACGCGGCCGTCGACCATGTGCACGCGGTTGCCGGTGCGCAGGTCGTAGACGCTGTCCTGGTCGATGGTGCGGTAGTCGCCGTTGTCCATGCGCACGCTGATGCGGTAGACGTCGTGCGGCTGGTTGCGGCTGCTCTCGACGTTGTTGCCGACCACGGCGCCGCCGACGGCGCCGGCCACGGTGGCGGCCGCGCGGCCGTTGCCGGAACCGATCTGGTTACCCAGCAGCGCGCCGACCAGGCCGCCGGTGACGGCGCCGGCGCCGCTGTTCGGCGTGTCGACCTTGATGATCTGGATCGAGTCGATGGTGCCGTAGGTGGCGGCGGCATTCGGATTGGCATACGCCACTTGCGTCGGCGACGAGTTGCTGGCACAGCCGGTCAGTATGGCGGTGCCGGCGATCATGGCGGCGACCATTATCTGGGTGGTTTTCATAATGTGTCCTCCTGAAAAGTATGGACTCAGAATAGACAAGCGGTCGGGCAGGGTCTGTGCGGTGCCGCACTCACTGTTCATCGCAAGTTGAGCGCCGTGGCGCGCGCCTGTCGCAGCCCAGCGTGCCTTATGCCATTCCGCGCGCTACACCTGCGGCGTCGTTCTGAAGCCGGTGCAAACATTGCGTGAAATAAAACCCGGTGTGTTCGATAGCGTACAGATGGGCCGTGTTTATCCGCGTAAAACGTCTACATCGGCAGCGCGGTGCAAAGTATCAACGCGATGCACTGCCGCCGGCCAGAGTTCTGGTTAACGCTCATCTTGAGCACCTCGTCTTATCACTCCAAGGAGAACCACCATGAAAATCGCCCACAAAATCGCCACCGCCCTGTTCACCGTCTCGCTGCTGGCCACCGCCGGCTGCGCCTCGACCCCGACCCACGAAGGCACCGGCGAATACGTCGACGACTCGGTCCTGACCACCAAGGTCAAGGCGGAAATCTTCAACGAGCCGACGCTGAAATCGACCGAGATCAACGTTGAAACCTTCAAGGGCGTGGTTCAGCTGAGCGGCTTCGTGGCCCAGCCTGCCGACATCGCCAAAGCCGGCGAAGTGGCGCGCCACGTCAAGGGCGTGAAAGAAGTCAAGAACGACATCCGCGTCAAGTAATCGCGCTGTCCAGGCCGCGGCGTCCGTTTTTACGGCTGCTGCGGCCATCCGTTTTTTGCGGGCTTTTTTAAGCGAGACGAAATGCCGACCCAGCCTGCCGCAGCGCCATCCGATACCGATGCCGACGCCGATAGCAATCCCGGCAGCGCCGCCGCGTCGTCGTCCGCCTCCGCGCCTGTACCCGAGTCATCGGCTGCCGATCCCGGCGCCACCGGCCTGCAACTGCACGGTGCGCCATTGCGCTACCCCTTGCACGTCAACGCGCGCGGACTCGCGCTGGGCATCATCGCCACTGTCGCCTTTGTCTACGCGCTACAGTGGGCCAAGAATTTCCTCGTTCCCCTATTGCTCGGCATTCTGATCGCCTACACCCTCAATCCGCTGGTGTGCTGGCTCGAACGCCTGAAGCTGCCGCGCTTTGTCGGCGCCAGCCTGGTCACCGCGCTGATCCTGTGCGGCTCGGCGCTGGCCATGTCCAAAGTGCAGGGCGAGTTCCAGTCCATCGTCGAGGAACTGCCGGCCGCCGCGCACAAGCTGTCGCACGCGCTGGCCGCCAACGTCAGCAAGGGGCCGAGCACGATACAGCGCATCCAGGCCGTCGCCAACGAGCTCGAACAAGCCACCGCCGGGCCGGATGGCAAGCGCCCCGGCAACCGCGCCAGCGCATCGCCAGCGCCGGCCGACAGCGGCGGCATCAAGGTCATGGACTGGGTCTGGAGCGGTTCGATGGGACTGGCCGGCTTTCTCGGCCAGGGCACGATGGTGATCTTCCTGGTGTTCTTCCTGCTGCTGTCGGGCGACACCTTCAAGCGCAAGCTGGTCAAGCTGACCGGGCCGTCGCTGAGCAAGAAAAAAATCACCGTCCACATCCTGGAGGACATCAACACGTCGATCCAGAACTATATGTTCATGCTGCTGGTCACCAACTGCCTGCTGGGGCTGCTGATGTGGATCGCGCTGCGCCTGATCGGCCTGGAAAACGCCGGCGCCTGGGCCATAGTCTCCGGGCTGCTGCACGTCATGCCGTATTTCGGGCCGTTGCTGATCACCGGCGCCACCGGCATGGCCGCCTTCATGCAATTCGATACGCTGCAACCGGTGCTGCTGGTGATGGGCGCCTCGCTGGGCATCGCCACGCTGGTCGGCACCTTCGTCACCACCTGGATGACCGGCAAGATCGCGCGCATGAATCCGGCCGCCGTCTTCGTCAGCCTGCTGTTCTGGGGCTGGTTGTGGGGCGTCTGGGGTTTGCTGCTGGGGGTGCCGCTGATCGTCATCGTCAAGGTCGTGGCCGAGCGCGTCGAAGGCATGGAAGTGGTGGCCGAGCTGCTCGGCGACTAAGCTTGGTCCCGGCCGCCGCTGGCCCGCGCCTGCGCTGGCTTCAGGCCGACGCGCGCTGCTTGCTGCTGTCCGGCTTGTCAGCCACTGGCGAGCGGTGCCGCAGGCTGCCGACCTGCAAGGCGTACTGGCGCGCGAACTCGGCGCCGAGGAAGAAAATCTGCGCCGAGTAATACACCCACAACAGCAGCGCGATCATCGAACCGGCCGCGCCATAGCTGTCGGCCACGCCGCTGTTGCCGATGTAGGCGCCGATCGCATATTTCCCCAAAGTGAACAGGGCCGCCGTGCCGAACGCGCCGATGGTCACGTCGCGCCACGACAGCCGCACGCGCGGCAGCAGCTTGAAGATCACGCCGAACATCACCGCGATCACGGCAAAGCTGATCACCATGTTCAGCGCCGACAGCATCTGCGCCGCATCGCGCCACACGCCGCTCCAGTAATGTTCCAGCAGCGACAGCGCCGCGCTCACCACCAGCGACACCATCAGCAGAAACGCCAGCACCAGCACCATGCCGAAGGACAGCACGCGCGTGCGTAGCGTGTCCCACAGCGTGCCGGTGGTCAGCGGCGGCTCTTGCCAGATGTCGTCGAGACTGGCCTTGAGTTCGGCGAACACGCTGGTGGCGCCGAACAACAACAAGACGCCGGCCAGCGCGGCGGCGAAGCGGCCGTTGGCCTGGTTATGCGCGCTGGCCAGGATCAGCTGCACGGCTTGCGCGCCCTGCGTGCCGAGCAGGCCGCGCAGCTGTTCGAACAGTTCGCCCTGCGCCGCCTGCTGGCCGTAGAACAGGCCGGCGATCGCCAGCACCAGCACCAGGATGGGCGCCATCGAAAACAAGGTGTAAAAAGCCAGCGCCGCGCCCTTGCTGCTGGCGCGGTGGTTGAACCATTCCTGCACCGCGCAGACGACGATGTTGCGCAAGGGCGCCAGTGGCCTGAGCCGGCGTGTCAGTTTCATATTGCGTCTCCCAAAAGAAAAAAGGGGCAAAGCCCCTTTTTTCGATACTACCTATTCCGAATCAGCGTGAGCGTCAGCGATTATTGAACGCGACGTTCGACGGTGATCTGTTCCACTTCAACGCGACGGTTAGGTTCCAGGCATTTGATCAGGTCGGTGCGTTTCTTGTTGTCGCACTGGACGACAGGATTTTCTTCGCCCTTGCCCTGGGTGCTCAAACGGCTGGCGGTGACGCCTTTGCTGACCAGATAAGCCTTGACCGATTCAGCGCGGCGCTCGGACAGTTTCTGGTTGTATTTCTTGGAGCCGATACGGTCCGCATAACCGGTGACGACGATGTTGTCGACGCCAGGGTTGTTGTTCAGCAGCGTGGCGATATCGTCCAGCTTAGGCTGGCCTTCGTTCAGCTTGGCGCTGTCGAAGGCAAACAGTTCGGTGGCCGACATCGTCACTTTTTCGAAACGTGGTGGCGCTGGTGGCGGTGGTGGCGGTGCCATCGGCGCTGGGGCTGGTTCAGCCTGGGCGACCGGTTCCGGCATAGGCGCCGGTGCCGGCGCCGCGCTAGGCGGCTTGTTGAAGGCCCAGTTCAGGCCGACCGTCACATAGTAGTTGTTCGACTTGGCGGTCGGGAAGTCGTCGCCGCGGATGAAGCCATGGACGTCGCGGATGTCAGCCTGGAACGCCAGCTGGTCGGTCATCGATGCCTGGAAACCCAGGCCGGCGCTCAGGTAAGGCGAGGTCTTGGTGGTCTGGCCGTCGATGAAGGTGTTGGTCTTGTCGCGTTCCGCGCCGACGCCGACCAGCACGAATGGACGGAAGGTTTTACGCGAGAACAGGTACAGGCCATCGACGCCCAGCGTGTTTTGCTGATAGCGCTCGCCGTTTTCGCGGGAGCGGGTGTAGGTCGAGCCCAGCTGGACATCCCAGCCTTCGCTGACTGGCTTACCGAATTTCAGGCCCAGGCCATAGCCGTGGTTGTCCGGGCCGCCGAAATCGGAGTCAGGCTTGGCGGCGTTCAGGCTAGGCTGGATATACCAGGAAGGGTTGATGACGACGTCGTCGGCAGCCATGGCGGAGAACGATGCGCACAGTGCGGCGACGGCTAAAGCGATTTTTTTAGATTTATTCACAGGTAAACTCCGGTACGGTTATT
>Ga0209901_1000674_pt1 | contig 12276 bp, 9 predicted proteins | sample OrgsoiDNA_201058_FD_185806 | JGI IMG/M metagenome (GOLD analysis project Ga0209901, IMG submission 185806) | Permafrost soil microbial communities from the Arctic, to analyse light accelerated degradation of dissolved organic matter (DOM) -... | ecosystem: Environmental > Terrestrial > Soil >...
GCTGGTGATTATCGCCGGCGAGATCGACCTGTCGATCGGCTCTTTGCTGGGACTATTGGGCGGCATCGCCGCCGTGCTGGATGTGACTCAGCACTGGCCGCTGGCGCTGAACCTGGCGGCGGTGCTGGGCTGCGGCCTGGTGATCGGCCTGTTGAATGGCTACCTGACAGCGTATCGTGGTATACCGTCCTTTATCGTCGGGCTGGGCGGCATGCTGGCGTATCGCGGCATTTTGCTGGGCATCACGGGCGGCATCACGATTGCGCCCGTCTCTGATCCGCTGGTCTACTTGGGCCAGGGTTATCTGCCCGCCTTGCCCGGCATAGCACTCGGCATCGTCCTGTTCTTGCTGGCTGCGTTCCTGACGTGGCGGCAGCGCGCCAGCCGCGCCCAGCATGGCTTGCAGCAGACGGCAGCATGGGTGGATGGTTTGCGCGTGATCGTCATTGGCGCCGTGCTGTATGCCTTCGTGCAGACTTTGAATGATTATGAAGGCATCCCCCTGCCCGTGCTGCTCTTGTTGGCGCTGCTGGGCCTATTCAGCTACATCACTAGCCAGACTGTGTTTGGCCGCCGCATCTACGCCGTGGGCAGTAATATGGAGGCGACGCGCCTGTCGGGCATCAACGTCAAGGCCGTCAAGCTATGGATCTTCGGCATCATGGGCCTGATGTGCGCACTGGCGGGCCTGATCAACACGGGCCGCCTGGCGGCCGGTTCGCCGTCGGCCGGTACCTTCAGCGAGTTGGACGCCATCGCTGCCTGCTTCATCGGCGGCACCTCGATGCGGGGCGGTTCGGGCACCGTGTATGGCGCGCTGATCGGCGCGCTGGTGATGGCCAGCCTCGATAATGGCATGTCCATGCTGGACGTGGATACTTACTGGCAGATGATCGTAAAAGGCAGTATCCTCACCCTGGCAGTATGGGTAGACGTAAGTACACGTTCTGCACGCCGATAGCCCTGAAAAAAACTGGCACGGAGGAGACACCATGAAGATGCCGACTGCGCATCGGATTGCGCTGCTGTTTAACGGGAATAAGATTTATGACCGCGATATCATCGCGGGCATTGCCGCTTATCTGAACACCACGCGCGTGTCGTGGGACTTGTTCCTGGAAGAGGATTTTCGCTGCCGCCTGCCCGGCATTGAACGCTGGCAGGGCGACGGCATCATCGCTGATTTCGACGATCCAGCCGTGTGCGCTGCCCTGGCGCACAGCCATGTTCCCGTGGTGGCGGTGGGCGGCTCGTATGCGCGCGATGAAGATTATCCGGCCGGCATACCCTACGTGGCCACCGATAACTTCAAGATCGTCAAACTGGCTTACGACCACCTGGTGGAAGCGGGGTTGACGCGCTTCGCCTGTTTCAGCCTGCCCGAGGCTGCTATCAACCGCTGGGCACAAGAGCGTGAAACGGCTTTTTGCGCCCTGATGGAGCGCGACCATATGCGCGCCGATGTCTATCGTGGCCTGGCCACCAGCGCTCCCTCATGGGATGAAGCGGTGGAACAGCAAATCGCCTGGCTCAATAGCCTGGAAAAACCGGTTGGTATCATCGCGGTCAGCGATGCGCGTGCGCGCCAGTTGCTGCAGGCGTGCATGCATGCGGGGATCGCCGTGCCGGAACAGGTGGCACTGATCGGTATCGACAATGACCCGCTGGCGCGCATGCTGACGCGCATTCCACTCAGTTCCGTAATCCAGGGTACAGAGGAAATGGGCCGCACCGCTGCCCATTTGCTGCACCAGATGCTCAATGGCATGCGCCTGCCCGGCACCCGCATCCTGGTGCCGCCGGCAGGTTTGAACGTGCTGGCCTCTACCCGCCATCAACCGTTCCAGCATCCGCAGGTGATGCAGGCGCGCCATTTCATCCGCCAGTACGCCTGCCAGGGCATCAAGACGGAGCAGGTGGCCGACTACGTGGGTGTATCGCGCTCTTCGCTGGAAGCGCATTTCCGCCATGAGCTGGGGCGCAGCGTGCATGATGAAATCCTGCACTTCAAGCTCGATGCAGCCAAAACCCTGCTGGTGCGCGAACCGGGCCAGGTGGCGGAGGTGGCCGTGCGCTGCGGCTTTACCACGGTGCAGTATATGCATGCCGTGTTCAAGCGCGAACTCGGTTGTACGCCGCGCGAATTCCAGCAGCGCAGCCGGCTGGCGACGACCCCTGGGCCGGTTGCATGATGCAGGCAGAGGTGGATCTAGTCCACACGCTGCGCAATGGGCGCGGCATGCGCGTGACCATCAGCGCACGCGATGCCAGCTTGCTGTCCTGGTGGGCGCCTGACCGCTATGGCCGCATGGCCGATGTGCTGGCCGTTCCCATGCGGGCAAGCTTGCCGATGGACTGCTTATGCGATGTAGTATCCGATACCAGTTTGTTACTGCGCCTGCAGCGCGATGGCGTGGCCGAGCGCTTGCGTTACCGTCTCGATGACGAAGGCTGCCTGCATATCGATTACGAGGCGACAGCCCTGAACCGTGCGCGCATCACCTTGCCTGTACCCGCGTTCAACCTGCGCGGCCACGAGACCAGTGTGGGTGACCATATACTGAGCCTCGCCGCCGACCGTTACTTTCCCTGCAAAGCTGCTGGAACTATGCCGCTCGACGTGGCGGGCACCGCTTTTGATTTTCGCCAGCCTGCTCCCATCGCCGCACGGCTGGCATGGCCCGGCACCAGCTGCGCCGCAGGTCTTGATCATGTATTTTGCCTGGCCAGGATTGGCGAACTGCGCGAAGTTGTAAAAATAGTCGAGCCGGCATCTGGCAGGGTGCTACGCTTTTTCAGCTGCGGACGGCAACTGCATGTGCAGACCGATGCCAGCCGCTTTTTCCTGGCGCCGGCGGCACTGGACTTGCTGCCTGGCCATACCGTACGGCAAACGCTGGTCTACCGCCTGGGCGTGGCCGATATCGATGCCTTGGGCATCAGCGAAAAAATCAATCAGGAGACATGATGGAAATACAAGCCGAATTGCTGGTCGATGCACGCAATATCCTGGGCGAGGGCGTGCGCTGGTGCGAACGCAGTGGCCGCGTTTTCTGGACCAATATCGAAGGCCGCCAGCTGCATGCGCTGGTACTGGCCACGGGTGAGCGCCAGCACTGGGATATGCCGGAACGGCTGGCCTGTTTTAGCTTGACGGACAACGATGACGTACTGTTGCTGGGACTGGCCACGCAACTGGCATGGTTCCAGCTGCATAACGGGCTCGTGACACCCTTGCACGCGGTGGAGGCTGGCCTACCCATGACCCGCGTCAACGATGGTCGCTGTGACCGCCAGGGACGCTTTGTATTCGGTACCCTGGATGAACGCTCCAGCCGCGAAGCCATCGGCAGCTTTTACCGCTTGAATCTGGACCTGAGCCTGGAGCGCCTGCCGCTGCCGCCCGTTGCCATTTCAAACAGCATCTGCTTCAGCGTCGATGGCACGGCCATGTATTTTTGCGATTCGCTGAAAAAGGCGATTTACCGCTGGGACGATTACCTGGGCGGTGACGCCCGCCAGGTGCGTGTGTTTGCCGTACTCGACGCCGGCCCTGGCGCGGCCGATGGCGCCACCATCGATGCACATGATCAGTTGTGGAGTGCACAGTGGGGCGCCAGCCGCGTGGTGCGCTACGCGCCTGACGGCAGCATCGAGCGTAGCGTCAGCCTGCCCGTATCGCAGCCCAGCTGCGTGAGCCTGGGCGGGCCGCAGTACGATGAATTATTTATCACCACGGCGCAGGAAAACCTCAAGCCGGCTCAACTGGCAATCGAACCACTGGCTGGTGGCCTGTTCCGCGCACGCCAGCCTGGTGTGCGCGGTTTGCCTGAAGTGCGCTTTGGCGCGGCATTCACTTGCAATGCCTAAAAAACCGTAGCGAGCGGAAGGTAGAGGTGGTCGAGAAGCGCAACCGTACTAGGTACGGGGCCGCCGAGGCGGTGAGCATCGCAGACCGCCTATACCGACGCGCAGTAGGTTTTTATTTATTTTTGTTGATCACATCGATAAACACGGCCGCCAGCAAGACCAGACCCTTGATCACTTGCTGGTAATCGATGCCGATGCCCATGATGGACATGCCGTTATTCATCACGCCCATGATGAAGGCGCCGATCACGGCCCCCATCACCTTGCCGACGCCACCCGACGCCGATGCGCCGCCGATAAAGCAGGCGGCGATCACGTCCAGTTCAAAACCGGTACCGGCCTTGGGCGTGGCGGTGTTCAGGCGGGCAGCGAAGATCAGGCCAGCCAGCGCGGCCAGCATGCCCATATTGACGAAGGTGTAGAAGCTGACCCGTTCAGTCTTGATGCCAGACAGGCGTGCCGCTTTTTCATTGCCGCCGACGGCGTACACGCGCCGTCCCAGCACGGTGCGGTTGGTAACAAAGGTGTAGGCGACGATCAGCACCGACATCACCGCCAGCACGTTCGGAAAACCCCGGTAGGAAGCCAGCAAATAACTGAAGTACACCATCACGGCGGCGAACACGCCATTCTTGAGCAGGAAAAAAGCGCGCGGTTCGTTTTCCATGCCGTGCCTGAGCTGCTTGGCGCGGCTGCGCAGCGAAGTAAAGATCAGGGCTGCGGCAGCGGCCACGCCCAGCAGCAGCGACAGGCCGCGCAGGTTTTGGCCACCGAAAGGGTCAGGCAAAAAGCCGGAACTGAGCATCTGGAAGCCGGGTGGGAAAGGGCCGACCGACTGACCCGCCAGCAGTGCCAGCGTCAAGCCCTTGAACACCAGCATGCCAGCCAGGGTGACGATGAAGGAGGGGATGCGGAAGAAAGCCACGAAATACCCTTGCGCGCCGCCGATGATGGCGCCGGCAAGCAGGCAGATCACGCTGGCGGCGACAAAATTCATCTCGTAATTGACAATCAGTACGGCCGCCAGCGCGCCGACAAAGCCGACCACCGAGCCTACCGATAAATCGATATGGCCAGCCACGATCACCATCAGCATGCCCAGCGCCATGATGACGATATAGCTGTTTTGCAGTACCAGGTTGGTCAGGTTCAGCGGCTGCATCAGGGTGCCCTCGGTCATGTACTCGAAAAAGCCCATGATGACGATCAGCGACAGCAGCATGCCGTAGTCGCGCATATTGTTTTTCAAGAAGCCGGTATAGCTGCGCGCGGGCGTTGCTGTTTCGGGAGCAGGCGTGATCGGCGCGCTGGTGATGTTAGTGTCCATTACTATTGTCTCCGTGTGTGACGATGGCGCGCATGATTTTTTCCTGCGTCGCTTCGGCCGCGCTCAGTTCAGCGGCGAACCTGCCTTCATTCATGACATAAATCCGGTCGCACATGCCCAGCAACTCCGGCATTTCCGATGAAATCATGACGATGCATTTACCTTCGGCGGCCAGTTCATTAATGATGCTGTAGATTTCATACTTGGCACCCACATCGATGCCGCGGCTAGGCTCGTCGAGTATCAAGATGTCGGGCCGCGAAAACAGCCATTTGGCCAGCACCACTTTTTGCTGGTTGCCGCCGGACAGATTGACGACTTTTTGCAGGATGCTGGAGCAGCGGATTTTCAGCTTGCGGCGAAATTCCTCGGCCACGCCAAATTCGCGTGCCTCATCGATCACCAGATGGTGCGACACCGCGCCCAGGTTAGCCAGGCTGGTGTTTTTCTTGATGTCTTCTTCCAGGATCAAGCCCAGTCCCTTGCGGTCTTCCGTGACGTAGGCCAGGCCGTGAGTAATCGCCTTGCCGATCGAACTGACATCGATTTCCACGCCGTTTTTCAATACCGTGCCGCTGATGCGCTGGCCGTAAGAACGGCCGAAAATGCTCATCGCCAGCTCGGTGCGGCCGGAACCCATCAAGCCGGCGATGCCGATCACTTCGCCTTTTTTTGCATGCAGATTGATGCCCTTGATGATGGCGCGGTCGGCATGCTCCGGGTGGAATACGCGCCAGTCGCGCACCTCGAAGATGGTATCGCCGATGGCTGGGGTGCGCGGTGGATAACGGTCGGCCATTTCACGCCCGACCATTTTTTCGATGATGCGGTCTTCGCTGACCGGCCCCGCGCGGCAATCAAAACTGTCGACCGTATTGCCGTCGCGCAGCACCGTAATCGCATCGGCGACGCGCGAAATTTCATTCAGTTTGTGTGAAATCAGGATGGAGGCGATGCCTTGCTGCTTCAAGCCCAGTAACAGGGTCAGTAGCGCATCGCTATCGCTTTCATTCAGGCTGGCGGTAGGTTCGTCGAGGATCAGGAGCTTGACGTCCTTGCACAGCGCTTTGGCGATTTCAATCAATTGCTGCTTGCCGACGCCCAGTTTGTTGACCAGGGTATCGGGCGACTCTTTCAAGCCTACCTTATGCAGCAATTCACGGGTCTTCGCTTGCGCGTATTCCCAGTCGATGACGCCATTTCTGGCTGGCTCGTTACCGAGAAAAATATTTTCCGCGATCGATAGCAGCGGCACCAGGGCCAGCTCCTGATGAATGATGATGATGCCGATTTCTTCGCTATCCTTGATGCCGCGAAATTGCCGGGTCTGGCCCTGGTAATCGATGTCGCCACTATAGCTGCCTTGGCCATACACGCCGCTCAGCACTTTCATCAAGGTGGATTTGCCAGCGCCATTTTCGCCAACGATGGCGTGGATTTCGCCGCTGCGTACCTGCAGATTGACGTTGTCGAGCGCAACCACGCCCGGAAACGTCTTTCGTATCCCGCGCATTTCCAGGATAGTGTTCGTCATATAAACCTCTCTGGCAAGGTGGGGCATCAGGGATGACGCCACACCTTGCTGCACCTTTCATGACGTCTCGCAAAACCGTAGCGAGCGGCCCGAGTTTCTGACCGAGAAGCGCAGCTGTGCGGATGCACAGTGAGCATCGGAGGTCGGAAAATCGCGTCGCGCAGTAGGTTTGGCGAGATGTCTTTTATTTGACTTGCGCTTCGGTGTAATAGCCGCTGCCCGTAACTAATACCTGCTTCCAGTTCGCCTTGTCGACGATGACCGGTTTCAGCAGATAGGAAGGCACGACCTTGACGCCATTGTTATAGGTCTTGGTGTCGTTGACGGTCGGTGTTTTACCGCTCAACATGGCGTCGACCATATTGGCTGTGACTTTCGCCAGCTCGCGCGTGTCCTTGAACACGGTGGAAGCCTGTTCGCCCCGGATGATCGATTTGACCGAAGGGATTTCCGCATCCTGGCCGGTGACGACAGGGAAGGGCTGTTGCGGCGTGCCGTAGCCGACGCCTTTCAGCGACGACAGAATACCGATGCTCAAGCCGTCGTACGGCGACAGCACGGCATCGACGCGGGCGTTGCCGTAATAGGCGCTGAGCAGATTATCCATGCGCGCCTGCGCCACTGCGCCATCCCAGCGCAGGGTGGCGACTTTGTCCATGCCCATCTGCTTTGAGCGCACCACCAGCTTGCCCTTGTCGATATACGGTTTCAAGACCGACATGGCGCCGTTGTAAAAGAAGTGGGCATTGTTGTCGTCGGCCGAACCGCCAAACAATTCAATATTGAACGGGCCCTTGCCTTCCTTCAGATGCAGCGCGCTTTCGATGTAGCCTGCCTGCAGCACGCCAACCTGGAAGTTGTCGAAGGTGGCGTAATAATCGATGTTCGCCGTGCCGCGTATCAGGCGGTCATAGGAAATCACCTTGATGCCCTTGTCGGCCGCTTTTTTCAGTACGTCAGAGAGGGTGGTGCCATCGATCGCCGCGATCACCAGCACCTTGGCGCCCTTGGTGATCATGTTTTCCACTTGCGCCAGCTGGTTGGGAATATCGTCGTCGGCGAATTGCAGGTCGGTCTTGTAGCCGCGTTCCTTGAATACCTTGACCATATTGTCGCCATCTGCGATCCAGCGCATCGACGATTTGGTCGGCATTGAAATACCGATCGCGCCCTTGTCGGCGGCGCTGGCCAGCGGCGCGATTGCCATGCCGGCCAATACCAGGCTGCCGATCAGCATTTTCATGGTTGTTTTCATTTCAGGTCTCCACCTTCTCTGATTGTTGGTTTGGATGCTGCTGTCAGTCGCGTCCTCTGCGGGACGGCTCCACACTGTCGTCGGGCCACGCGATGGCTGATACTAAATTGTCCACAGATATCTTTCTAATGACTTTTAAACGTTATCAGATATCGAAACAGGTATCAGCCGGGCGATCACGGCCATAACTACCCCAGCGTAACCCTCATGGGCACTTTCAGGTCAAAAAGACGGCATATTGATATCGTATTGAATATCGAATACCAATAAAAATTGATTAGAAAGATATCAATAGACACTTTATATTCTGGCCATTGCCTGGCTTGTGACAGCGCAGCAGCATCGAACAGCAAAAAACAGCAGAGGAAGCATCAGCATGTCTGAAAAGAAAAAAGTCGAGCTGCGCTCGGCACAGTGGTTTGGCACGCAGGACAAGAACGGTTTCATGTACCGCAGCTGGATGAAAAACCAGGGCATCCCCGACCATGAATTCCAGGGCAAACCCATCATCGGTATTTGCAATACCTGGTCCGAACTGACGCCATGTAATGCGCACTTTCGCAAGCTGGCCGAACACGTCAAGAGGGGCATACTGGAGGCAGGCGGTTTCCCGGTCGAGTTTCCCGTGTTTTCCAACGGCGAATCGAATCTGCGGCCGACTGCGATGCTGACCCGTAACCTGGCTTCCATGGATGTGGAGGAATCGATACGCGGCAACCCCATGGATGCGGTGGTGCTGCTGGTGGGCTGCGACAAGACCACGCCGGCGCTGCTGATGGGCGCTGCCAGCTGCGACATCCCCACCATCGTGGTTTCTGGCGGGCCTATGTTGAACGGCAAGCTCGATGGCAAGGACATCGGCTCCGGCACGGCCGTGTGGCAATTGCACGAAGCCGTGAAGGCAGGTTCCATCACCATGCACCAGTTCATGGCAGCCGAATCGGGCATGTCGCGCTCGGCCGGCACCTGCAACACCATGGGTACGGCATCGACCATGGCCTGCATGGCCGAAGCGCTGGGCACCTCGCTGCCGCACAATGCGGCGATTCCGGCAGTCGATTCGCGGCGCTACATCCTGGCCCATATGTCGGGCATACGCATCGTGGAAATGGTGTGGGAAGACTTGCGCCTGTCGAAAGTGCTGACCCGCGCAGCGTTTGAAAATGCGATCCGCGTCAACGCCGCCATCGGCGGTTCAACTAATGCTGTGATCCATCTGAAAGCGATAGCCGGGCGCATCGGCGTGCCGCTGGAACTCGAAGACTGGACCACTATCGGCAAGGGCACGCCGACCATCGTCGACCTGCTGCCTTCGGGCCGCTTCCTGATGGAAGAATTTTATTATGCGGGCGGCCTGCCGGGCGTGATACGCCGTCTTGGCGAAGGCGGCCTGGTGCCGCACAAGGATGCACTAACCGTCAATGGCAAGACACTGTGGGACAACTGTCTCGATGCGCCTGTGTATAACGATGAAGTTATCCGCAAGCTGGAGCATCCCTTGATTGCCGATGGTGGTATCTGCATCTTGCGTGGCAACCTGGCGCCGCGCGGCGCCGTGCTGAAACCGTCGGCCGCATCGCCGGAACTGATGCAGCACCGGGGCCGGGCAGTGGTGTTCGAAGATTTCGACCATTACAAGCAGCGTATCAATGACCCTGATCTCGACGTCGATGCCAGCTCGGTGCTGGTACTGAAAAATTGCGGCCCCAAGGGCTATCCCGGCATGGCGGAGGTGGGCAATATGGGGCTGCCGCCCAAGCTGCTGGCGCAGGGTGTCAAGGATATGGTGCGTATTTCAGACGCGCGCATGAGCGGCACTGCCTACGGCACGGTGGTTTTGCATGTGGCGCCGGAAGCGGCGGCCGGCGGCCCGCTGGCCATCGTGCGCGACGGCGACTACATCAGCCTCGATTGCCATGGCGGTATCCTGAACCTCGACATCACGGACGAAGAACTGGCCAGCCGCATGGCGCTGCGGCCGGCACCACCGGCCATGCCATTCAAGAACGGCTACCAGCAACTGTATATCGAGCGCGTGCTGCAAGCCGATCAAGGCTGCGATTTCGACTTCCTAGTCGGCCAGCGCGGCGCTGCCGTACCCAAGCATTCGCATTAATTGTTACTGATAGGACCAAGACCATGCTGCTCGTTCAATTCATAGACCCGCAAGGCCAGCGCCGCGTGGGCATGCTGGAACAGGAACAGATCCGCGTCATCGACGGTTACGCCAGCACTTATGCACTGGCCCGTGCCGCCATTGCGGCGAAGACGGGCCTGGCACAACTGGCAAGCGCCTCGCTGGGCCAGACAAGCTACCGTTTTGAAGACATCGCTGCTGCTGGCAGTTTATTGACGCCGCTGGATCATTTTGATGACGCCCATTGCCATGTCACCGGCACCGGCCTGACGCATCTGGGCAGTGCCGATACGCGCGATGCCATGCATCAGAAAATCGGCGGCGATGCCGCTGCGCTGAGCGACAGCATGCAGATGTTCCGCATGGGTGTGGAAGGTGGCAAGCCACCTGCCGGCCAGCGCGGCGTGCAGCCGGAATGGTTTTACAAGGGCGATGGCAGCATCGTCAAGGCCAGCGGCCAGCCTCTGGTGATGCCTGCATTTTCGCTCGATGGCGGCGAAGAGCCGGAAATCGCCGGCCTGTATGTGATCGGCGACGATGGCCAGCCTTACCGGGCCGGCTACGCCATCGGCAATGAGTTTTCCGACCATATTACCGAGCGCCAGAACTATCTTTACCTGGCCCATTCCAAACTGCGCGCCTGCGGCCTGGGGCCGGCGCTGCTGGTCGGTGAGTTGCCCGATCACGTGGCTGGCACTTCGCGCATCTATGACAGGCAAGGTACGCTGCGCTGGGAAAAACCTTTCCTCAGCGGCGAACAGAATATGTCGCACACCATCGCCAACCTGGAATACCACCATTTCAAATACCCGCTATTTCGCCGGCCCGGCGATGTGCACATCCATTTCTTCGGCACCGCGACCCTGAGTTTTGCCGATGGCGTCGTAGTGGCGGCCGGTGACACCTATGAAATCGAGGCGCCCGTGTTTGGCCCGGCCTTGCGCAATACGCTGGCAGTGCAGGCGGACACCAGCACTGCGGTGATTACCCTATAAGTGCATGCAGCAGGCGGATGCCACGACGATGGCATACTGAACAAAAACAGGAGACACGCATGGCCAATATCAGCAGCTACACCAGTTTGCGAGGAAAAAATGTATTCATCACCGGTGGCGGCAGTGGCATAGGAGAAGCCCTGGTCGCCAATTTTGCCGCGCAGGGTGCGCGCGTGGCGTTTGTCGATATCGCCAGGGAAGCCAGCATCGCCCTGTGTGAACGCCTGCAGGCGGCTGGCTTGCCGGCGCCGCTATTTCGCCATTGCGATATCACCGATATCGCCGATCTGCAGCGCGTGATGGCGGAACTGGCGCAGGAACTGGGCGACTTCGATGTGCTGGTCAACAATGCCGCCAATGATCAGCGCCACCAGTTGGAAGACGTCACCGTCGATTACTGGAATGAGCGCGTGGCGATCAACCAGCGACCCATGTTTTTCACTTGCCAGTCGGTGCTGGCCGGGATGAAGCGCAAGGGCGGCGGCGCCATCATCAACCTCAGTTCGATTTCATGGCATATCAAGGGTGGAGGTTATCCCGCGTATGCGGCGTCGAAGGCGGCGGTGGTCGGCTTGACGCGCGGCCTGGCGCGTGACCTGGGCCAGCACAATATCCGCGTCAATACGGTCACGCCGGGCTGGGTCATGACGCAACGCCAGCTTGACCTGTGGGTAGACGAGGCGGCTGAAATCGAGATCGCCAGGAACCAGTGCCTGCCGGGCAAACTGATGCCAGACCATATCGCCGCCATGGTGCTGTTCCTGGCGGCGGACGATAGCGTTATGTGTACTGCCCAGGAGTTTATCGTGGATGCAGGCTGGAGCTAATGGATCAATAGATTTCCTTGGCAGCCACGCGGATTGCATCGAGCATCACCGTCGCACCTGGCGACAGCAAATGGCTGCGCCGCGTGATGATGCCAAAGGCATCCATGCGGCAGGGTAGTTCGATCGGCAGGATGCTGAGGATATTGAGCGACACGTAATAGCGCGCCACTTCGACCGGCATCACGTGCAGGCTGTCGGTGTGCTGCAAGAGGGCGGTGGTCAGCAGCAGGGCGGTGGTGTCGACCACGTTGACGGGCGGCGGCAAGCCGGCGCCACGGAACATCATTTCGCAGCGGTGGCGCAGCACGCTGCCTGGCGGCGGCAGGATCCA
>Ga0209901_1000675_pt1 | contig 12267 bp, 10 predicted proteins | sample OrgsoiDNA_201058_FD_185806 | JGI IMG/M metagenome (GOLD analysis project Ga0209901, IMG submission 185806) | Permafrost soil microbial communities from the Arctic, to analyse light accelerated degradation of dissolved organic matter (DOM) -... | ecosystem: Environmental > Terrestrial > Soil >...
AGGTCGACGGTGGCGGCGAACACCACGCGGCCATCGGCGTCCAGCGTGGTCGGGTCGATGATCTGCGCCGCGCCCAGCTTGCCTTCCAGTTCGGCGATACGGCCTTCAACAAAGGCTTGGCGCTCCTTGGCGGCATCGTACTCGGCGTTCTCGGACAGGTCGCCATGCGAGCGCGCTTCAGCGATCGCGTCGATGACGATGCGGCGCTCTTTGGTCTTCAACTGATGCAACTCTTCTTTCAAGAGTTCGGCGCCGTATTTGGTAAGTGGAACTGAAGTCATGTTTATCTGCTATCTACAAATTGGATGTTACAACGGAAAACCACAGAGGCCGCGCGGTGCTGCAACGCGAGCTCTGTGGTTCAAGGTACCGCAAAGAAGCTTAGTGTAAGGTTTTATGCAGACCTTGTAAATCGTACACGCGTAACTCGTCCAAATGGCGGATACCTTCGACCGCCGCTTCGGCGCCGGCGATGGTCGTATAGGTGGTCACGCGCGAGGCCAGCGACGACGTGCGGATGGCGCGCGAGTCCGTGATGGCGCTGCGCTTTTCCTCGACCGTGTTGATGACCAGGACGATTTCGTGGTTCTTGATCATGTCGACCACGTGCGGCCGGCCCTCGACCACCTTGTTGACCGGCGTGACCGGAATGCCGGCGGCGGCGATGACGGCGGCCGTGCCCTTGGTGGCGACCAGCGTGAAGCCGATTTCCACCAGGTCGCGCGCCACTTTCACGGCGCGCGGCTTGTCCGACGATTTCACCGACAGGAACACCTTGCCCGACTTCGGCAGCTTGATGCCGGCGCCCAGCTGCGACTTGACGAAGGCTTCGCCGAAGGTCATGCCGACGCCCATCACTTCACCGGTCGATTTCATTTCCGGTCCGAGGATGGTGTCGACGCCCGGGAATTTCACGAACGGGAACACGGCTTCCTTGACGCTGAAGTAAGGCGGCACGACTTCCTTGGTGATGCCTTGCGAGGCCAAAGTCTGGCCGACCATGCAGCGCGCCGCGATCTTGGCCAGTTGCAGGCCGGTGGCTTTCGACACGAAGGGCACGGTGCGCGAAGCACGCGGGTTCACTTCCAGCACATAGACGACATCCTTGCCATCTTGCTTCTGGATCGCGAACTGCACGTTCATCAGGCCGACCACGTTCAGGCCCTTGGCCATCAGCGCGGTCTGGCGCTTGAGCTCATCGATGGTCTCCTGCGCCAGCGAGTACGGCGGCAGCGAGCAGGCCGAATCGCCCGAGTGCACGCCGGCTTGTTCGATGTGTTCCATCACGCCGCCGATGAAGGTCGTTTCGCCGTCGGAGATGCAATCGACGTCGCACTCGATGGCGTCGTTCAGGAAGCGGTCCAGCAGCACCGGCGAATCATGCGACACCTTGACCGCTTCGCGCATATAGCGTTCCAGGTCGCGCTGCTCGTGGACGATTTCCATCGCCCGGCCGCCCAGCACATACGATGGACGCACCACCAGCGGATAGCCGATTTCCTGCGCCAGCGCCAAGGCGTCGGCTTCGGTGCGGGCGGTACGGTTAGGCGGCTGGCGCAGCTCCAGCTTGTGCAGCAGCTGCTGGAAACGCTCGCGGTCTTCGGCGGCGTCGATCATGTCCGGCGAGGTGCCGATGATGGGCACGCCGTTCGCTTCCAGGTCCAGCGCCAGCTTCAATGGCGTCTGGCCGCCGTACTGCACGATCACGCCGACCGGTTTTTCCAGTTCGACGATTTCCAGCACGTCTTCCAGGGTCAGCGACTCGAAGTACAGACGGTCGGAGGTGTCGTAGTCGGTCGACACGGTTTCAGGATTACAGTTGACCATGATGGTCTCGTAGCCGTCTTCGCGCATCGCCAGCGCCGCGTGGACGCAGCAGTAATCGAATTCGATACCCTGGCCGATGCGGTTCGGGCCACCGCCCAGCACCATGATTTTTTTCTTGTCGGTCGGCTTGGACTCGCACTCTTCATCGTAGGTCGAGTACATATACGCGGTGTTGGTCGCGAATTCGGCGGCGCAGGTGTCGACCCGCTTGTAGACCGGACGGATGTTGAGCGCGTGGCGCTGCGCGCGCACGGCCTTGGCGTCGGTCTGCAGCAGGAAGGCCAGGCGGCGGTCCGAGAAGCCCTTCTGCTTCAATTTGTACAGCGTCGGCTTGTCGAGCATGTCCAGCTTCTGCGTGTCGAGCCACAGCTCGATGTCGACGATTTCCTTGATCTGGATGAGGAACCACGGATCGATGCGCGTCAGCGCGTGCACTTCGTCGAGCGTGAAGCCCTGGGCGAATGCGTCGCCGACGTACCAGATGCGCTCGGGACCAGGCTCGCCCAGTTCCTCTTCGATCTTCTCGCGGTCCTTGGTCTTTTCGTTCAAGCCGTCGACGCCCACTTCCAGGCCGCGCAAGGCTTTCTGGAACGATTCCTGGAAGGTGCGGCCGATCGCCATCACTTCGCCAACCGACTTCATTTGCGTCGTCAGGTGGTGGTCGGCGGTCGGGAATTTTTCGAACGTGAAGCGCGGGATCTTGGTGACGACGTAATCGATCGATGGCTCGAACGAGGCCGGGGTCGCGCCGCCGGTGATCTCGTTGCGCAGTTCATCGAGCGTGAAGCCGACGGCCAGCTTGGCCGCCACTTTGGCGATCGGGAAGCCGGTGGCCTTCGACGCCAGCGCCGAGGAACGCGACACGCGCGGGTTCATTTCGATGACGATCATGCGGCCGTCGGCCGGGTTGATCGAGAACTGCACGTTCGAGCCGCCGGTGTCGACGCCGATCTCGCGCAGCACCGCCAGACTGGCGTTGCGCATGATCTGGTATTCCTTGTCGGTCAGCGTCTGCGCCGGCGCGACGGTGATCGAGTCGCCGGTGTGCACGCCCATCGGGTCGAGGTTTTCGATCGAGCAGATGATGATGCAGTTGTCCGCCTTGTCGCGCACCACTTCCATCTCGTACTCTTTCCAGCCGATCAGCGATTCTTCGATCAGCAGTTCGGTGGTCGGCGATGCCTCCAGGCCGCGCTTGCAGATGGTCTCGAATTCTTCCTCGTTGTAGGCGATGCCGCCGCCGGTGCCGCCCATCGTGAACGACGGACGGATGATGACCGGGAAGCCCAGCGTGCGCTGCACGGCCCAGGCCTCGTCCATCGAGTGCGCGACGTCCGACTTGGCCGAACCGAGGCCGATCTTGGTCATCGCGTTCTTGAATTTGAGGCGGTCTTCGGCCTTGTCGATGGCTTCCGGCGAGGCGCCGATCAGCTCCACGTTGTACTTGGCCAGCACGCCGTTGTTGAACAGGTCCAGCGCGCAGTTCAGCGCGGTCTGGCCGCCCATGGTCGGCAGGATCGCGTCCGGCTTTTCCTTGGCGATGATGCGCTCCACCACTTGCCAGGTGATCGGCTCGATGTAGGTGACGTCGGCCATTTCCGGGTCGGTCATGATGGTCGCCGGATTGCTGTTGACCAGGATGACTTTATAGCCCTCTTCGCGCAGGGCTTTGCAGGCCTGGGCGCCGGAATAATCGAACTCGCAGGCCTGGCCGATAATAATCGGGCCAGCGCCAATAATCAGTATACTTTTAAGGTCTGTACGTTTAGGCATCTTATTTTTTCTCCGTTGCTTCCATCATGCCGATGAAGCGGTCAAACAGGTAAGCGACGTCAGTCGGGCCGGGCGAGGCTTCAGGGTGGCCCTGGAAGCAGAAGGCCGGGACGTCGGTGCGGGCGAAGCCCTGCAGCGAGCCGTCGAACAGCGACTGGTGCGTGACGCGGCAGTTGGCCGGCAGCGTGGCCGGATCGACGGCGAAACCGTGGTTCTGCGACGTGATCAGCACTTGCTTGGTGTCGAGGTCCTGCACCGGGTGGTTGGCGCCGTGGTGGCCGAATTTCATCTTCAGCGTTTTGGCGCCGGAGGCCAGGCCCATGATCTGGTGGCCGAGGCAGATGCCGAACAGCGGCAGCTTCTTCTCCATGAAGACCTTGGCGGCGGCGATGGCGTAGTCGCACGGCTCCGGGTCGCCGGGGCCGTTGGACAGGAACACGCCGTCCGGATTCAGCGCCAGCACGTCGGCGGCGCTGGTCTGCGCCGGCACCACGGTGACCTTGCAACCGCGTTGCGTCAGCATGCGCAGGATGTTGCGCTTGACGCCGAAGTCGTAGGCGACCACGTGGAATTTCGCGTCGGTCAGCTTGCCGTAGCCTTTACCGAGCGTCCATTCGGCTTCGGTGAATTCGTATGGCGCTTTGACCGAGACGACTTTGGCCAGGTCCATGCCGGACAGGCCGGGGAAGGAACGGGCCAGTTCCAGCGCTTGCGCGACGGACGGCTCGTTGCCCTGCGTGCCGACGAGGATGGCGCCGGACTGGGCGCCCTTCTCGCGCAGGATGCGGGTCAGTTTGCGGGTATCGACGCCGGCGATGGCGACGATGTTTTCCGCTTTCAGATAGTCGGACAGCGACTGGGTCGAACGGAAGTTCGACGCCATCAGCGGCAGGTCACGGATGATCAAGCCGGCGGCGTGGACTTTCGACGACTCGACGTCTTCCGGATTGACGCCGGTGTTGCCGATGTGCGGATAGGTCAGCGTGACCATCTGGCGGCTGTAGCTCGGATCGGTCAGGATTTCCTGATAGCCGGTCATGGACGTGTTAAAGACCACTTCACCGGTCGTGTGGCCAGCGGCGCCGATGGAAAAACCTTTGAAGGTGGTTCCGTCGGCAAGCACCAGGATGGCTGGGACGGTAGGGCCAGAAAAAAATGGCGGCAAGGGCAACTCCTGATAAAGTTACCGTAGCTGCGCCACGTCAGACGACCGACAGTATTCCCCGGCGCGGGCCAGGGTTGAAGGTCAATTGAAGATGGATGTGTGGTGGGTGGCTACGGTATAGATGAGATTGGCTAAACCTTTGAATTATAGCGCAAAGTCACCCGACCGGCAATGTCACAAAGGTGAAATATTAGCCGCCAGGGCGGACCCAGGCGGCCTGATGCAACTACCAATATCAAACAGGCAAATCGCGGTGGCGCTCGAATTGCAGCACGTCGCCCCACTGGCCGTGCATCTGGATGGCACGGGTGGCGCGGCCGTAGACGGTGAAGCCGTTGCGTTCGAGGACGCGCACCGAGGCGGCATTCTCTGGCCTGCACGCGGCCTCCACGCGCCACAATTCCAGCGCGCCAAAAGCCTGCTCCAGCGCCAGCGCGACGGCGCGCGAGGCGTAACCGCGGCCGACGTACTGCTCGCCGATGCGATAGCCCAGCGTGGCCTTGTTGAAGTACGGCCGCGTGACCGCCCGCAGGTTGACGCGGCCGACGATGACACCGTCATCCTTCAACAGGAATTGATACGCCTGATCGGCGCCGCGCTCGCGCGCCGCCTGCTCGATGGAAGCGCGCACCGCCGGCAGATTGTAATAGCCGTCGCCGCGCGCGTTGATCCAGCTTTCGAAATAAGCCCGGTTGGCCAGTTCGAAATCGAGCAGCGCCTGCGCGTCGGCCAGCGCCGGCGCGCTCAGTTGCAGATCGCCAGCCATGCCGCGATCAGCCCAGCGCCGCGATGCCGGCCTTGGCGATCTGCGCGTCCTGCGCCGACTTCACGCCGGAGACGCCGACCGCGCCCACATAGTGGCCATCGATGACGACCGGCACGCCGCCTTCCAGCATGCCTTCGACTTCCGGCGCGCTCAGGAAGGACACGCGGCCGGTGTTGATCATCTCTTCATAGATGCGCGATTCGCGGCGGCCCAGCGCGGCCGTCTTGGCCTTGGCCGGCGCGATGTGCGCCGACAGCGGCGCGGCGCCGTCCATGCGCTGCAACCACAGCGGATGGCCGCCGTCGTCGACGATGGCGATGACCACCGCCCAGTTGTTGGCGACCGCTTCCGCTTCGGCGGCAGCGGCGATTTTTTTCACGTCGGCGAGGGTCAGGTAAGGTTTCGATGCCATGGTAAGTCCTTAGTTTATTGAAGCGCGATTGTACGTTGGGTGTTAAAGATAGAGCAATGGCGATCAGGGATGGCGCTTCGCTTCCAGCTTCTGCTTGATCGCCGCCATTTGCGCGAACGCGGCCTGCTCGCCGGCCAGGATGGCCTGGTTGCGGCTGGCGAAATCGTTGCCGGCCATTTTGCCCAGCGCCGGCGCGATCACGACGTCGGCCTCTTTCAGCTCGTACTGGTTGATGCGCTGGCCCATGATGCTGAAGGTCTGCATGATCACGTCGAGCGAGCTGACGGTGGCCTGCACATCGGCCTGCGTCGAGATGTTGACGGCGATGACGAAGTCGGCGCCCATGTCGCGCGCGAAGCGCACCGGCACCGGCGCCACCAGGCCGCCGTCGACGTAGGTGTGGCCGCCGATGGTCACCGGCTGGAACACGCCCGGCACGGCCGACGACGCGCGCACCGCCATGCCGGTGTTGCCGCGCCTGAACAGGATGGGCTGGCCGGTTTTCAAATCGCTGGCGACGGCGCCGAAGGGGATTTTCAATTTTTCGATAGGCTGGTTGTGGACCGCCTTGTTGACGTAGTCCTGCAGCGCCTCGCCTTTCAGCACGCCGGTGCTCTTGCCGAACAAGGGCAAGGCCCAGTCGGAAATCGACGCCTCGTCCATGTCCATGGCGATCTGCTGCAACTGGAAGCCGGTGTTACCGGCCGCGTACAGCGCGCCGACGACGCTGCCGGCGCTGGTGCCGACCACGTAGTCCGGATAGATGCCCTGCGATTCGAGCGCCTTGATCACGCCGATGTGGGCGAAGCCGCGCGCCGCGCCGCCGCCCAGTGCCAGGCCGATGCGGATCTTGCGCGGCGGCGCGGGCGGCGTCGGCACCGTCACAGGAGGCGCGGCGGCGACTATCGGCGTGTCGGCGACCGGCGCGGATTTGCAGCCGGCCAGGGCGAATGCGGCAAGGGCGATCAGGGTGAGGCGTTTCGGATGCATGTATGGATTCAGTGGGCGGTGGTCGGCGGGCTCAATTTGGCGCAGCAGATTGTAGCGTAATTGCGGGCCGACTTTGCGGAGCCGGGACGAATCAGCGGGCGAGGCGCGGAAACCGCCGCGCCTCTCACCCGCCCCGGAAAAGTATGGCAAGATTGCGCCATTCACTATTTGGAGACATAACATGCTGCGATCATACGCACCCGCAACCCTCGCCCTGACCTTGGCACTGGCCGGCTGCGCCAGCGGCGGCGGCCAGGCGCCGGTGGCCGACACCGGCCCGGTCAAGATCAAGCAAGTCGGCGTGCTGTCGCTGATGGGCGACGACTTCCACGTGGTCCGCCACGGCCTGACCAATTTCGGCAACATCCAGTACGACGCCACGGTCCCGGACTGGCAGATCGACCAGGTGGCGACGACGTCGGCGCTCAAGCTGCTGTCCGAGAACCACCGCATCACCTCGAAGGCTTTCGACAAGTCGGCGCTGAGCAAGGCGCAACTGCGCAGCGACGACAGCGACCAGCTGTGGCAAGCCGCGCGCAGCCAGGGCATCGACACGCTGATCATCGTGCGCCCGGCCAACACCGAGAGCACCAAGAATTTCGTGCCCGGCGTCGGCCTGTACGAGCGCAAGATGTTCGGCGAGGGCGACCGCTGCGTCTACACCGCCTACATCGCCAAGGTGTACGACGTGGCCACGCGCAAGGAGCTCGATTCGAACTGGGGCGGCCCAAGTCCGTGCCGGGTCGGCGCCGACGGCGAAGTGCCGTTCAAAGAACACTTCAACGAATACTCCACCGTGAACACGAACCTGATGCGCAAGCTGCTGATGGAGCGCTTCGACGAAACGCTGGCCTACACGCTAGGCACCTTGAAATACGGCGCGCCCAAGCACTCCGCCGCGCCGGTCGTCAACGTCACCATGGGCGCCACCGCTCCGGTCGCCGAGACCAAGGACAAGGACAAGCTGGTCGACAAAAAAGAAGAGCAGAAGGATGACGACCAGGACACGCTGACCAAAAGCACGCTGTGGAAGTACCTGCCCGAGTTCAAGGCGCAGCGCTATTGATTGCTAGCCTATGTTCCGCGCGGCGGCGTCAGCCGCCGCTCAAGCGGCCATCAAATCAAAAGGGAGCCGGCGGCTCCCTTTCAATCTTCACTCCGCGTTCAGCAGCAGCTCCGACTGATTGACGGCGATCGCCGTCTTCGGCAGGCAGGCGATGAAGCTGCTGCCCTTGCCCGGCTCCGATTTGATCTGCAATATGCCGCCATGGCGCAGCAGCACATGCTTGACGATGGCCAGCCCCAGCCCCGTGCCCTGGGTTTCGCGCGAACGGCTCTTGTCGACGCGGTAGAAGCGTTCGGTCAGCCGCGAGATATGTTCGGGACTGATGCCGATGCCGGTGTCCTCGACGATGAACTTGACGCCGTTCGGCCCCTCCTTCCACACCAGATGTATCGTGCCGCCGGCCGGCGTGTAGCGCACCGCGTTCGAGGCCAGGTTGCCGAAGGCGCTGTACAACTCGTCGTAGCTGCCGACGATGTCGGGACCGTCGACCGCCATCGTCACCTCATGCTTGCCGGCCGATAGCGCATGCGCGTCGCGCTGCACCTGCGTCACCAGCATGTGCAGGTCGACCCGCTCCGGCCGCATCGGGTAATCGACCGACTCCAGCCGCGACAAGGTCAGCATGTCCTCGATCAGATGCTGCATGCGGTGGCCCTGCTCCGTCATCAGCTTCAGGTGGGCGTTGCGGGTCTGCTTGTCCAGCTCCTCCATCGCGGCGATTTCCAGGAAGCCGACGATCACCGTCAGCGGCGTGCGCAGCTCGTGCGAGGCGTTGGCGATGAAGTCGCGCCGCATCATCTCGGTGCGCTCGGTTTCGGTGGCGTCGTGCGTCACCAGGATCTGGCGGCGGTTCTCGAAGGGGATGATGTGGACGATCAGCTTGCGCTCGCGGAAGCTCAGCGTCAGCGGCTGCTCGTAGCGGCCGAGGATGATGTAGTCCATGAAGTCCGGGCTGCGGATCAAATTCGTCACGCGCATGCCCTTGTCGCGCTGGCCGCTCAGGCCCAGGTGCTGCTCGGCGGCCGGGTTGCACCATTCGAGGAACAGCACGTCGTCCATGATGACGACGCCGTCCGGCAGCAGATGCATGGCCTGGCGGAAGCGCGCCAGCCACTCGGTCAACTCGGTCTGGCTTTTTTCGTCGTCGCGGCGCAGCCGGTACAGGCGCGAGAAGATGTTGGTCCACGCGCCCCAGCCGTCGGGCAGGCGCGCGCTTTCCGGATGATCGAGCCAGTCGCTCAACTGGTACAGATAGCCGAGCTGCATAAACACCAGCACCGCCATCGCGAGCATGCCGACGACCAGCGCCGGCACCACGCCAAACAACATCCACAGCACGCCGATACCGGCCAGTATCAGCCCCATACGCAGCGCGGCCGGCACCCAGAACAGCAGTTTAGGATTCATAGATTAAGGCACTATACCGTTTATACGATGGATACTATTTTTCGGACAGCATGTAGCCGACGCTGCGCACGGTCTTGATCAGATGCTCGGCCTCTTTCAGCGCCTTGCGCAGGCGCAGCACATGCACGTCCACCGTGCGCTCCTCGATCACGACGTGGTCGCCCCACACCTTGTCGAGCAGCTGGCTGCGCGAAAACACGCGCTCGGGATGGGCCAGCAGGAATTTCAGCAGCTTGTATTCGGCGTGGCCGATGTCGATCTTCTGCTCGTCCATCGAGACGGTGCAGCTGACCGGGTCCAGCATCACGTTGGCGGCGCGCATGGCGGCCTGCGCGTGCTCGGGACTCTTGCGGCGCAACAGCGCCTTGGCGCGCGCCAGCAGCTCGCGCGGCGAGAACGGCTTGGTGATGTAGTCGTCGGCGCCGCTGTTGAGGCCCGCCAGCTTGTCCTCCTCCATGCTTTTCGCGGTCAGCATGATGACCGGGATTTCATTGAACTGGCGGTCGGAGCGTATCCGCGCCAGCAGGCGCAGGCCGGTCTGGTCGGGCAGCATCCAGTCGAGCAGGATCAGCTGCGGCGTGCGGTTCTGGATGAAGTCCCAGGCCTCGGCCACGCTTTGCACGGCGCAGCAATTCCAGCCCGCCTCGCGCAGCGAGAAGGTGACCAGTTCAACGATCGCCGGTTCGTCTTCGACGATCAGCACTGTGGTTTTATCGGATGCCATTGCGCGTTTTTATTCAGGTAATTCGTCGGGAATCGGGGTGGTCTTGGTGTGGCGGATGTCGCGTCCCTCGACCACGTAGATCACGTATTCGGCGATGTTCTTGGCGTGGTCGCCGATGCGCTCGATGGCCTTGGCCACCCACAGCGTGTCCAGCGCGGCCGAAATCGTGCGCGGGTCTTCCATCATGAAGGTGATCAGGTTGCGCATGATGGAGCGGAATTCGTGGTCGATCACGGCGTCCTGGGCGATCAGCTGCAAGGCCTGTTTGCCGTCGTTGCGCGCGAAGGCGTCGAGCGCGTCGTGCAGCATGTCGCTGGCGCTGTTGGCGATGCCGCGCACCATTTCGTAATGGTTCACCGTGACGGCGCCGCGGCCGTGCAGGGCCTTGGCGGTGCGGGCGATCTTGGTCGCTTCGTCGCCGATGCGTTCCAGGTCGGTGATGACCTTGATCGTCGCCATGATGGTGCGCAGGTCGTTGGCGGCCGGCTGGCGGCGCACGATCAGGTGGCTGCAGGCGTCGTCCAGCGACACTTCCAGCTGGTTGACGGTGTCGTCCTCGCGCATCACGCGGTCGGCGCGCTCGGGATTGCCGATGCGGAAGCAGGTCATGGCGTCGAGGAACTGGGTCTCGACGATGCCGCCCATCAGCAGCACCTTGGAGCGGATGGCTTCGAGTTCGTTGTCGTACTGCTTGGATGAATGCTCGCCTATCATGGTCTCTCCGAAATCGTTTATATCGTTTAGTTGATTTATATAGTTTAGTTTATTTTCGGATCAACCGAAACGACCCGTGATGTAATCCTGCGTCTCTTTGCGCGCCGGATTCATGAAGATCTGGTCGGTCTCGCCGAATTCGACCAGCTCGCCCAGATACATATAGGCGGTGTAGTCGGAGCAGCGCGCCGCCTGCTGCATATTGTGGGTGACGATGGCGATGGTGTAATCGAGCTTGAGTTCGGAGATCAGTTCTTCCACCTTCGACGTCGAGATCGGGTCCAGCGCCGATGTCGGCTCGTCGAGCAGCAGCACGTCCGGCTTGACGGCGACGCCGCGCGCGATGCACAGGCGCTGCTGCTGGCCGCCCGACAGCGACAGGCCGCTCTTGCTCAATTTATCTTTGACTTCGGTCCACAGCGCGGCCTTTTTCAGCGCCCATTCGACGCGCTCGTCCATCTCGCCCTTGGACAGGTCTTCGTACAGGCGCACGCCGAAGGCGATGTTGTCGTAGATCGACATCGGGAACGGCGTCGGCTTCTGGAACACCATGCCGACCTTGGCGCGCAACATGTTGACGTCCTGGTCGGCGTCGAGGATGTTTTTGCCGCGGTACATGATGGCGCCCTCGGCGCGCTGGCCCGGATACAGGTCGTACATGCGGTTGAGCGTGCGCAGCAGCGTCGACTTGCCGCAGCCGGACGGGCCGATGAAGGCCGTCACCTGCTTCTCGTGGATGTCGAGGTTGACGTTGGTCAGGCTCTGCGTTTTACCGTAGAAGAAATTCAGTCCCGAAATCTCGATGGTCTTGCGCTTGGCGGTCATGGCGGCGTTTTTTTCGTTGGTCAGTTGCGTATTCATGGTCGATCGCTTATGAGGAATATCGGTCAGTTCGGGATTTTTTGGCTGAACAGCGTGCGCGACAGGATGTTCAGCGCCAATACGCTGAAGGTGACGAGCAGCGCGCCGCCCCAGGCCAGCGAACGCCAGTTGTCGTATGGGCTCATGGCGAACTGGTAGATCACCACCGGCAGGTTGGCGATGGGCGCGTTCATGTCGGCGCTGAAGAACTGGTTGTTGAGCGCGGTGAACAACAGCGGCGCGGTCTCGCCCGAGATGCGGGCCAGCGCCAGCAGCACGCCGGTGACCACGCCCGCTTTCACGGCGCGCAGGCGCACCAGCATCGCCACTTTCCAGCGCGGCGCGCCGAGGGCGAAGGCCGCTTCGAGCAGGCTGTTGGGCACCAGCCGCAGCATGTTGTCGGTGGTGCGCACCACCACCGGCACGGCGATCAGCGCCAGCGCGATGGTGCCGGCGTAACCGGAGAAGTGGTGGGCGTTGGCGACGTACAGCGCGTAGACGAACAGGCCGATGACGATGGACGGCGCCGACAGCATGATGTCGGTGACGAAGCGGGTGATGG
>Ga0209901_1000676_pt1 | contig 12264 bp, 8 predicted proteins | sample OrgsoiDNA_201058_FD_185806 | JGI IMG/M metagenome (GOLD analysis project Ga0209901, IMG submission 185806) | Permafrost soil microbial communities from the Arctic, to analyse light accelerated degradation of dissolved organic matter (DOM) -... | ecosystem: Environmental > Terrestrial > Soil >...
TGCTGGCCGCGTGCGGCGGCGGCGATCAGGGACGCGATCCCATCCTCGGCCTGCCAACGGCCAATGTGCTCAGCGTGACGGTGACGCCGGCCACGGCCGCCTTGCCGGTCGCCGGCACGGTGCAGTTGACGGCTGTGGCCAATTACGCCGACGGCTCGTCGCACGACGTGACGACGGCGTCGGCCTGGACCTCGGCCACGCCGGCCGTCGCCAGCGTCAGCGCCAGCGGCGGACTGGCCACCGGCGTCAGCGCCGGCAGCAGTGTGCTCGGCGCCAGCTTCGGCGGACAGTCGGGCAGCGCCACGCTGACCGTCAACCCTGCGCTCCCGCCGGTCGCGCTGACCAGCGTGACGGTGACGCCGGCCACGGCCGCCTTGCCGGTCGCCGGCACGGTGCAATTGACGGCCGTCGCCAACTACGCCGACGGTTCCTCGCATGACGTGACGGCGTTGTCGGCCTGGACCTCGGCCACGCCGGCCGTCGCCAGCGTCAGCGCCAGCGGCGGGCTGGCCACCGGCGTCAGCGTCGGCAGCAGTGTGCTCGGCGCCAGCTTCGGCGGACAGTCGGGCAGCGCCACGTTGACCGTCAACCCGGCGGTCCTGTTGTCGATCGCACTGACGCCGGTCGCGCCATCGATCGCCATCGGCGCCACGCAGCAATTCATCGTCAATGGCAGCTATTCGGATGGCAGCTCGCGCAACGTCGGCGCGCTGGCCAGCTATGTGTCGGCCACGCCGGCCGTCGCCACCATCGGTGCTGCCACCGGCCTGGCCAGCGGCGTCAGCGCCGGCTCGACCTTGGTCACCGCGTCGCTTGGCACACTGAGCGCCAGCGCCACGCTGACCGTCACGCCGGCCACCTTGATCTCGCTGGCCATCACGCCGGCCCATCCGGCCTTGCTGGTCGGCGGCACGCAGCAGCTGACCGTCGTCGCCACCTATTCGGATGGCAGCACGGTTGATGTCACGCGCAGCAGCAGCTACACCTCGGCTTCGTCCTCCATGGTTGGCGTCGGCGCCAGCACGGGCCTGAGCACCGGTGTCGCCGCCGGTTCGAGCGTGGTCAGCGCCAGCTTCGGCGGGCAGAGCGTCAGCACCACGGTCACCGTCTCGGCGGTCACGCTGGTGTCGCTGGCCGTCACGCCGGCCAATGCCAGCGTCGCAGTCGGCGCCACGCAGCAATTCATCGCCACCGGCACCTATTCGGACGGCAGCAGCACCAATCTGAGCGGCAGCGTCGCCTGGACCTCCGGCACCGTCGGCGTCGCCACCATCGTGCCGGGCGGCCTGGCCAGCGCTGTCGCGGCCGGCAGCAGCACCATCACCGCCACCAGCGGCGCCGCATCGGCGCAAGCCGTGCTGACGGTCACTCCGGTGGTCGTGGTCGGTCCGGGCTCGGGCGGTTCGGGCACCATCAACCTCGGCACCGCCGCCAATTTCGGCGTGCTGGCCGGTACGTCGATCACCAACAATTCGGGCGGTGCCACGCTGGTCACCGGCAATGTCGGCTCGCCGTCGCAGACGGTCGACCCGGTCGTCGCGGCCGGCTATACCGACTATAAGTCGGGCGCCATCCTGGCCAACGCGCTGGGCGACCTGCAAGTGGCGGTCACGCAGGCCAACCAGCTGACCTGCACCGTCAATTCGGCGGCCGGCATCGACCTCGGCGGACGCACCTTCACGCCGGGCGTGTACTGCTATGCCGGCGCGATCAGCATCACCGGCACCTTCACCATGAACGGTCCCGGCCAGTATGTGTTCCGCACCGCGTCGACCATGAATACCGTGGCCAATTCCATCGTCGCCTTCACTGGCGGCGCCACGGCGGGCAGTGTCTACTGGGTGCCGGTGGCGGCCACGACGCTGGGCGCCAACAGCGTGTTCCAGGGCAGCGTCCTGGCGCAAAGCGGCGCCATCACGATGGGCGACAGCGCCACGCTGCACAACGGCCGCTTGCTGAGCGGCACCGCCGTGACGCTGAAAAACAACCCGATCTCTATCCCCTGATATTTGACCCGCGCGCCGGCCGCAATGGCCGCCGGCGCCTCTGGAGAACAGCATGAATTTGACGAAAAAAATCGGCGTACTGAGCTTGCTCGGCTGCGGCATCTTTGCCGGCGCAGCAACGCAAGCGGCGCAGGCCGATGAAGACTGGAGCAATAGCGACTGGACCAACTCGGCCTGGTATCTGGGCGGCGGTGTGGGCCGCTCCAAGGCCAGCATCGACCAGCAACGGATCTCGCAGGCCTTGACGGCCGAGGGCGCCACCTTCGTTTATTTGCAGCCGCATGAGCGCGACACGGCCTATCAGCTATTCATCGGCAAACAGCTGACGCGCAACTTCGCCATTGAAGCCGGCTATTTCGACCTCGGCCAGTTCGGCTTCAACGCCAGCGCGCTGCCGGCCGGCACGCTCAACGGCAACATCAAGCTGCGCGGCTTTAACGCCGATCTGCTGGGCGAGCTGCCGATCACCGAGCGCTTCTCGGCCTATGGCCGGGTGGGCGTGAACTACGCCAAGGCCGACACCTCGTTCAGCGGCGACCGCCTGTTCGCCGTGACCAGTCCCAACCAGAGCGAGCGCAAGCTCAACGGCAAAGTCGGCCTGGGGCTGGAATACAAGCTGACGCAGGCGCTGGCCGTGCGCGGCGAAGTGTCGCGCTACCGCATCGACGACGCGGTCGGCAATCGCGGCGACATCGACCTGTATTCGATCAACCTGCTCTACAAATTCGGCCGACCCGCCGCGACGGCGCCTGTCGCTTACGTGGCGCCGCCGGAACCGGTCGCCGTGGTGGCGCCGCCGGTGGTGCAGCCGCCGGCTGTGGTCGCGCCGGTCGCGGTTTCCGAAAAAGTCAGCTTCGCCGCCGAGGCCTTGTTCGACTTCGACCGCTCGGTCGTCAAGCCGGACGGCAAGGCTGCGCTGGACGACTTGCTGCTTAAGCTGCAGGGCATGAACACCGAGGTGATGGTCACGGTCGGCCACACCGACTCGATCGGCAGCGCCGCCTATAACAAGGACTTGTCGATCCGGCGCGCCGAAGCGGTCAAGGCCTACCTGGTCAGCAAGGGCGTGGACGGGTCGCGCATCTACACCGAAGGCAAGGGCGAGACCGAGCCGGTGGCCGACAACAAAACCGCCGAAGGCCGCGCCAAGAATCGCCGCGTGACGGTGGAAGTGGTGGGCAGCCGCAGCACGACGAAATAAGCGTGCCGCGAAGGACGCCGGCCATCGCGTACGTAAAAATCCCCCGCCGATGCTGAATCGGCGGGGGATTTTTCGTCCAGCGCTGAAGCGGCGCAGGAGAGTTACTCGGTCTTGATCGCTTCGACCTGGATCGCCAGTTTGACTTCCGGCGAGAATGCCGGCAGGCCGAAGTTCAGGCCGAAATCGCTGCGCTTGAATTCGGCGGTGGCGTCGGCGCCGCACACTTCGCGTTTCAGGCGCGGGCTCATGATGCACTTGAACTTGTCGACCATCAGCTTGACCGGCTTGGTCACGCCCAGCATCGTCAGCTCGCCATCCACTTCCACCAGCTGCTCGCCGTTGAACTTGAAGGACTTGCTCTTGTAGCTCATGGTCGGGAATTTTTCGACGTTGAACATGTCGGCGGTCTTGGCGTGTTCGTTCAGCTTGGGCATGCCGAAGTCGATCGAGGCGGCGTCGATGGTGATGTCCAGGCTGCCGGTCTTGGCCGCGCGGTCCAGCGTGATGGTGCCGCTCGATTTGTCGAACTTGCCGCGCCAGACCGACAGGCCCATGTGGTCGGCCTCGAAGCTCGGGTAGGTGTGCGACGGGTCGATGTTGTAGGTGTCGGCGGCGATGGCGGCGCCGGTCGAGGCGGCCAGCAGCAGGGCGATCAGGAACTGTGATTTCATGGTGTCTCCGTTTTAGTTAAGCGATTATTGTGCGACGACGTGGAACTTGATGGTGACGTCATCGGCGACCATGCTGGTGTCTTTCCATTCGCCTTCGCCGATGTTAAAGGCCAGGCGCTTGATCGGCAGGACGCCGTCGAAGACTTGCTTGCCGCCGTCGGCCTTGACGGTCAGCGGGAAGCTGACGTCGACGGTCTTGCCCTTGACCGTCAGCTTGCCGGTGACGTTGAGCTTGCCGGCACCGGCGCTCTTGATGGCGGTCGAGACGAAGGTGGCTTTCGGGAACTGGGCCGAGTTGAACCATTCTTTCTTGGCCACTTCCTTGTTCATGTCCGGCTCGCCCAGGTCGAGGCTGGCGGTGTCGACTTCGACGCTCGCTTTCGAGGCGTCCGGCGTGGCGGCGTTGTAGTCGATGGTGATGGCGTAGGTCTTGAACTTCGATTCGACCGGCACGTTCATTTGCTTGAACGTGGCCGAGACGGTGGTCTTGCCCGGGTCGGTCTTGAGCAGCGTGGCGGCGCTGGCGGCCAGCGTCAGGCCGAGCAGGGAGGCGAAGAGGATTTTTTTAGTGGCGATCATGTGGGGCTCCGGGTTGAAAGATGGGCTAAGGTGGGATCAAACTTTGGGCAGCATGCGCTTGAGGACGTCGTCGCGGTCGATGAAGTGGTGCTTGAGGGCGGCCAGGGCGTGGGCGACGACAAGGGCGGCCATGGTCATGGTCAGCCAGTAGTGCACGGCCTGGAGCAGCGGTTTCAGTTCGGGATTCGGCTCTATCAGCGACGGCAGCTGGAACAGGCCGAGGTAGACCACCGGCACGCCGGCGGCGCAGGTGTAGAAGTAGCCCGACACCGGCACGGCGAAGATCAGGAGGTAGAGCAGCACGTGCATGGCGTCGGCGGCCTGGTTTTGCCACGCCGGCATGTTGGCCGGGTGCGGCGGCGGCTTGTTCGCCTTGCGCCACAGCACGCGCAGGCAGGCCAGCGCGAGCACGGTGATGCCCAGCCATTTATGCCAGGAATAGTATTTCAGCTTGGTCGGCGTGATGCCGTGGATGTCGGTCATCACCAGCCCGAGGAAGAAGGCGGAAATGATCAGCAGCGCTGTCAGCCAGTGCAGCAGCATTGCGGTTTTTGTATAGCGTTGCATCAGCAATCTCCAAATAAATAGTACGTGTTAGGACTAATATTACCAAAGAAAACTGATGCGTGCTGGCGGGATGCTTTTTTCGCGCGGAAGCCGTAAACGACAACCGGGGCCGGCCCCTGATTCGCCGCGCCGGCCGAGGCCAGCGCAAACAATATCAGGGAAGCGGCCCCGGTGTCATGTCGATAGGACTTCGGATAGGCTTAGATCGCCTTGGCCAGCTCCGTGGCGATGCCGATGTAGTTGGCCGGCGTCATGGCCAGCAGCAGGTCCTTGGCGTCCTGCGGGATCGCCAGGCCGGTGATGAACTCGCGCAGCGCGTCCTTGGAAATGCCTTTGCCGCGCGTCAGTTCCTTCAGCTGCTCGTACGGGTTTTCGATGCCGTAGCGGCGCATCACCGTCTGCACCGGCTCGGCCAGCACTTCCCAGTTGCCGTCGAGGTCGGCGGCCAGGCGGGCGTGGTTCACTTCCAGCTTGTTCAGGCCGCGCAGGCAGCTGTCGTAGGCCAGCAGCGTGTAGCCGAAGCCGACGCCGATGTTGCGCAGCACGGTCGAATCGGTCAGGTCGCGCTGCATGCGCGAGACCGGCAGTTTTTCCGACAGGTGTTTCAGCACGGCGTTGGCCAGGCCCAGGTTGCCTTCCGAGTTTTCGAAGTCGATCGGGTTGACCTTGTGCGGCATGGTCGACGAGCCGATCTCGCCGGCCTTGGTCTTTTGCTTGAAGTAGCCCAGCGACACGTAGCTCCAGATGTCGCGGTTCAGGTCGAGCAGGATGGTGTTGGCGCGCGCCACGGCGTCGAACAGTTCGGCCATGTAGTCGTGCGGTTCGATCTGGATGGTGTAGGGATTGAAGACCAGGCCGAGGCGCTGTTCGATGACGTCCTTGGAGAACGCCGCCCAGTCGAAGCCGGGATAGGCCGACAGGTGGGCGTTGTAATTGCCGACGGCGCCGTTCATCTTGCCCAGCACTTCGACTTGCGCGATGCGCTTGATGGCGCGTTGCAAACGGGCGACGACGTTGGCCATTTCCTTGCCCAGCGTGGTCGGGCTGGCGGTCTGGCCGTGGGTGCGCGACAGCATCGGCACGTCGGCGTTGGTGCGGGCGATCTCGGCCAGCTTGTCGATCAGGCTTTGCAGCGCCGGCAGCATGACGGTATCGCGCGCGGCCTTGAGCATCATGCCGTGCGAAGTGTTGTTGATGTCTTCCGAGGTGCAGGCGAAGTGGATGAACTCGGACGCGGCCAGCAGTTCCGGCACGTCCTTGACCTGTTCCTTGAGCCAGTATTCGACGGCCTTGACGTCGTGGTTGGTGACCGCTTCGATTTCCTTGATGCGGGCCGCGTCCTGCTCGGTGAAGCCGCTGGCGATCTTGTCGAGCAGCGCGCTGCCTTCGGGCGAGAACGGCTGGATCTCGGCGAAACCGGCCAGCGACAGCGCTTGCAGCCACGAGATCTCGACCTTGACGCGGTGGTGCATAAAGCCCGCTTCGGACAGGATGGGGCGCAGCTTGTCGGTTTTGCCGGCATAGCGGCCATCGAGCGGGGACAGGGCCGACAGGGTCGAATAAGGAGTAGTGGTCATAGGACGGGGCGCAGGTTAAGAAAACGGTGAAGGGCGAGCTGCGGCGCGGCGCCGCTGGCGGCGGCGGGCGGCCGCGCTGATCGCGCAAAGACAGGATTTTACCACCGCCGGGCCGCGGCCCGCCGTCGCCGGGGCCGCGTTGGCGGTAGGCATTGTGCAGCGCCAGCCGCGCATTGCGCGTCATCGGCCGGCCGCGCCGGTGGCCGATGTTATACTCGTACCTAATCTTCTACTCTAAGTGTCTATGAAACTAATCGGTTCCCTCGCCAGTCCCTATGTGCGCAAAGTACGCGTCGTGCTTGCTGAAAAAAAGCTCGACTACCAATTTGAATTGGAAAACGTGTGGGCGGCGGACACCACGATCAACACCCTGAACCCGCTGGGCAAGGTGCCGTGCCTGGTGATGGAAGACGGCAGCGCGATGATCGATTCGCGCGTGATGGCCGAGTATCTGGACACGCTGACGCCGGTCTGCAAGCTGCTGCCGCCGAACGGCCGCGACCGCGCCGACATCAAGTGCTGGGAAGCGCTGGCCGATGGCCTGCTCGACGCGGCCATCCTGGTGCGGCTGGAGCGCACCCAGCGCGCGCCGGAGCTGCAATCGGAAGCGTGGGTCGAGCGCCAGATGCGCAAGGTGCACCTGAGCCTGAAGGCTATGTCGGAGCAGCTGGGCGAGTCGGCCTATTGCACAGGCATCCATTATTCGCTGGGCGACGTGGCCGTCGGCTGCGCGCTGGGCTGGCTGCTGTTCCGCTTCCCCGAGATCACCTGGCGCGACGACTATGCGAATCTGGCGCGGCTGTACGACAAGCTGTCCGAGCGTCCGTCGTTCAAGGACACCGTGCCGCAATAAGCCGGCCACCCGCGCGGGCGGGATCGCCGTATCGCTGACAACACCGCGCCGCCGTCCGACCACGGCGGCGTTTTTATTCGGGAAGCCCAGATGTCCAAGAACGACCGCACCGAGCCGGACGCCGCCGCCGGCAGCGCCGCCCAGCAGCGCCTGCAGATGGCCGACATCGCGCGGCTGGCCGGCGTGTCGACGTCGACCGTCTCGCGCGCCCTCAGCGGCAGCAAGCTGGTCAACGAGGAAACGCGCGGCCGCATCCTGGAGCTGGCGCGCTCGCTCAAATATTCGATCAACATCGGCGCCCAGAACCTGCGCCTGAAACAGAACCGCACCGTGGGCGTGGTCGTCCCCTTCGACACGCAGACGCGCCAGCACCTGTCCGATCCCTTCTTCCTCAGCATGCTGGGCAGCCTGGCCGACGCCCTCACCGAGCAGGGCTTCGACATGCTGGTCACGCGGGTCGACGCCGAGCAGCTCGACGCCGCCGCCGTGCCCTTCGACACCGGCCGCGTGATCGGCATCGTGCTGATCGGCCAGTGGCGCCACCACGAGCAGCTCAACCAGCTGGCGGCGCGCCGCGTGCCCATCGTGGTGTGGGGCGCGCAACTGCCGCAACAGCTCTACACCACCATCGGCGGCGACAACGTGGCCGGCGGCCACATGGCCACGGCCCACCTGCTGGCGGGCGGCCGGCGCCGCATCGCCTTCTTCGGCGACACCAAGCTGCCCGAAGTGGCGCAGCGCTATCGCGGCTATTGCCAGGCCCTCGCCGAGCACGGCCTGGCGATCGACGCGCAGCTGTGCGTGTCGGTGTCGTTCCTGCCGCAGGGCGGCGACGAGGCGGTGCGGGAACTGACGGCGCGCGGCGTGCCCTTCGATGCCGTGCTGGCCTGCAGCGACCTGCTGGCCATGACCGCCATCCACCGTCTGCGCGACAGCGGGCTGCGGGTGCCGCAGGACATCGCCGTGGTCGGCTATGACGATATCGAACTGGCGGCGTATTTCCACCCGCCGCTGACGACGGTGCAACAGCCCATCCGCGCCGCCGGCCGGGCACTGGTGACGGCCTTGCTGGCGCTGGTGGACGGCAACAGCGTGCCGTCGCAGCAACTGCCTACGACGCTGATGGTACGGGCCAGCAGCGCGGCCCCCTGAGTTTCCGCCGCGCTGGTCGTCATGAATTGCAAACGATTGCAATAAGTCTGAAAAAATACCACAGTTTTCGTGCTGCATTGCAGCATATTCGTCAAACCCATCCCTGTCATTTTTGCGGAAATACATAGACTGGCCCGACAATTCTCATTTTCCTGTTCCAGGAAGCCATGTTGCACTGCTTCTATGCAATCGATTGCAATAAAAATGCATTCGATGAATAATGGCGCACCTGCTTAGTAAATCAGCATCCAGGCGATAGGTCTGCTGGCTGCGATGGTCATGAGCACAAGAAGCTGCCGGCACACGGCAGCCATCGACACCCCTGGAGGAGATATATGGAACACCGTACAGCCAAACTTGGCGGCATCGCCGCCGCCGTCGCACTCGCCGTCCTGCACATGGGCGCCCAGGCGGCCGACGCCAGCGCCGCCGCCGCAAGCAGCGCCGCCGCGCCCGCCACTGACGCCGCACCCGCCTCCGCCACCGACGATGGCCTGAACCTGGAGCGCGTGGTGGTCACCGGCAGCGCCGGCGGCGCCTCGAAAATGAAGGCCAGCGTCTCCGTCAGCACGCTCGACGCCGACGTCGTCAAGGAACTGGGGCCGACCAGCGCCGCCGAACTGCTGCGCAACATCCCCGGCCTGCGCTCGGAGTCGTCGGGCGGCGAGGGCAACGCCAACATCACGGTGCGCGGCGTGCCGATTTCGGCCGGCGGCTCGCGCTACGTGCAAATGCAGGAAGACGGCTTGCCGGTGCTGCAGTTCGGCGACTTCAACTTCATCACCCCGGACAGCTACGTCAAGATCGACAACACGCTCGACCATCTGGAGGTGGTGCGCGGCGGTTCGGCCTCGACGCTGGCGACCAACTCGCCGGGCGGCATCATCAACTTCATCAGCAAGACCGGCGAAGAGCAGGGCGGCGCCGTCGGCATCAGCCACGGCATCGGCTACGACGAGACGCGCTACGACTTCGACTACGGCGCGCCGATCTCGGACAAGACGCGCTTCTTCATCGGCGGCTACTACCGCACCGGCGAAGGCATCCGCAACACCGGCATGAGCACCGAGGACGGCGGCCAAATCCGCGGCAACATCACCCAGCAGCTCGACAACGGCTTTATCCGCCTGTCGTTCAAGCACCTCGACGACAAGGCGCCGACGGCGCTGCCGGTGCCGGTGCAGGTGGTCAACCAGCAGATCGTGGCGCTGCCCGGCATGGACCCGCGCAAGACCAGCTTCTACTCGCCGTACTGGGTGCGCGACGTCACGCTCGACAAGAACAACAACCCGGTGTCGACCAACGTCAACGACGGTCTCACCGTCAAGAGCGACGCGCTCGGGCTGGAAGGATCGTTCGACCTCGGCACCGGCTGGAACCTGAGCGACAAATTCCGCAAGTCGACCAATAGCGGCCGCTTCACCGGCATTTTCCCTGCCGATAACGGCACCGTCGGCAGCTATGTGTTCGCCACCGGCCCGCAAAAAGGCCAGGCCTACAATGGCCGCGCGATCGACGCCGTGGTCTTCAACACCTCGATCGACGATGCCGGCAATACCTTCAACGACACCAAGCTGGCCAAGACCTTCGTGCTGGCCGGCGGCGCCAAGCTGACCACCACCGCCGGCCTGTACCTGTCGACGCAGAACCTGGGGCTGACCTGGAACTTCAACCAGTACCTGCTGCAGGCCACCGGCGACAAGCCGGCGCTGCTGCAGACGGCCAGCAGCACGCCCGGCCTCGAAGGCCCGGCCTTCGGCGGCTGCTGCTCGCGCGCCGTCGACATGGTCTACAAATTCACTTCGCCGTATTTCAACCTGGCGTATGAACAGGGACCGCTGAATGTCGACGCCAGCGTGCGCGACGACCGCCAGCGCGCCAACGGCACGGCCAACATCGCCAGCAGCAGCAACGGCGGCCCGCTGCTCTACCAGGCCGCCACCGAGCAGATGATCGACTACCGCCTCAACCACACCTCGTATTCGGCGGGCGGCAACTACCGCATCACCAGCGACCTGGCCACCTTCGCGCGCATCAGCGACGGCGTTGCCTTCAACGCCGACCGCATCCTGTTCGGCACGCCGCTGGACGGCTCGGCGCCGATCAACATCAACACCGTCAAGCAGATCGAGGGCGGCGTCAAATGGCGGCACGACGGCGTCAGCGCCTTCCTCACGCTGTTCCAGGCCAAGACCAAGGAAACCAACTACGAGGCGACCACCCAGCGCACCACCGCCAACGACTACGACGCCAAGGGCGCCGAACTGGAAGCGGCCTATCATCTGGGCGACCTGCGCGTCACCGGCGGCCTCACCTACACCGACGCCAGGATCACCGGCACCGCGGCGGCCGATGTCGCGACCATCGGCAACACGCCGCGGCGCCAGGCGCGCGTGGTGTACCAGCTGGCGCCGACCTATAGCTGGGGCGACGCCACGTTCGGCACCAGCGTGGTCGGCAGCGGCAAGTCCTGGGCCGACGACGCGCACACCATCGTGCTGCCGGCGTATGCGGTGTTCAACGCCTTCGTCAATTATCAGCTGTCGGCCAAGGCCACGCTGGCGCTGACGGCCAACAACCTGTTCGACAAGCTGGCCTACACGGAAGCCGAAAGCGATGGCCACGCGGCGCGCGCCATCACCGGGCGCTCGGCCAAGCTGAACCTGACGTATGCGTTCTAGCACCGGACGCACGCCGCACCCGCAACCCTGAGCAATCCCATGACCGAGAACCTGACTCCCACCGAACGGCTGCTGGCCGTCCTGCCTGAACCTCTGCGCGCGGAGGCGGCGCGCCGCCTCGCCGCCAGGGAGCCGGTGCTGCGCGAGCGGCTGGCCAGCCTGTATGGCGAGCGCGCCGACTTCCTGCCCTGGCTGGGCGACTTGATGGAGGCGCTGGGCCGCCTGCATGCGCAGCGGCCGGCGGAGCTGCTGGCGCTCGACGCGCAGCGCGCGGCGCGGCCGGACTGGTTACTCGGCCAGTCCATGCTGGGTTACTGCGCCTATGTGCAGAACTTCGGCGGCGACTTGCAAGGGGTGGCGGCGCGCATCCCGCATCTGCGCGAACTCGGGGTCAGCTATCTGCACCTGCTGCCCTTCCTGCGCGCCCGCGCCGGCGAGAACGACGGCGGCTTCGCCGTGGCCAGCTTCGATGACATCGAGCCCGCGCTGGGCAGCAACGCCGATCTGGAGGCCTTGACGGCGCAGCTGCGCGGCGCCGGCATCAGCCTGTGCTCGGATTTCATTTTGAATCACGTGGCCGACGACCACGCCTGGGCCATCGGCGCCCGCAACGGCGATGCGCAGCTGCGCGACTTCTTCCACATCTACCCCGACCGTACCGAGCCGGACCGTTACGAGCGCACGCTGGGCCAGGTGTTCCCGCAGGTGGCGCCGGGCAATTTCACCTACGTCGAAGCGCTCGACGGCTGGGCCTGGACCACTTTCTATCCCTACCAGTGGGACCTGAACTACGCCAACCCGGCGGTGTTCGCGGCGATGGCGCAGGCCATGCTGCGGCTGGCCAACCGCGGCATCGAAGTGTTCCGCCTCGACTCCACCGCCTTCCTGTGGAAGCGCGCCGGCAGCAACTGCATGAACCAGCCGGAGGCCCACGTGCTGCTGCAGGCGCTGCGCGCCGTGGTCGACATCGTCGCGCC
>Ga0209901_1000678_pt1 | contig 12254 bp, 15 predicted proteins | sample OrgsoiDNA_201058_FD_185806 | JGI IMG/M metagenome (GOLD analysis project Ga0209901, IMG submission 185806) | Permafrost soil microbial communities from the Arctic, to analyse light accelerated degradation of dissolved organic matter (DOM) -... | ecosystem: Environmental > Terrestrial > Soil >...
TGTCGGCCGACACGCCGACCGCTTTGCCGCTGGCTTTATCGGTCCAGCTGAAGGGCGGATAGTCTTCGGCGTAGAGCGTCAGCGGCGGCGCGGCACGCGCCAGCGTCAGTCCGCCGCACAGCAGGACGGGGACGCAGATGCGCAGGGTCGCAAGGCAGGCGCTCATCGGACGGTCTTTCACGCGGAGTGGAGACGGAATGACTCCATTCTAAAACAAAAGCCACGGCGCCAGTGAGCGGCGTTGCGTCGGCAGGACAGATTCACGCGCCGCCGGCGTAACCGTTCTGGCGCCAGGCCTCGAACACCACCACCGCCACCGTGTTCGACAAGTTCAGGCTGCGGTTGTCGGGCCGCATCGGCAGGCGGATGCGCTGCGCCGGCGGGAACGACTCGCGCAGCGCCGGCGCCAGGCCGCGCGTTTCGGCGCCGAACACGAACACGTCACCGGGCTGGAATCGCGCGTCGGCGAACGGCGAGGAGCCGTGCGTGGTCATGGCGAACATGCGGCTGGTATCGGGCGCGACGTCGGCCAGGAAGGCATCCCAGCTGGCGTGCACTTTCATCTTCGCGTACTCGTGGTAATCGAGGCCGGCGCGCTTCATCTTGGCGTCGTCGAGCGGGAAGCCGAGCGGCTCGATCAGGTGCAGCTGCGCGCCCGTGTTGGCGCACAGGCGGATCACATTGCCGGTGTTGGGCGGGATTTCAGGTTCTACCAAAACGACGTGGAACAAAGTCTTCTCCTTATTTAACTAAGCGTTAATGGTGCGGCGGCGTGCGCGCGAACACCAGATTGGTCACGCGCGCCGCGCCGTAGCGCTTGAATGTGGCGGCCAGCTCGTTGAGCGTCTGGCCGCTGGTCATGACATCGTCGACGATGCCGATATGGCGGCCGTCGACCAGGCCGCCGTCGGTGATGGCGAACGCGCCGGCGATATTGTCGCGGCGCTGGTCGGGCGTCACCCGGCTTTGCGCCTGCGTCTCGTACACGCGCTGCGCCAGGCGCGGATGCAAGGCCACGCCCAGGGAGCGCGCCAGCGGCCGGGCGATTTCCAGCGCCTGGTTGTAGCCGCGCTCGGCCAGCCGGCGCGGCCCCAGCGGCACAGGGCAGAGCAGGGCCGGCAGCACGAAGCCCGGCTGTTGCAGCACCGCGTCGCGCAGGCAGCGCGCGAACAGCGCGGCCAGCGCGAGCCGGCCGCCGAATTTCAATTGCAGCACCAGCTGGTCCAGCGGCACCGCGTAGTCGGCCGCGACCAGCGTGGCGTCGAAGGCCGGCGGCTGCGACAGGCACTGGCCGCACAGCTGGTCGTGCGGCGCGTCGTCCAATGGTTCATGTCTGGCATCGTCGTCCGGCGCGAACGCCGTGCCGGCCGGCGGCAGCGGATTGGCGCAGCGCCGGCAGCGCGCCGCGGCGGCGCCGAAAAACTGCGCATGGCACTCGCCGCACAAGGTCTCGTCGCTGGCGCCGCCACACAGCGCGCAGGCGGCCGGCAGCAGCGTCTGCAGCAACGCGCGCCGTCCCGCGCCCAGCAGGGCGCGCAGCGATCCGGGCGCCGGTCGGCGCGGTGGTGCGGGCGAGGCGGTCGGCATCGTGATCGGCTCCAACCATGTACACTGCCGACATTATCGCATCATCCCCTTTATCCTTACTCGATCAGCCATGCAAGTGCCCGACCATCCGCCTAAATTGAGCGCCCCCATCGACCTGGAGCGCGTGCGCGCCAGCTTTTCCCGTCCCGAACGCGTGCAGGCGTCGGACTTCCTGCGCCGCGAAATCGCCGCGCGCATGCACGACCGGCTGGAGCTGATCAAGATCGCGCCGCGCCGTGTGCTCGACGCCGGCTGCGGTCCCGGTGCCGATCTGTCACTATTGCAGAAGGATTATCCGGCCGCCCACATCCTCGGCCTCGACGCGTCCGAAGCGATGGTGGGCGAGGCGCGCGGCGCGGCGGCGCGGCTGTCCGGCCTGAACCAACTATTGAGCAAGCTGCTGCCGTCCAAGGCCGGCGTCGACCTGCTGTGCGGCGACTTCGCCGACCTGCCGCTGGGCGCCGGCTCGGTCGACCTGATCTGGTCCAACCTGGCGCTGCACTGGCATCCGCAGCCGGACCGCGTGTTCGCCGAGTGGCGCCGCGTGCTGCGGGTCGACAGCCTGCTGATGTTTTCCTGCTTCGGCCCGGACACCTTCACCGAACTGAAAGCGGCCTTCGCCACGATCGATCTGGCGCCGCACGCGCTGCCCTTCGTCGACATGCACGACTTCGGCGACCAGCTGGTCGAGGCGGGCTTCTCGACGCCGGTGCTGGACATGGAAAAAATCACCGTCACCTACGCGACGGCCGAGGCCTTGCTGGCCGATGTGCGCGCCTGGGGCGGCAATCCTTTGACGACGCGGCGCCAGGGCCTGATCGGCAAGCGCGACTGGGCCAAGGTCATCGCGGCGCTGGAAAAAAACCGCCGCGCCGACGGCAAGCTGGGTCTGACCTTCGAGATCATCTACGGCCACGCGTTCCGGCCCGCGCCGCGCGTGACGTCCAAGGGCGAGGCCATCATCCGCTTCGACCTGCCGCGCAAACCGAACAAGGGCGCGTGAATAATTGACTGGTTAAATAGGCAACTAAGCCGCCGCCGTGTGACCCTGTGTGCACACGGCGGCGGCGCTACTATGAACGAGTGGATTATTTCTTGATGTATGGCGAATTTGTTATATATAATCGACCACTAATTTTGCCGCCACTATAAGCAGCAGCGTTGTATGGAAAACATCACGGCGTCGTGCCGGGCAAAAGAGCAAGCAATCAACCGGAACCGCCGCCAGTAGCAATATCGGGGCGGTCCCGGCGAAGTCAAGGGTCCGCCGGACCGCCACCGCGCATTGCGTGTACGGCGCCGGAACAGGACCTGCAGGTGTTTAAGGAGCGGCGGCGGTTCGGATCCTGTGACCCAACAGCCGTTTAAAAAATATTTTTATTTCTTGGGTGGTTGGGGAAAACATGAAACATGCAAAACGACTTCAATCGTTGATGCTCGGGCTGTCGCTGACAGCCGCCGGGTTCCCGGCGTGGGCGGCGGAGGCTGCGGCAACCGCTCCCGGCACGTACGCCGGCAGCGGCGGTCCGGTGATCCGCGAACTGAATTTGCAACCCCCCGCGACGCAGATCGCGTCCGAAATCTACAGCCTGCACACCTGGATGATGGTGATCTGCCTGATCATCTTCGTCGCCGTCTTCGGCGTGATGTTCTACTCCATCCTCAAGCACCGCAAGTCGCTGGGCCACCAGGCCGCGACCTTCCACGAATCGACCTCGGTCGAAATCGCCTGGACCGTGGTGCCCTTCCTGATCGTCATCGGCATGGCGCTGCCGGCCACCCGCACCGTCGTCGGCATGAAGGACACCTCCAACGCCGACATCACCATCAAGGCCACCGGCATGCAGTGGAAATGGGGCTACGACTACCTGCAGGGCGAGGGCCAGGGCATTTCCTTCCTGTCCAACCTGTCGACGCCGCGCGCCCAGGTGGGCGAGCCTGGCATCGAGCCGAGCGAAAAACGCGGCGACACCTATCTGATGGAAGTCGACAACGAAGTGGTCGTGCCGGTGCATAAAAAAGTCCGCATCATCACCACCGCCAACGACGTGATCCACTCGTGGTCGATCCCGGCCTTCGGCGTCAAGCAGGATGCCATCCCCGGCTTCGTGCGCGACACCTGGTTCAAGGCCGACGAAACCGGCACCTACCGCGGCTATTGCTCGGAGCTGTGCGGCAAGGAGCACGCCTTCATGCCCATCGTCGTCAAGGTCGTCACCGACGCCGAATACAAAGTCTGGGTGGACGGCAAACTCAAGGAACTGGCGGCGCTGGCCGAGGATCCCAACAAGGTCTGGACCATCGACGAGCTGAAAACGCGCGGCGAAAAAGTCTACAACACCAACTGCGTGGCCTGCCACCAGGCGACCGGCAAGGGCATCCCCGGCTCGTTCGCCTCGCTGGACGGTTCGCCGGTCGTCAATGGTCCGAAGCTTGAACAGATCCAGACTGTACTGAACGGTAAACACAGCGGCAAGTTCGCCGGCGAGATGCCGTCGTGGAAGCAGCTGTCGGACACGGACATTGCGGCGGTGATCACCTACACGCGCAATAACTGGTCGAACAAGGCCGCCGAAAACATCGTTCAACCAGCCGAAGTTCTGGCTGCACGCAAGTAATCAGGAGCGTCACATGAGCACAACTACTATCGATCACGCCCACGATCACGCGCATGGTCACGACGACCACGCGCATGACCACCCGGTCGGCCTGCGGCGCTGGCTGTTCGCCACCAACCACAAGGACATCGGCACGCTGTACCTGTGGTTCGCGTTCACCATGCTGCTGTCGGGCGGCGTGCTGGCGCTGATGATACGCACCGAATTGTTCCGGCCCGGCCTGCAGTTCTTCCAGCCCGAGTTCTTCAACCAGCTGACCACCATGCACGGCATCGTGATGGTGTTCGGCGCCATCATGCCGGCCTTCGTCGGCTACGCCAACTGGATGATCCCGCTGCAAGTGGGCGCCTCCGACATGGCCTTCGCGCGCATGAACAACTTCTCGTTCTGGCTGCTGCCGCCGGCCGCGATCTTGCTGGCGTCGTCGTTCTTCGTGCCGGGCGGCGCCACCGCCGCCGGCTGGACGCTGTACGCGCCGCTGTCGACCCAGATGGGACCGGGCATGGACATGGCGATTTTCGCCTTGCACCTGATGGGCGCCTCGTCGATCATGGGTTCGATTAACATCATCGTCACCATCCTCAACATGCGCGCGCCCGGCATGACCCTGATGAAAATGCCGATGTTCTGCTGGACCTGGCTGATCACCGCCTACCTGCTGATCGCCGTCATGCCCGTGCTGGCCGGCGCCATCACCATGACGCTGACCGACCGCCACTTCGGCACGTCCTTCTTCAACGCCGCCGGCGGCGGCGACCCGGTCATGTACCAGCACATCTTCTGGTTCTTCGGCCACCCCGAGGTCTACATCATGATTTTGCCGGCCTTCGGCATCGTCTCGCAGATCCTGCCGGCCTTCGCCCGCAAGCCGCTGTTCGGCTACGCTTCGATGGTCTACGCCACCGCGTCGATCGCCATCCTGTCGTTCATCGTCTGGGCCCACCACATGTTCACCACCGGCATGCCGGTGACGTCGCAGCTGTTCTTCATGTACGCGACGATGCTGATCGCCGTGCCGACCGGCGTCAAGGTGTTCAACTGGATCGCCACGATGTGGAAGGGTTCCATGACCTTCGAGACGCCGATGCTGTTCGCGGTCGGCTTCATCTTTGTGTTCACCATGGGCGGTTTCACCGGCCTGATCCTGGCCGTGACGCCGATCGACATCCAGCTGCAGGATACCTACTACGTCGTGGCGCACTTCCACTACGTGCTGGTGGCCGGCTCGCTGTTCGCGCTGTTCGCCGGCTTCTACTACTGGTCGCCGAAATGGACCGGCCATATGTACAGCGAAACGCGCGGCAAGATCCACTTCTGGAACTCGCTGGTGTGGTTCAACGTCACCTTCTTCCCGATGCACTTCCTGGGCCTGGCCGGCATGCCGCGCCGTATCGCCGACTACTCGGCGCAGTTCACCGACTTCAACATGGTGGCCTCGATCGGCGCCTTCGGCTTCGGCCTGACGCAGGTCTACTTCCTGCTGTTCGTCGTGTTCCCGACCATCCGTGGCGGCGCGAAAGCGGCCGACAAGCCATGGGACGGCGCCGAAGGCCTGGAGTGGACCGTTCCTAGTCCAGCCCCGTTCCACACGTTCGAAACCCCGCCGACGGTGAAGTAATGGCGTTGCGGACCGCTGGTCAGGCGGTCCGTTTTTTGCAGCATCGTGAAGTTGGTGATATGTCCGAATCGAAGAAACCGAATAACCTGAAGACCGGCTTGATGCTGGGCGGCGTGGCGCTGTTTTTCTTCCTGTCCGTGATCGTCAAGCAAGTCTGGTTCCGCTGACATGGCGACTGAAAAACTGCTGGGCCGTTTCAACCGGACCCTGTTGCTGAAGCTGATCGTGATCGCGGTGATGATGTTCGGCTTCGGCTACGCGCTGGTGCCGGTCTACAAGCAGATCTGCGAGGCGCTGGGCGTCAACGTGCTGACCCAAAAAGACGGCACCGTCGTGATGGACAAGAACACGCAGGTCGACAAGGCCCGCACCATCACGGTGGAATTCGACGGCAACGCGCAGGGTCCGTGGCGCTTCCGTCCCGTCATCGCCAGCATGAAGGTGCATCCGGGCGAGCTGTCGACGGCGATGTTCGAGGTGGTCAACACCCAGAACCGCACCGTCGACGCGCAGGCGATACCGAGCTACGCGCCGCAAAGCGCCACGCCCTTCTTCAAGAAGGTCGAGTGCTTCTGCTTCAAGCAGCAGACGCTGAAACCGCACGAGGCGCGGCAGATGCCGGTGGTGTTCTTCGTCGATGCGGGCTTGCCGAAGGACGTCAAGACGATCACGCTGTCGTACACCTTCTTTGAAGTGCCGGGGCTGGACAAGGCGGCCTCCAACGAAGGCATCAAGCTAGCGAGGTAAGCGCGATGGATGAGCAAACAACGCCGCCCAAAAAAGCGTCGTTCATGTATTCGATGAAGGCGGTGTTCTGGTCGTTTTTCGGCCTGCGCCGCAAACGCGATTTCGACAGCGACTCGGCGCAACTGAACCCGGTCCACATCGTCATCGCCGCCGTGATCTGTGTCGCGATCTTCATCACGTTGCTGATTTCGGTCGTCAAATTAGTGGTATCAAAATAAATAGTAGCTACACTCTGATGAGTTATTAAGGGAGATGAAGATGAGTTCACAACACACCGCGGCGCCGTACTATTTCGTGCCTGGTCCATCGCGCTGGCCTCTGCTGGCCGGCATGTCGCTGCTGATGACGATGATCGGCGCCTCGGCGTGGGTCAACGATGCCGCGTGGGGTCCGTACCTGAATATCGCCGGTATCGTCTGCATCATCGCGGTGCTGTACTTCTGGTTCGGCGATGCCATCGGCGAATCGGAAAGAGGCCTGTATAACCAGCGCGTCGACCACGCCTACCGCTGGTCGATGAGCTGGTTCATCTTCTCCGAAGTGATGTTCTTCGGCGCCTTCTTCGGCGCGCTGTTCTACGCGCGCACGATCACCATGCCATGGCTGGGCGACCTCGATCACAAGATCCTTTGGCCCGACTTCGCCGCGCACTGGGGCAACCTCGGCCCGGCCGGCACGGTCGAGGAATTCAAGACCATGTCGCCGTTCCCCATCCCGACCATCAACACCGCGCTGCTGCTGACGTCCGGCGTCACGCTGACCATCGCCCACCACGCGCTGCGCGCCGGCCACCGCGCGCAGACCGCGATCTTCTTGTTCATTACGATCCTGCTGGGCGCCACCTTCATGGGCTTCCAGGCGTCGGAATACATGGAGGCCTACAGCCACATGAACCTGAAGCTGACCTCCGGGATTTATGGTTCGACCTTCTTCATGCTGACCGGCTTCCACGGCTTCCACGTGACGATGGGCGCGATCATGCTGTCGGTGGTGTTGTACCGCGTGCTGAAGGGCCACTTCACGCCCGAGCATCACTTCGCCTTCGAGGGCGCGGCGTGGTACTGGCACTTTGTCGACGTGGTCTGGCTTGGCCTGTACGTCGTCGTCTACTGGTTGTAAGGACGCTATAATGTGCGGCTTGAGGGCCGCATATGCAGCGTAAAAAAAAGCCGCATGCGGGACCTCCCGCTGCGGCTTTTTTTGTGACCCGGCGGGGCCGCGTTCAGCGGATCGGAATACCGGTTGGCTTGATATAGCCGAAATGATAGGCCAGCAAAATCAGCAGGAACAGCGCGATCGAAAAGCCCACGCGCATCGCCAGCGCCTGCACGGTGCGGTTGCTTTTGCCCTTGTCGCGCATCAGGAAAAACAGGGCCGATCCCAGGCTGCCCAGGATCAGGATAAACGCGACGGCGACGACGATTTTCATGTTGGCCCATGTGGCAAATTGATTAAGGCTCCATTGTAATGCGTATCGCCTTTCGCTTTAAGCTGCTTCCCTTTATCGCCACGGTGTTGGTGGTGGCGCTCGGCATCGCGCTCGGCAACTGGCAGGAGCGTCGCGCCGCGCAGAAGGTCGCGCTGGAACACAAGCTCGCCGTCGGCAATGCCGCCGCGCCGGTGCGGGTCGGCGCCGCGCCGCTGGATGCCGCTGCGATCGAATGGCGGCGCGTCGCCGTCACCGGCCAGTTCGTGCCCGGCTGGCCGGTCTATCTCGACAACCGTCCGTATCAGGGCCGGCCCGGTTTCTATGTGCTGATGCCGATGCAGATCGCCGGATCGACTATGCACGTGCTGGTCGAACGCGGCTGGCTGCCGCTCAACCTGGCCGCGCGCGACAAGCTGCCGGCGTATGGCACGCCGCAGGGCACGGTCACCATCGAAGGCATCGCGCGGCTCAGCGCCGGCCACGTGATGTCGCTGGGCGCCGCACCGTCGCTGCGGCCGGGCGCCATCGTGCAAAACGCCGAAGTGGCGCAGGTGGCGGCCGACAGCGGCCTGGCCATGCAGCCCTTCGTGCTCGAACAATCGCCGGCTATCCCGGCCGGCGGCGACGACGGCTTGATACGCGACTGGCCGGCGCCGTCGCTGGGCGTGGAAAAACATCGCGGCTATGCGTTCCAGTGGTATTCACTGGCACTGATGGCGGGTTTATTTTTTGTCTTTAACGGATATCGGAGTGGAATCAACAGTGGAAGCAAACATGCAAAACCCGTCTGACGCAAAGCGCGCCCAGAAACGCAGCCGATTGAAACTGCTGGCGGTGCTGGCCGTCTGCGCCGCGCCGATGATCTTCTCCTACGTGACCTATTACTGGATCAAGCCGACCGGCCGCACCAATTACGGCGACTTGATCAACCCCAGCGCCTATCCGATACCGGCCATGGCCAGCCACACGCTGGACGGCCAGCCGCTCGGCCTCGACGCCTACAAGGGCAAATGGATCATGCTGAAGGTCGGTCCGTCCGACTGCCAGCAGGCTTGCCAGGACCAGTTGTTCGCGATGCGCCAGCTGCGCACCATGCAGGGCAAGGAGATGGAGCGCATCGAGCGCGTCTGGCTGATCACCGACGAGCAGCCGCTCGACACGGTGATGATCCGCGTGAACGACGGCACCCGCATGCTGCGCGCGCCGGCCGCTGTCGTTGCCAAGTGGCTGCCGCTGGAAGGCGGCGGCGACCAGGCGGCCGATCATGTCTACCTGATCGACCCGATGGGCAACCTGATGATGCGCTATCCGAAAGGCGCCGTCTCCTCGGACGTGGAGACGGTCAAGAAGGTCAACAAAGACCTGGGCAAACTGCTCAAGGCCTCCGCCATAGGCTGATCGAACATGGACGCGCTCACCCTCGTCAACATGGCGCTGACCGCGCTGATGGTCGCCACGCTGCCGGCGGCCATGGTCTGGATGTCGTCCGACGCCAACAAGTACCGCAAGCTGGCGTGGACCTGCGTGTTCCTGATCTTCGACCTGATCGTGTTCGGCGGCTACACGCGGCTGACCGATTCCGGCCTCGGCTGCCCGGACTGGCCGGGCTGCTACGGCACCGCCAATCCCTTCCTCGCGCACGACGCCATCCAGCACGCGCAAGCGCTGATGCCGAGCGGTCCCGTGACGTTGTCGAAGGCGTGGATAGAGATGATCCACCGTTACCTGGCGATGGCCATCGGCGTGTTGATCATCGCGCTGGTGGCGCAGTCGTGGCGCTTGTGGCGCAAGGAGCGCCGCGCCGATTACGCGCCGTTGCTGCCGACCGCGCTGCTGGGCTTCTACTGTTTGCAGGGCGTGTTCGGCGCGCTGACGGTGACGCAGAAACTGCAGCCCATCATCGTCACCTGCCACCTGCTGCTGGCCATGGGATTGCTGTCGCTGACGACGTGGTTCGCCAGCCGGCAGGATACGCTGCACGCGCCCTTGCGCGGGTCGAGCGGCTCGCCGCCGGCGATGCGCAACATCCGCCTGCTGGCCGTGGCCTCGGGCGTGCTGCTGCTGGTGCAGCTGGCGCTGGGCGGCTGGGTCAGCACCAACTACGCGGCGCTGGCTTGCGGCGACTTCCCGCTGTGCGGCGGCAAGCTGGTGCCGGCGATGGATATGCAGCAGGGCTTTACCTTGTGGCGCGCCTTGGGCCGCAACGCCGACGGCAGCTATCTGACCTTCCAGGCGCTGACCGCGATCCACTGGGTGCACCGCAATTTCGCCTTCATCGTCGCGCTGGTGACGGGCTACACGGCGTGGCGCGCGTGGGAACACGCGGCCTTGCATAAAATATCACGCAATATCGCCATCGTGCTGGCGGTGCAGCTGTGCAGCGGCGTCGCGACGATCTTCCTGAACCATCCGCTGGCGCTGGCCGTGCTGCACAACGCCGGGGCGGCGCTGCTGGTACTGTTGCTGACCATGTTAAACTACCGGGCCAAGTACCAATTCGAGATCGCGCAGAAGGCAGCCGCCAGCGCCGTATTTCCGCATAGCGCGCCTGCCAGACACCACTAATGACCACCACCACCGCCACCCACAAATCCAGCCACCGCATCGCCCAGTACTGGGCCTTGACCAAACCGCGCGTCACCCAGCTGGCCGTGTTCTGCGCCGTCATCGGCATGTTCCTGGCCAAGGACGACGGCGTGCCGGGCTGGCGCCTGGTGCTGGCGGCCACCGTCGGCATCTGGCTGCTGGCCGGCGCGGCGTTCGCCGTCAACTGCCTGGCCGAGCGCGAAATCGACGCGCGCATGGCGCGCACCGCGCGCCGGCCGATGGCGCTGGGCGACATCACGGTCACGCAGACGGTGATTTTCGCGGCCATCATCGGCGGCGCCGGCATGTGGATACTTTACACGCTGGTCAATCCGCTGACGATGTGGCTGACCTTCGTCACCTTCGTCGGCTACGCCATCATCTACACGATGATACTCAAGCCGGCCACGCCGCAGAACATCGTCATCGGCGGCCTGTCGGGCGCGATGCCGCCGGCGCTGGGCTGGTGCGCCGTCTCCGGCGACGTGCCGATGCAGGCCTGGCTGCTGGTGCTGATCATCTTCATCTGGACGCCGCCGCACTTCTGGGCGCTGGCCATGTACCGCCGCGACGACTACGCCAAGTCCGGCCTGCCGATGCTGCCGGTCACGCATGGCATGAAGATCACGCAGCTGCACGTCTGGCTGTATTCGATCGCGCTGGCCGCCACCACCTTGATCCCCTTCATCGTCAACATGAGCGGCATCATCTACCTGCTGTCGGCGATCGTGCTGAACGCGCTGTTCCTGCGCCACTCGTGGAAAATCTACAAGCACTACACCGACCTGATCGCCCGCAAGGCGTTCACGTATTCGATCATCTATCTGTCGCTGCTGTTCGTCGCGCTGCTGGTCGACCACTATCTGAAATTCTGATTCCATCGACATGAAAAAAATCCTCGCCTTGCTGGCCATGCTGTTCCTGCTCGTCGCCTGCGGCGAGAAGGCGGCGCCCAAGCTCGATTTCAAGAACTCCGACCTGACCGGCCTCGATTTCGGCAAGGACTTCGCGCTGACCGACCACAATGGCAAAGCGCGCACGCTGGCCGACTTCAAAGGCAAGGTGGTGCTGATGTTCTTCGGTTATACGCAATGTCCCGACGTCTGCCCGACGACGATGGCCGAGCTGTCGGCCGTGATGACGCAGCTGGGACCCTTGGCCGACCAGGTGCAGGTGCTGTTCGTGACCATCGACCCGGAGCGCGACACGCAGGCGCTGTTGGCACAGTACGTGCCGGCGTTCGACAAGCGCTTCCTCGGCCTGTACGGCACGGCCGCGCAGACGGCCAAGGTGGCCAAGGACTTCAAGGTGTACTACGCCAAGGTGCCGGGCAGCTCGGCGAGCAACTACACGATGGACCACACGGCCGGCAGCTATGTGTTCGACAAGAGCGGCCAGCTGCGCTTGTTCGTGCGCCACGGCCTCGGTCCCGCGCCGATCACGCACGACCTCAAGCTGCTGCTGCAGCCCTGATATTGAGCGTGCGGCTGCTCGCATGACGTAGCCGCTACAAACTCAATCCAGCTCGTCCGGCTCCTCTTGCGCCGGCAGCTTGGGAATCACCTTGACCAGCAGGATGCGCGGCCCGTTCATCTTCTTGGCGACGATGTCGAAGCAATTGAAGCTGACGCGCTGGCCCTGTTTGGGCACGTCGCCGAGCTTCAGCATC
>Ga0209901_1000679_pt1 | contig 12242 bp, 9 predicted proteins | sample OrgsoiDNA_201058_FD_185806 | JGI IMG/M metagenome (GOLD analysis project Ga0209901, IMG submission 185806) | Permafrost soil microbial communities from the Arctic, to analyse light accelerated degradation of dissolved organic matter (DOM) -... | ecosystem: Environmental > Terrestrial > Soil >...
CGCCAATTTCCGTGCCATCGGCCATCTTTGTCGAGCGTTCGAAGTCGCCCACGCCGAAGAACAGCAGATAGGTCGACATGCGCGGCGTGACGGCGAAGCTCACGCGCTTGCTGCCGTTGCCCAGGTCCTTGCTGGTTGCCACAGGCATATTGCCGACTGCCATCTGGCTGCTCGGTACTGTCACGTCGAGCGCGAAAGTGGCTTTGTAGTTCGGTTCATCCCACGACGGAATCACGCTGCGCGCATCCGAGTTCTCGAACTGCGTGTACAGTGCGCGCTGGTGGCCTGCCGGTGTATCGTAGTCGAGCGAAAACAGGCCGGTGGCCTGGGTGCCGATCTTGCCGCTGTAGTCCAGCGCCAGCTTGTATTGCCCTTTGGCCAGCGGACGGGCGAAATGGAAGGTGGCCGTCTGCGTGGCTGCATCGACATCGATCTTGCTGGCCGTTTGTTTTTTGCCGCCAGCACCTGCGATATCGGCATGCTGGAACGCCAGTTCCAGCGCATTGAGCGTGATCGTGCTGGTAGGCGTGGCCACGTCGATGGTGATCACGGCGCGCGCGGCGAAAGTGGCTGCCTGCGCGTTCGGTGTCAGCGACAGCGCATAGTGCTGCGGCGTGACGCCGCGCGGCAATTGCGTGGTGGTGGCATTGATGGTGTCTGCCTGACTTGCAGGGCTGTTGTTGGCGGCGTAGCTGGTGCCTGACAGCGCCGTCAGCGCCAGGACGGCTGCGGCGATGCGGCTGCGGGAAAGATTGCGATACATGGAGTGCCTGTTGGTCATGGGTAAAACGCATAATGGCTTAGTGGGCCGCCTGCGTCGATTATTGTGGATTATTGTGAAGAGGCGCTGGCACACGATGTCAGCGCTTCCGCCAAGCAATCTAAGCTGTAAACGGGGCAAAGTCAACGCGCCTTAGGCGTCTTGCCAGGCTGCTATGATGCTGGGTAAATAACAAATTTTATTATTGATAACGAGACATAACGAGACATGAAACTCTATACCAGCCCCCGCACCCCGAATCCCCGCCGCGTGACCATGTTTATCGCTGAAAAAGGCATTACCGGCATTGAAGAAGTGTCGCTCGATCTGATGGCGGGCCAGCACCGCGCAGCTGCCTTCCTGGTGAAAAACCCCATGGCCCGCGTGCCGGCATTGGAATTGCCGGACGGCCGCGTACTGGCCGAGACGCGCGCCATCTGTACCTATCTGGAAGGCGTGCAGCCGTCACCGAATTTGATGGGCGAAGGATTTGAAGAGCGCGCCTTTATTGAAATGGCGGACCGCCGGGTGGAACTGCACCTGTTCATGGGTATCGCCAACTGCGTGCGCCACAGCCATCCTGCGCTGGTGGCGCTGGAAAACCCGCAGTTTCCCGATTTCGGCGCGGCGCAGGGGTCGAAGATGCGCGAGACGGCGTCATGGCTGGACCAGTTGCTGGCGCGCCAGCCATACATCGCCGGCGAGCGTTTCACGATCGCCGACATCACGGCGTTTTGTGCGCTGGAGTTTGCGCGGGGATTGATGAAATACCGGCCGGGTGCAGAGGGATTGCAACATTTGCAAGCTTTCCGCGACCGAATGGCCGCACGCCCCAGCGCTCAAATCAAATAAGCGGTTTTTCGGGGCGTTCAGGCTCAGGCGGAGAGTCTTACTTCGCCGCTGGCTCTTGCGGGAAGCTTTGCGTCACATTGCCCTGGTCATCGAGGAAGTTCAGGGCGGGCTTGCCGTCGGGCGATACCAGCATCATGATTTTCGGACGTCCCTGCGCATCAGCCAGGATCACGGCGGACGATTTGCCGCGCGTGCGGCCGACGAAGACGCGGCTGGTCTGGGCGCCGCCCGCTTCTTTCCACTTTTGTCGCAGCGCATCTTTTTCCGGCCCTGGCGGCGCCTTGTCCATGGCTTCCTGCAGCGGTGCATAGTCGCTGACCATGCCACGGTCGTATACTTTCAGGCCCGTTTCCATGCTGCCATTGTTTTCTATATGGCTCAGCGATACTTGCTGGTCGCCGCCAAAGCGGTCCATCGAGAAATGCATGCCGGAGGCTGGCTTGCCCTTGTCATCGAGCTTGCCATCGAAGATCAGGCCGCCCACTTCGTCGCCCCTGCCATTGTAGAAAATCATGCCTGGTTTCTCGCCACGGTTGCTCTTCATGGTCTTGCCATCGACCTTGAATTCCTGTGGCAAGCGTTCGCGGTTGGCGATCACGATGGCCTGGCCGCCGTCGGCGTTCAGCACATTGATGCGCTCGACATTGATTTCGGAAAAGGTGGCGCGGTCATCTTTCTTGGCAGCCATCGTGAGCAAGGACACCAGGCCGATGCCGGCCACGCCCAGCATGCCTTTTAATAAACGATTTTGACGTTGTACTTCCTGCAGCAATTGTTGGTTCATGCATATTCCCGGTTATTTGTTATTTAAATATAAATATTTTACATAGGGCAAACCAGGCACAGCTTTTTGTGCGGCGCCTGGTTTACCCTGCCCGGCGTCAGTGCGCCGGACAGGGGAGAGTGTCAGTCTTGCAGTGGGAGATGGATCAACGCAGCTGTTCCAGCAGGAAGGTGTAGGTCAGCGCCCACATCAGTGCTTGCTGGTCATTATTGGCGGCGCCGGCATGGCCGCCTTCCGTGTTTTCCCAGTACAGCACGTCGTGGCCTTGGGCTTCCATTTTCGCTACCATCTTGCGCGCATGGCCAGGGTGGACCCGGTCGTCGCGCGTGGAGGTGGTAAACAGGGTGCGTGGATATTTTTTATCCTTGGACACATTCTGGTACGGCGAATATTTGCTGATGTAAGCCCATTGTTCCGGTACGTCCGGGTCGCCATACTCGCCCATCCACGATGCGCCGGCCAGCAGCTTGTTGTAGCGGCGCATGTCGAGCAGCGGCACCTGGCTGACGACGGCGTTGAACAAGTCAGGCCGCTGCACCAGCACGGCGCCCGTCAGCAGGCCGCCATTGCTGCCGCCCATGATGCCCAGGTGGCGCGGGCTTGATACTTTGCGCGTAATCAAATCCTGCGCCACCGAAATGAAATCGTCATAGGCGTGCTGGCGGTTTTCCTTCAGTGCCGCCTGGTGCCAGCGCGGGCCGAATTCGCCGCCGCCACGGATATTGGCCAGCGCATACACGCCGCCCTTGTTCAGCCAGGCTTCGCCGATGATGCCGCTGTAGTTCGGCTTCAGCGATACTTCAAAGCCGCCATAGCCATACAGCACGGTCGGGTTGCTGCCGTCAAACTTCGTCTTCTTGTTCATGATGAGGAAGTAGGGCACTTTGGTACCATCTTTCGAGGTCGATTCGAATTGCTCGACCTTGTACGGGCTGGCGTCGAAGTAGGCGGGCAGCGACTTGATCTTCGTGCGCTTGTCGTTGTTCGCCGTGCCCAGGTACAAGGTGGTCGGGTTGAGGAAGTCGGTAACCGTGAGGAAATACTGGTCCGAATCGACGTGGTCGAGCGCACTGACGGCCAGTGTCCCCAGCTTCGGTGCATCGACGGCGCGGCGTTGCCATTTACCGTTGACGTGGCGCAGTTCCGTGATGCGGTTCTTGACCTTGTCCAGTTCCGTGATCAGGATCGCCGATTTGGTGGCCGTGACATTGTCCAGCGACGAGGTGGCCGTCGGCGCGTACAGTACTTCCAGGTCTTGTTTGCCTTGCATGAAGCTGGCGAAATCGGTGGCCAGCAAGGCGCCTTGCGGATAGGTCTTGCCATTGACGGTCCAGGCCGAGCGCAAGGTGATCAGCAACTGGTCGCGCACGGTAAACGCGGTGGCGTCGTCCGGTTTCGGTACTTTTTTCAGGCTCGCACCATCGCGCAGGAACATTTCGCCGCTATAGAAATCGATTTGCCGTTCGATGAACTGGTGTTCATGGCCGGGCGTGAAATCCTTGTAGGCGCCTGCGCTCATATCTTCAGGCTTGGCTTCGTACAGAGTTTGCGCCTGTGCCAAAGGCGTGCCGCGCTGCCATTGCTTGATGATGCGCGGATAGCCCGAGCTGGTCATCGAGCCTGGGCCGAAATCGGTGGAGACGAACAGCGTGTCCTGATCGATCCAGCTGGCGCTGCCCTTGGCTTCGGGCAAGCTGAAGCCGCCCTCGACGAAGGCGCGCTTGGCCACGTCGTATTCGCGCACCACGCTGGCGTCGCCGCCGCCGCGCGACAGCGAGATCAGACAGCGTTCACCTTTTGGATACAGGCAAGAGGCGCCAGCCCAGATCCAGTTTTCATTTTCGCTGGCGGCCAGCTGGTCGAGGTCGATCACGGTTTCCCAGGCAGGGTTCGGTGTCTGGAATTGCGCCAGGGTGGTGCGGCGCCAGATGCCGCGCACATGCTGGGCGTCGCGCCAGAAATTGTAGTAATACTCGCCGTTCTTGCTGACGTAAGGAATGCGTTCCTTGGAATTGAGAATGGTTTTCAGGCGCGCCTGCAAGGCAGGGAAACCGGGCTGGCCTTCCAGCTCCTTGACGCTGACGGCATTGTGCTGCTTGACCCAGGCCAGTGACTTTTCACCGAGCACGTCTTCCAGCCATAGATAAGGATCAGTGCCGGCGGGGTCGCTGATGGCAGGATCGTTGACGGGTGCGGCCGCCGGGGTGGGGGATTGTGCGTGGGCGATGCCCGCTGTAGCCAGGCCCAGCAGCATGCTGCCGGCCAGTTTGCGATATAAAGACATTGCGTTTTTTCCTCGAGGGTTCTGGTGGTGGCGTTTTCACAAGCAAAACGGCGCAACCATGTTGCCATGAATTGCTTCGAGGAACCAGTACCGTAGAGGTAGCAATCATGAAAAATACTGCTTTGCCAATATTATTTGCCTGTGTGGGCACTTGCCGTAGAATCTGCGGCAAGTGCTTCAGGTGACGAGGGCATCTTTTGCGCCTGCATCACCCAGATAGGGGCAGACCAGATGATGTTGCCATCGTCCTGGGTCAGGCGGGCATAATAAAAATGGGGGCCGGGCGAAGGGGTGATGCTGATGCTGGCCCGGTCGGACAAGGGCGTGACCGTGCCATTGCGCCCTGGCACGCCGTGAAACAAGGTGATGGCAGCGGCTTGGCGACCGGCGTCATTGCTGAAACTGGTGGCCAGCAGCAAGGGGCCGTGCTTGTCGAAGCGCTCGCCCATCATGCGGCCATTGGCCGTCAACATCAGGCGGGCATGCTTGTCCATGGTGGCAAACACACGCCGTGCGCGTAGCGCTTCGAGCAGGCTGTCGCGCGAGAGCGGTGCGTCGGCTGACACCAGCACGGCCGTGCGGTTGCCATAGGCGGCGCCCCAGTTGGCGCAGTGGTTATCCTGGTTGCTGCTGAACGCCACGTGATAACCGGCTTCCAGGGCCCGGTTGCATGCCGCTTCATAGTTGCTGCGCCTTGTTTCCGTTTCGCTGTCGTTATTGGAAAAGGCGGACGTGTTCATCACTTCGCACAGCACCATGACGGCATCGCCGTCAGCGTTGTAGCCCAGCGGCTGGCCATCGACCATGAATTGCCCTGCATACGCCGGATGGTTGAACTGGCCGATCCAGCCCCGTTCGCGCATCAGCGCATACAGGCCCGCGTAACCGCTTTTCGGCGTTTCCACGTCGGCCAGCAATTCGCCGCGTGCATTTCTTTCCCAGCCCAGCAGCAGGTCGCTATTAAAAATATTCAGGTGGCCACCCTGGTTGATGACACCCCATTCCATGCCGTATAACGCCAAGAATCCCGGATGGATCGCCGTGTAGGCGGCCGCTTCTGCCAGCCCAGCCTGGTACAAAGCCTTGGCCGCGGCAGGATCGGCCGCGCCATTCGTGCCATCCGAGCCGTCATACATATGGTTGTGCTCCGACGCCATCAGCACGTCCAGGCCATGCTGCTGTGCATAGGCATATGCGTACAGCGGGCCGAAGAGGCCTGTTTGCGGTTCCTGCGCGCCATGGCAGCGAGTCAGTGCCGCGCCGCCATCGCTGTGGCTAGTCTGGCTATGCAGGTTGGCATACACCACGCGGTAGGACGGCGCTTCGACCGGAGCGTTCATGCTGAAGGCCGGTGCACGCGGCCGTGTAGCGGCACCGCCGCCACCGCCGCTGCCACCACCGTGGTCGACGGCGATTTGCCATTGTTGCTCGACTAGCTCTTCATTGTCTTGCCCCTGCCTGGCGATGGCAGTCAGGTGCAACGCATACAAGCCATCGGCTGCTGGCGTGCAAGGCTTGTGCAGAGGCGAGCGTGCGCAACCATCCCAGCGCAAGCCGATGTCCAGCGTGCTGGCGCCCACCATCGCCTGTCCCGACCATTGCTGCAACACCACACCTGGCGGGGAGGAACTGGCCAGTATCACCCGCCAGACTATGCGGCGCGCTTCCCCGCTACCCGGATACGTCAGGCTGAGCCGGAAGCTGCGCCCCTGTGCGCGCCTGTCGCCAGCCGCAGCACGGAAGGGAGCATACAAGGTGGCCTCGAGTTCGCTATGCTCTTTTACTTCGCTCTTGTCCACGCTGGTGTTGACCTGGGCTGCGGCACTATTGCTCCAGGCCAGCACGAGCAAGCCGATACACATGGCGCAAGCCATCCACTTTGCGTGCTGCCGGCACATGCCGACCTCCCGCTGTTTTCATGTCAATAGTAATTGGACAGAACCGCAATGCTGGGGTTCCCCGGCAGTCCCTGTCGTTTGCCGGTATGGCGATGCAATATGATCTGGCGCAAACAGATGGACAGATGAGCAGCGGGGATAGGTTTTTCTGCGGTGCTTTGCTATATTGCAATCTACTCATTGAACAGGGACACACCATGCCACAGCCGACATTCGCCATCATGCCGCCGCCCACGCTTTGGCTGACCGGCTTGAGCGGCGCCGGCAAGACCAGCATCGCGCTGGCTCTGGAACAACAGTTGCGCGCCGAAGGTGGCGCGGTCTTTGTGCTCGATGGAGATGTGTTGCGACAAGGCTTGAACCGCGACCTGGGTTTTGCGCCTGGCGACCGGCGTGAAAATATCCGCCGCACGGCTGAAGTGGCGCGGCTGATGAACCAGGCGGGCGTGCTGGTAATCGCCGCGCTGATTTCGCCTTACCGTGAAGACCGTAGCATGGCTGGCGAGATCATCGGCGCGGCGCAATTTATCGAGGTCCATGTCAGCACGCCGGTGGAAGTGTGCGAGGCGCGCGATCCCAAGGGCTTGTATGCGCGGGCGCGCACCGGTGAGCTGCCTCAGTTTACGGGTGTTTCCGCGCCCTACGAAGCGCCGCTGACACCGGCCTTGTCGCTCGACACGGGCCTGTTGTCGCTCGACGAAGCAGTCGCCTTGTTGCGGCGCCGGCTGGCGCGCTAGTCAGCGTATCTCTACCTGATAGCGGAAACCATCGGCCGGCCCCCGCGAGCGGCGCCATTCCAGCGGTTGCCGGTCGTAACCGAGCGCCAGGCGTTCGATCATCACCACCGGCTGGCCAGCCTGGATTTCCAGTAAACTGGCCTCATCCTCGTTGGCCGAAGCCACCGTCAGCGTTTCCTGGGCCGAGGCGATCACCTTGCCGCAGCGCTCTTCATAAAACGGATACAGCAAGTCGGGAAAATCTTCTGGCTCGACCTTCATCAGCGCAGCAAACGGTGCGTGCGGCAACCAGATTTCTTCCAGCAGCACCGGTTTGCCATCGACCAGTCGCAGCCGCTCAAGGCGCAAGGTTTGCGTTTTCTTTGTCAATCCCAGTGCAGCTGCCACGGCGGCTGGCGGCGGCGTCAAGCTGCGTTCCAGGATACGGCTTTGCGGCACGACAGGCTGGCCTTGCCTGACTTGATGGCGGAAAAAGCGGAACAGGGAACTGTCGAAACTGGGCCGGCGGATGAAAGTGCCGCGGCCCTGGTTGCGTTCCAGCATGCCGTCTGCCACCAGGGTTTCCACCGCCTTGCGCACCGTGCCGATCGCCACGCCATACAGCTTGGTCAATTCAATTTCAGTAGGAATCGCCACGCCCGTTTGCCACTCGCCGCCAGCAATCCTGGCCAGCATGTCGTCGCGCAGACGCTGGTACAGGGGCAGGCGGTCATCGTGGGCGGGAACGGTGTGTTTCATCATGGGCTGGACGGGAAGAGAGGATCAATGCTCAGCACTGTATCTGGATATCGGCCGCCAGTCCATCCTGCGGCGGTGGCCGAAGTGGATTGACAAAGCCGATTTCCCGGTCTACCATTCATTCAAACATATATATGTTTAGATGATTTAATAAAAAACAGACAGGCCATTCCGCAGCATGCAATTGAGGAGACACAATGTTTAACTGGTATCGGCAGGTATCCGCGCTGGAACGCAAGACGTTCTGGGCCTGCTTCAGCGGCTGGGCGCTCGATGCGCTCGATGTACAAATTTTTACGCTCGCCATTCCCGCGCTGATTGCCGCCTTTGGCCTGGACAAGGGGCAGGCCGGCCTGATCAGCGCCGCGACGCTGGTCTCGTCGGCGCTGGGCGGCTGGGTCATCGGTGCCGTTTCCGACCGCCTGGGCCGCGTGCGCACCTTGCAACTGACCATCGTGTGGTTTTCCCTGTTCACGTTTTTATGTTCGTTTGCGCAAACTTTCCCGCAATTGATCGTGTTGAAAGCCCTGCAGGGTTTCGGTTTTGGCGGCGAGTGGGCCGCCGGCGCCGTGCTGATGGCCGAATCGGTGCGCAGCGAGCATCGCGGCAAGGCCATGGGCACCGTGCAAAGTGCGTGGGCGGTGGGCTGGGCCGCCGCCGTGATCCTGTACACGATATTGTTTTCCTGGCTGTCACCCGACTTGGCCTGGCGCGCCATGTTCATGCTGGGCCTGCTGCCTGCGCTGCTGGTGGTATATGTACGGCGCTCGATACCCGAGCCGGCAAAGGCTGTGATTGCTCCATCGAAAGACAAGGTAGCCTTGGTCGGCATCTTTTCACCGGCGCTGCTGAAAACCACCGTGATCGGCAGTTTGCTGGGCATGGGCGCCCACGGCGGCTATTACGCGCTGATGACCTGGCTGCCGACCTATCTGGGCACCGAGCGCCATCTGTCGGTGCTGGACACGGGCGGCTACCTGGCGGTGATTATCGTGGCGTTCTGGCTCGGCTGCATCGCCAGCGCGCAATTGCTCGACCGCATAGGCCGGCGCCGCAACGTGGCCTTGTTTGCCATCTGCTCGACGGTTACCGTGCTGGTGTATCTGCTGATCCCGATGGGCAATACGGCCATGCTGTTTCTTGGTTTTCCGCTGGGTTTCTTTGCTGCCGGCATTCCGGCCAGCCTGGGAGCGCTGTTCAATGAACTGTATCCAGCCGCGATACGGGGCGCCGGTGTGGGTTTTTGCTACAACTTCGGCCGCATCGCCTCGGCCGGCTTCCCGCTGCTGGTCGGCTACATGAGCCGCTCCATGCCGCTAGGCGAGGCGATCGGCATCGACGCCGCCATCGCCTATGGCCTGGTGGTGGTCACCGTCTTGCTGCTGCCTGAAACCATGGGCAAGAAGCTCGATGGCACGCCCGATGGCCTGCCGGTTTTTCAGGGCGCAGGCAAACCATGACGACGCGCCGCGATTTTACCTTTACCTTGATGTCTTCGGCTGCAGGGATGGCGCTTGCGCCCCTGGCCGGATGCGCGACCACACCAAAAATGACTGCCATGACCGCTATCGATTGCCATGCCCACGTATTCCTGCACAGCCTGCCGATGCCGGACCCGCGCCGCGCACCGGCCGGTTATGATGCGGCGCCGGAAACCTACCTGGGCTTGCTGGACGCCCACGGCATGTCGCACGGCGTGCTGGTGCAACCCAGTTTTCTAGGTCTCGACAATCGCTATTTACTGAGCGTATTGCGCGCCCATTCGCAGCGCTTGCGCGGCATCGCCGTCGTAGCGCCCGGGGTATCGACGCAGGAACTGGATGTCTTGCAGGAAGCAGGCGTGGTCGGTATCCGTTTGAACCTGGTCGGCTTGCCGGTGCCCGACTTTGCCAGTCCTGGCTGGCCAGAATTGCTGGAGCAGGTTAGGTTGCGCGATTGGCAAGTCGAGGTGCACCAGATCGCGCAGGAATTACAGCCGGTGCTGGCGCCCTTGCTGGCCGCTGGGGTGAAGGTGGTGGTGGACCATTTTGGCCGCCCCAGCGCCATGCTGGGCGTCAATGATCCCGGTTTTCGCTATCTGCTGTCGCAAGCGCAGACGCGGCGCGTCTGGGTCAAGCTGTCCGGCGCCTACCGCAATGGTCCTGCCGGCCGCGGCGAGGAAACGGCGCTGGCCGCGATGCCATTGCTGCTGCGTGAATTTGGTCCGGAGCGGCTGATGTGGGGCAGCGACTGGCCGCACACGCTGTTCGAGAAAACCGCGCATTACGACGCCGAGTTCAAGTTGATGGAACGCTGGCTGCCGGACCTGGCGCAGCGCCGGGTAGTGTTGCGCGATACGCCGGCGCGGCTGTTCCGTTTTTAGGGCGACTCCGCTGTTAATTCAGGGGCGCGCTCTTCAACTGATGCGTGCGCGCCACTTCCTTCATCGCTTCCAGCAAGTCTTCGCGTAATTGCTGCGGCAGCTTGCCAAAGAATTCCTCATCGTTCTGGTCTGCCATGTCGGCCAGCAGCGGCACCAGCGCTTCACCTTCGCTGGTCAGTTCGATGGAGTGCTGGCGGCGGTCGGCCAGCAAGATGGACTTGCTGACCATGCCCTTGCTTTCCAGGCGGTCGATCAGCTTGGATACGGCGCCCTTGCTCATGCCGGCTACTTGCGCCAGCACAGTAGGCGAGGTGCAGCCCAAACGGAACATTTCCCGCAGAACTACCCATTCGGATACGGTAACGCCATTGGCTTCGGCTTTTTTCTGGAAGCTGTGCGACACATGGTTGGAAACAAAGCGCAGCCAGTATCCCAGGTGCGCTTCCAGTTCGCTGACAGGGGACGTATTGGGTGGGGGCACAGGCGGCGTAGCAGCCGCTTCAAAATTATGGCTCATTTTCTTTCCTTCACTAGGCGGCGCAACCGGCGGGGTTGGGGCCTTCGCGCTTTTGCTGTCGAGTGGTTTGTTGGGGAACAGTCATTATTGCGAATTATTTCTCACATATTTGACAAGAATTACAAGGTTTAATACGAATCTCTTAAGACACAATTAACACAATGTCTTTTATGTAACTGTATTGCCAGATAGCAAGATTAAAAAAATAATTCATGTTGTATCTATGGTAACACCATTTTGGTGCATCGATCAACCTTTGATTGAACTTTCTGACAGCGGCCGCATGGGGCCTCGCCTCATCAGGCCGCGATTGACCACTTGAAAGGCATAAAAACAAATAGATGGTTACCAGTGACTGTGCGAGCATGTGTTGCTCAGTGTCCATATTCTGGCGTAACCTTCTTCTTTCTGCCGGCGCAGGCAATCACGGAGTCCCGATGGCCGCAATACCGTACGATGCTTCAGCTTCGATATCAGCTTCAATCCATGGCGATTACGACCTGCTGGTCGTGGGCGGCGGCATCAACGGCGCCGGCATTGCGCGCGATGCGGCCGGACGTGGCCTGTCAGTGCTGCTATGCGAACAGCATGACCTGGCTGCGCATACCTCGTCCGCGTCCACCAAGCTGATACACGGTGGTTTGCGCTATCTGGAATATTATGAATTTGGCCTGGTGCGCAAGGCGCTGGCCGAGCGCGAAGTGCTGCTGCGCTCGGCGCCCCACATCATGTGGCCCTTGTCTTTTGTGATGCCCCATGCGCCAGGGCAACGCCCGGCCTGGCTGATACGGGCCGGCCTGTTCCTGTACGACCGCTTGGCCAGACGCGAATTGCTGCCCGCTTCGCACGGTATCGACCTGCGCCGCCATGTGGCGGGCCAGCCCCTGAAGCGGGAGTTCAGGCGCGGTTTCGTGTATTCCGATGGCTGGGTCGACGATGCGCGGCTGGTGGTGCTCAACGCCCTCGATGCCAAAGAAAAGGGTGCGCGCATCCATACACGCATGCGCTGCACGGCCTTGTCGCGGCAAGGCGAGCATTGGCTGGCGGCCTTGCAGCATAGCGATGGCACGCAAGTGACCGTACGGGCGCGCGCCGTGGTCAATGCGGCCGGCCCCTGGACTTCGGACTTCCTGCAGCAGGCGGCGCCCGGCAAGCACAGCCAGCATGTGCGCCTGATCAAGGGCAGCCATATTGTCGTCAAGCGCCTGTATGCGCATGATCATGCGTATATCTTCCAGCACCACGACGGCCGCATCGTGTTTGCGATTCCGTACGAACACGACTTTACCCTGATCGGCACCACCGATCTC
>Ga0209901_1000682_pt1 | contig 12196 bp, 10 predicted proteins | sample OrgsoiDNA_201058_FD_185806 | JGI IMG/M metagenome (GOLD analysis project Ga0209901, IMG submission 185806) | Permafrost soil microbial communities from the Arctic, to analyse light accelerated degradation of dissolved organic matter (DOM) -... | ecosystem: Environmental > Terrestrial > Soil >...
GGTGGAAACACGGCGTTGGTGATGTCGGGCAAGACCACGCCGATGATGCGCGACTTGCGCGTGACCAGGGTCGAAGCGGCCCGGTTCGGGCGGTAACCGAGCCGGTTGGCTTCGGCCAGCACGCGCTTGGCCACTTCCACGCTGACTTTTTGCCGCGTTTCCGGATTCATCACGCGCGAGACGGTGGAAAAATGCACGCCACTGGCCCGCGCTACATCGCTTAAGGTGGGGTTCTTGTTTGTCATGGGCTTCCCGGATCGCAATACGCTGATTTTATCGCAAAATAGCGGCTTTCCGTAAAAAACCGAGCAAACGCTTGCATTGACCCAAACCCCTAAACGCAGAGCGCTTTTCATAAGATTGACATAAATAGGTGCTTGACAGCGTGCAAGCGCTTGCATAACATGGACCAGACTTACCACTCGGGCCGCGCAGGCCCATCCCAGAATTCTTATGTCTACCTCGCACAGCAAGCACGCCGACCACGAAACGTTCAACCTGAAAGAAGCCGCCCTGGCCTATCACGCTGAACCGCGCGCCGGCAAGATTTCCGTCACCCCCACCAAACCGCTGGGCGACGCCCGCGCCCTGACCCTGGCCTATTCGCCAGGCGTAGCCTTTGCCTGCGAAGCGATCGTCGAAGATCCACGCAGCGCCGGCACCTACACTTCGCGCAGCAACCTGGTGGCCGTGATCACCAATGGCACCGCCGTACTGGGCCTGGGCGATATCGGCCCGCTGGCCAGCAAACCGGTGATGGAAGGCAAGGCTTGCCTGTTCAAGCAATTCGCCGACGTCGATGTATTCGACATCGAACTGGCTGAAAACGATCCCGACCTGTTCATCGATACCGTAGTGCGCATGGAGCCGACCTTCGGCGGCATCAACCTGGAAGACATCAAGGCGCCAGACTGCTTCTACATCGAGCAGCAATTGCGCAAGCGCATGAACATTCCTGTCTTCCACGACGACCAGCATGGCACGGCCATCATCGTCGCGGCCGGCATCCTGAACGGCCTGGAACTGGTAGGCAAGGATATCGATAAAGTCAAAGTAGCCGTCTCCGGCGCCGGTGCAGCGTCGATCGCCTGCCTGGACCTGCTGGTCTCGCTGGGCTTGAACAAGTCCTTGCTGAAAGTATGCGACAGCCAGGGCGTGATCTACCCAGGCCGCGATGCCAACATGGAAGAAAACAAGGCCCGCTACGCGAATGACACCAGCGACCGCGACCTGGCAGACGCCATGGTTGGCGCCGATATCTTCATCGGCGTCTCCAAGGGCGGCGTGGTCAGCGCGCAGATGGTGGAATCGATGGCGGAACGTCCATTGATCTTCGCGCTGGCCAATCCGCATCCGGAAATTGCGCCGGAAAAAGTCCACGCCGTGCGCAGCGACGCCATCGTCGCCACGGGCCGCTCGGACTATCCGAACCAGATCAACAATGTGCTGTGCTTCCCTTACATCTTCCGTGGCGCGCTCGACGTGGGCGCCACTACCATCAATGAAGAAATGAAGCTGGCCTGCGTGCGCGCCATCGCTGCGCTGGCCAAGGAACCATTGCCAGGCCATACCATCAGCGCGCTGACGCCTACGCAATTGATTCCATCGCCATTCGACGAGCGCCTGCGCAGCTGGGTTGCCCCGGCCGTATCGCAAGCAGCGATCGACACCGGCGTGGCGACACGCGCGCCAGCAACGGCGGCCTGATCCCGAAAAAACCGGCCAACACCATCCAGTATCGAGCCTGAATGGACGTGGTTACCAATCCTTACAAAAAAACCCACGGTGAAAACCGTGGGTTTTTCTTTGTTTCCCCTTGGTGAAAGCGATTTAGTTTACTTAATGGCAATATCCATGGGCCTTTTTTGCCTGATCCTATCGATTACAATGGCGCCTGCTTTTATCTAGCTACAGCAACCACTATGGTATTGCGGGCTTCTCCCAAGGATAATCAATGCTCGGCTTGACATCTGTTTCAGTTTTTCTCTTTTCGGCATTGGCGCTGGCAGTCAGTAGCGGCTATTCCCTGGGTGCCGTGATACTGCTGGTATTGAGCGTCGGCTTGCTGTGGAAGCGCCCTCGCCTGCTTCTGGATCGCAACGATTACCGCATCATCGGTGTGCTGCTGGTGTATTTCGTCGTGTACACGGCCAATATGCTCTTCCATCAGGATCCCACGCGCGAACTCGATATGCCCTCGCGCACCTTGCTGGCCGTGCCCGCGCTGCTGCTGATGCTGGCGTATCCACCGAGTGCCGGGGCCTGGTGGGGCGGTGTCGCCATCGGTGCGATCGGCGGTACATTGCTGGCAAGCTGGCAGTTCGTTTCGCTGGATATGTGGCGTCCGGTAGCGGGAACCAGTAACGCCATCCATTATGGCAATGTCAGCATGCTGCTGGGCTTGCTGTCCATGTGCGGTATTGAATGGGCGCGCCAGCAGCGTCATGCCATCGCATGGACAACGCTGCTCGTACTGGGTTTCCTTGCCGGTGTAGGCGGTTCCATTCTTAGCGGCAGCCGTGGCGGCTGGCTGGCCCTGCCCATTTGCGTGGTCATATTTGCCTTGCTCCGCGCAAAGCGGCTGGGCTACCGCTCAGCCATCCTTTCCATCAGCCTGCTGCTCGTGCTGACGACCGGCGCCTTCATCCTGCCGCACTCGCCGGTACGCGAGCGCACGGAGACGGCGATTAAAGAATTCCAGATTAGCAATAAGAATCCACACATCGTCGACACTTCGGTAGGAGAGCGCTTGCAAATGTGGAGCTCGGCACTGAAGCTTTCGACCATCCAGCCCATCTTCGGCCTGGGCCGTACCGGCTATCTTGCTGAAAAGGTTGAACTGACGTCAGAAGGCAAACTAACCAGCAGCATTACCGATTACACCAACGCCCATAACGACTATATCGACGCACTGGTCAAGCGCGGCATTATCGGCTTGCTGTGCCTGTTGGCGCTGTTGCTGGTCCCCCTGGCCACATTTGCCCGCGCCCTGCGCCACCCGTCGCCCGGGGTGCAACCTTATGCGCTCGGCGGCATCGTGCTATGCACCTGTTATCTGATTTTCGGCTTGACGACCACGTCGCTCACCTTGAATATCGGTATCATCATGCTGGCATTCCCGATGGTGATATTGTGGGCGATGCTACGCCAGCAACAACGCAAGAGCTGATTCTGCTCTGATGTTGCTCCTGACCATTTTTTGCCATCCCTGCCAGGAACCGTACCGATGCTGACGCCCGATCTGAAGCGGCTCACTGCGCTGCATGCGCCCTATAAAAAACATCTGGCCCTGGCCTTTATCGCGATGATCGTTACGGCGGGCACCGAACCGCTGCTGCCCTATGCACTCAAACTGCTGCTCGATAATGGTTTCGGCGGCAAGGTCAATTTCTCGTTCTGGCTGGTGCCGCTGATCGTGATCGGTATCTTTGCCATTCGTGGCGCGTCGACGTTTGCCAGCAGCTACCTGATGAGCTATGTATCCACGCGCATCCTCAACGAATTACGGCGCATGATGTTTGCCACCATGCTGAGCCTGCCTATCGACTTTTACAGCACCAATACGGTAGGAAAAGTCATCAACTCCATCATGTTCGAAGTGCAGCAGATTATTGAGATGGTAACCAAGGTATTCACGTCGATCGTGCGCTCTTCGCTGACAGTTGTAGGTTTGCTTGCCTGGCTGCTATACCTGAACTGGGTGCTTACTTTGGTCACCCTGGTACTGCTGCCGCTGTTGACTTTTGTGGTGCGCACCACGGGCAAGCGTCTGAAACAACTGAACCGCGATTCGCTGGCCGTCAATGCGGCACTCACGCAAGTGATCGAAGAAACCACGCGAGCCCAGCAAGTCATCAAGATTTTCGGCGGCCAGGACTATGAAAAATCGCGCTTTGAAGAGAGCGCGGAACAGTTGCGCCGCTACAGCATGCGCATGACCACCACATTTTCCGCCACCGTGCCCATCACCCAGGTCATTACGGCCGCTGCCGTGGCGCTGGTGATCGTTATGGCCCTGTTCCAGTCGGAACATGGGCAAATCACGGTAGGCGGTTTTGTTTCCTTCATTACCGCCATGCTGATGCTGTTGACGCCTTTGAAACAGCTGGCCGAAGTCAATGGCCCCTTGCAGCGCGGCATGGCCGCTGCCGAAGAAGTCTTCTTGCTGATCGACAAGATACCCGAGCGCACAGGCGGCAAGCAGCTGGCGCAGCGCAGCCGCGGGCAGATCGATTTTGTCAATGTCCACTTTTGCTACCCTGGCCACCAGGAAGTAGCATTGCAAAATATTAACTTGAGCATTGCACCAGGCCAGACGGTAGCCTTTGTCGGCATGTCAGGCGGCGGCAAGTCGACCCTGGTGAGCCTGCTACCAGGCTTTTATTCGGCCACCAGTGGCCAAATCCTGCTCGATGGCCAGAATCTCGATGATATAGCGCTGACCAGCCTGCGCAGCCAGATCGCCATGGTCAGCCAGCAAGTGGTGCTGTTCGACGACACCCTGGCAGCCAATATCGCGTATGGCGACGCCGCACCGGACCGCCAGCGTATTGTCGCGGCGGCCGCGGCGGCCTTCCTGTCGGACCTCATCGACAGTTTGCCACAGGGCCTGGACACGCGCCTGGGCGACAACGGCTCGCGCCTGTCGGGCGGCCAGCGCCAGCGCGTGGCCATCGCGCGCGCGATTTACAAGGATGCGCCCATCCTGATCCTCGACGAAGCCACCTCGGCGCTCGATACGGAAGCGGAACGGGCGGTGCAAGCGGCACTGGAACACCTGATGCAAGGCAGAACGACATTAGTTATTGCGCATCGACTATCAACGATTGAACGTGCAGACCGTATCGTGGTATTGTCACACGGGAAAATAATGGAAACCGGCAGTCACCAGCAATTGTTGGATACCGACGGCACGTATGCCAACCTGCACCGCCTGCAATTTTCCCAACAAGTGGCTTGACACCGACGACTGCATACCAGAACCTGTACTGATACATGACGCCTTTGATTCCCTCCGAACTTCTTCAGAAGTCGGAAAAAATTCTATTCATCGCCCATCTGGCGCTGGGAGATTTCACCTATCTGCAAAATGGCTTCCGCGCCTTTGCTGCTGCTTATCCACATATTCAGATTCACCTGTGGGTAGACGAAGTGCGCCGCACCTCCGATGCGACCCAATGGGAAGGGCTGCGCACCTATTCGCTGTATGACTGGGTCGAGGAATCAGGCCTGTTCGCCAAGATATATCGCAAGACCTACAGCCCGGCGCTATATGCAGAGTCGCTGCGCGAAGCACAGGCGGAACATTATCCCGTCGTCGTTTCGCTGGCGCACGTACGACCGCAGCAGTATGCCGACCTGGCGCGCGCCATCACTCCGGAAGGCCTGGTGATTGGTACGCGCAAACCAATTAGTCCTTTACGGCCCTGGCATTATTTTTCCTACCGCAAGATCGACGCCGTACTGACACCCTACGCGGGCGAAGATGCGGGCGAACACCATATCAGCGGCGTCTATGCGGACTGGTTCCATCAATTGACCGGACTCGACATTCCCGTCGCCGAACGCTACCCTTTTGTACACATTCCCGAGGCCGCCTTGCAACAGGCGCAGGCGCAACTGGCGAGTTGGGGCTTTGACGCACGCAAGGGCCCTTTGGTACTGCTCAACCCGTTTGCCAAGTCTCACAAGCGTGGCTGGCCCCTGGAGCGCATTGCCGAGCTGATTGCACGCATGCAAAAACAGCCGAAATGGGCCGACGCCTGCTTCCTGATCAATGCCATGCCGCAAGAACTAGCCAAGGTCAATGCCATGGTGCAATCCCGTGGCCTGCAGCGCACGCAAGCCTTCAGTGCTGTCGACAATTTTTTCCAGCTGCCAGCCATGCTGGCGCAATGCGATCTGATTATTTCGGTGGAAACGTCCATCATGCATTTGGCCAACGCCGTGCATGTGCCCGTAGTTGCGCTGATGCGCAAGAAGAATCCGGAATGGGCGCCCTTCGACAGCGCCAACAGCACCGTCCTCACGGCAGCGCAGCGCAGCGACTGGGTCAAGGCGATTTCAGTCGATCAAGTATTGCAGGTCATCGGCTGAGCATAATCCTGGAATGGGGGGCTGGTCCCCTCAGGCGTCCAGCATGCTGATACGCACCAGATCGGCCACGTTGTCGACTCCCAGCTTGTCCATCAAACGCGCCTTGTGTACTTCCACGGTACGTACGGAAATGCCCAGCAAGGGCGCGATGTCGCGGTTATGCTGGCCCGTGACGACCAGTTGCATCACTTCCCGTTCACGCGGCGTCAAGCCATCGAGCAAGGCCAGGCTATGCGCCTGGCGCTGCAGGCGGCCACGCGTTTCCGCCTCGCGCGAAAACGCTTCATCGATGGCGGCCATCAGTTTGTCGTGATCGAATGGTTTCTCCAGAAAGTCACTGGCCTGGGCCTTGAAGGCCTGGCGCGCCAGAGTCACGTCGCCATGGCCGGTAATAATGATCACCGGAAGTAAACATTCAAGTTCCGTCAAACGGCGCTGCAAGACCAACCCATCCATGCCTGACATGCGGATATCGATCAGCAGGCAACCAGCCCATTCGCGGCGCCAGCCCTGCAGGAAATCCTCGCCGCTGGCGAACATGGCAGTGCGGTAGCCGCGCACGCCCAGCAGCAAACCCAGGGCATCGCGTACGGCTGGGTCGTCATCGACGATAAACACCGTTAAATTACTTTTCACCATATTCCCCCTGGGAGTCCGTCGTTCCCGCCAGTGGCAGGATGAATCTGAAAATGCCGTGATTGCCGACCTCCGCCCATAACTTGCCGCCATGCGCCTCGACAATCGCCCGGCTGAGCACGAGACCCAGGCCCAGGCCACTGGCTTTGGATGAGACGAACGGCTCGAACAGGCGCGCTGCCAGCGTACTGGAAATGCCGGCGCCGCTGTCTTCGATGGACAGCCGCAAGCGCCCGCCGCCCAGGCGCTCGACCGACAGCTCGATACGGCGCAAGCCACGCGGTACGGCTAGCACGGCATCCTGGGCATTGGCCAGCAGATTGCGCAATACCAGCTCCATCTGCAGACGGTCCGCATTGACGGCCAGCGCCGGCATCTGCCCCACCACCAGCTCAATGCCATGCTCATGGAATTGCGGCGTAAATTGGCGGCTGATGCCGGCGATCAGGGCGCTGGCCTCGATAATTTCCAGCTGCATGGCGCCGGTACGGAAGAAATCACGCAGGCGCCGCACCACTTCGGCCGCCCGGCCCGACTCAACGATCATGTGACCGATGGCACTTTTCAGGATATCGCCGCTTTCGCCCCGCTCCAGCAAGTATTCACAGGCCTTGCCGTAGGTGGACAGGGCTGTCAGCGGCTGGTTCAATTCATGCGCCAGCGCGGCCGCCATTTCACCAGCCGCCGCCAGCCGCATGGTGTGCTTGAGCTCATCGGCCACCTTGCGCAGCTCATCGACCACGATACCGATAAAAAAGCCCACCAGCGCCAGCACGGCATCGAGCAATTGCAATTCATAAAACTGCAAATTGACCGCGTGCGACCATTTCACCATGGTGATAATGCCAAGTTGCAACACAAACACCATCAGCGCCGTGCCATACAGCCCCTGGCGCGAGGCCGCCCAGATCAGCGGCAGGAAGAGAAAGTAAAAATGCTTGTAATCGGAGCGTACGATGGAACCGAACACGCTCCACAGCACAAACATGGCCAGCGCCAGGTAGCCCAGCGTTTCCCAACGCCAGACAGTCTCTTTCAGGCGCGCACGGCCACGCTCGCTGACCAGCATCCAGATCAGCGGCATCGACACCACCAGCCCCACCATATCGCCAATACCAAAGCGCAAGGCAGCCGCCCCCCATTCGCCAGGCGGTATCTTGCCCGTCAGCGATAGCAAGGAAATATAGCCGAGTGCATTGAGCATGGTGCCGGCCAGCACAATCACGGCCCAGATCGCCAGACGGCGGCGGTTGTCGAAGATATCGCCACTGCTGAAGCGGCGGCGCAAGGCTTCGCCAATGGTGCCATACCCCACGATCAGCCAGGCCGACGACAACAGGGTCAATGGCCAGCCGGCAGGCAAGCCGCGCACCAGGCATTCGCCGGCCAGCAGGGCGATAAACCATGGCAAGGCCGCCTTGCGGCCATAAATCAGCCAAAACACCAGACCCAGCGCCGGGTCAGGATTCCAGGGGGTGATATTGAGGCCGTACAGCGGATCGATATACGTCGCCCAGTCGAATAAAAGATACAATCCGACGAAAGCGGGATACGGCAGGTAACGGGGCAGGGATGGGCGCATGGGATTGTTTTCTGACTGTCCAGCATTATGCATCTCATCCGTGCGACACGCCATGCCGTATTGCGTTATAAGCACCCCCGATTCCATTCATACAACAACTACCGGCGCCGCCGCTAGACGGAAGGCGCCAGCGGCAGGCGTACCTCGACCAGCAAGCCCTGGCCACCGCTGGCGCGGTGCAGCTGTATCGTGCCGCCGTGCTGCTGCACCACCGAGGCGACAATCGCCAGGCCCAGGCCGCTACCTGGCTGCAATTGCTGCGGCGCGCGGAAAAAGCGGTCAAACACACGTGCATACAGGGCTGGCGGTATGCCCGGTCCCTGGTCGGCCACGTGCAATACCGCCTGCCCCCGCTCCGCATGCAGCGATACCGTGACACTGCTGCCGCGCGGACTGTATTTAATCGCGTTTTCCACCAGATTATCGATCAGCGAAACCAGGCTCTCGCGCTGTCCCGGCACGCTCAGCGATACACTCGCCTGCAATTCAAGTTCGATTCCGCCCGCTTGCGCCAGGCCGGACAAGGCAGCCAATCGATCCTGCAACAAGCTATCGAGCACCTGCGGCAAGGGCTGGCGGCCCGCCTCGGCCTGCACTTCGCTGCGCGTCAGTTGCAGCAACTGTCCTACCAAGCGCGCCGCACGGTTGCCGCTATTTAAGATGCCGTCCAGCAACTCCTGCTGATGCGGTGCATGCGCCTGGCTTTGCAAGGCTTCCACATTGACCCGCATGGCTGCCAGCGGCGTACGCAATTCATGGGTGGCGTCGGCAATGAAGCTGCGCTCGCGCGCAGCGCTGGCGTCCACCCGCTGCAGCAAGGCATTGATATTATCAACCAGCGCCGCCAGTTCGCCATGCGGCGGCTTGAACGTCAGCGGGCGCAAGTCCTGCGGCCCCCGTGCAGCCACTTCCTGCGCCACCTTGCGCCACGGCCGCATCGCCAGGCGGATCGATAGCCAGGCCGGTAGCAACAGAAAAGGCAGGCTGATCAGCAACGGTAGCAAGTAATACCCCCGTGAATTGATGGTGACGAAAAACTGCCATGGTCCGCCCAGCTCCAGTACCGTCACGCGCGTGGCGCCCTCTGCAAGGCTGCGGCTACGCCAGGGCTGGCCCTTGACGTACACTATTTCCATTTTTTCGGGACCGGCGCTGCGGATACCACTGGGCGTATCGGGAGACTTATAGACCAGCGTGCCATCGCGCCAGACCAGGATGCGCGGCGCCAGTTCCTGGACCTTCCCCATTTCAAACTCTTCGCGCAAAGCCTCGTCGATCGCGCGCAAGCTTTGCTGCTGGCGCTGCGGCTGGTCGGCTAGGTTGTCGGCCACACTGATAATGGCATGCAACACGCCACGCGTCACATTGCTGCCTTCGCCTGTCCCTTCGAACAACACATACGCTACCGCCAGGCTCCACAGCACGGTCAGCATCAGCATCTGCGCCAGCATCAGGCGGCGCACCAGAGTCGGGCGCCACAGCATGTTCCAGCAGCGGCGCATCATGCTGACGTACCGGACACAGAGGAAGGATCGCCCTGCTGGTCGATGACATAGCCGACACCGCGCACGGTGCGGATATAACCTTCGCCTATCTTGCGGCGCAAATTGCCCATATGCACATCGAGCGTATTGCTGGCGTTGGCCAGGCCGCCCGGCAAGATATTCTCTTCCAGCACGCGCCGCGTAATGACGCGGTTAGCCCGCATCAGCAAGGTTTTCAGCAAGGCATATTCGCTGGCCGTCAGCTCCACCGCCCGTCCATGCACGCTGACCCTGCGCGTCGGCACTTGCAGCAGCAAACCGCGCAATTCGATGGTATCGCCATCGAAACCATAGCTGCGGCGCGCCAGCGCACGCACCCGCGACAGCAGTTCGGCCAGCACAAAGGGTTTCACCAGATAATCGTCGGCGCCGCCATCGAGCCCCCGCAGCCGCTGCTCGAGCGTATCGCGGGCACTGAGGATCAGCACCGGCAGGCGCTGCGCCCGCAAGCGGGCCAGCAAATCAAGCCCATCGCCGTCGGGCAAGCCCAGATCGAGCAGCACCAGTTCGCAACTGTCGTGGTCAAGGCTGCGCGCCGCGTCTTCCAGGCTGCGCACCCAGACCACTTGCATGCCCTGGTCGCGCAAGGCGATCCGCACGCCGTTGCCCAGGTCCATATCATCTTCAATCAGCAGTATTTTCATGCCTGATATTAAACCACCGCAAGCTGAAGAATGGTTAAAGGCCACGGCCACACACGCCAGGATTACTCATCCGCCTGAATCTTCATGCAATCTTCATCAATGACTCATCTTTCCTTCATGGCAAGCACCGATACTGGCTTCCGTCAATCGAGCCACTCCGGACTCGGTTCTCCACCTGATGGAACCTATCATGCAAGCAACTACTTCGCTGTCCCCTACGCTGGCAATGGCTGGCCTGCTTTTGCTTCCCCTGTCTGCCCTGGCGGCCGACCCTGCACCCGGCAACGTGCTGACCGTCGGCGGTGGAGCGGCCGTTGTCTCCAGCTATTCCGGCTCGGACAAGCTCAGCACCATGCCTTTGGTCGCCATCGATTACGCGATGGCAAATGGCTTTTTTGCCAGCACCATGCGCGGTATTGGCTATGGCGGCCAGGCTGGCCCGCTCAGCTATAGCCTGGCGCTCGGCTACCGTGGCGAGCGCACCGACCATAAGCGCAAGGGCATCAATGGCTACGGCGGCAGCGATTACCTGAAGGGCATGGGCGACGTCAAAGGCAATGCCAGCGCGCTGCTGGGCATGGCGTATTCGCCGATTCCTGGCGTACAACTGAGCGTATCGAGCGATATTCCCCTGAATAACCGCGACAACGGCGCCCGCCTGCAATTCGGCGCAGGCGGCCAGATCTACAGCAAAAACGATAGCCAGGGCGTGCCGCAAGACACCGTCAGCCTGGGCGTGCAAACGGGCTGGGGCGAGAAAAAATACATGCAAACCATGTATGGCGTCAGCGCGAGCCAGGCGAGCAATACGGCATTCAAACAATACACGCCCAAAGGCGGCTTTTATGAAGCCCAGGCCACCGTCAGCTGGGAACACCGCTTCGACGCGAAATGGGGCCTCACTGCCATGGCGGGCGTCACGAGCCTGATCGGCGACGCCCGCAAGAGCCCCATCGTGCAGCGAAAAACCGCACCGGTGGGCGCCATTTACGCTACTTACCGCTATTAAAACCCGGACCCCATAAGGGAAACACGTACGGCATTTCGCCAATTTACAGGGGGGGCCGCGGTAGCTAAGATGCAACAACACTGAGCCTACCGACTGCCACCCAATGCAAGCTGCGCCCCCTCACCCGCAACGCCAGGACCACGCCAATCACGGCGTGCCAGGGCAGGATGACGCGGCGCAAAAAGTCTTGCTGCTGCTGGTCCCCATCAAGCGGCTGGAAGACATCATCTTTGGCGCCCGCTACGCCCGTCGCCTGCAGGAATGGGGCATCTGCGTGAAGGTCAGCCTGCTGCATGTGACACCGGTGCACTCTGCCAACAGTGTCATCGGCAACAGCAGCAAGACCGAAGCTGCCGCCGCACAGTTAATGCAAGAGGCCGGCTTATACCTGAGCCGCTCCCACATCGAATTTTCCACCTTCATTTCCTCCGGTGACGTCGCTTTTACGATACTGGATACGGCTGAATTGCTTGGCTGCCATGAAGTCATCTTGCCAGCGCCCAAACCCCGCCACTGGCCACGCCGTTTCTCGGGCGACCTCGCCCGCAAACTGGCACGCGATAGCCGCAGCGCCATCGTCCTGCAAGCAAACCAGGATGGTGTCAGCGGTCCCGTTCCCGTCTGAGCGGCCATCCGCGGCGCAGACGCCCTACATTCTTGACCATGGAAAAGCGCCAGATGACGC
>Ga0209901_1000686_pt1 | contig 12092 bp, 9 predicted proteins | sample OrgsoiDNA_201058_FD_185806 | JGI IMG/M metagenome (GOLD analysis project Ga0209901, IMG submission 185806) | Permafrost soil microbial communities from the Arctic, to analyse light accelerated degradation of dissolved organic matter (DOM) -... | ecosystem: Environmental > Terrestrial > Soil >...
AAGCAGCGCGAACAAACGATAGGAACACCAAGCTTTCGGCGGCTACTGCCTGACACGGCCAGAGCTGCGTGAGCACTAACTCAGGAGAGAAATACACACAGGAGAGGAATACAGCTTATGGGAACAGGGCATTTTTTCCTTCCATGGAACGCGTCGAAAGCACGCTTGCGAGAGGCGGAGAACGCACGCCAGAATCGTCTGGAGATCGTCAAGGCCTACTCACAGCGGCAGGTTTCGCGGCGCGAACTTTTCAAGTGGGGCTTGATTACGGGGACCGGCCTGGTAGCCCCGATCCACGGCCTGAATCCGTTCGTCAAGAGCGCTTATGCGGATGGCGGCGGCAACATACCGACGGGCGCTCCGCCGAGCCCGGAGACCGCCGGGCTGGAGTTCACCCAACCCCTGCTGCGGTTTGAGGTTTTGGGGCCGGATGCTTCCGCCAGTCCAGCGGACCGGCTAAAGTCCTACGCCAGCCTGAGTCCCCAACCGCTGAATAGCGGGCCGACAGCCGGGTGGGCCAATACGATGGATACTTACGACATCGACCCCGCGTTAGTGGGCGGCCGCATTGGCCTCACCGGCCCCGCCGAGGGGCGTCCGCCGGATCAGGATTGGGCGCACCAGCGGTGGAACCAGTTCCTGCCGGGTCTGGCCATAGAGGTCACGCAGGAAGGCGCCAAGACCAATCCCAACGGGAACATTCCATTTGCGTTTCACCCGTCGCTGCCGGTGCAGAAGCCCACTTCGATGTGGACTTTCAACGGCACCGTCCCGCCCAAGCTTGTGCAGGGCCGGTACGGGGAGCCTATTCTCTTCCGCCACCACAATAAGCTGCCACCCAAAGCAACCGACAACGGCGGCTTCGGAATCAATACCATCACCACCCATGAGCATAACGGCCACCACGGCGCGGAGAACGACGGCTTCACGGGCGCGTTCTTTTTTCCCGGCCAGTTCTACGATTACCACTGGCCGATCATCCTGGCCGGGCACGACTCGATCAACATCGACGGCACGGACGTCAGGGCCGGCAGCCCCGCCGACGGCGGCGGCATCAACAAGGTGCCGGGCGACTGGCACGAGACCATGAGCACGCACTGGTTCCATGACCACATGTTCGGCTTCACGTCGCAGAACGTCTACAAGGGCAATGCCGCGATGTTCAACATCTACAGCGCGCTCGATCGCGGCGACGAGACGCTGAATGACGGGGTGAATCTGTGCCTTCCCAGCGGCTCGGCCAACAAAAGCACGTGGGGCAACCTGGATTACGACATCAACCTGGTACTGGCCGATAAGGCCTGGGATAAGGACGGTCAGCTCTACTTCGATATCTTCGATTTTGACGGGTTCCTGGGCGATTCGATGACGGTGAACTTCGCCTACAAGCCGTACTTTGAAGTGGAGGCGCGGAAATATCGCTTCCGCATCCTCAACGGCAGCGTCTCGCGTTTCTTCAAGTTGGCCTTGAGCGACGGTTCCCCGATGATCCAGATCGGGAATGACGGCAACCTCCTGCCGCAGCCGGTAGTCCTGACCCAGACGGACGAACAGGGCATCGCGGAGCGCTTCGATATCGTCATCGACTTCTCGCGTTACACACCAACCCCAACCAACCCCAGTCCCAAGGTCTGGATGGTGAACCTGTGCGAGCATGAGGACGGGAAGGGGCCGAAAGACGACCTCTCGCTGGCCCAGGCCCTCTCTGGCAAATCGAGCGACCCCTGCGTCGGCAAATTCCTGGAATTCCGCGTGAAGGACAGGACCGCGCCCGACTACAGCAAAGTGCCCGCCCAGTTGATCCCGAACCCGGACCTGTCGGCGATCCCGGTGTTGCGGGAGCGCACCTTCGAATTCGGGCGTTCCGGCGGCGGGAGCGACTCCGCCCCTTGGACCATCAATACCGATAACGGGCAGGGCCTGGGCGCCGACTACAAGCGGATTTCGGCGGCGCCCAAGCAAGGCACGTTCGGGCAGCCCTGCCGCGAGATCTGGCACCTGAAAAACGGTGGCGGAGGATGGGACCACCCGATTCACATCCACTTCGAAGAGGGCCAGATCCTCAACCGCAACGGTAGCTTCAACAGTGTACCGCTGGCGGAGCGGGGCCGTAAGGACGTCTATCGCCTGAAGCCCGGCGGCAGCGTTACCATCACCATGCAATTCCGGGAGTTCGCCGGAATGTTCATGGAGCACTGCCATAACACCGTGCATGAGGACCACGCCATGCTGTTGCGGTATGACGTGAACGAACAGGGGCTGGTGCCTATGCGGACTCCCATCCCGACGCCGCAGGGCGTTACCTACGTGGATCCGGACGACGCCCTGCCGACTGCATTTTAAAGCAGCATGCGACGGAACAATATGGCGGCGCGTGCGGCGGTAGCATTGTTTCTGGCGGCGTTTCTGACGGCCGGGGTCTTCCTATCCGCGACCCCGGCTTGGGCGGTGACTTGGGGGGCGAACTACTTTCCCAACATCCCGCTGACCACCCAGGACGGGAAGACGGTCCACTTCTACGACGATCTTCTCAAGGACAAGAAGGTGGTGATCAATTTTATCTACACCAGGTGCGGGGACTCCTGCCCGCTTGAGACCGCCCGGCTGGCGCAGGTGCAACGCATTCTGGGCGACCGGATGGGGCGCGACATTTTCTTTTACTCCTTCAGCGTGGATCCGGTGCGGGACACGCCGGAGGAGCTCAAAGCCTATGCGGAGAAGTTCCATGCCGGGCCCGGGTGGCTGTTCCTGACCGGCAAGAAGGCGGACATCGACGTGGTCCGCAAGAAGGTGGGGCTGGCCGCTCACGCCGGCGAAAACGAGATCACCGACCACAGCACCAGCATCATGATCGGCAACACGGCTACCGGCCAGTGGATACGGGACAGTTCCATGGACAACGCCCAGTACATAGCCGTGATGATCGGCGACTGGCTGTCCGGTTGGCAATCGACGCCGGGCAAGAGTTATGCGGATAAGCCGCCCCTTCCCGAGTCGGTGTCGGATAAGGGCGCCTACCTCTTTCGGACGCGGTGCGCCGCTTGCCATACGATCGGCCAGGGCGACAGTCTGGGGCCGGATCTGCTGGGCGTGACGGCCGTTCGCAAACCGGAGTGGCTGGCCGGCATGATTGCCGCGCCCAATGAGATGCTATCGAAGAAAGACCCCGTGGCCACCGCCCTGTTCACCAGGTACAAGGAGTTGCGGATGCCTAACCTGCGTCTGGGCGAGGTTGATGTAAACGCTCTGATCGGATACCTGAAGGCTCAGGACGCCGCTCAAGACGGCGGGCATGGGAGGCGCTAAGGTTGGCGGCATACTGCAGAATCCAGTTCTTTACGCTGCCGCGTGCGGGGTCGAACTTGCCGGCATCCCGATAAACTTCCAGGAAGACTTCCTGCATCAGTTCTTCGGCCTCTGCGCTGTCTTGCAGGATGCGGTGAGCCACGCTGAAAACCAGGCGATAGTGCCGATCGAAGAGAACTTCCAGGGCGTCGGTTTGGCCCCTGCGGAGTTGCCGCAAAAGATACTCGTCGGACATGTTTCCCCAGTGAAAGGCCCTCATCCTCGAAGCACCGTTCAGAAATGTTAACAAGTCCCGGCCCCTTTTGTCAAATGTCCTGGCGCGGTGGCCGTTCGAACATCCCTCTTGCAACTCATTTGCGAAAACTATTGACGAAGACCGCCGAGTTGATCTATTCTGATGCTTCATCTGCAAGTCAATTGCAATAGGCAGCGGCTCCCGCGGCTGCCCGGAGAGGAAGAATGAAGCTTGCGCGGTTTATTTTTACGGCGCCGCCGCGCGCCGCTGGTTGGAGCCTGCTGACCATCGCCCTTGCGGCAGCGACGGACGCAAGGGCCGGAGAATGGCCGTATTTTGTCACATACTCGCACCAGATGGAAGAACCTGGCAATCTGGAAATCGCGACGCGGAGCGTGACCGGCAAAGTACCGGACGGGAACCGCTTCGCCGGTACGGCGCTCGAACTGGAATATGGGGCCACGGGCTGGTGGACGACCGAGTTTTATCTCGATGGTCAAGCCACCAGCCGGGAGAGCGCCTTCTTAACGGGGTACCGCTGGGAGAACCGGTTCCGGCTCTTCTCCCGGGAACACTGGATCAACCCTGTTCTTTACGTGGAGTACGAAAGGATTAATGGGGCCGATCGGTCTCTGCTGGAAGTGGTTGGGCATGACGGCCGGGAAGACCTGGCCGGGGGCACGGCCGAGGGCAGGCTTGAACCAGTTCGCGAGATCGAAACGAAGTTAATCCTCGGCAGCAACTTCAAAGGCTGGAACGTGTCCGAAAACTTCATCGCCGAGAAGAACCTGGCGCACGCGCCGTTCGAATTCGGATACGCGGTGGCCGCCAGCAGGCCGCTCGCGATGGCCGCTCGCGCGGACCGGTGTAACTTTTGTCTGGAGAACATCGACGTGGGCGCGGAACTGTACGGCGGCCTCGGAACTCACGAGGCTTTCGGACTTCGCGGCACGTCTCATTATCTGGCTCCGACCGTGTCCCTCCAGCTCGCCGGGGGCACGGCGTTCCGAGTCTCACCGGGATTCGGCCTCACCGGTTCGAGTGCACGGTTTCTGCTCCGATTCGGCGTGTCTTACGAGCTTGCGCAGTTCGGACGTGCCGTGAGCCGCCTCTTTCGCTGAGGGATTATGCGTTATCGGTTAAGCCCCGCCATCCTGATCGTAATCTTGTCCGCGGCCGCCCTCTCCGCGGGGTCGCTGCTTCAAGAAGCGCCTGCCAGGGCGCATAGCAAAGTAAATCCCTACGCCGGAGATAAGACCGCGATCGGCGCCGGTGAAAAACTGTACCAGCGCGAATGTGCGCCGTGTCATGGCAGGGCCGGTGAAGGTATAGGGAAGCGGCCTCCCTTGGCCTCGAAATCCGTGGCCGATGTCTCACCCGGCGCCATAGAGTGGGTACTCCGAACCGGATCGAGCCGGCGCGGGATGCCCTCGTTTTCTCATCTGCCGGAGCCGCAGCGGTGGCAGATCGCCGCCTTTCTAAAACAGCGGGCGGCGCTCAAACAACGCGGCGATCATTAGCGCAAGTCTAGCAGGATGCGGAAAAACAACATGGCAGGCTGAATGCCCAATGTCACTTGGTTTTGTCAGTATGGGACAGTCTGCATTAATTGTGGGGCGGACCCCCTGGTCCGCAGCCGACGCCCTCGTCGGCTTGCCCTGGGCGGATGATGCTGATTCCGTTGGCGAGAAGCGGGTCCAGGGGGACCCGCGCGGACCAGGGGGGTCCGCCCCACAATTTGTGCAGGATTCGCAATCTTGGGAAAACCAAGTGACATTGGGCTGAATGCCTGCCCCACCGAACCCTGTAAAATATTGATTCTGCGTTGGTGGGGCAGGCGGTCCGCCTGCCGGTGAGCCTCTACCAAGTCTTTTCCGCATCCTGCAAGTTTAAAGCTGGTCCTCATACTGTTCCACGGCTACACGCACCAATTGTCCCCGCGTGCGTACGCCTGTCTTTTCGAACAGGCTTTGCAAAATAGCTTTGACGTAGCTCTCCGAAATCTGCAGCCGCCACGCGATTTCTTTGTTCGAGAGCCCTTCCAGAACGAAGCGCAGCACTCTGCGCTGCCGCTCGTTGAACACCGGCACGCTGGTTTGTCCGTCGGCCGCGGCGGGCTCCTCCATCTTGGCGAATGAGCGGTCGAGCCAGGTTCCTCCGTCCACCACCGTGCGGACGCTCTCCATCAGTTCGCTGAGCGGCCTCTCTTTGAGGAAAATGCCGGCCACGCCCTGCCGCATCAGCCGGCGGGCTTCGGTGTCGCTCACCCACGCGGTGACCACCAGCACGCGGCCCTCAAATCCGATCTGGCGCGCCGCGGGAAGAAACTGGCTGGCGCGTTCGCTTCCCAGGTCGTGATCCAGCAGCACCAGGTCGAACCGCCGCTGGGCCAAGATGGGCAGGGCTTCCCGAATGCTTCCGCAATGGTCGATCTCGAAACCGGGCTCTTCCGCCAGCACCCGCGACATACTCTCACGGAACAGGGCATGATCGTCGACCAGCAGAGCCCGGATGGTACGTTGTTCTTGTGGCATCACTCTTTTGTGCCATTCTCCACGGGCCAGAGCTCTATTGCAAAGCAGCTTCCGGCGGGCTCGGGTTCATAGCGCAGCCCTCCGCCGTGGGACTTCAGAATCGCCCGCGAGATGTAGAGGCCTAACCCAACCGAGTGGGCTCCCGCCTGGAAGGGGCGGAACAATTCCTCCGGGTGCGAGACTCCCGGTCCGGTATCGCGAAACCGCACCACCACCAGGTCGCTCTCGAGCGCGGCCGAAATTCGGACTTCGCGCCGGACGCAGTTCTCCAGAGCCTGGCAACTGTTGCGCGCCAGGTTCACAAATACCTGCAGGAGGCTGTGATGGTCGGCCTGCACCAGCGGCAGCCCGCCCTTAATGTCCCAGACTAAAGCGATGTCCGCCTCGCGCAGCGCGGGCTCAATCACGATGCGGGCCTCATCCAGCACGGTGCCCAGATCGGCCACCACGGCTTCGCGGTTGGAGGCCACGCGCAAACCGGAAGACGCAATCTTCTCCAGACCGTGAATCAGCGTTCCCAGCACGTGGTACTGCTCGCTCGAACCCACCTGGCAGGTCTCGCCCACCTTGGCATAGGCCGCGGCCGCCGCCGAAGCCAGATTGCGTACCTCGTGCGAGATGGCGCCGATCAGGACCCGCGACGTGGCCATCATGGAATCGAGACCCGCGCCTTCGCGGTCGCGCAGATTCTCGGACGCGTCCCAAATCACCGCCGCCAGTCCGGGGCCGCTCGAAGTCCGGTAGGTGGAAAGCCATACATGAGCCAGGAAGACGTCGCCGTTGCGCCGCTGCCCTTTGCACTCCACGCTGGTGCGAATGTTGTTGCCCGAGCGATTAGTCTTGAGCATGCGGCACAGCGTCGGCAGGTACTGCTCCACCTGCTGGCCTTGCAGGGGCTCCTCCTGAAAGTCCAGCAGCTCACGCGCCGATTCGTTGGCCAGCAACACGCGTCCCGCTTGATCCAGCGTCAGAATCGCCAGCGGGCTGGTCTCAATGAGGATGCGCACCTGGAGCTCCGCTTCCTGCCGCAGCAGACTCTGCTCTTCCCGTTCCTTGAGATGCTCCTCAAGCAGCCTGCGCCTCTGGTTCAATTCGGCGATGAAGAATCCGGTCATGGCGAAGCCGGCGGTCACTATCAGCAAGCGCCCGCTGGCGCCAGGGGCCCAATCGAGGGGATTGAGCACTACCGGCAACGGCACTCCGGCCGCGTCCACAGCCCCGTGCAGAGGGTCGAAGGCCTCCCGCAGGTAACCGCAGAAAACCGCCAGGGCAACGATCTGCGTTCCGTTCAACGCGGCCGCCGAGAGCAGCACGGGAAACAGGTAAAGAAAGCCGATGGATATGTTGGGCAGCACCCATTCGCCCCAAACGATCAGCGCGACCATGAACGCGGAGATGGCGCACACGGAGAGGCGGTGCGATTCGGCGTACGCAAGAAAGCGGTCGGGTTTAGTCACAAAACCTAAAGCGGGATCGAGCCCGGTTGTTACCATCGTACCGTGCGCGCCTTTGGCAAAAGACTGCGGGGTACGGTGCGATTCCTGTTGACGCTGGCCGCGGCGATGGTTTTCGCCTTCTATACGTTCTGCATCCTGGAACTGGTGGCCCTGCGCTGGATTAACCCGCCAACCACAACCGTGCAGGTGCAGCGGCGCCTGGAAGCCTGGCTGCATCGCAAGGTATACCAAAAGCGGCAGCGGTTCGTGCCGTTGAAACGCATTTCTCTGGAATTGCAGCATGCCGTGGTGGCCGCGGAGGATGGCCGTTTCTTCCAGCATCACGGCATCGATTGGAAGGTAGTCGACCGGCTGGTGGATCGCGATCTGGAAGAGGGCCGTCTGGGCCGCGGCGGCTCCACCATCACTCAGCAGTTGATCAAGAACCTCTTCCTCACCACCCACCGCTCGCTGGTCCGCAAGGCCGTCGAGTTCACGCTGGCGCCCGTGTCCGAGTGGATTCTCAGCAAGCCGCGCATTCTCGAGTTGTACCTCAACGAAATCGAATGGGGTCCGGGAATCTACGGCGCCGAGGCCGCGGCGCAAGCCTGGTACGGTATTCCGGCAACCCGCGTGAATCGCGAGCAAGCCGCCCGCCTGGCCGCGGTGATTCCCTCCCCCTTGCGCCGCAAACCCGAGCGCATGAATCAGTACAGCGGCGAAATCCTCCGCCGCATGGCTCAAACGGGCTGGTAAGCGAGCCCTTACCCATAATTTAACGCGGTCCAGGGTATTCCAGTACGTAACGCGCTTGCCTTCTGCCGGCCAATTCTGCGAAACTTCCGGGAACATGTCTCCTGGGCCTTGTTCGGCTGACCCGATGGAAACAGCCGAAGAGTTCGTGATGAACCGGATGGACCCGCGCCAGGCGTTGGTCTACGAGGCACACCTCGCGCGCTGCCAGGCTTGTTCGGAAATCGTCGAGATGACACGAGCGTTCGTGCAAGGAATGCGTGACGCCGGCCGTCAGCTCAAGGACGACGACGAATAAACATTGGAATTCGTCGCTGTTTCAAACTAAAATAAAAACTGAAATCAAACTGAAATCAAACTATAATCCAACTAGTTTGGCGAGTCTGGTATATGCAGGCGAAGAACGCACGAATCGTCGGGCAAATCCTTGCGGCGCTCCCGGCACGAGACCGTCAAGCGCTGGTTCGCTTCTACGCGCATGGGGAACCGGCAGACGCGGTTTGCCGCGCAACGGGCTTGACCGAAGGGGAGTTCCGGCTGATCAAGACGCAGGCCAAGGCTAGCTTTCTCGCCCTCGCGCGGTCTTAATCGCTTGCCCCGCGTGCCACATCGGACGTATCGTTCTTTTCCTCCCGCACGTCCAATTTAGGGAGCCGTTCACCTTCGCATGAACGGTACACTATTTCTCAGACATGAAAACCGGGTTCTTAGGCATGAAACTGGCGCTGCTCTTCGTACTGGGCCTGGCACCCTCGGGCCGGTCCGCCAGCCCGGAGTATTTTGTGCCCGCGCATCGCGTATCGGGAATCGGCATCGCCCGCGACGACGTTTCGCAGGACCTGCTCGACGTGCGCACGGACCACATGGTGCAGTCGCAGACCTTCAGCATTATGCGCGAGGCCCAGGCCCTGCCCGGCGCCAGGCGCATCACCGCCAACTCCAAACTCCAGGCGCTTTTCCGTACGGCATCGGAGCGCAGCGGCATACCGGCGTCGCTGATCGAAGCCATCTCCTACCTGGAAAGCTGGGGCGACCCCAAGGCCGAGAGTCCGGCCGGCCCCAGGGGCATCATGCAAATCTCGCATGCCACCGCCGCCAGCATGGGGCTCAGAGTGGTGTACGCCACGCGGAATAAAACGACCCGCGAAAAAGTCCCGGTGAAGAGCAAGAAGACCGGGAAGACCACATACCGCACGGTCACGCGCAAGACTCCTTATAAGGTGATGGTGCGTGACGACCGCATGTCGCCCGACCGCGCCATTCCCGCCGCCGCCAAATATTTGGCCGGCATGGAGCAGAAATACGGAGGCCGCGACTGGGCCATTTTCGCCTACCACTGCGGCCAGGGCTGCGTGAACATGATGCAGGACCTCACGCGCCGCGCCCGCGGCATTTCCCAGGACCAGGTGACTGTGCCGCGCATGTTTTTTTCCAGCAGCCCGGCCTGGAACCGCGAACTTTACGAAGCCATCCAGCAGCAGATGCAGCGCGACTACTCCCCCACCTACTGGTTTAGAGTCCAGCGCGCGGAGCAGTTGCTGGCGCTCTACCGCCGCAACCCCGCGGAATTCGCTTCCCTCGCGCAGGAATACAAAAGCCAGTTCGTGGCTGCCGGCCGCGCGCCGCACAGGCTGGCGGTCTGGCTCAAGCGCGAAGACCTGGTCTACCACAACGACGACGACATCCGCGTGGACCCCAGCAAGAAACTGGCCAGGGCCTTGGACCGCCCCGAGTATTTCGGCTACATGCTGAAAGTTGCGGCCGATGACCCGGCCAACCTGGAATACTTCCGCGAAGCCGCGCCCGCCGCCATCGGCACCCTCACTTACATTGCCTTCGAGACGCGCCGCCTCTTTGACGAAACCGGACACAAGGGCGAGAAGTTCAAGCCGCTCGATGTCACGTCGCTGGTGGAGCCCGAGGAATACGGACGGCTGAAGAACCGGCCGGAAGTTCTGTCCCATTCCTCCGGCCAGGTCTTCGACATCGACTACTCGGCGCTGCCGCCCGCGGAGCTGGAATGCCTGCGGTTCGTACTCAACGATCTGGGTTGGGACGGATATCTCGGTTTCGTGGAAGAAGGCATGGACAACCTCCACATCGGCTGCTCGCCGGCCTCACGCGACTTCTTCACCAGCGTGTTTCACGAAGCCGTGGGGAATAAAGTCAAGGAATAGTCCCGTCCGCGAAACCAGCCGGGATTACGGCTGCCCGGCGGATTTGTCGGCTGAATCCAGGGTCTCGCGCACTTTTTGCGCGAGCCTGGCCGGCGTAAAGGGTTTTTGCAGGAACGCGGTTCCCTTTTGGACGCCTTCCTTGAGGACGGTATCCTCGGTGTGGCCGGACATGAACATGACTTTCAGGCCGGGCCGCAGCTTGATGGCGCCTTCCGCCAGTTCGCGTCCGCCGAGTTCCGGCATCATCACATCCGTTACCAGAAGATCGATTGGGCCGTGGTGGGTTTCGCACAGCGCCAGACCTTCGCGCCCGTTGCGGGCGTCGAGAACCACGTACCCGCTCGCTTCCAGAATTATGCGGGCGAGCTTACGGACCGCGTCTTCGTCCTCCACCAGCAGAACGACTTCGGAACCCCTCGGCGCCTTGCCAAGGCTTCCGGCCGGACTCGCTCCCTTGTCCAGCGCCTCGCCGACTGCCGGCAGGAAGATTTTGAAGCTCGTTCCCCGGCCCGGTTCGGATTCGCAACGAATGACGCCGCCGCTTTGCTCCACGATTCCAAGTACGGTGGCCAGCCCCAGCCCGGTACCTTTGCCGGCTTCTTTCGTCGTGAAAAACGGCTCGAAGATGTGGGCTTGCATTTCCGCATCTATCCCTACCCCGGTGTCGTGTACGGCCATCGTCACATAGCGGCCCGGTGAAAGGTCTTCCACGGAAACATCGGTCCCCGCCAGCGTCAGGTTGGCCGTTTCCACAGTGAGTGTGCCGCCCTGCGGCATGGCATCTCTGGCGTTTAACCAAAGGTTCATGATCGCGCGTCCGATTTCGGCGGGGTCGGCCCTCACTTGCCACAGGCCGGGCGCACAATTGACGGAGACCTCGATCCGCTCGCCCACCAGACGGCTCAGCATCTTGGTGAAGTCCGCGACGATCGCATTCAGGTCGAGCACCTTGGGCTGCAGGATCTGCCGCCGGCTGAAAGCCAGTAGCTGTTGGGTGAGCGACGCTGCCCGTTCGCCCGCGGTCTTGATTTCCAGCACCTGCTCGATGGCCCATTCGTTGCCGGCCAGGCTGTCGTGAAGCAGGTCGCTAGCCGATGATGGCCGTGTGAGCAGATTGTTGAAGTCGTGAGCGATGCCGCCGGCGAGCCTGCCGACGGCATCCATTTTCTGCGATTGGCGAAGGTGCTCCTCACTCCTGCGGAGGGCCTGCTGGGCCAGTTTGTGGTCGGTGATGTCGTCAACCGCCAGCAAAATCATCTCGTGATGATTGATGTGGCAGCCCCCCAGAACCAGGCTCCTGCGCCCCACGCCGGGAAAATCCTGTTCGACTTCGAAATCCGGGAACGAACGGCCGCCCCGGAGAAGACCGTCCAGCGATTCGCGCAGGCCGGGAAGGTCCCAACTGCCGCGCGACAGCGAATAGACGATCTGCCCCTCGGCTTCCATCGAGGACGATTGAAACGTCCGGTAAAAGGCTCGATTCGCCATCTTGATCCGCAAATCGTTATCCAGCACCAATAACGGCTGGCGGACGGTTTCCACGATCGCCATCGCGAAATCGCGCGCCTGCGCCAGCAACGCGTTCTTGGCCTGCATTTCATCGTTGACCGTGATCAGCTCTTCGTTGGTGGATTGCAGCTCTTCCTTGGCG
>Ga0209901_1000690_pt1 | contig 12075 bp, 10 predicted proteins | sample OrgsoiDNA_201058_FD_185806 | JGI IMG/M metagenome (GOLD analysis project Ga0209901, IMG submission 185806) | Permafrost soil microbial communities from the Arctic, to analyse light accelerated degradation of dissolved organic matter (DOM) -... | ecosystem: Environmental > Terrestrial > Soil >...
TCCTCGCCTGCATCGTGATCCCGGTCATTTTCGCCACGCGCGCCAATATCGACTACTACAAGAAAATGGTCCTCGGCGATAACGGCTGGTGGTAGCCGCCTCACAAAACAAAACGGCGCCGCGGCGCCGTTTTGTTTTCAACTCACCGGCAATCGCCGATTACAGCTGGCCCAGCATGGTTTCCACGTTCGATACTTCGAACTTGCCGCCCTGCTCGACGTTCAGCTGCGTGACGACGCCGTTGTCGACCACCATCGAGTAGCGCTGCGAGCGCGTGCCCATGCCGAACTTGCTGAAGTCGGCGTCCAGGCCCAGGGCCTTGGAGTAGTCGGCGTTACCGTCGGCCATCATGCGCACGACGCCGACGGCTTTCTGGTCGCGGCCCCAGGCGCCCATCACGAACGCGTCGTTGACGGAGATGCACCAGATTTCATCGACGCCCTTGGCTTTCAGGTCGGCCGCGTGCGCGACGTAGCCCGGTACGTGCTGCGCCGAGCAGGTCGGCGTGTAGGCGCCCGGCAGGCCGAAGATGGCGATCTTCTTGCCCTTGACCAGGTCTTCCACTTTGAAGGTGTTCGGGCCGAGCGAGCAGCCTTCGGTTTCGGTTTCTACGAATTCGGCCAGGCTGCCTGCTGGCAGGGTATCGCCAATCTTGATGGTCATGGATGGACTCCTCTTTGATAAGTGTGAACGTATGTGTGAAATACACGCGTGAAAAAAAGCCGCGCTGGGCGCGGCGTGCCCCGGCATAGACGTGCAGTCTACCCGAAGCGCTTTGATCTTGCAGAAAACCCGGCGCGCGCCGACCTGACCGGCGCGCGCCGCGATCCGCTTGAATCGAACTTAGTCGGCTTGCTTGCGCAGGAAGGCCGGAATGTCGTAGGTCTCCATGCCGTTCTTTTCCATCGCGCGCACCTGCTCGGAGGCCGTTTCGCGGCGCCACACGGCCGGCGCCTTCATGCCGTCGAAGGCCGGCGTCGCGCCGCCCTGGCCATGGCTGACGCCCATCGTCACCGATGCCGTCGTCGCGCCGCCCATCGAGGCCGATGGCATCAGCGGACCATTGTGGGTACCGGTGCGCAGCATCTGCTGCGGCACCAGCTGCACGTGCTTCTTGGCCTTGCCCAAGCCGGTGGCGACGACGGTGACGCGGATCGCGTCGCCCATCGAATCGTCGTAGGCGATACCCTGGGCGATCTGCGCGTCCGGCGCGGCGAAGGCGCGCACGGCGGCCATGACTTCCTTGATCTCCTTACCTTTCAGGCCACGGCTGGCGGTCACGTTGACCAGCACGCCACGCGCGCCGGACAGGTCGACGCCGTCCAGCAGCGGCGAGGCCACGGCTTGTTCCGCCGCGACGCGCGCGCGGTCCACGCCGGAGGCGGTAGCGGTGCCCATCATGGCCTTGCCCTGCTCGCCCATGATGGTCTTGACGTCGTTGAAGTCGACGTTGATATGGCCAGGCACGTTGATGATTTCGGCGATACCCGCGACGGCGTTGTTGAGCACATCGTCGGCGTGCTGCAGCCATTCGATCAGCGATTCGTCTTCGTAGATTTCTTCCAGCTTTTCGTTGAGGATGACAATCAGCGAATCGACGTTGGCCGACAGGGCTTCAAGGCCTTCGTCGGCGATGTCCATGCACTTCTGGCCTTCGTGCGAGAACGGTTTCGATACGACGGCCACGGTCAGCGCGCCCAGCGACTTGGCGATTTCCGCGACAATCGGCGCGGCGCCGGTGCCGGTGCCGCCGCCCATGCCGGCGGCGATGAAGACCATGTGCGCGCCGCGCAGCGAATCCTCGATGCGCTGGCGCGATTCCTCGGCCAGCTTGCGGCCGACTTCCGGCTTCATGCCGGCGCCCAGGCCGGTCTCGCCGATCTGGATGATGTTGTCGGCCTTGGAGGTCGACAGAGCCTGGGCATCCGTGTTCGCGGCGATGAACTCGACGCCGGACATGCCCTTGTTAATCATGTGCTGAACTGCATTGCCACCTGCTCCGCCGACTCCGACGACCTTGATGACGGTACCCAAAGATGCGTTATCGACCATATCAAACTCCATGATGTGCTCCTATCAGAATGCGGTTTTCAAGCGCCAGTCCTCATATCGGTAGGAGAACTGGGGATTGAAAACTGCGGTTAATGTTATAAATAGTTTAGATTAAATCGCCGTACCAAATGTCATGCAAATGCCGCTACCACACCCTGCCAATACCGCTTAAAAATTCCCTAAAAACCATTCCTTCATGCGCTGCCATACCGCCTTCACCGAACCGTCCTGCCGCGTGACGATGTGCCCGCGCAGATACTGCTTCTTCGCCTCCAGCAGCAGGCCAAGCACGGTCGCATAGCGCGGGCTGCGCACCACGTCGGCCAGCTGGCCGCGATAGTCCGGCGTGCCGAGGCGCGCCGGTTTCAGGAAAATATCCTCGGCCATTTCGACCATGCCCGGCATGATCGAGGTGCCGCCGGTCAGCACGATGCCCGACGACAGCACGCCCTCGTAGCCCGATTCGCGCACCACCTGGTGCACCATCGCGAACAACTCCTCGACGCGCGGCTCGATCACGGCGGCCAGCGCCTGGCGCGACAGCGTACGCGGACCACGGTCGCCCAGGCCCGGCACTTCCAGCGACTCACCCGGATCGGCCAGCACCTGCTTGGCCACGCCGTAGCGGATCTTGATTTCCTCGGCTTCCGAGGTCGGCGTGCGCAGGGCCATCGCGATGTCGTTGGTGATCTGGTCGCCGGCGATGGGAATCACGGCGGTGTGGCGGATCGCGCCGTCCGAGAACACGGCGACGTCGGTGGTGCCGCCGCCGATATCGATCAGGACCACGCCCAGTTCTTTTTCGTCCGGCGTCAGCACCGCGTCGGCCGAGGCCATCGGCTGCAGGATCAGGTCCGACACTTCCAGTCCGCAGCGGCGCACGCACTTGACGATGTTCTGCACCGCCGACACGGCGCCGGTGACGATATGCACTTTGACTTCCAGGCGGATGCCGCTCATGCCGATCGGCTCGCGCACATCTTCCTGGCTGTCGACGATGAACTCCTGCGGCACCGTGTGCAGCAGCTGCTGGTCGGTCGGGATGTTGACCGCCTTGGCCGTTTCGATGACGCGCGCCACGTCGGTGGCCGTCACTTCCTTGTCCTTGATGGCGACCATGCCGCTCGAATTGAAGCTGCGGATATGGCTGCCCGCGATGCCGGCGTAGACGTTGCGGATTTTGCAGTCGGCCATCAGCTCGGCCTCTTCCAGCGCGCGCTGGATCGATTCGACCGTCGCCTCGATGTTGACGACCACGCCCTTCTTCAAGCCCTTCGATTCGTGCTGACCCAGCCCGATCACCTCGTGGCGTCCGTCGGACATCACCTCGGCCACCACCGCCACCACTTTCGAGGTGCCGATGTCGAGGCCGACGATCAGGTTTTTCGCGTCTTTAGTCATTTCTCTCGCCTACTGTATGTGCGTGCTGCCGCTGGTCTTTAAATTATTCGTTTGCTTCGCTTGCTTCATCACTGCCGGCCGCACCTTGGCTTTCGCGCCTTCGGCCGGAATCTTCAATCCCGTCGCGCTCAAGGCCAGCCCGTTCTGGTAACGCATATCGATGGTCTCGATGTCCGGCACATTCGCCTCCAGCTGCGGATAAATCCCCATCAAGCGGTCCACCCTTTCCTTCAACGTGGTGCTGGTCTGTTCGCGACCCAGCGCCACGCTCATGCCGTTGTTCAGCTTCACCGTCCACGCATAGCGGCTCGACAAAGACAAGGCCTGCGGCACCAATTTCAATGGAGCGAACCAGCTGGTCAACTCCGCATAACGCGACAACACTTCCTTCTCGCTGCCTTCCGGTCCGTCGAATTCCGGCAGCACGTGATCCTCTTCCGCCTCGGCCAGATTGGCGGTGAAGCTTTCGCCCTTGGTCGACAACAGCCGGCCATCCTCGCCCCATGTACCGAGCGCCTCATGCTCTTCCAGCGCCACGATCAGCTGGTCCGGCCACTCGCGCCGCACCGACGCGCGCCGCACCCAGGGCACCGACTCGAACGACTGGCGCACCGACTCCAGATTCGTCGTGAAGAAATTACCCTTGATGCGATTGAGGCCCGAGTTCTGCAGCGTCAAACGGTTCACGTGCTTCAAGTCTTCCTTCGACTCCATGCTCTCGACGCGGATTTCGCGCAGGTTGAACATCGGCCGCTGCGCCACCCACCACACACCGGCGGCGATGCACGCCAACAGCGTCACGGCAAAGATGCCGCTCGCACTGGCATTCAACGCTTTCGGGTCTTGCCACATCCTTGCTTACCCCTGAACCTTGGCCGCCGAACCGACCAACGGCCCGGCCATTTTCAATCGCGCCGAACGCAAAATCTCCACGCACAGCGCTTCATAGCTCATGCCCGTCGCACGCGCCGCCATCGGCACCAGCGAGTGTCCGGTCATGCCGGGCGAGGTGTTCGCCTCCAGCAGGAAGGGCTTGTTGTCGCTGGCGCGCAGCAGCACGTCGACGCGTCCCCAGCCCTCGCAACCGAGCGTGCGGTAAGCCGCGACGGCGATGCGCTGCATCTCCGCCGTCATCGCCTCGTCCAGCACCGCCGGGCAGAAATACTGAGTGTCGTCGCTGAAGTATTTGTTCTGGTAGTCGTAGTTACCTTGCGGCGCGACGATCTCCACGATCGGCAGCGCGCGCGCGCTGGCGCCTTGTCCCAGCACGGTGACCGTGAATTCGCGGCCGGTGACGAATTCCTCGGCCAGCACCGAATCGTCCAGCGCGGCGGCGATGTCGTAGGCGCCCTTGAATTCGGCGGCGGCGTTGACCTTGGTGATGCCGATGGTCGAGCCTTCGTGCGGCGGCTTGACGATCAGCGGCAGGCCCAAATCGGCCGCGACCTGGTCGAGGTCCGAGTCCGCGTCGAGCACCGCGTATTTCGGCGTCGGCAGGCCGTGCGAAAGCCAGACGATCTTGGTGGTGATCTTGTCCATGCCGACCGCGCACGCCATCACGCCGCTGCCGGTGTAGGGGATGCCCAGTTGTTCCAGCGCGCCCTGCAGGCTGCCGTCTTCGCCGAAGCGGCCGTGCAGCGCGATGAAGACGCGGTCGAATTTTTCGGCCGCCAGTTCGGCCAGCGAGCGCTCGGCCGGATCGAATGGGTGCGCGTCGACGCCCTGGCTTTGCAGCGCCTTCAGCACGCCGCTGCCGGACATGATGGACACGTCGCGTTCTGCCGAACGACCGCCGAACAGCACGCCGACCTTGCCGAATGCTTGTGCGTCAGTGGAGGAAAGTTGAGTCACGATGTTCAGACCTTAGGATAATTAGTCAGCTTTGCAGGGACGCCGCTGATCGAGCCCGCCCCCATCGTGATGACGACATCGCCGTCGCGCACCACGTTCATGATGGTCTCCGGCATATCGCCGATGGCCTCTACAAAAATCGGTTCGATCTTGCCGCGCGCACGCAGCGCGTGCGCCAGCGCGCGACCGTCGGCGGCCACGATGGGCGCCTCGCCGGCGGCATAGACTTCGGCCAGCACCAGCACGTCGGCGCTGCCCAGCACCTTGACGAAATCCTCGAACAGGTCGCGCGTGCGCGAATAGCGGTGCGGCTGGAATGCCAGCACCAGCCGGCGGCCCGGGAACGCGGCGCGCGCGGCGGCCAGCGTCACTTCGGTTTCAACCGGATGGTGGCCGAAATCGTCGACCAATGCGAAGCTTCCGCCATCAGCAATGGCCACGTCGCCGTAGCGCGTGAAGCGCCGGCCGACGCCCGCGAAGCCGGCCAGGCCGGCCTGCGTGTGATGGTCCTCGATGCCGATTTCGCGCGCGATGGCGACGGCCGAGCAGGCGTTCTGCACGTTGTGCATGCCGGGCTGGTTCAGCACCACGTCCAGGTCCGGATAGCCTTCCTGTATCACCGTGAAGTGCATTTCGACGCCGACGGCGCGCGCGTTCACGGCGCGCACTTCGGCATCCTCATGGAAGCCGTAGGTGGTCACCGGCTTGGTCACTTGCGGGATGATGGAGCGCACATGCGGATCGTCGATGCACAGCATGGCGCGGCCATAGAACGGCAGGCGGTGCGTGAAGTGGACGAAGGCCTGCTTGAGCTTTTCAAAATCGTGCTCGTAGGTTTCCATGTGGTCGGCGTCGATATTCGTGATCACTTCGATCATCGGCGCCAGGTTCAGGAAGGACGCATCCGATTCATCGGCTTCGGCCACCAGATACTCGCCGGTGCCCAGCTTCGCGTTGGCGCCGGCGCTGGTCAGGCGGCCGCCGATGACGAAGGTCGGATCGAGGCCGCCCTGCGCCAGCACCGATGCTACGAGGCTGGTGGTGGTGGTCTTGCCGTGCGTGCCGGCGATGGCGATGCCGCGCTTCAGGCGCATCAACTCGCCCAACATGACGGCGCGCGGCACGATGGGGATTTTTTTCGCGCGCGCGGCGACGACTTCCGGATTGTCCTGCTGGACGGCGGTCGACGTGACGACGGCATCGGCCTGGCAGATGTTTTCCGCCGCGTGGCCCTGCGCGACCTTGGCGCCCAGGCTGACCAGGCGCTGCGTGACGGCGTTGCTGCCCAGGTCCGAACCGGTGACGTTGTAGCCCAGCGTGAGCATCACTTCGGCGATGCCGCTCATGCCGCTGCCGCCGATGCCGACGAAGTGGATGTTTTTGACTTTGTGTTTCATGTGAGTTGTTCCAGTACTTTTGCAATCGCCTCGTTGGCGTCGCGCTTGCCGACCGCGCGCGCCGCGATCGCCATCGTTTGACACGCGCCGCGTGTCAACGTTTCTAGCAGCGTCGCCAGACTGCGGGCATTCATTTCGGTTTGCGGCATATGAATAGACGCGTTTTGTTTGGCCATCCACTGCGCGTTGTCGCGCTGATGGCTGGTGGTCGACGCGACCAGCGGCACCAGCACGCTGGCGACGCCGGCGGCGGTCAGCTCGGACAGCGTGATCGCACCGGCGCGGCAGATTACCAGATCGGCTTCGGCATAGGCGCGCGCCATGTCGTCGATGAAATCGACCACGTTGGCGTGCACGCCGGCCTGCGCATACGACGCGCGCAAGGCGTCGATATTCTTCTTGCCCGATTGGTGCGTCACCTGCGGACGCAGCTCTTCGGGGATCAGCGCCAGCGCGGCCGGCAGATTGTCGTTGAGGGCTTTCGCACCGAGGCTGCCGCCGACCACCAATATGCGCAGCGGACCCGCGCGGTCGCGGAAGCGCACCGCCGGATCGACCACGTCCAAAATCTCCTTGCGCACCGGATTGCCGGTGACGACAGCCTTGCTGGCCGCGCCGCCGAAGTTGGCCGGGAAGCCGAAGCAGATGCGCTGCGCGACCGGCGCCAGCGCCTTGTTCGACAACAGCAGCGCCGCGTCGGCGTTGACCAGCACCAGCGGCACGCCGCGCAGACGCGCCATCAGGCCGCCCGGCACGGTCACGTAGCCACCCATGCCCATCACCACGTCCGGCTTGCGCGCGCCGATGAAATCGAAGCACGATTTGAACGCGCCCAGCATCTTGAAGGCGCCGTTGAGCGTGTGCTTCAAACCCTTGCCGCGCATGCCGGTGAAGTCGATGCTGTCCATCGCGATGCCGTGCTTGGGCACCAGCTCCTGTTCCATGCCGGTGGCGGTACCCAGCCAGCTCACTTCCCAGCCGCGCGCGCGCATCGTCTGCGCGATCGCCAGGCCGGGGAAAATATGGCCGCCGGTGCCGGCCGCCATGATCATCAATCGTTTCATAGTCTGCCACCTCGCATCAGGACGCGGTTCTCGTAGTCGATCCGGAGCAGGATCGCGAGTCCGATGCAATTGATTACAACGCCCGTGCCGCCATAGCTCATCAGCGGCAGGGTCAGGCCCTTGGTCGGCAGCAGGCCAAGGTTGACGCCCATGTTAATAAAGGTCTGCACGCCGATCCAGATGCCGATGCCCTTGGCCGTCAGGCCGGCGAAGGTCTGGTCGATGGCGATGGCCTGGCGGCCGATGTCGAAGGCGCGCTTGATAATCCAGTAGAACATCGCGATCACCACCAGCACGCCGGCCAGGCCGAGTTCTTCGCCGATCACGGCCAGCAAAAAGTCGGTGTGCGCTTCCGGCAGGTAGTGCAGTTTTTCGACGCTGCCGCCCAAACCGACGCCGAAAATTTCGCCGCGGCCGAAGGCGATCAGCGAGTGCGTCAACTGGTAGGCTTTATTCAACGCGTTATCTTCCTGCCACGGATTCAGGTAAGCGAAGTAACGCTCGCGGCGGAATTTAGAGAGCGCGATAATCGTCACGAAGATCGTCACCAGCACGGCGCCGATGCCGCCGAACCAGACGGCGTTGATCCCGCCGAGGAACAGGATGCCCATGGCGATGCAGACGATCACGCCGAACGCGCCCAGGTCGGGTTCCAGCAGCAGCAGCAGACCGACGCAGCCGACGGCGGCGGCCATCGGCATGAAGCCCTTGGTCAGCTTGTGCATGTACTGCTGCTTGCGCACCGTGTAATCGGCCGCGTACAGCACGGCGACGACTTTCATCAACTCCGACGGCTGCACGTTGATCACGCGCAGCGACAGCCAGCGGCGACCGCCGTTGACGACCACGCCGAGGCCGGGAATCAGCACCAGCACCAGCAGCACCAGCGTGCCGATGAACAGGTAGGGCGCGGCCTTCTGCAAATCGGCGATGCGGATGCGGAACACAAACAGGCCGGCCAGCAGCGAGATGACAATGAAGGCCGCCTGGCGCGTGAGGAAGTAGGTATTCTGCCAGCGCACATAGTTGGCGAACTTGGGCGAATCGGGCAGCGAGATCGAAGCCGAGTACACCATCACCATCCCGAACAGCATCAGCAGCAGCGTGACCCAGACCAGCGGCTGGTCGTACTCCATCATCTTCGACTGGCGCGCGCGGCTATCCATCGCCGTGCTGGACGAGGAACCAGAAAAGAGGAATGGAATCTGGAAGGCCATCAGATATCCTGTCCCGCGTCGAGGGCGATGTCGCGCACGGCGTCGACAAAGACCTGCGCGCGGTGCGCGTAATTTTTGAACATGTCCATGCTGGCGCAGGCCGGCGACAGCAGCACGGCGTCGCCGGCTTGCGCCAGTTCGCTCGCGCGCTTGACGGCTTGCGGCAGGTCGGCGCAGTCTTCCAGTTCAACGCCGGATGGCAGTAGCGCGGCGCGCAGCAGCGGCGCATCGCGGCCGATCAGCATCACGGCGCGCACGTAGCGCGACACCGGTTCGGCCAGCGGCTCGAAATCCTGGCCCTTGCCGTCGCCGCCCATGATGACCACCAGCCGCTGCTCGGCGCCGGCGAAGGCCTTGCCGAGTCCATTCAATGCGGCCACGGTGGCGCCGACATTGGTGCCCTTGCTGTCGTCGTAGTATTCGACTTCGTTGACGGCGGTGATCAGCTCCACGCGGTGCGGCTGGCCACGATATTCGCGCAAGCCGTGCAGCAGCGGTGCCAATGGCAGGTCGATGGCGCGGCACAGCGCCAGCGCGGCCAGCGCGTTGGCGGCGTTATGCACGCCACGGATTTGCAACGCGTCGGCCGGCATCAAATTCTTCACCATGCACTCGATCGGCGGCGGCGGAGGATCGTTTTTCTTGCGCTTCTTCGGCTCGCCCTCTTCCTCGGACGGGATGGCGGTGGCGAGCCACAGCACGCCGCGCTCATTGTTCAGGCCCAGGTCGTCGCGCAGCGTCGGCGCGTCGGTGCCGAAGGTCACGTTCTGGCCGGTGGCGCTGGCCATGCGCATCACGGTGGCGTCGTCGCGATTGAGCACGCGCACGGTATCGGCCGCGAAGATGCGGTGCTTGGCGGCGGCGTAGGACGGCATGTCGCCATGCCAGTCCAGGTGATCCTGGGTGACGTTCAACACGGTGGCCGCATCGGCTTCCAGTGTGTAGGTCGTTTGCAGCTGGAAGCTGGATAACTCAAGTACCCACACTTCGGGCAGCGTGTCCTTGTCCAGCACTTCGCGCAGCACGTCCAGCGCGGCGGGGCTGATATTGCCGGCCACGCGCACAGTCTTGCCGGCGCGTTCGCACAGCTGGCCGACCAGCGTGGTGACGGTGGTCTTGCCGTTGGTGCCGGTGATGGCGATGATCTTCGGCGCGTAGGCGCGCTCGTTTTCCAGCGCTTCCAGCGCCTGCGCGAACAGCTCGATCTCGCCCCAGACCGGGATATTTTTTTCAACGGCGGCCGGCATGATGTCGGCCAGCTCGCGGTTCGGCGCCAGGCCCGGGCTGACGGCGACGAAGTCCACACCGTCCAGCAGCGATGCGCCGAACGCACCGGCGACGAATTCCGCATCGGCGACGGCCGCTTGCAACGCGGGCAGGCGATCCGGCGTGGCGCGCGTGTCGGCGACGCGTACGCGCGCGCCGCTGCGGGCGAGCCACAGCGCCATCGCGAGACCGGATTCACCCAGTCCCAATACCAGCGCGTTTTTGCCGTCGTAGATCATCAGCGCAGTTTCAAAGTGGAGAGGCCAACCAGCACCAGCATCATCGTCACGATCCAGAAGCGCACGACTACCTGCGTCTCTTTCCAGCCCTTTTGTTCAAAGTGATGGTGCAGTGGCGCCATCAGGAACACGCGCCGCCCGACGCCGTAGCGCTTCTTGGTGAACTTGAACCAGCCCACCTGGATAATCACCGACACCGTTTCGGCGACGAAGATGCCGCCCATGATGAACAGGACGATTTCCTGGCGCACGATGACGGCGATGGTGCCCAGCGCGCCGCCCAGCGCCAGCGCGCCGACGTCGCCCATGAACACTTGCGCCGGGTGCGTGTTAAACCACAGGAAGGCCAGACCGGCGCCGGCCAGCGCGCCGCAGAAAATAATCAGTTCGCCCGCGCCCTCGATGTGCGGGATGAACAGGTAGCGCGAATACGTGGCGTTGCCGGTCAGGTAGGCGAACAGGCCGAGCGCCGCGCCGACCATAATCGTCGGCATGATGGCCAGGCCATCGAGACCGTCGGTGAAGTTGACGGCGTTGCTGGTGCCGACGATGACGCAGTAGGTCAGCGCGATGAAGCCCCACACGCCGACCGGATAGCTGATGGTCTTGAAGAAGGGGACGATCAAGTCGGCCTTCGGCGGCAGGTCCATCGAGAAGCCCGACCGCACCCACTCGAAGAACAGCTCGAACACGCTGCCGGCGTTGGGCGCCGACACCGAGAACGCCAGGTACAGCGCGGCGGCGATGCCGACCAGCGACTGCCAGAAGTATTTTTCGGCCGAGCGCATGCCCTGCGGATCCTGGCGCACCACCTTGCGGTAGTCGTCGACCCAGCCGACGGCACCAAAGCCGATGGTCACCACCAGCACCGGCCAGATCAAGCGGTTCGACAGGTCGCACCACAGCAGCGTCGAGACGCCGATGGCGATCAGCAGCAGCACGCCGCCCATGGTGGGCGTGCCGTGTTTTTTCAGGTGCGTCTGCGGACCGTCGGTGCGCACGGCCTGGCCGTACTTCATCGCGGTCAGCTTGCGGATCACGGCCGGACCGGCGGCGAGGCCGATGGTCAGCGCGGTGATGGTCGCGAAGACGGCGCGGAAGGTGATGAAGTGAAAGACCCGCAAAGGTCCGAGGTCTTGTTGAAAATATTGTGCGAGCCAGAGCAGCATGATTAGTGACTTTCCTTGTTAGCTTGTTGCAATCCAATCAAATGCTGCACGACCCGTTCCATCTTCATGAAGCGGGAGCCCTTGATCAATACGGTTGCTGTCGACGTGACGGCCGCGTCGACGGCGGCCAGCAAAGCGTCGAACTGTTCAAAATGACGAATCGATGCGCCGCGCATATGGCGCGCCAATTCACCGGTTACCAGCACCTGTTCGATGCCTTGACTTTGCGCGTAGGCGCCTATCTCTTCGTGGAACTCGCGGCCCTGCGTGCCGACTTCGCCCATGTCGCCCAGCACCAGCACGCGCGGCGCGGCGGCTTTCGCCAGCACGTCGATGGCGGCGCGCACGGAATCGGGATTGGCGTTGTAGCTGTCGTCGATGACGACGGCGCCGTTGGCGGCGGCCTTCTTTTGCAGCCG
>Ga0209901_1000692_pt1 | contig 12028 bp, 10 predicted proteins | sample OrgsoiDNA_201058_FD_185806 | JGI IMG/M metagenome (GOLD analysis project Ga0209901, IMG submission 185806) | Permafrost soil microbial communities from the Arctic, to analyse light accelerated degradation of dissolved organic matter (DOM) -... | ecosystem: Environmental > Terrestrial > Soil >...
GGAGCAGTTAGTTGAACATCAGCGCGGTCAGCAGGAAATCCAGCCCGAGCACGGCCAGCGAGCCGTACACCACCGTTTTCGTGGTCGCGCGCGAAACGCCTTCCGGCGTCGGCTGGGCCTCATAACCCTGGAACAGCGCGATGAACGTGACGGCAAAGCCAAACACCAGGCTCTTGATCACGCCGTTGCCTACGTCGCTCCATACGTCGATGCCGCCTTGCATCTGGGACCAGAAAGCGCCCGAATCCACGCCGATCATCAGCACGCCGACTACATAACCGCCGAAAATACCGACCGCGCTGAAAATGGCGGCCAGAATCGGCATGGCGACGATGCCCGCCCAGAAGCGCGGCGCCACGACCACCTTGAGCGGATCGACGGCCATCATTTCCATGGCCGTGAGCTGCTCGCCGGCTTTCATCAGGCCGATCTCAGCGGTCAGCGACGTCCCCGCGCGGCCCGCGAACAGCAATGCGGTCACCACCGGCCCGAGTTCGCGCACCAGCGACAGCGCAACCAGGAGGCCGAGCGCTTGCTCGGAGCCGTATCGGTTAAGGGTGAGATAACCCTGCAAACCGAGCACAAACCCCACGAACAAGCCCGACACCGCGATGATCAACAGCGAATAATTACCGACAAACAGGATCTGTTTCGTGACAAGGCGCGGCCGGCGCATTAACGGGAAGAATTCGACGACGAGGCGCAGGAACATGCGCGTCGCGTAACCAATCGTGCCGAAGCTGCCGAGCACCGACCGTCCGATGGCGCTGATCATGGCTTTGCTCCGAGTCCAAAGTCCGCCGCCAGTGGCGTGGTGCTTGGATAGTGAAATTTGAACGGTCCGTCCGGCGCACCGTCGATAAACTGCCGAATCGACGGATCTTGGGACGCCCGCAACTGCGCCGGCGTACCTTCAGCCAGAACGCCGCCGTTCGCAATGAAATACACGTAATCGGCAATGGCGAACGACTCCGGCACGTCATGCGTCACCAGAATGGACGTGGCGCCGAGCGCGCTGTTCAGCGTGCGAATCAAATTAGCCGTAATGCCGAGCGAAATGGGATCGAGGCCTGCAAAGGGCTCGTCGTACATCATCAGTTCAGGATCCAGCGCGATAGCGCGCGCAAGCGCCACGCGGCGAGCCATCCCACCCGATATCTCCGATGGCGCGAGATCACGCGCACCACGCAAACCGACCGCGTTGAGCTTCATCAGCACGAGGTCACGCAAGAGTTCTTCGGGGAGATCGGTGTGTTCCCGCAGCGGGAACGCGACGTTATCGAATACGGATTGGTCGGTGAACAGCGCGCCGAACTGGAACAGCATGCCCATCTTGCGGCGAAGTTCGTAAAGGCCGTCGCGGGTCTGGGTGCCGACGTCCTTGCCGCCGAACAACACCTGGCCCCGTTTAGCCTTCACCAAGCCACCGATCAAGCGCAGCACGGTCGTCTTGCCACAGCCGGAACCGCCCATGACAGCCACGACCTGACCGCGCTTGAAGCGCATGTTCAGGTTCGATAGTACGAGCCGATCGCCGTAGCCGAAATCGACGTCGCGAAGCTCTAGCAAGGTCTCGGGAGAAGCTGACACGGAGGCTGACAATCCTTTTACGCAAGAGGCCGAATTATAGGGCCTCTACGCAACAGGTGTCGTGGCGGCCCCTTTCGGCTGGTTTAACGGCTGAATTTTTTTCCGAATGCGGGGCATTATCGCCCGAATTCGTGTTGCAGCGCAGAAATGGCCGCAGCCAGATCCGGTGCCTCTGTAACGGCCCGCACGACTGCTGCGCTTCCCACACCGGTTGAAATAATTTGTCGCAAAACCGAGCCGTTGATGCCGCCTATTGCAACCAGCGGCACGATGCCGTCGAGCAATCGCACGTAATGTGCCAAACGCGACAACCCTTGCGGCGCCGTTGGCATGACTTTCGTCGTGGTCGGGAACACCGCGCCGAGCGCGAGGTAGCTCGGCTTGAAATGCAGCGCCTTCAGCATTTCATAGTAGCCATGCGTCGACAGGCCGAGGCGCAAGCCCGCTTCGGCGATCGCATTCAGGTCGGCCGTCTCTACGTCCTCCTGCCCGAGATGCACGCCGTACGCGCCGGCCTTGATGGCTTCCTGCCAATGATCGTTGATGAAAAGCTGCGCCTCGTGCTTTGCGCCCGCGGCCACCGATCGCTCGATTTCCTGCTTTAAATCGCCGGAATCGGTGGTCTTGCGGCGTAATTGCGCCGTTTGGACACCGTGATCGAGAACCCGTTCCACCCATTCCGCGCTCGGCAGGACGGGATATAGGCCCAGCCTCTCCGGGCAAGGGGGGAAAGGTCTTGAAGGCGCCACCGGCAAATTTGCGACCTTCGGGAACGTGAAAAAGTCGACGGGCCACGCGTCGAGTTCGTCCAGATTGGCCGGGCGCCACGCGAGCGCCAGCACGAGCGCGTCGTGTGGTTCAAATCCGCAATCAAGGAACGCGGCCAGCGCGGCCGGCCAATCATCCGACCATTCGCCTTCCAGCGCGTACTCGACGTTATCCAAATGCAGCGTCGCTCGCCCAGCGTCCAGCTCCAGGCGTCCAACGCCCTCCGGCAGCGGTTTAACGCCGCCATCTACGATCAAATCACCAAAGCGCGGATGATCCGGCTCGCTCAGGCAAATGCGCCATTGCTTCGATCCCGCCGGCCACTCGCCCAGCCGCCGCCGGATTCGCTCGGCGGCTTCCAGCAGTTCATCGGCGGGGGGCCAAAATACTTCCTTATCCAGCAACACCATACTCATGCAGCACTCCCGTCTTGATGCCAGAACGGCATGCCGACAACCGGCGTGCTCGCTTGTGCGCTATCGCGCTCGGCCATCGGCCCGGCGAGATAGGCCATCCGCCCCGCCTCGACGCCCAGCGCAAACGCGCGGGCCATTTGCGGCGGAAACGTTGCCTGTGAGACGGCCGTGTTCAGCAACACGCCGTCGAAACCCCACTCCATCACCTGGCACGCGTGCGACGGCACGCCAAGACCTGCATCGACGATAAGCGGTACATCCGGCAGCCGCTCACGCAGCGTGCGCAATCCGTAGGGATTCGTCACACCTTTCCCCGTTCCGATAGGCGCGCCCCACGGCATCAACGCCTCGCAGCCCACATCGAGCAGACGCCGGCCGATCACCAGATCCTCCGTGCAATACGGCAGCACCTTGAAACCTTCGCGGATCAGTATGCCAGCAGCTTCCACGAGACCGATCGGATCGGGTTGCAGCGTGTAGTCGTCGCCGATCAGTTCGAGCTTCAGCCACGGCGTATCGAAGAGTTCACGCGCCATGCGCGCCGTGGTCAGCACTTCGTCCACGGTCTGGCAACCGGCCGTGTTGGGCAGCAACGCGACGCCGTGACGCTTGAGGACATCGAAGAAACCGGCTTCGCCCGTGTTCGACTGCCGCCGCAACGCAACGGTGACCATGCCGGGACGGGCGGCATCAATGGAATCCGACAGCGACTGCAGCGACGGGTAACGCGACGTCCCCAGCAACACCCGGCTCGGGAACGACGTGCCGTAGAGCGTGAGGGTATCGGCTGTGGTGATGGTGGAAGTCATGATTCGATTCCTTGTAGTCCAGTCAGGTTCACTCAGCCGCCGGCGACCGGCGAGACGATGTCGAGTTTGTCGCCGGCGGCGAGCGCCTTCGATGCGTGTTCGCCACGCGCGACAAATTGCCCGTTCAGCGCCACGGCGAACGGCGGTTTTGCGCCGAAGGCCGCGAGGGCGTCGGTGACGGTCGCTGCGTCGGGCACGGAGAAAGGCTGCTGATTGATGTGAATGTTCATGATGAAAGTCAAAGCACAGGCGCCGCGTGTTCGCAGCGCAGCAAGGCGGACCAGCGGGCTTGGCGGCGCCAGTCGTCGAAGGAATCCGGGTCGGTGATCGCGCCGCCGAGCAGCGCTTCGGCAAGCGCACGGGCGGAGTCGGCGACTTCGGGCGCGATCATATAACCGTGTCGATACAGCCCATTTACCCGCAAGGTTCGTGCGCCGTCCCAGACAATCGCCGGACGATGGTCGGGCAAGGTCGGCCGGCATTGCGAATTGAGTTCGAGAATGCGCGCCTCGCCGAAACCCGGATGCACCGCGAACGCCGCGCTCAGGAGTTCTAGCGCCGAGCGCACGGTCATCGGCGACATGTCTTCGCCTTCGACTTCGGTTGCGCCAATCACGTAAAGGTCGTCCTGTTTCGGCGCGATATAAAGCGGATAACGCGGATGCAGCAAGCGCACCGGCCGCGTCAGGCCGATACCCGGCGCATGCACGCGCGCTACTTCGCCGCGAATGCCTCTTAACGCCGGCCATGCCGGTTTGCCGCCGAGCCCCCGGCAATCGATAACAAAACGCGCGTCCGGCGGGGTATCGATTGTCGTATTCCAGTGAACATTGACGTTACGTTCGGCTAGCCCCGCCGCCAGCGCTGTCAGCACTTGCCGGTTGTCGAGCTGGCCTTCGTTCGGCAGCAGCCAGCCTTGCGGAAAACGCGTGCCGAGCGACGGTTCAGCCGCCGCGACTTGCGCGCCGGAGAGCTTGACGAAGCCGTTCTGGAAGAGCTCCGAAGGCGCATTCGCGCGCAAACGGCGCTCGAACAGCGGTGCTTCGGCGCGGTCGCCGGCATGCCAGACGACCAGCGTGCCATTGCGCTGGAAAAACACCGGTTCCGGCATATCGGCGATAAAACCCGGCCAGCGCTCAAGCGATGCCGCACCGAGTTCAGTGATCAGCAATTCAGCGCTGGCGGCCTCGGCCAGCGGCGCGAGCATTGCCGCCGCGACCCATGCGGCCGATTGCGTGCCGGCGGCGTCGCCGCGATCGTACAGCGCCACACGGTGCCCCGCACCCGCCAACAGCCACGCGACCAGCCGCCCGCACAAGCCGCCGCCCACGACGGCAAAGTCATCTCGCCCGGACGCGCGGGAATGAGGGGAGTGCATAGTGGATTGGGAATGCACAACGGTGTTCACGATGACGATGCCTCCTCAGCAGACGCTGCAGAACGCACGGGAGCACAGCACGGAAATCGAGATCGGGAGGAATGCCCGTTTCGAACCCTGGTTGCACGCGCGGCGCACAAAACATATTCAGGGACGAAACCACGGCGAGAAAGCGGCTCGGGAGCGCATTGCCTGCGGCTCCTGTGCCAGCCAAATACTGGAAGAAACTGGAAACGCTGCGGTTTCCGGAAACTTCCCTCGCCGGTATTACCCGGATCGGGTGCAAAGGGACTCTCTCAGCCTCGCCACGCGTTTCTCCGATCTTTCAAGGAGGCAGACGCGCGCCGAAGCACCCCTGTTTCGTCGTCGATCATTAAAACATAAAAGCGAAACGACCCGCAAACCGGGTGGCCCGCACTAGGGAAAAGCCGGGGGCCCGGCGCGGACCAAACCGGACAGCCTTCCCTTTCGTTCGCGGCGCGCGCACTCTGGCACAATGCCGCGAACGCCGATTCGTCTTGGTTGGTCTGCTGCACACGCGTACGGCAAGCGCCTCGCTGTTGCATTGCACCGGTAGCGCAGTCGGGCAAGGATTAAGGAACAATTAAGCCGCGCCCGAAACAATACTCCGACGCGCGCCGTCTTTAATGGCTTCTTACGATCATTGAGACGGAGCAGGACCATCCGCATCGATACCGCCAAGTCACAACCTGCCGCCGAGCCGGCACGTCTTCAGGAAGCTCATGACCACCACACCTCCCGGCAACACAGAACAAAACGCCGACAAAGTGTCGGCGTGGAGTCTTATCAAGCCTTACTGGGTATCGGAAGAACGCGGCATTGCATGGCTTTTGCTGATCGCGATCATCGCGATCAACATGGCGAACGTGTACATCAGCGTCCGCCTGAACACATGGAGCGCGAGTTTCTACAACGCGCTGCAGAGCAAGAATGTCCACGACTTTCTACCATTGCTGATGGTGTTCACCGGGCTCGCGTTCGCGTCCATCCTGCTCGCCGTGTATGGCCGATATCTGCGCCAGATGCTCGGCTTCCGGTGGCGCCAGTGGCTCACGCACCGATACCTGGAGCAATGGCTCGGCGATAAAGCCTTCTACCGTATAGAACGCGATCGTCTCGCCGACAACCCCGACCAGCGGATCAGCGACGATCTGCAGTCTTTCGCCGCGACCACGCTGGCGCTGTCGCTGGATTTGTTATCTACGATTGTCACGCTCGTGAGCTTCATCACGATCCTGTGGACGCTAGCGGGCGCACTAACCTTCTCATTGTCCGGCACGCAGATCACCATTCCGGGCTACATGGTTTGGGCCGCCGCGCTATACGCGGTGTTCGGCTCGCTTGTGATCCAGCGCTTTGGGCATCCGTTGGTATCGATCAACTATCAGGCGCAGAAAGTGGAAGCGAACTTCCGTTTCGGCTTGATCCGCATCCGTGAAAACGCCGAGCAAATCGCGCTCTATGATGGCATCGCGACGGAAACTGACAGCGCCAAGGGCATCTTCCAGACAATCCGCCAGAACTATTGGCAGATCATGAAGTACACGAGGCGGATGACCTTCGTGCTGTCCTTCTACGGCCAGATCGCAATCATTTTCCCTATCCTGGTCGCAGCTCCCCGCTACTTCGCAGGCGCATTCACGTTCGGCGTGCTGATGCAGATCAGTTCGGCGTTCGGCACGGTCAGCGACTCGTTTTCCTGGTTCATCAATAGTTATTCGACCTTGGTCGAATGGCGCGCCACCGTGAACCGGTTGCGCGAATTCAAGCGTGTGATGCGCTCCACGCACATCAAGGAAGCGATCTCGCCGGCGACCGTCCACGGCGGCATCAACCTGCACTACACGAGCACCGACGCGTTGACCACGACCGGGTTGAAGCTTGCGTTGCCAAACGGTACGCCGCTCGCGAACGTCGCGGATGTGGTGGTGAAGCCGGGCTCGCGCTGGCTGGTGCAAGGTCCGTCCGGTTCGGGCAAGAGTACGTTGATGCGCGCGCTGGCCGGCCTGTGGCCGTTCGGTGACGGCACGATCGACGCCCCCGTCGACGCGAAGCTGATGTTCATTCCGCAGCAAAGCTACTTGCCGATCGGCACGCTGAAGGCGGCGCTGAGTTATCCGTCGACACCGGAAGTCTTCTCCGATGAAGCCTGCCGCGAAGCCTTGCGCGCCTGCAACCTGAACGCATACGGCACGCGTCTGGAGGAGTCAGGACACTGGGCCAAGATGATGTCGCCGGGTGAGCAGCAGCGGCTCGCGGCTGCCCGCGTGTTGCTGCACAAGCCGGACTTCATGTTCCTCGATGAAGCCACCAGCGCGCTCGATGCCGAGAATGAGATGCTGATCTATACGGCGATCATCGATGCGTTGCCGAACGCCGCGATCGTCAGCGTCGCGCATCGCGAGTCAGTGACCGGCTTCCATGAGAGCCGGATCGAGATCGAGCGCGCGGGTGCTGAAAGCCTGGTGGTTTGAGATGGTTTGAGAGGGTTTGACCTCGAAGCGCTTGTTCGATGCCCTGTGACCATGGGCATCAACGCCGTGTGAAATCCCACAGGCAGGTTTTTTTTGGCCTGCTTTTCTCGTTTAACGACGCACCGTAGAATGCTCCTGCGCCTGCATGGCAGGCTTTGAACGGGAGACCGGATTGCGAGCGTTCGAGTGGTTCACCGAGCTGACGACGCGCGAGCGCCGCACGCTTTACGCGGGTTTCGGCGGTTACGCCGTCGATGCCTTCGACTTCATGATCTACTCGTTCCTCATTCCCACGCTGATCGCCACGTGGGGCATGACGAAGAGCGAAGCCGGGATGATCGCGACGAGCTCGCTGATTTCATCGGCTATTGGCGGCTGGCTCGCCGGCATTCTCTCCGACCGATACGGCCGCGTCCGCGTATTGCAGTGGACAATCGGCACGTTCGCGTTCTTCACGTTTCTTTCCGGCTTCACGCATTCGTTCGGGCAGTTGCTCGCCACGCGCACGCTGCAAGGCGTGGGCTTCGGCGGCGAGTGGTCCGTGGTCACCGTGATGATGGCCGAGACCATCCGTTCGCCACAGCATCGCGCGAAGGCCGTCGGTACCGTGCAGAGCAGCTGGTCATTCGGCTGGGGTGCAGCGGCGATCCTCTACTGGGCGTTCTTTGCGTTGCTGCCAGAAGATACCGCTTGGCGTGCGTGCTTCTGGATCGGTATCTTGCCAGCGCTGTGGATCCTCTACATTCGCCGCAACGTCAGCGATCCTGAGATTTATCTAGCCACGCGCCGTGCGCGCGATGCCGGCACTGAAACCTCCAAGTTCTCCGACATCTTCAAAGGCTCGCACCTCAAGACAACGATACTGGGCAGCGCGTTGTGCACCGGCATGCTCGGCGGTTACTACGCCATCACCACATGGCTGCCGACCTATCTCAAGACCGAGCGCCATTTGTCCGTGTTCAATACGAGCGGTTATCTCGTGGTGCTGATCGTCGGCTCGTTTTTGGGCTACGTGTTCGGGGCCATTCTCTGCGACAAGATTGGGCGGCGCGCATCGTTCGTACTGTTCGCTATCGGCTCGTTTCTGCTAGGGATGATCTACACGATGATCCCCATCACCGACCACGCCATGCTGCTGCTCGGCTTTCCGCTCGGCATTGTCGTGCAGGGGATTTTTGCGGGCGTGGGCGCGTATTTATCGGAGCTGTATCCGAATGCGATACGCGGCTCGGGACAGGGGTTTTGCTACAACCTCGGGCGCGGGCTCGGCTCGTTTTTCCCGATTCTTGTCGGCGTGCTTTCGCAGGGAATGTCGCTGGTTAAAGCGATAGGTATGGTGGCGGGGACGGGGTATCTGCTGGTGATCGTCGCGGCGTTGCTGCTGCCGGAAACGCGAGGGAAGGTGCTTGGCGCAGTGACGGGGTGAAGTGGGTCGGCTGGAAACAAGCAGGCCGTTTTAACTCGCGTTAAAACGGCCTTTGTCTTGCCGCGTGTTTCCGTGAAAAAGCGATCTGGTGACGCAGTCAGATCACTCCACTTCCCAGATCTCACGTCCGTTCAACGCTTGCACCGGGCGTTGATTGCCGTGATAGAAGCGCTGCATGGCATCGAGCTGTTGCTTGGTGATAGTCATCCGCTCTTTGAACTCGATCCATGTCACGCCTTCCGAACAAGGCGGCGTCGTCAGTGAACCGTTGTACGTGTAATAGCTCATTTGCTTGGGCAGCAGGTCGATCGGATTGACCATGACTGCGTTCACCTTGAACTCCGCCCCTTTCTCCTTCGGGATGCGGTCCAACATCGACTGGATGACGGGGTTGGGTTGATTACCGAGCTGGAATTGAACAGCTAGCACGAGCAGCTTACCGTCTTCGGAACGGTGCACGAGATGTGCGTCCATCACACTGTCCTTGCCGGCAAACCGTTCTTCGCCCGGCGAATGGAAGTGGAACTGAACGAGTTGATAAGCTTGATCGCCGAGGGTGATGCTGTCGGTACCAGGCGTCGCGTTGAATTGAACTGCGTGCCCCGTGTTGATGATATCGATAGGAAGGGGCTGGTAGTTGACCTTGAGACGGGGCATATCGGCGGGTGCCTTCTTCGCGCCTTCGATGTTGATCGGTGACTCTGAGCGGCCGCTTTCGCACGCGTGGAATGCTTCGCCCATGGCGCCCCAATGGGCTGGACCGTGTTCGCCATCGTAGGCCCAGCCGTGGCCGGTGGTTTCAGCCGATGCGGCGAGTGCAACGAATGCGGTTAATAGGAACGCGCCGCTGGACAACCGTTTGATCTTGTTCATTCCATGCCCCTGAAATTATGAGGGCATGAGCATGCGCTGATAGGCGCCAGGGTGATATGGGAGAAGTCGTAATAGCGGGGGATGGAAAGGGAAACAATGGGGTCGTTGGACGCTTTGTCTCCGTACCCCTACAGCCAAATAAAAACCGGGCTCAACCCCGAGCCCGGTTTTTCAACAAACACCCCGCGAGAAAAATCCTACCGCGGCAACTCACTAGACCCCATCAAAAACGCATCCACCGACCTTGCGCACTGCCGTCCTTCGCGAATCGCCCACACAACCAGCGACTGTCCGCGCCGCATATCGCCAGCGGTGAAGACCTTCGGTACCGACGTAAAGTAAGCCTTCTCCCCTTCGGTCGAAGCCTTCACATTCCCGCGCGCGTCTTTATCGACACCAAACGCCTCGAGCACGGGCGACGTAGGCTGCGTAAAGCCCATCGCGAGCAGCACCAGATCGGCTTTCATTTCGAACTCCGATCCCGCCACTTCCTGCATCTTCCCGTCCTTCCATTCCACGCGCACCGCGATCAGCTTTTCAACCTTGCCGTTCTTGCCTTCGAAGCGCTTGGTCGCCACCGACCAATCACGCTCGCAACCTTCCTCATGCGACGACGACGTACGCAACTTGATCGGCCAGTACGGCCACACCAGCGGTTTGTTTTCCGTCTCAGGCGGCTGCGAAAGCAACTCGAACTGCGTCACGCTTTTCGCACCATGCCGATTCGATGTCCCGACACAATCCGAACCCGTATCGCCGCCACCGATCACTACAACGTGCTTGCCCTTGGCAATCAACTGATCGACGACCGAGTCGCCCGCATTGACCCTGTTCTGCAGCGGCAGGAATTCCATCGCGTAATGGATGCCTTGCATCTCACGCCCAGGCACCGGCAAATCACGCGGTGTTTCCGAGCCACCTGCAATGACAACAGCATCGAATTGCTCACGCAACTCATCGGGGGAAATGGTTTCGCGCGATGAATTCGCGATATGCCCCGGCAGCGGATCCTTACCGATAAACACATTGGTCCGGAACGCCACGCCTTCGGCTTCCATCTGCCGCACGCGGCGATCGATCAGCCATTTTTCGAGCTTGAAATCGGGGATGCCATACCGCAGCAGTCCACCAATCCGATCGTTCTTCTCGAACACCGTCACGTCATGTCCCGCACGCGCCAGTTGCTGCGCAGCGGCCAATCCGGCAGGGCCCGATCCGACCACCGCAACCTTCTTGCCGGTCTTGTGCTTCGACGGCAAGGGTGCGACCCAACCTTCGGCCCAGGCTTTATCGATGATCGCGTGTTCGATCGACTTGATGCCGACCGGATCGTCGTTGATACCGAGCGTGCAAGCGGTCTCACACGGCGCCGGACAAATGCGCCCGGTGAACTCCGGGAAGTTATTCGTGGAATGCAGCACGTCAATGGCCGTCTTCCAGTTCTGCTGGAAAACCAGGTCGTTGAAGTCCGGAATGATGTTGTTCACCGGACAGCCGTTGTTGCAGAACGGAATGCCGCAATCCATGCAGCGCGCGCCCTGGATCTTCGCGTTCTCGTCCGACAGCGCGTGAACGAATTCCTTGTAATGCTTGACGCGAGCGAGCGGCGCTTCGTACGTCTCATGCTGGCGCTCGAACTCGAGAAAACCGGTTGCTTTGCCCATGTGGTTCTCTTTCTCTGTATTGGGGGTTAATCCACCCTTCGGCGCTCAACGCCGAAGGGCCGTACTAGATCAGGTTCTGCGGAAGATTCAGGCCGCGATCGCATCCTTCGATTTCTTCGCGCCCAACTCGCCAAGCGCACGCTTGTACTCTGTCGGGAATACCTTCACGAATTGACGACGCGAGGCATCCCAGTTCTCGAGCAACGCTTTCGCACGCGTTGAACCGGTGCACTGGAAGTGCTGCTCGATCAAGTCCTTGAGCAACGCTTCGTCAGTCTTGCCGGTGTGCCACAAAGCCCGATCCACCGTGCGTTCCTGCTCTGCCTGCTGCAAGACAGGATCGAGTGCGACCATCGCCTTGTTGCACTTGCCGCCGAAGGTGCCGTCTGCATCGAAGACAAACGCCATGCCGCCCGACATGCCCGCCGCGAAGTTGCGCCCGGTTTCGCCGAGCACGACCACCGTGCCCCCGGTCATGTATTCGCAACCGTGATCGCCGGTGCCTTCCACGACCGCCGTCGCGCCCGAGTTGCGCACGGCGAAACGCTCGCCCGCGACGCCCCGGAAATACGCTTCGCCTTCAATCGCGCCGTACAACACCGTGTTGCC
>Ga0209901_1000696_pt1 | contig 11957 bp, 6 predicted proteins | sample OrgsoiDNA_201058_FD_185806 | JGI IMG/M metagenome (GOLD analysis project Ga0209901, IMG submission 185806) | Permafrost soil microbial communities from the Arctic, to analyse light accelerated degradation of dissolved organic matter (DOM) -... | ecosystem: Environmental > Terrestrial > Soil >...
CCCTGACCACCCAGCAAATCGCCCGCGGCCTGACGCTGGCGCAGATCGGCGCGCTGTCCGTCGGCCAGCTGGCCGTGCTGACGTCGGCCCAGGTGGCCGCCATGCTGACCCAGCAACTGGGCGTGCTCAATAGCGACCAGATCGGCGCGTTCAGCACCAACGCCATCGCCGGCCTGTCGACGCTCTCGCTCGATGCGCTGACCAGCGACCAGATCGTTGCCCTCGGCACGCAGCAGGCGCGCGCGCTGACGACGGCCCAGCTCAACGGCCTGACCAGCAGCCAGTTGAACGTCCTGTCGACCGACGCCATGGCGGCGCTGTCGACGCAGCAGATCGCCAGCCTCGGCTCGGCGCAGATCCGCGCCCTCGGCAGTGACCAGCTGAACGCGATGACGCTACAGGAACTGGCGGCGCTGGGCACGGCTCAGCTGATCCGCTTGACGACGGCGCAACTGTCGGCGCTGGGCAGCGACCAGCTCAACGCACTGAGCAGCGTGCAAATCGCCAGCCTGTCCAGCAACCAGATCGCCGCGCTGACGACCGACCAGGTCGGCGCGCTGAGCAACGCCGCGCTGGACGCCTTGACCACCCAGCAAATCGCCTTCGGCCTGAGCACCGACCAGCTGGCCGTGATCGGCAGCGACGCCATCGCCACGCTGAAAACGGCGCAGATCGCCGCGCTGACGACGGCGCAGGTGGCCGCGCTGACCATCGGCCAGGCCAACGCGCTGACCTTCGCCGAACTGGCCGCGCTGAGCACCCGCCAACTGGGCGCGCTGGGCACCGACGAATTGTCGGCGCTGAGCACCGACGCCCTGCTGGCACTGAGCACCAACCAGATCAACGCGCTGAGCACCAACCAGATCGTCGCGCTGACGTCGGACCAGCTGGCCGCGTTCGGCTCGGTGCAGATCGCCGCGCTGAGCACCAAGCAAATCGCCGCCATCAGCGCTGGCGACCTGGCAGCCATGGGCACGGCCCAGCTGGCGCGGGGCTACAGCACCGACGACATCCGCGCGCTGAGCACCGACCAGCTGGCCGCGCTGACGACCGACCAGATCGCCGGCTTGACGACCGACCAGATCGCCAACCTGCGCACCAGCCAGCTGGCCGCGCTGTCGAACGACCAGATCGTCGCGCTGAACACCGCGCAAGTGGCCGCGCTGACGACCGACGAACTGGCCGCCATGGGCAGCACCGAGATCGACATGCTGAGCTCGCGCCAGCTCGGCGCGCTCAGCACCGACCAGCTGGCCGCCTTGTCGACCGCCCAGACGGCCAGCTTGGGCAGCGACCAGCTGCACGGCCTGACGACGACGCAGTTGTTCTACCTGCCGGCCAGCGTGCTGGCGGCGTTGACGACCGACCAGATCGCCTCGCTGAGCGGCGCCCAGCTCAACGCGCTCAATCCATCGACGTTGGCGACCTTGTCGAGCGACCAGCTGGACGCGCTGACGACGACGCAGATCGCCGCGCTCGGCACGCTGCAGATCGCCAACCTGTCGCTGAGCCAGGTGCCGCAGCTGACGACGACGCAGATCGCCGCGCTGACCAGCCTGCAGATCGCGGTGCTGACGGCCGACCAGTTCTTCGTCTTCAGCACCGACCAGGTGGCCGCGTTGACGACCACCCAGATCACCTATCTGTCGACGCTGCAGATCTCGGCCTTGACCAACGCCCAGGTCGGCGCGCTGACGACGACGCAGGTCGCCGCCATCAAGCTGGGCCAGATCACGGCGCTGACGGTCGACCAGCTCGACGTGCTCAGCACCGACCAGATCGTCGCGCTGACGTCGAACCAGGTCTCGACGCTGACGGCGGCGCAGATCACCGCGCTGACCACGCCGCAAGTCCAGGCCTTGACGGCGAGCCAGTTGCAGGCGCTGAAAAACAGCCAGGTCAACGCGCTCAATATCGACCAGATCGGCGCGCTGAGCACCGACCAGGTCGACGCCTTCACGACCACGCAGATCGCCGCGCTGACGACGGCCCAGATCAGCTACCTGAGCAACGCCCAGGTCGCCGGCCTGACGGCCAGCCAGGTGACGGCGCTGAAGAACAGCCAGATCGTCGCGCTCAGCGCCAGCCAGGTGGCGGCGCTGACCACCGACCAGCTGCCGCTGATGGCCACCAGCCAGCTGGCCGTGCTGACGACCGACCAGATCAGCGCCATCGGCGTCAGCCAGCTCGACTCGCTGACGACGCCGCAGATCCAGGCGCTGAAGGCGACGCAGATTGCGGCGCTGACGCAGAGCCAGGTCGCCGGCCTGACGCAGGCGCAGATCGGCGCCTTCACCACCGACGAGCTGGTCGCGCTGACGACCAAGCAGATCACGGCCTTGACGACCGACGAGCTGAGCGTGCTGAGCCTGAACCAGATCGCCGCCTTCACCAATGCCCAGGTCGCCGCGCTGAGCACCGATCAGACCATGGCGCTGAACCCGTCCGCGCCGCGCTACGCCTCGCCTATCGTGCTGGACCTGAACGGTGACGGCGTCAGCACGGTCGGCGTCAACGGCGGCGTCAAGTTCGACATCAACGGCAGCGGCCAGGCCCAGCAAACCGGCTGGGTGTCGGCGACGGACGGCTTGCTGGTACTTGATCGCAACGGCAATGGCACGATCGACAGTGGCAACGAGCTGTTCGGTACCGCCACCACGCTGGCCGACGGCAGCAAGGCGCCCAACGGCTACGCCGCGCTGGCCGCGCTCGACACCAATGGCGACGGCAAGATCGACAGCAGCGACGCCGCCTACGGCCAGCTGCGCGTGTGGGTCGACGCCAACGGCGACGGCATCACCGAGGCGGGCGAGCTGCACACGCTGGCGTCGCTGGACATCGCCTCGATCAGCACCACGGCCACGGCCAGCAACGCGCAGCAGAACGGCAACCGCATCGGCCTGACGTCGAGCTACACCAGCACCGACGGCAGCACGCACGAAAGTGCCGACGTGTGGTTCCAGACCGGCGCCGCCCCGGCCGCGCCGCCGCCGTCGACCACGCCGGCCAGCTCGACCACCGCGTCGGCCAGCCTGTCGCAAAAGGTCGGCCTGCTGACCGGCGCGCTGCGCGAGTTCGACAGCGCGTCCGCCAGCCCGGCCGCGGATGCGCGCACGCTGGCGCAGATGCTGCGGTCGGCGGCGCAATCGGCCTCGCAGCCGGCGGCGACGATGGCGGCGGCGCTGCAGCGCTACGACGCGCACGGCCACACGGCCGGCGCGGCGGCCCAGCTGAGCGGCAACGGCGACGCCAAGTCGACGCTGCTGCAACGCCAGGAGCAGTTCTTCGGCGTGCCGAAGCGCTAAGCGCCCGTCGGCGCTGAAAGTAAAAGAGGTCGGCGAGTTATTTTGCCGGCCTCTTTTTTTGCTTTAAAGCCCGATCTGCGGGTCTTTTACATTGTTGCTCCTGAGCCAAAAGTTGCCCCGGCCACGCCACAAAAAGGTATGATATTGCAGGCTATGCGTCGCCGGTCGCGCCGTCTGCAAGCGGCTCGCAACGACTAACTCTCTCCAGCACAATGACTTCTAACGCCACCAACCACGCCCCGCACCGCGGCACGCCCGCCAACGCTCCGCACGCCAAATGGCTGAAGCTGGCCGCCCGTGGCAATTTGACCGTCGGCGAACTGTTCAGCGCCGCCGGCCAGTTGCAGGCGCAGGGTCTGGTGGCGCAGAGCGTCGAGCTGTACCGCGCCTGGCTGGACAAGTCGCCGCGCGCGCCGCTGGCCTACGCGGCGCGCTTCAACCTGGCCGTGACGCTGTCGAACAGCGGCGACGAGGCCGCTGCCGAAGCCGAATACCGCAAGGCCATCGCGCTGCAGCGCAACTTCATCGAGGCGCGCCTGAACCTGGGCACGCTGCTGGAAAAGCTCGGCCGTCCCGACGAGGCGCTGGCGACCTGGCGCGAGATCCTCGGCCCCGACGTCAAGCTCGACCCGGTCGCCGGCCGCGCGCTGTACGTGCAGACGCTCAACAACCTGGGCCGATTGCTGGAAATCCGCAAACAATATCCGGCCGCCGAAGAGATGCTGGCGCGCAGCCTGCACGCCGATCCGCGGCAGCCCAACGTGATGACCCACTGGGTCCACCTGCGCCAGAAGCAGTGCGCCTGGCCGGTGTTCCAGCCCTTCGACGCCATCACGGTCGAGGATATGATCAACGGCACCTCGGCGCTGGCCATGCTCAGCCTGTCGGACGACCCGCAGCGGCAGCTGGCCGCCGCGCGCCGCTTCATCGCCGAGAAGGTCAACGCCGACGTCGCGCCGCTGACCGGCGAGCATGGCTACGACCATCCGCGCCTGCGCATCGGCTACCTGTCGTCCGACTTCTGCTCGCACGCCGTGTCTATCCTGACGGCCGAGCTGTACGAGCTGCACGACCGCGAGCAGGTCGAGGTCTACGCCTTCAGCTGGAGCCGCGAAGACCACTCGCCGCTGCGCGCCCGCGTGGTCAGGGCGATGGACCACTACATCCGCATCGACGCGCTGAGCGACGAGCAGGCCGCGCGGCTGATCCGCAGCCACGAGATCGACATCCTGGTCGACCTGCACGGCCTGACCTCGGGCGCGCGGCCCAACATCCTGGCCTACCGCCCGGCGCCGGTGGCGATGACCTACCTCGGCTTCCCCGGCAGCACCGGCCTGCCCGGCGTCGACTACGTCATCGCCGACGCATTCCTGATCCCGCCCGAGCACGCGGCCAATTTCAGCGAAACCCCGCTGTATCTGCCGGACACCTTCCAGATCAACGACCGCCAGCGCGCCATCGCGCCGCGGCCGACGCGCGCCAGCGTCAGCCTGCCGGACGCGGCGTTTGTGTTCTGCTCCTTCAACAACAACTTCAAGATCTCGCCGACGCTGTTCGCGGTGTGGATGTCTATCCTGCGGCGCGTGCCGGGCAGCGTGCTGTGGCTGGTGGCCGACTACGACGAGATCCGCGAAAACCTGTGGCGCCACGCCGAGGCCGCCGGCATAGCGCGCGAGCGGCTGATCTTCGCCACCCGCGCCGTGCCGGCCGAGTATCTGGCGCGCTACCAGCTGGCCGACCTGTTCCTCGACACCTACCCGTTCAACGCCGGCACCACCGCCAGCGACGCGCTGTGGGCCGGCCTGCCCATCCTGACCTGCGCCGGCCGCACCTTCGCCTCGCGCATGGCCGGCAGCCTGCTGCGCGCGGTCGAACTGCCGGACGATCTGATCACCTACAACTTCGCCGATTACGAAGAACGCGCCGTGGCGCTGGCCGCTGATCCGGCCCGCATCGCCGCCATGAAGCAGCAGCTCGACGCCAACCGCCTCACCTGCGCGCTATTCGACAGTCCGCGCCTGGTGCGCAACCTCGAAGCGCTGATGCGGCGCGTCGCCAAGGCGCCCGCCGGCCGCGCGCCGTCCCCCACTATCCCCGAGAGCCCATCGTCCATGTCGATCGACCAGATTCCCATCATCACCGTGACCTTCAACACGCCCGACCTGATCGGCGCCTTGTTGCGCACGCTGCGCGAGCACTACCAAAATCCGGTCTACGTCATCGACGGCTCGACCCCCGAAGTGGCCGATCAAATCAAGCTGGTCACCGACCGCTACCAAAACGTCACGCTGATCCCCTTCGGCTACAACATCCACCACGGCCCCGGCATGGCCTGGGCCATCGACAACCTCGGCCTGAGCGGGCGCGTGCTGTTCCTTGATTCCGACGTCGAGGTGCTCAAGCGCGGCTTCCTTGAATCGCTGGCCGAGCGGCTCGAGCCGCAGATGTACGGCGTCGGCACGACCCAGCCGGTGAACGAGCGCGGCCAGCCGGCGCCTGAGGGCGGCATCCCCTATCTGCATCCGGCCTGCATGCTGTGCAATCTCGACGTGGTGCGCGCCTGGCCGCGGCCGGTCAAGCACGGCGCGCCGATGCTGCCGGCGATGCTGGCGCTGGCGCGGGCCGGCCGCTCGGACCTGCTCGGCGCCGTCGACTGGGTCGCCAACGATTTCGCCCACGAGGTCAGCGAGCGCATTTTCATCAAGCACGTCTGGCGCGGCACCGTGCTGCGCACCGGCGGCTATCACTACAAGCAGCCGCTGGCGCTGAGCCAGGCCAACACCACGCTGATGGCCTTCATGCCGATGAACGCGGTCAAGGTGGTCGAAGTCGGTTGCGGCGACGGCAGCTTCGCCAACGTCTACAAGCAGTACAACCCGGTGTGCGACTACAACGGCATCGAGCGCGACACTGACCCTGCCGCCCTTGCCCTGGCGCGCGAGCATTGCGACTTTGTCTTCACCACCGACATCGAAGCGGCGGACCCGCAGCGCGAGCAGCGCACCGCCGGCGCCAATTGCTGGGTGCTCGACGGCGAACTGGAACGGATGGTCGATCCATGGACGACGCTGGCCCGCATCCGCGCCAGCATCGCCGCCGACGGCATCGTCGTGGCCATGGTCAGGAACGCCCAGCACTGGAGCCGGCAGGTACGCCTGAACATGGGCGACCTGCGCTACATGCCGGGCGGCCCGCAGGAAAAAACCGAGCTGCGCCAGTTCACGCGCGGCACGCTGCTGGCGATGTTCGAACAGGCCGGCTTCCGCGTCACTGGCGGCGCGCCGCTGATCGACGAGGAGCCGGGCCGCGAGGCTTTCCTGCCGGCGTTGCGCCAGCTGGCCCTGGCCGGCGGCAGCGACCCCGAGATCGCCGTGCAGGACGCGCTGGCGCACCACTACATCATCGTCGCCGTCGCGGCCTGACATGGCCGGCCCGCACATGCCAGCCATGCCACCGATGCCAGCATCGTCACGCCCAGGCGGCGCGCCGCTCCAGCCATGAAGATACTGATCATCGGCGGTTCCAATTCGCTGCTGTCGGGCGGTTATGTCACGCAGCTGCGGCAGTCGCTGGAAGGCCACGGCGGCGCCGACATCGTCCAGCTGTCGGTCGGCGCGACGACCTCGCTGTCGGCCATCGGCCGCCTGCACGAGCACCACGCGCTGGCCGGCGCGCAGCAGTTCGACGTCATCGTCTACGAATACGGCATCAACGACGCCGGCCATTTCGCGCCGCGCGCCGGCGGCGCCGAGTCGTGGCGTTTGTGCCTGCACCTGCTGCTCAAGGCCGCCGCCGCGCTGTACCCGTCAGCCATCTTCGTGCCGCTGGTGCTGGCGCAGCGGCGCCAGTTCGCCGCCGCCGCCGCGCATCCGTTCTACGACGCGCAGATCGCCGAATACGCGGCCCTGCAACTCAATTGCCTGGACATCCGCGCCTTCATGGCGGCGCTGTTCATGGAGCGCCTGCCGGACTGGCTGTACCGCGACGAGGCCCACTACGACGCGCCGCAGGCCACCTCCATCATCGGCGCGCTGCTGGCGCGGCGCCTGCTGGAGCTGCTGGCGCAGCGCGCCGAAAACGTGGCGCAGACCTGCGCGCGCATGCAGGCCACGTCGCCCTACGCCACGCTGAACCTGATGTACGTGCCGGCCGTGAACCTGCAACAGTTCACCAGCGGCCCGGTGCAGGCGGCGCGCGTCGAAAACCGCCTGATGCGGGTCGACTATCTGCGCATGCTGCCGGGCAGCCGGCTGGAACTGCGCAGCGCCATGTTCCCGCTGGCGCTGTTCCTCAAATCGGACGCCGCGCACGACGCGCTGCAACTGGACCTGGCCACCGAGGCCGGCCTGTCCTTCAGCGCGCGGGTGGCCACGCGCCACGCCGACACCGAAGCCTACGGCTTTATTTATTCGAGCATCCCGCTGCCGCTGCTGTGGGGCGACACGCTGGTCGTGCCCTTCGGCCCGAGCTCGCTGGCGGTCGGCGTGCCGGCGCAGGCCGGCGCCGCGCAGGTCGGCTTCGACTGCTACGCCGGCGGCAAGCCGGGCGCGCCCGAACGCCATCTGGACCTGGTCGGCCTGCTGCTGCTGGTCCAGGGCTAAGCCCGCCGCCTCAACGATAATGACAATGATAAGATAAGCCCATGACACTACCGACCGTCAGCATCGTGATCCCGTCGTACAAGCCTGCGCATTTCGAGCAGTGCCTGCGTTCGGCCATCGGCCAGACTTATACGCACACCGAGATCCTGGTCAGCGACAACTGCCCGACCGAAGACATCCGCCATATCTGCGCGCGTTTTCCCGGCGTGATCTACCAGCGCTCGCACGTCTTTCGCGAGCAGAACGTCGAAGCCTGCCTGGCCTCGGCCAAGGGCCACTTCATTAAGCCGCTGTTCGACGACGACCTGCTGCACCCGTTCTGCATCGAGCGCATGGTCGCGGCGATGCGCATGCGCGACGACGTCGAGCTGGTGTTCTCGGCCTCGCAGGTGATCAACTCCGACAACGAGCGCACCGAAACGCGCCGCCCCTACCAGGCCAGCGGCATGTTGAAGGGCCGCGATATGCACCGCCAGCTGACGCTGGGCATGACCAACATCATCGGCGAATTCAGCTCCGTCATGTTCCGCCGCCAGACCATGTGGGACATCGGCCTGCACCGCTTGTTCAAGATGGGCGACCACGATTTCCTCACCGGCCTGGCCGACCTGATCGCCTATCTGAACCTGGCGCGCGACGGCAGCATCTTCTACATCGACGAGGAACTGAGCTACTTCCGCAAGGACATGCGGCTGCAGTCGAATTCGAATCCGGCCGCCAATCCCTTCTTCGGCAACTGCTTCTCCGACTACATCGACCTGCTGCGCGTGTCGCACGCCGCCGGCGTCATCACCGATGCCGAAGTGCGCAAGATGCAGGGCCAGGTCAGCGATGTGTACCTGCGCCTGGGCGGCACTTTCCCGCAAGTCGGCACGTCCTACCTGCGCTACCTCGATTATGTGGCCGCGCTGCCGCCGGAGGCGCCGCCAGCCGATGCCGCGCAGGTCGAGGAGGAGGGCCGCCATGCCGCTTGACGACGCGCGCCTCATCGAGCTGCCCAAGCACCACGACCCGCGCGGCAACCTGTCGGTGATCGAGGGCGGCCAGCACATCCCCTTCGACATCCAGCGCGTCTACTATCTGTACGACGTGCCGGGCGGCTCCGCGCGCGCCGGCCATGGCCATATCCAGCTGCAGCAGCTGATCATCGCCATGTCGGGCAGCTTCGACGTCATCGTCGACGACGGCTATGCGCGCAAGAAGGTGCATATGAACCGCTCCTACTACGGCCTGTACATACCGGGCATGATGTGGCGCGAGATCGAGAATTTCTCGTCCGGCGCCGTCTGCATGGTGCTGGCCTCGACCCACTACGACCCCGACGACTATTACCACGACTACGATGAATTCGTCGTCGCGGCCCACACGCCACCGGAATCACCATGACCATTCCCTTCCTCGACCTTAAAGCAATCAACCTGGCGCAGGGCGCCGAACTGGAGGCGGCCTTCCACCGCGTGCTGCATTCGGGCTGGTTCATCCAGGGCCAGGAAGTGGCCGCGTTTGAAAAGAGCTTTGCCGAATACTGCGGCGCCGAACACGCGGTCGGCACGGCCAATGGTCTGGACGCCATCATCCTGCTGTTGAAGGCAATCGGCGTCGGTCCCGGCGACGAGGTGATCGTGCCATCGAACACCTTCATCGCGACGTGGCTGGCGGTGAGCCACTGCGGTGCCACGCCGGTGCCGGTGGAGCCGGACGAGGCGACCTACAATATCGACCCGGCGCGCATCGCCGCCGCCATCACGCCGCGCACCAAGGCCATCGTCCCGGTGCACCTGTACGGCCAGCCGGCCGACATGGATCCGATCAACGCGCTGGCCCGACAGCACGGCCTGAGCGTGATCGAGGACTCGGCGCAGGCGCACGGCGCGCGCTACAAGGGCCGCCGCGCCGGCCAGCTGGGCCACGCCGCCGCGTTCAGTTTCTATCCCGGTAAAAACCTCGGCGCGCTGGGCGACGGCGGTGCCGTCACCACCAGCAACGCGGCCATCGCGCAGACCGTGCGCACGCTGGGCAACTACGGCTCGCAGCGCAAGTACCACAACGACATGATCGGCTACAACTCGCGCCTCGACGAATTGCAGGCGGCGCTGCTGGCCGTCAAACTGGCCACGCTGGACGACGGCAACGCGCAGCGCCGCCGCATCGCCGCCTTCTACAGCGAGCAGCTGGCCGGCCTGGGACTGCGGCTGCCGCAGGTGCCGGAATGGGCCGAGCCGGTGTGGCATTTGTACGTGATCCGCCATCCGCAACGCGAGCTGCTGGCGCAGCAGCTGTCGGCCGCCGGCATCGGCACGGTGGTCCACTATCCGGTGGCGCCGCACTTGCAGCCGGCCTATGCGCAGCTGGGCTACGCGGCCGGCGCTTTCCCTATTTCCGAAGCGATGCACCGCGAAGTACTGAGCCTGCCGATCGGCCCCGGCATGACCTTGGACCAGGCCGCGCAAGTGGTCGCCGCGGTGCGCGACGCGCTGGCCGTGATCAACCAATAAACGCTACCACCATGAACCAGCAACTGAGCGCATTCTACGACCGCTACGGCGCCGGCAACGGCGTGTTTTATCCGGGCCACGCTTCGGCGCTGGTGGTCCTCGATGGCAAAAAAATCCTCTTCGACCCCATCGTGCTGTCGCAGCCCTACGACGACGCGTGGGTGTTTTATCCGCCGCAGATCGTCGATCCGCGCTGGTATGAAGTCGACGTGGTGGTGGTGTCGCACATCCACCAGGACCACTACGACCTGAAGTTCCTGCGCCTGCTCGGACCGCAGGTGCGGGTGCTGATCGTCGGCCAGCGGCCCACGTTCGAGCAGGATATCCAGGCCAAGGCCGGCCGGCCGGTGACGATTTTGCAACCGGAAACCGTCAACGAGATTTTGCCCGGCGTGTTCTTCTACGCCGTCAACCACGAATCGAACGGCATCGATTCCTCGGCCATCGTCTACAACGACCGCTTCTGCGTCTACCACGGCAACGACAACTACCTGCAGCCGGCGTCGATGCGCAAGTTCACCGAGGTCGGGCCGCACATCAACGTCGCCTGCATCCCCTACGCCTACATCCACTGGTATCCCTTCCTGATGGAATACGAAGCCGACGGCCTGGCGCACAAGGAGGCCGAGCGCGCGCGGCTGGTCAACCACTACATGGACGACTGCCTCAACAACATCGACATCCTGCGGCCTGACGTCGCCATACCCTTCGGCGCCAACCTGCTGATCGACGACGGCAATATGCGCTCCGAGATCAACCTGGCGGTGCAGACGCCGGTCGAATTCACCAACTACGCGCGCGTCACGCGGCCGGCAACGGGGCAGCGCGTGCGCGCCATGCTGGCCGGCGACTATTGCGGCATCGATGCCGACGGCAGCCTGGCGGTGACCATCGCGCGCGCCTACGAGGCCGAGGAATACCGCGACGCGGCACAGGAATTCCTGGCGGCGCGGCCGCAGAAGACGGCGCAGCAGGACGGCCCGGCCGTCGACCTGGCGCATTTCATCGAGCGCCTGAACGGCAAGCTGGCCGGCGCCGGCGCACCGATCGACAACGTGATCCGCGTCGACCTCGATTATCGGGGTGGCAAGGTGCGGATCGAGATCGATTGCCTGAGTTATCGCGCGCGACTGGTCGACGCCTTCGACGACGCGCGGCCCTACCACCACTTCAAGTTCGATCCGGTGGGGTCGGCCGATTGGCTTAACGGCAAACGCTTCGAGGAAATCATCGGCATGCGCCGCTTCACCGTCAAGCGCGTGCCGGACCTGTATTTGCCGGACCTGCTACGCCTGCTCAACACCGTCATCTGAGTTTTTACTCGCGTTTCGCGCTTTAAACCCGAGCATTTACTCACATTATTCCAAGCTTTTACTCGCAACCGGAGCGGCGGGCCTGGCCCCGTCGGCCCCGGTGCGCCGCGTCGCGCGCCTTTCACCGCCTCAATATCCGATAATCCGATTCTTTTGACCAAATAATTGCGCTTTTTTATCTTAATTCCAGATATTAAGATGACTCCATCGATCAGCCGCATGACCATACTCTTCGAGGCTACT
>Ga0209901_1000697_pt1 | contig 11950 bp, 11 predicted proteins | sample OrgsoiDNA_201058_FD_185806 | JGI IMG/M metagenome (GOLD analysis project Ga0209901, IMG submission 185806) | Permafrost soil microbial communities from the Arctic, to analyse light accelerated degradation of dissolved organic matter (DOM) -... | ecosystem: Environmental > Terrestrial > Soil >...
CAGCGTTTCAAGGTCAGCCAGGGCACGGTGCGCAAGGCCATCGACGAGCTGGCCGCCGAAAACCTGGTCATGCGCCGGCAGGGCAAGGGCACTTTCGTGTCCACCCACCACGAGGCGCGCGCCCACTTCCGCTTCCTGCGCCTGATGCCCGACGAGGGCGTGCCGCACTACCCGGAAAGCAAATTCATCGAAGTCAAACGGATGCGCGCGCCGGCCGACGTGGCGCGCCTGCTCGACCTGAAATCGGGCGACGCGGTCATCTACATCAAGCGCGTCCAGTCGTTCGACGGCCGGCCCACCATCGTCGAGGAATTGTGGCTGCCGGGCCAGACCTTCAAGGGTCTGACCGCCGAGCGCCTGGAGGAATACAAGGGGCCGATGTACGGCCTGTTCGAGTCGGAATTCGGCACGCGCATGATACGCGCGGCGGAAAAGATCCGCGCCGTCTGCGCCGACGCGGCCGACGCCGAGCTGCTGCAACTGGCGCCGGGCACGCCGCTGCTGTGCGCCGAGCGCGTCTCGTTTACTTACGGCGACAAGCCGGTCGAACTGCGCCGCGGCCTGTATTCGACCGAACGCCACCATTACCAAAACGATTTAAGTTAAGTCGGAAAATGAGCCAGGTTCATGCCTTGCAAGTTGATGTGGTGTCGAAAATACATGGGTCCACGGAAAACTAGCTGCTTGGACGTGTTGCAATGCACTATTTTTGTTATATGTAACAATAGATATTGGTTGTCGCCGTAAAAATCGGCGAAAATCGCAGTCTCAATTGTTTGTCCTAAGTTTGTTCTAAGCCTAAAGGGGGTCTTTATGTCTGAAGCCGTAAGGGAAGTGCCAAAAAAAGAACGGCCGGAGTTCCGCAATATTCATGTCACGGAATTGTCTAACTATCGCTTGCCTTTAGCGGGCATCGTTTCGATTTTGCACCGCATCAGCGGTTTCCTGATGTTCGCGCTGCTGCCGTTCGTGCTCTACCTGCTGCAGCAGAGCCTGACGTCGGAGATGTCGTTCGCCTACTTCCAGGGTTTCGCGCAAATGATCGTCGTCAAGCTGATCATCCTGGCGCTGGTCTGGGCTTATATGCAGCATTTCTGCGCCGGTGTGCGCCACCTGTTCATGGACCTGCACTTCGGCCTGACCAAGGAAAAAGCCCGTAAATCGGCCGCCAGCGTGATCGTCGTCAGCCTGGCGCTGACGCTGCTGGTGGCTCTCAAACTGTTCGGAGTGTTCTAATGGCTAACAACGTCAACAACAACGTCGGCCCGAAACGCCTGGTCGTCGGCGCCCACTACGGCCTGCGCGACTGGCTGGCCCAGCGCGTCACCGCCGTCGTCATGGTGATCTACACCTTCACGCTGCTGATCGCCTTCCTCACCGGCCAGAACTTCACGTATGAAGGCTGGGCCGGCCTGTTCGCCCAGCAATGGTTCAAACTGTTCAGCGCCGTGACCCTGTTCGGCCTGTTCTTCCATGCCTGGATCGGCATGCGCGACATCTGGATGGACTATGTCAAATCCGTCGGCCTGCGCCTGACCCTGCAAATTGCTACCCTGATCTGGCTGATCGCCTGCGCGTTCTACGCCGTGCAAATTCTCTGGAGTGTTTAATCGTGGCAGCATATAAATCTGCAATCCCTACCCGCCGCTTTGACGCGGTCATCATCGGCGCCGGCGGCTCCGGCATGCGCGCGTCGCTGCAACTGGCCGAGGCCGGCCTGAACGTCGCCGTGCTGTCGAAAGTCTTCCCGACCCGCTCGCACACCGTCGCGGCGCAGGGCGGCATCGGCGCCTCGCTGGGCAATATGGCCGAGGACAACTGGTTCTGGCATATGTTCGACACCGTCAAGGGCGGCGACTATCTGGGCGACCAGGACGCCATCGAATTCATGTGCCGCGAAGCGCCGAAAGTGGTCTACGAGCTGGAACACTTCGGCATGCCGTTCGACCGCAATCCGGACGGCACGATTTACCAGCGTCCCTTCGGCGGCCACACCGCCAACTTCGGCGAGAAAGCCGTGCAGCGCGCCTGCGCCGCGGCCGACCGTACCGGCCACGCCCTGCTGCACACGCTGTACCAGCGTAACGTCAAGGCCCGTACCCACTTCTTCGTCGAGTGGATGGCGCTGGACCTGATCCGCGACGCCGACGGCGACGTGATCGGCGTCGTCGCGCTGGAAATGGAAACCGGCGAATGCATGATCTTGGAAGCCAAGACCACCGTCATGGCCACCGGCGGCGCCGGCCGCATCTTCGCAGCATCGACCAACGCCTTCATCAACACCGGCGACGGCATGGGCATGGCGGCACGCGCCGGCCTGCCGCTGCAGGACATGGAGTTCTGGCAGTTCCACCCGACCGGCGTGGCCGGCGCGGGCGTGCTGATCACCGAGGGCGTGCGCGGCGAGGGCGGCATCCTGATCAACTCCGAAGGCGAGCGTTTCATGGAGCGCTATGCGCCGACGCTGAAAGACCTGGCGCCGCGCGACTTCGTGTCGCGTTCGATGGACCAGGAAATCAAGGAAGGCCGTGGCTGCGGTCCGAACAAGGACCACGTGATGCTGGACCTGCGCCACATCGGCGCCGACACCATCGCCAAGCGCCTGCCGTCGATCCTGGAAATCGGCCACAAGTTCGCCAACGTCGACGCCACCAAGGAACCGATTCCTGTCGTGCCGACCATCCACTACCAGATGGGCGGCATCCCGACCAATATCCACGGCCAGGTCGTCGCACCGTCGGCCGATGGCGAAGGCCAGAAGATCGTCAACGGTCTGTACGCGATCGGCGAGTGCTCCTGCGTGTCGGTGCACGGCGCCAACCGCCTCGGCACCAACTCGCTGCTGGACCTGGTGGTGTTTGGCCGCGCGGCCGGCAACCACATCGTCGCCTCGGGCCTGAAGGACAAGGAAAACAAGCCGCTGCCGAAAGACGCGGCCGACTACGCGATGCAGCGTTTGATCAGCCTGGAAGAGTCCAAGGGCACGGAAAAAGTGCAGGACGTCGCCAACGCGATCCGCGCCACGATGCAGAAATACTGCGGCGTGTTCCGTACCGACGAGCTGCTGAAACAGGGCTACGAAGAAATCATGAAGCTGGACGAGCGCCGCAAGCACGTCGCGTTCAAGGACAAGTCCATGGTCTTCAACACCGCCCGCGTCGAAGCGCTGGAACTGGACAACCTGATCGAAGTGGCGAAAGCGACGATCACCTCGGCCGTGGCCCGCAAGGAATCGCGCGGCGCCCACGCGCACAGCGATTTCCCGCACCGCGACGACGACAACTGGATGAAGCACACGCTGTGGTTCTCGGAAGGCAACCGTCTTGCATACAAGCCGGTCGTGACCAAGCCATTGACGGTCGATACCTTCAAACCGAAACCACGTACTTTCTAAGGGCAGAACATGGCACGCACTCTCAAACTCAAAATCTACCGCTACGATCCCGACCAGGACGCCAAGCCCTACATGCAGGACGTGACGGTGGAACTGAAAGACACCGACAAGATGCTGCTCGACGCGCTGCAGCGCATCAAGTCCGACGTCGACGACACACTGAGCCTGCGCCGCTCGTGCCGCGAAGGCGTCTGCGGTTCGGACGCGATGAACATCAACGGCAAGAACGGCCTGGCCTGCACCACCAACCTGAACGAGCTGACCGAGCCTATCGTCTTGCGTCCGCTGCCGGGTTTGCCGGTGATCCGCGACCTGATCGTCGACATGACGCAATTCTTCAAGCAGTACGATTCGATCAAGCCTTTCCTGATCAACGACTCGATCCCGCCTGAAAAAGAACGTCTGCAAACGCCGACCGAACGCGAAGAACTCGACGGCCTGTACGAGTGCATCCTGTGCGCGTGCTGCTCGACGTCGTGCCCGTCGTTCTGGTGGAACCCGGACAAGTTCGTCGGACCGGCCGGCCTGCTGCAAGCCTACCGCTTCATCGCCGACTCGCGCGACGAAGCCACCGGCGACCGTCTGGACAACCTGGAAGACCCGTACCGCCTGTTCCGCTGCCACTCGATCATGAACTGCGTCGACGTTTGCCCCAAGGGTCTGAACCCGAACAAGGCCATCGGCAAGATCAAGGAATTGATGGTACGCCGCGCCATCTAAGGCGCCGGCCGCCGGCGCGATGCGTAAAACGAGTCGCCGCCGGCAGCCATTTGCAGTTTGCTGTATCGTGTTCACAGCCGAGCACATGAAGGTGAAGTAATGACCGAATCGAATCTCACTGCGCATCAGTCCGACCCGGCCAACCGCGCGCGCCTGCGCTGGCGCTCGCGCCGCGGCCTGCTTGAAAACGACCTCATCCTGACCCGTTTTCTCGATGCGTATGAAACTGAATTGACCGACGAAGAAGTGGACGCATTCACGCGGCTCCTCGATTTGTCGGACAATGCCCTGATGGATCTGGTACTGGCCCGTAACGAGCCGGATGGCGACATCGACCTGCCGCATGTGCACGCACTGCTGCGGCGATTGCGCCAGGCCTGATGTACCCAATGAGGTCGTCGAACGGCCAGACGCCGAGCGCGATGCACGAGAGCGCACGCGGCGCCGGGTGGTCCGCAGCCTGATGGCCTGTCCAGAAATTTTTGCAACTTTTGTCTGACTCACCTCTCCAAGAAGGAAGAGCTTATGAATACCTCTGATAACAAAGCCACACTGTCGTTTTCCGATGGCAGCCCAGCGATCGAATTCCCGATCTACAAAGGCACGGTCGGCCCGGACGTCATCGACATCCGCAAGCTGTACGCCGGCACCGGCAAGTTCACCTACGACCCGGGCTTCATGTCCACGGCGGCGTGCAACTCGTCGATCACCTACATCGACGGCGACAAGGGCGAGCTGCAATATCGCGGCTACCCGATCGAACAGCTGGCCGTCAACGCCGACTTCATGGAATCGTGCTACCTGCTGCTGAACGGCGAACTGCCGAACGCCAAGCAGAAAGAGGAATTCGTCGAAACCGTGACCAAGCACACCATGGTCCACGAGCAGATGCAGTTCTTCTTCCGCGGTTTCCGTCGCGACGCGCACCCGATGTCGGTGCTGGTCGGCACCGTCGGCGCGCTGGCCTCGTTCTACCATGATTCGCTGGACATCAACGACGCGCAACAGCGCGAGATCTCGGCCATCCGCCTGATCGCCAAGATGCCGACGCTGGTCGCCATGGCCTACAAGTACTCGATCGGCCAGCCGTTCATGTACCCGCGCAACGACCTGTCGTACAGCGCCAACTTCATGCGCATGATGTTCGGCAATCCGTGCGAAGAATACAAGGTCAACGACGTGCTGGTGCGCGCGCTCGACCGCATCCTGCTGCTGCACGCGGACCACGAGCAAAACGCCTCGACCTCGACCGTCCGTCTGGCCGGTTCGTCGGGCGCCAACCCGTTCGCCTGTATCGCTGCCGGCATCGCCTGCCTGTGGGGCCCTGCCCACGGCGGCGCCAACGAAGCGGCGCTGAACATGCTGAAGGAAATCGGCACCGTCGAGAACATTCCTGCCTTTATCGCGCAAGTGAAAGACAAGAACTCCGGCGTCAAGCTGATGGGCTTCGGTCACCGCGTCTACAAAAACTTCGACCCGCGCGCCAAGCTGATGCGCGAAACCTGCTACGAAGTGCTGGAAGAGCTGGGCCTGCAGGACGACCCGCTGTTCAAGCTGGCGATGGAACTGGAAAAGATCGCGCTGAACGACGAGTACTTCGTCTCGCGCAAGCTGTATCCGAACGTCGACTTCTACTCGGGCATCGTGCAATCGGCGCTGGGCATTCCAGTGTCGCTGTTCACCGGCATCTTCGCCATGGCCCGCACCATCGGCTGGATCGCCCAGTGGAACGAAATGATCGCCGATCCGGAACAGAAGATCGGCCGTCCACGTCAGCTGTTCGTCGGCGCCACCGTGCGCGACGTCAAGCCGCTGGACCAGCGCGCTTAAGCTAGTGCGCTAGTCTTACGCAGCAACGCAAAAAGCGAGCTTAGGCTCGCTTTTTTTACGTCTGGACTTTTGCCGCGTTTGATATTGAATGAAGATGGCGCGCGGCGGTATGCTACCGTTGGCGACTGGTCGCTGATGCGCAGCAGGAGGAGGAATGTTATGTCCGATGCGGATATTGAGAAAGTGATGCTGGAACTCGATGCCGAGACCGAGGAGCGCTTGCGGCGGCAAGTGGCAAAGCGATGCATATCGGCTGAGAATATCGCCGCGATGCGGTGGAAGCCTGGGGTGAGTATAAGAGAACGGGCTTGCATGTAACGGCTGCGGAGGCCGATGCATGGCTGGCGGAACTGGAGGCTGGCAACGATGTCGAGCCGCCAGAATGCCACACCTGATCATCAAAGGAATCACATCTGACGGGCTGCAATACATCCGTTCCCCATTGTCCGGTTCCGGACACCATTGCCCGATGGCGCGCAATAAGTCTGCCGCATTGATAGTCACGCGTCGTGACGAATATTGATAAGTCACTGATTGCTAATGTTTTTCTATAAGTAAATCCACTGGCACGGCGTTTGCAATAGACGGCTCAACATTCAACATCGAGCCCGTCATGGATCAAGCCATCAGTCGTCGCACCATCAACCTGCGCCAGCGCCGCACCATCGTTGTCAGCGCCGCCGTACTGGCGAGCGTGTGCGCGGCCGCGTGGGGCATCAACCGCGTCGTCACGCCCAGCATTGATGCCGGCGATGTGCTGGTGTCGCAGGTGCGGCGCGGCACTATCTCCAATACCATCAGCGCATCCGGCCTGGTGATACCGGTGCATGAGGAGCTGGTGACCAGCCCCATCCCGACGCGCGTGGCCAGGGTGCATGCGCGCGCGGGGCAGCAGGTGGCGGCCGGCGAGCTGCTGGTCGAGCTGGACGACCGCGCCGTGCGGCTGGCGATCGACGGCATCAAGGAGCAGCTGGCGCAGCAGGAAAACCGCATCATCTCGCTGGGGCTGGAGCTCGATCAAAAGCGCAAACAGCTAACCAGCAGCATCGAATTGCTGGAGCTCGATTTGCAGGCCACCCGCGTGCGTCTGGGCCGCTTCCAGACGCTGCGCAAAAGCGGCGCGGTCTCCGGCGAGGATTTGATGACGGCCGAGCTGAACGTCCAGCGCAACGAGATCCAGCTGCGCCAGCAGCACGAGCAGATCGCCGACAGCCAGCGCGTCACGCAGAGCGCCATCGATGGCGCGCGCTTGCAGCGCTCTATCCTGCAGAAGCAGTTGCAGCAGCAGGAGCAGTTGCTGGCGCAGACGCAGGTGCGCGCGCCGTTCGCCGGCATGCTGACCTGGCTGCTGGCCGACGAGGGTGCCAGCGTCGCCATCGGCCAGCTGGTGGCCAGGGTGTCGGAGCTGGACAATTTCAAGGTCGAGGCCTCGCTGTCGGACTTCCACGCGCGCGCGCTCAGCCCCGGGCTGGCGGTGCGGGTCGAGCAGGGCGGCCAGGTGCTGGCCGGCCGCGTCCAGACGGTGCTGCCGGAGATCCAGGACGGCACCGTCAAGCTGCTGGTGACGCTGGACCAGCCCCACCATCCGATGTTGCGCAACAAGCTGCGGGTCGACGTCAACATCGTCACTGAACAAAAAAACGGCGTGCTGGTCGCCGATAGCGGCCCGGCCATCAACGGCCGCGGGCGGCAGGCGCTGTTCGTGCTGAGGGACGGCGCGGCGCGCAAGACCATGGTCGACATCGGCGCCAGCGACGGCAAGGCGGTCGAGATCGTCGGCGGCGCCACGCTGGGCGAGCGCATCATCGTTTCCGACCTGAGCCGCTTCAAGGAACTCGACAGCATCCGCGTCGCACGCTAACTGTTTATATCGTTTATATAATTTACCAAAGAGGCCGACATGATCCAACTGAACAACGTCAGCAAGACCTATCAGACCGACAAAGTGGAAACGCTGGCCCTGCGCGGCATCGACCTGCATATCCGCGAGGACGAATTCGTCTGCATCATGGGACCCAGCGGCTGCGGCAAGAGCACGCTGCTGAACCTGATCGGCCTGCTCGACCAGCCCGGCGGCGGCAGCATCCACGTCGGCGGCGCGGCCGTCACCTCCTACCGCGACAAGCACGTGGCGCGGCTGCGCAACGCCACCTTCGGCTTCATCTTCCAGAGCTTCCACCTGATTAACGACCTGCGCGTGATCGACAACGTCGAGCTGCCCCTGTTGTACCGCTCGGTCGCGGCCGGCGAGCGGCGCGCCATGGCCCGCGCGGCGCTGGAGAAGGTCGGGCTGGGGGCGCGCATGGAACACTATCCCAACCAGCTGTCGGGCGGCCAGCAGCAGCGCGTGGCGATCGCCCGCGCCATCGTCGGCCGGCCGCGCGTTTTGCTGGCCGACGAGCCGACCGGCAATCTCGACAGCAAGATGGGTGGCGAGATCATGGACTTGCTGCTGCAGCTGAACCGCGAAGGCACGACCGTGGTGATGGTCACCCATGACGAGCGCGCCGCGCAGCGCGTGAACCGCATCGTGCGGGTGTTCGACGGCCAGCTGGTCGCCTGAGGAGGCCGCATGTTCCGACATTATCTGCTGACCGCCTGCAAGGTCTTCCTGCGGCGCAAGCTGTTCACCGCCATCAACCTGCTGTGCATCGTGCTGACGCTGGTGATTTTGCTGGTCGTCACGGCGCTGCTGGAGAACGCGTTTTATCCGACCGGCGTCGAGGGCAAGAGCCCGCGCATGCTGCAAGTGATGATGATAGAGGCGCACACGGCGGACGGCAACAGCACCTCGCGCACGCCGCTCGGCTACAAGGCCATCGCGCAATATCTGAAACCGCTGAAGAACGCCGAGCGTGTATCGGCCGTGACGATACCGGAGACGGTGTCGGTGTATCAGGAAGGCCGCGTCAGCGAGCTGATGATGCGCCATGCCGACGCCGACTACTGGAAGATCCTGGCCTTCACCGTGCTGGCCGGCCGCCTGCCGACGCCGGACGATGACGCGCAAGGCCGCCCGGTGGCGGTGCTCAACGCCGCCAGCGCCGCCAGGCTGTTCCCCGGCATAGCGACGGGTGCGGTGGTCGGCCGGACCGTCAGCGTCGGCGGCCAGCCCCTGCAAATCATCGGCGTGGTCGACAACGCGCTGCAGCTGAACGCCTACGCCGATATCTGGGCACCGATTTCCAGCCTGCCGTCGAGCAATTACCGGTCGCAGATGACGGGCATGTTCACGGCGCTGCTGCTGGCGCACAGCCCGGCCGACTTGCCGCGCCTGAAGCGCGAAGTCGAGCAGGTCGCCGCCACGGTGCAGCTTGACGATCCGCGCCAGTGGCCCATCGTCCGGCTGTGGGCCGACAGCAAGCTCGACCTGTTCGCCCGCATGCTCTTGCAGCGCGACGGCAGCGATGGCGGCGGCGCGACGCTGCTGGCCGGCGTGGCCGCGCTGATGCTGCTGTTCATGCTGCTGCCGGCGCTCAACCTGGTCAACCTGAACATGGGCCGCATCCTCGAGCGCAGCGCCGAGATCGGCGTGCGCAAGGCCTTCGGCGCGACCAGTTTGCAACTGGTCGGCCAGCTGGTGCTGGAAAATGTGCTGCTGTGCCTGGCCGGCGGCGCGCTCGGCCTGCTGTGCGCCAAAGGCGTGCTGCTGTGGCTGGAAGGCTCGGGCCTGATTCCCTATCTGCACGTGGAACTGGACCTGGCCGTGTTCGGCTACGGCCTGCTGATCACGCTGGTGTTCGGCCTGATGTCGGGCGTGATCCCGGCCTGGAAAATGTCGCGCCTGGACCCGGTCCATGCGCTGAAAGGAGTGGCGTGATGCTGCATCATTTGCTGAAACTGATCTGGCGGCGCAAGGCGCGCAACCTGATGCTGTCGCTGGAAATCCTGCTGGCCTTCGTCGTCGTGTTCGCGATCGCCGCCTTCGGCACCTATTATCACCGGCTGTACCAGCTGCCGGTCGGCTTCCAGTACCAGCCGATGTGGTCGGCCAAGATAGAAACCCGCAGCGACGGCGAGATGCAAGCCGATCCGCAAATCTACGACAAGTTGCGGCGCAGTTTGCTGGCGCTGCCGGAGGTCGAGCAGGTGGCCTTCACCCGCTTCCCCCTCTACGAAATGTCGTCGGTGAGCAGCGAGTTCACGCGGCCCGACGGCAGCGGCCGCGTCGAAAGCGCGATGCTCGACGTCAGCGACGATTTCTTCGCGGCGGCCGGCATGACGCTGCTCGCCGGCCGCTGGTTCTCGGCCGCCGACGATGGCGCCGCCGCCACGCCGGCCATCATCAACCGGCGCCTGGCCGCGCAGCTGTTCGCCGGCGGCGATGCGCTGGGCCGGCAGTTCACCGAACGCGAGCGCGGCGGCAAGGTGCGCCATCTGTACCGTGTCAGCGGCGTGATCGACGAATTCCGCAACCAGGGCGAGTACATGGCGCCGGGCAATTTCATGCTGACGCGCTTCACGCCGCAGACCAGCGACCACAGCCTGAGCGCCATCGTGCTGAAGGTGCGGCCGGGCACGACGCGCGCTTTCGAAACCGCGCTCAACCGCCAGCTCAAGCTGGTGCGTGGCGACTGGAGCTATACCATCACGCCGACCACGGACAGCCGCGCCTCCATGCTGCGGCTGCAACTGATCCCGCTGCTGGTGCTGTCGGTGATCGCCGCCTTCTTGCTGCTGATGGTCGGCTTCGGCCTGTTCGGCGTGCTGTGGCAAAACACCACGCAACGCATCCCGGAGCTAGGCTTGCGGCGCGCCATCGGCGCCAACGCCGGCAACATCTATCGCCAGATCGTGGCCGAGCAACTGCTGCTGAGCACCGTCGCCATGCTGCTGGCGCTGGCCTTGCTGGTGCAGCTGCCGCTGACCGGCGCGCTGGCTGACTCGCTGAGCTGGCCGGTGTTCGGCATCGCCACCTTGCTGTCGATGGCTGTGATCTATCTGCTATCCTTGCTTTGTTCGCTATACCCGGGCTGGCGCGCCGCGCGCCTCAGTCCGACGCAAGCGCTGCACTACGAGTAAGCGCCGGCGCGAGATGACTTTATTACGCAATCAGGAAATTACAAACCGCACGATGGAACCACCACGCAAGCCACGCATCCTGATCGTCGACGACGACGCCGCCGTGCAAATCTCGCTGGCGCTGCTGCTCAAGCAAGCCGGTTTCGACGCGCTGTGCGCCGACGATCCCAGGCAGGCCTTGGCGGCGCTGGCGTCCGGGCCGGTCGACCTGGTGCTGCAGGATATGAATTTTTCGCTGCAAACCAGCGGCGAGGAGGGGCTGGCGCTGCTGGCGCGCATCCGCGAACTGCACGTTACCTTGCCGGTGCTGTTGATGACGGCCTGGGGCTCGATCGCGCTGGCGGTACGCGGCGTGCAGGCCGGCGCCGCCAACTTCTTCACCAAGCCGTGGGACAACGCCCAGCTGCTGGAGCTGATCAAGGCCACGCTGGTGCTGGCGCCGTCTGCGGCGACGCCGGGCCGCGCGGCGCGCCAGGCGCTCGACGCGCAGTTCGATTTCGCCGGCATCGTCGGCGAGCATCCGCAGCTGTTGCGCGTGCTGGCCACCATCGGCCAGGTCGCGGCCACCAAGGCGCCGGTGCTGATCCTCGGCGAAAGCGGCAGCGGCAAGGAGCTGATCGCCGACGCCATCCACCGCAATAGTCCGCGCGCCGGCCGCGACTGCGTCAAGATCAATATGGGCGCGATCACGCCGTCGCTGTTTGAAAGCGAAATGTTCGGCCACGTGCGCGGCGCCTTCACCGACGCCAAGGCCGACCGCAAGGGCCACATCGCCTGCGCGCACCAAGGCACGCTGTTTCTCGATGAAATCGGTGAACTCAATCGCGCCGACCAGGTCAAACTACTACGCGTGCTGCAAGACCAGCGCTACCAGCCCGTCGGTGCCAGCCGCGCCGAGCAAGCCGACTTGCGCGTGGTGTCGGCCACCAACCGCGAACTGGCCGAGCTGGTCGCGGCCGGCGAGTTCCGCGAGGATTTGTTTTA
>Ga0209901_1000698_pt1 | contig 11946 bp, 8 predicted proteins | sample OrgsoiDNA_201058_FD_185806 | JGI IMG/M metagenome (GOLD analysis project Ga0209901, IMG submission 185806) | Permafrost soil microbial communities from the Arctic, to analyse light accelerated degradation of dissolved organic matter (DOM) -... | ecosystem: Environmental > Terrestrial > Soil >...
AGCCGAGCATCGCCGCCCAGGTCAGGTACAGCCGCGTGCGGAAACCGAAGATCCGTTGCAGCCGCGACTCAGCTACCGGTTGCGGTGGCTGGGGAGGTTTTGGGAAAGAAGTCATTTGCTGATATCAGCGCCGATCCATTTTTGTGAAAGCTTGCTCAGAGTGCCGTCCTGTTTCAGCTGGGCGAAGACTTCCCGCACCTTGCCGTCCCACTGCGCGTCACCCTTTTCGATGGCCACCGAGTTTGGCTCCGAGTACAGCGGGTCGCCGGCCAGTTTGAAGCGTTTGTCTTCGTTCAGGCGCGGTTGCGCGGTCACCAGGTTGGTGAGGATCGCGTCCAGTCGCACGCCAGCGCCCAGGCCCAAATCCTGGAATGCCACGTTGTCGGTGTCATACGGGGCGATCTGCACGTCCTCGAACGGGTACTGCAATTTCGTGTCCTCGGCGCCTTCGATCACCAGGTTTTTGTTCAGGTAGCTTTCGTAGCTGGAGGCGCTGGTGAGGCCGACTTTCTTGCCGCTCAGGTCCTTGGCGTTGTGAATGCGGTCATCCTTGGCGTTGACCACGATCACCGCCGGCGAGGCGTAATACTCCACCGGGAAGTCGAAGACTTCGGCGCGGGCCTTGCTCGGGGTCATGGAGCAGATGCAAATGTCGTAGCGACCGCTCCAGCGGCCGGCGGCAATCACGTCCCAGGACGGCGTTTCGAGGCGCAGTTTCACCCCGAGTTTCTCGGCCACGGCTTTCGCCACATCGACGTCGAAACCGTCGAGCTGGTTCTGGTCATTGAGGAACGAGAACGGTGGATAACTCTCCATCAGCACGCCCACCAGTTCTTTCTTTTGCTCGACGCGATCCAGCGTGGCGCCGCCAAAGGCTTGGGTAGAGGCAGCCAGAATCGTCAGGCCCAAGGCCAGTAGCGGTTGGATTTTCATAGTCGATCCCTGATAAATAATGGTTGTTATTAACCGAATGGTGCGTATTAAATAGTTATAAGAACGACTCTGATAGTGAGTTATTTTCATAAGCTTATGAGTGAAAAGCATATGGGCGCAGGAAGCACAATAATTCTGGACGGCGGCATGGGCCGTGAGCTGCAACGTGCTGGGGCGCCGTTCAGGCAGCCCGAGTGGTCGGCGCTGGCCTTGAGTGAAGCGCCGCAAGCGGTCGAAGCGGTGCACGCGGCTTATATCGAAAGCGGCGCGAACGTCATCACCAGCAACAGTTATGCGGTGGTGCCGTTCCATATTGGCGAAGAGCGTTTTGCCGCTGAGGGTCAGGCGCTTGCAGCGTTGGCCGGTGAGTTGGCGCGGCGTGCAGTCGAGGCTGCCGGCAAACCGGTACGCGTGGCCGGTTCATTACCGCCGCTGTTTGGCTCCTACCGGCCGGACTTGTTCGACGCTGAGCGCGTCACCGAATTACTGACGCCACTGGTGAAGGGGCTCGCGCCGCACGTTGACCTGTGGCTGGCGGAAACCCAGAGCTCAATCGTCGAGGCGCGGGCGATCCACGCGGGTCTGCCAAAAGACGGCAAGCCGTTCTGGCTGTCGTTTACCTTGAAGGATGAAGACACCGACGAGGTGCCGCGTTTGCGTTCCGGTGAGCCGGTGGCCGAGGCGGCGGCAGTGGCGGCTGAGCTGGGCGTCGAAACGTTGCTGTTCAACTGCAGCCAGCCAGAAGTGATCGGCGCGGCGATTGATGCGGCGCGGGAAACGTTTGAGCGGTTGGGTGTGAACATTCATATCGGCGCGTACGCCAATGCCTTCCCGCCGCAACCGAAAGAGGCGACGGCCAACGACGGGCTCGACCCATTGCGCGAGGATCTGGACCCACCGGGTTACCTGCACTGGGCCATCGATTGGCAGAAGCGTGGGGCCAGTCATTTGGGCGGGTGCTGCGGGATTGGGCCGGAGCATATTGCGGTGCTTGCCCAGAAATTGGCGTGAAGCCATTCGCGGGCAAGCCTCGCTCCTACAGGGGTTTTCGGTTGACCACAAATGTGGTGATCAATCACATAACCAATGTGGGAGCGGGCTTGCTCGCGAAGGCGTCCGTCCAGACGCCAAAGATTTACCCGCGGCACTCAGCCAGGGTTTTCACCTGCCCCGAATCTGTCTGGTTTTCATCCGAAAGCCACCGCTCAAACCCAGCGCCAACCACCGGCCATTCCGAATCCAGAATCGAGTACCACGCGGTATCGCGGTTCTGTCCCTTCACGACCATGTGCTGGCGAAACACACCTTCAAAACTGAAACCCAAACGCTCGGCCGCATATTTGGAGCGGGCGTTGCCGTTGTTGCACTTCCACTCCAGGCGTCGGTAACCCATGGCAAACGACTCTTTGGCCAGCAGGTAAACCGCCTCGGTACTTTTTGGCGAACGCTGCATCGGTGCGCCGAAGGTCACGTGGCCGATTTCGATACGGCCCTGGGCCGGAACAATCGACATCAGGCTGAGAATGCCTTGCACATCGCCACTGGCGCGGTCGATCACCGCGAAGAAATACGGATCGCTGTTGGCCGCGTGGTTGTTCAGCCAATCGTTGAACACGCTGCGCTCCGGGAACGGACCGTAAGGCAAGTAATCCCAGAGTTTCGGATCGGCACCCGGGCCCTGCAGGGCTTTGAACAAGCCATCGGCATGACGCGCCGGGTCGAGTTTTTCCAGGCGAATGAAACGCCCTTCGATCAGTTGAACCGAGGGCGCCGGGGCGCCTTTCCAGTCCGCGAGTGAAGTTGTCATTGTTGTTCTCCTTGAACCTTAAAGGGCTTTGCGAAACTGGATGAAACCAGGGCGTTCGGCGATGCGCTCGTAGAGCTGGATCGCGGTGGCGTTTGTTTCGTGGGTCAACCAGTGAACCTTGCAGCAACCGTCCGCCTTGGCGGTGGCGTAGACGAATTCGATCAACTGCCGACCGACGCCGGTGCCACGGGTTTCGGGGACGACCAGCAGGTCTTGCAGGTAGCAAGAGTTTTCAATGCTCCAGTTCGAGCGATGGTAGATGAAGTTCACCATCCCCACGGCTTTGCCATCGGCCCAGGCGAGGGCGGAGTGGGTGGTTTCGCTTGGGTCAAGCATGCGCTGCCAGGTGCTTTGGGTGACGGCTTCGGGCAACTCGGTGTTGTAGAAGCTCAAGTAGGCCTGCCATAGCGGCAACCAGGCAGCGTGGTCGTCGGTGGTGACCTGGCGAATCTCGATCTGACTCATGTTCATTCCTTAACGCATCAAGTGGGCGAGGGCCTGGTCCTGCATGTCGGGGCTGGCAGCAAGCCCTTCGCGCACACCGGCGATGTCTGCGGCACTACGGTTCTGGCTCAGTTTGCGTTTGCCTTCCAGGCGCTCGATAGGCAAGGCGAAACCGACGATGGCCTTGAGCATGCCGTCGATGTAGTCGGCGGGGGCGTCGTCGACTTTCCAGGGCTTGGCACGGCTCGCTTCGTGGCGATCGGTCAGGGCGCTGACCAGATTGCGCAGGCGATGGGCATCGTTGAACACTTCAGCCTTGCCGTAAGCGTGCACGGCGACGTAGTTCCAGGTCGGCACGACTTTGCCGTGCTCGGCTTTGCTCGGGTAAAACCCCGGGCTCACGTAAGCATCGGCACCGGCAAAAATCACCAGCGCCTCGGCACCGTTTTGCAGTTCCTGCCATTGTGGATTGGCCTTGGCCAGGTGCCCGTAAAGGGTGCCATTGGGGCCTTGCTCGGCGTCCAGCAGCAGCGGGATATGACTGGCTTGCAGGCCTTGTTCACCATGGGTCACCAGCACGGCGAGGCGGGTGGCGAGTATCTGCTGATGCAGTTCCTGCAAATCGTCGATGGCAAAAGCGCTTGGCGTATACATGGAAATTTCCCTTGGCGAATGTCTTCATCCTAGGCAGGCTATTGGTCTGTTGTAAGAGCCATTACCGACCAATTTCATAGGTCCATTCTTTATAGGTGCAGGCAATGACCAGCGAACCACTGTCCCTGTCCTTCAACCCGGCCGGCATCGAACTCGATCGCCGCCAGGGCTTGAGTCGTCAGCTCTATCAGGCGTTGCGGGTGCGGGTGCTCGACGGGCGACTGGCCAGTGGCACGCGATTGCCGGCCAGTCGTGACTTGGCGGCGGCGTTATCGATTTCCCGTAACAGCGTGGTCCGCGCCTACGATCAGCTCTATGCCGAAGGCTTTATCGAAGGACGGGTGGGCGATGGGACTTATGTCGCGCAATTGCCTCAAGCCGCGTTGCCGGCAAAAAAACTATCCACAAAAGTATCCACAGGGTTTTCAACAGGGTTATCCACAGCCTTATCCACAAATTGGCTGGATTTACCTGTGATTCCATCCAGTAAAGTTATCCACATCGGTGCGCTGGAGCGCGTTGAAAAGAACCATTTGGCCAAGCCGCCGAGCGGTCCGCCGAAGGCTTTTCGGGTGGGAGTGCCGGCGTTCGATCTGTTTCCGTTCGAGGTATGGGCCAAGCTGAACGCGGCTTTCTGGCGAAAACCGGATTTACAGCAGCTGTGTTATGGCGATCCGGCCGGTGATGCGCGATTGCGCGGGATGATTGCCGCGTATTTGCGCAGTTCGCGGGGCATGCAGTGCTCGGCTGAGCAAATTGTGATCACCAGTGGCGCACAGCAAGGAATTAGCCTTTGTGCACAGCTGCTTGTGGAGCCGGGCGACGGGGTCGCAATCGAGAATCCGGGGTACCGGGCAGCCGGTCATGCCTTTGCTGTGGCGGGTGGCCGACTGCACGGTGTATCGGTGGACAGCGAGGGAATCAATTGCGCCGAGCTGGACGGGTTGACCGATTGCCGACTGGCTTATGTCACCCCGTCTCATCAGTACCCGACCGGTGTGATCATGAGCCTGGCGCGGCGGCTCGAGTTGTTGGCGTGGGCCGAGCGCACCCAAGGCTGGATCGTCGAAGACGATTACGACGGCGAGTACCGCTACAGCGGCGCACCTTTGGCCCCATTGGCAGCACTGGATCGGCAGGGGCGGGTGTTGTACGTCGGGACGTTCGGTAAAGTGGCGTTCCCGGCATTGCGATTGGGTTACCTGGTATTACCGCCGGGCCTGGTGGATGCGTTTTCCCGTCGGCGTGCGGTGGATGTGCGTCATTCGGAAGTCAGCACCCAGGCTGTGATGGCCGAGTTCATCGCCGCCGGGCATTTCCAGCGACACATTCGCCGTATGCGCCGAGCCGCTCTAAGTCGGCGCAATACACTGCTGGCTGGTTGGCCAAAAGACATCCCCGGTGTGGGCAGCCTGCCCAGCGTGGCGGCAGGGCTGCATTTGACGGTTTCGGTCGAGAGCTTGGCCCGCGAGCGGGAACTGGTGGCGCAAGCCGAGGCGGTGGGCGTCGAGATCAACGCGCTGAGCAGCTATTGGCTGCCCGACTCGACCCGGCCAGCGGATCAGCGCGCCGGGCTGGTGCTGGGGTTCGCCGCCGTGCCAGAGGCGGCGATCGAGTCGGCGCTGATTCGGTTGCGTAGCGCCTGGTGCCGCTAGGCTTTGATCACCCGGGCCACCCGGTTTCTGTTCCTAGGGTTCCAGTGCGAGAAACAATGAGCGTATAGCCGGATCAGTGATCCGGCGAACCACGTAATCCCTCGGTTCAAGATCAAGTAGTTGCCCTTTAAGCTCCATATCAAGCGTGTCCAGGTAACTGTCCGCGACTTTCAAATGAGCCGCAGTGGGTTCGGCGGCAGGGCTGTCGGCGGCGGCGTAGTGAAAATGCGCCAACCACAGCGGCTGATCGTTGCGAGCAATGTCGAGTATCTGGTACTCCTGGAAATAGTCTCCCTTACCTTTTGTCTTGATACGCCCCTCCTTGTTGCGGACCAGCCTGACCTGACCGTTCTCATGCAACCACTGGAGGTACTCCAGACGAGGTTTGCGCTTCTTGAGCATTGACGCACGGACACTGATACCGGTGGCTCGAAGACGGACGGCAGCACTTCGTAATTCCTTACTCAGGGTCGCGACGGGAGGTGGCGTGCCGGTGGCCGCACGAATGTTCGTCACCGCGGTATCGACCGCTGCCGCCTCTTTTTCGTATTTGAGTGCCTGCGAATCGAACTCATGCTGCCTGTCAGCGGGAATGTTGTTTGCCCGTTCCGCATCCTTGCTGATGCGGGTAATGAAATGCTCCAGTTCCAGGTTGAGCTCCAACCCGTCTCTGATGACGTCAAGGTCGTCCCTGACCGGCGAGCCAGGCGGCTTGGTTTTGGGAACCAGCTTCTTGAAGGCTGGCACCTCGACTTTTTGCTCATCCGAAGGCGCTGGATCTCGTGGACGGGTCTTCGTCACCTTGGCCTGAGGGCGCGACGAGCCGGCAACCGGAGAAGTGGAACGGCTCGGTGCAATCGGCTGTTCACTTTCGGGCAGCAAGTCGTAGAGCATTTCCTGGGCGTGCTCCTGGAACTCCTTGATCAGTGTTTGCAAACGGGCCAATGCCTTGGGGTGAGTCATGTTGGGGTATTGAGTGGGCAGGTCGTCGATCCGCTGAAGGGTGTCGGCAAAGACGTCCGTGAGCCGGGTCACCGCCGTGACGCGTTGCTGGGTGGTCTGGCCCTTGCTGGATTCAAGCAGGATGTCGGTGAGTTCCTGGCTGGCCTCTGCGGCTTCAACGACGATGTCCGCCACGGCCTGGCGTGCTTGTGGCATTTGCGTCCCGGCCTGTTCTTGAACACACAGTTCGTACGCCATGCCGATTTCGTTGGCCTTGTAGTCCAGAGGGCTGTAGGTAGGCAGCAGTTTCTGGATGGCCCGGGTTGCTTCGCGTGAGGCTTTGCCCAGTACTTTGAGGTCGGCCAAGGCGTTATTGGCCAGCGCGACCCGTTCGCTAATGGCCTGGCTCAATTCAACGGTTTTTTCAATGGCCTCAGTATTGCCGCCTACCGCTAGCCCGGTGTTGATCGCATCGTTGCTCAGCAACGTTACGATCGCGGCCGAGTACTCCTGGGTCTTGACCGCGAACCATAAGGTCAGGTGCTTTTCCATCTGGGTCGTCAGGCGCAACAGATCGTAGCTGTAACCGGTTGTACCGCCGAGTGCGCGCCATTCGTTCAGTTGCCCGATGGCTTCTCGATAGTTTTCGATCCGTGTTTCGAGCTTGTCGGTAAAGAGCGCGGTCTGGGCGTTGAAGTCATCACCAGTGGCTTGCATCATGTTATCGCGCAGGCGTGCAACTTCGACCGCCGTGGCGTTTTCCTGACTTTTGAAGGCCTTCACCTTTTCGTACAAGGCCGCTTTCTTCTGCTCCTTATCCAGCCGGAGCGCGGTGAGGCGGCTTTTCAGTCCGCCACCACGCAGTCGCAGTCGCGTGTCCACATACCAGTTGCCCTTTCGGTCATGCGTTAACAGCGGGCCGCTGCGTACAGGATTTTTCGGATTGACGATCTGCACCTGTTCATCGTTATTGATCCGCACCTGGAACCAGCGATTGGCGACCTTGGCATACTGTTTTTCGTTGAGCTGATAAAGATGCGGCGGCTTGTCATAGAGGACGCCCAACTCCTTGTCGGACAGGTTTGGCGGGCTGACCTTCACACTATCCAGGTATACCCCCAGGGCGGTGGGGGTGCGCCGTGGCACTGACTCTCCCGCTTCCAGTGCCGTTGCGTGTGAGGCAGGCAACTCCCCGGAAAGCACGGTAGCGTCCAGCGTCATGGTGGTTGCAGCAGGCGCGGGCAATGGGCGCTCAGCGGTGACGGATGCGGGCCATTTTTTTTGCCTGCCGCGTAAACGCTCGATATCTGCCGTAGCGCGCTTGCCGGCCTGATGAATCAGGATCATGCCCAACGTCATGAGTACGTCGCCCAGGGATGTCCACTCCACCAGGCTGTCTCCACGCTCATGGGCCTCAAGTCCTTGCTGTAGCTGTTCGATGCTTTGCCAGGCCCACGCAGCGGTGCCTACCGGGCCGGTCAAAAAGGTCGACGCGACACTGAAGATGGCCCAGCCGCTGTCACGCAGCAGCTCCCAGCGGCGTTCGCCATTGGACTGGGACTGGCGGTCAGCCTGTTCCACCAGTGTGTGGGCGTTGCTGATGAACAACGTGGTCAGCAGATCGCCGGTGACCTCCTCGGTGCCAATGCCAATCGGGCCGCTCAGATCCAGGTTCAACAGCAGTTCAATGCCCGAGGCTGTCGTTAGCCAGGGCGAAGGCAGGCCGACAGGAAATACGTACTGTGAATACTCGAAACTGAGCGCTGACGTCGGTAACCAGGCCAGCACCGAATCTCGAAGTTCGCCAGGCTGGTGCATGGCGTAAATCATGTTCTGCAGCGAAGGGAACTGTAGCAACGGATCTTCCAGCGCCGGGCGATAGAGCAGGCATGGGCCGCCGCGTGGGTGTCGTGGCCCGATGATGAACATGTTGGCCACGGTGTCGCCGCCCGACAGCAGGCGATACCTGGGGACAAACTTCAGAGGGCGAATGACGAGGTCGAGCGGGTCCTTGCGCGGTTGCCCCTGGGCGATATCCATTACCTCGCAGACATAGCGATAGCCAACGTCGTCGATCCCGCCCTCGTTCTGCAGTTTGCATTCCAGGGCCTTGAGCTTGAGCAGGTCGGGCAGCAGGCTGACATAGCGTTGTTGATGAAGCAGGGCTTGAGCCCTGTCATCGATCAGCTTTTTCTTCAGCAGCGCCGGGTAGGTTTTACCAATGTTGACCTGCTCTGCCATTTTGTTGAGGTAGGCAATGGTGAGCCATTCGGGGCATGCATGGTTGTTCTTGAACTTCAATTCGGCCTTGTACGGCGCGACGTTTTGCAGGCCGAATTGACCCAGGCTTTCGACGTAAATGTCGTGTGGATTGGGCAGGGTAAAGGCGCCAGCCGTCATGCTGTTGGTGATGGTGATCTGCAATTCATCAAGCGGCAGTCCGGCAGCATCGTTGCCGTGATTCACGCGTCTGTCCGCGATGATCGCGTTGCGCATTTGTTCCTGGGCATAAGGAGTGATCAGCTGGATGTCGCTGAACTCTGAGGCGTTGCGCAGCTTGCCCTGGTTCGACAGATAGTGGCCGTAGTCCTGCAGGTCGGTTGCCGAGGCATTCGAGAGCCAGTCGGGAACAGCGCTCTTGAGTTGCTTGATGCGCTCTTTTTCCTCTGCACTGAAACGACTGGCGTCGCCGGCCTGTGCAGGTGAAAAAATCTGCCTTGTCGAGGCAGAGTTGGATGAATCGAGTGCTGCAAGAGCCTCTATCTGGCCGGCAACCAGTGCCCAGGCCATGTAGTCGAAAATGTCGCCATCAGGCTCGAACAAACGCCATTGAAAGGACTCCCCGGAGTTCTCCATGTTCATTCGCGCAGGCAGGGAAGCGCCCAGTTTGTCCATGGAATCGAACGCTTCGTAGCCCCCTTCGATGCTGTACAGCAACAGCATGTCCTGCTGATTGTGCGTGGCTTTAAGGACGATCGCGCCACCCAGCAGAAGGTGGCCGGTGTTGTCCGGTTTGTTGTAGTCAATATCAATCAGGCAGGCCTGGATGCCCGGGATCGTGGTATTGGCTTTAGCTCGTTCCGTCTTGGCCGGGTGCGCGAAAACGGCTCGGGCCACCGCGCATTGATCAGCCGTCCAGCCGTTGACCTGTTCGAGGTTCAAGGCGTTTTTCAGCGTGTTGCTCAGTACGTGCCAACGGGGTTTGTCGACGAGCGATTCGTTCCAGTAATCGAGTTGCCGTTGCTGGAACTCGATGTACAGCAGCGGCGCATAGTCATTCAGTATGTTGGCAATCTCTTCGATGCTGACGGCCAGTTGTATCGGCGGAATGGTCAGCGGTGCCGGTGTCAGAAAGTGCTCGCCTTCGGTGAAGTTGGCGATTTGCCCGGACTGGCTCTGGCTCAGTAACGCGTCGGTCAGGCTCTCGATTTTCGGGGCGATGCCGATGAATTGTTCGCTTGTCTGTTTCCATTGCGGCGTGACGAGCAACGTACGGTCAGGATCGATGTCCAGCTCTGGATACTGTTGCTTCAAGGTGTCGCGTAACAGCTTGGCGGCCGCCTCATCGAGGCTGGGACCTTCGCTGGTCTGAATGATCAGGCTGATTTTTCCCTGAAGCAATTTCGAGGCGTTTTTCGGGGCGGGTGTGGATGTTTGCGTCATGGTCGTTTCCTTTTGACCGAGGGTTGAGCCACGGTAAGAAACGCGACGCTGATTGAGGCGGTAATTATTTATCGCCTGTAAAAAAAAGACCCGCGCGGGCGGGTCTTCAACACAGCAGTGTGAGGATAATCAGGTCCCGGATTTGATCTTGGTCCAGGCCCGGGTCCGCGCGCGCTCGGCATCACGCGGCAGCGGTTGCAGGGTGTAGAGCGTGCTCATCGCCGACTCGGTCGGGTACAGGTTCGGGTTGTTGCGGATCGCTGGGTCGACCAATTCGGTGGCGTCCTTGTTCGGGTTCGGGTAGCCGACAAAATCGCTGACCGGCGCAATCACCTGCGGTTGCAGCAGGTAGTTGATGAAGGTGTAGGCGTCTTCCGGATTTTTCGCCCCTTTAGGAATCGCGAGCATGTCGAACCAGATCGGCGCGCCTTCTTTCGGCAAGCGCATGTCGACGACGACACCGTTCTTGGCTTCCTTGGCGCGGTTGGCGGCCTGGGAGAAGCTGCCGGAATAACCGACCGCGACACAGATGTCACCGTTGGCGATGTCGGCCATGTACTTGGACGAGTGGAAGTAGGTGATGTACGGACGGATCTTCATCAACAGCGCTTCAGCTTTGGCGTAGTCCGCCGGATTCTTGCTGTTCGGGTCCAGGCCGAGGTGTTGCAGGGCCAGCGGCAGGATCTCCGACGGCGAGTCGAGCAGGGCGACGCCGCACTGCTTGAGCTTGCTGATGTTTTCTTCCTTGAAGATCAGGTCCCAACTGTCGACCGGCGCATTGGCACCCAGCGCAGCCTTGACCTTGTACGGGTTGAAGCCGATCAGGATGGTGCCGTACATGTACGGCACGGCGAATTTGTTGCCGGGGTCGTTGGCCTCGATCAGCTTCATCAGCTTGGGATCGAGGTGGTTCCAGTTCGCCAGCTTGCTGCGGTCCAGCGGCTGGAACACGCCGGCTTCGATCTGCTTGGCGAGGAACACGTTGGACGGCACCACCACGTCGTAGCCGGAGTTACCGGTCAGCAGCTTGGCTTCCAGCGCTTCGTTGGTGTCGAAGATGTCGTAGACCAGTTTGGTCTGGGTGTTCTGGGCCTTGAAGTCTTCCAGGGCTTTTGGGGTGATGTAGTCGAACCAGTTGTAGACGCGCAACGTTCGGTCTTCTGCGTGAACGGCACCACTGAGCACCGTGGCGCAAAGCGCTGGTGCGATAAAACGCTTGAGTCTGTTCATTGTTCTAATTCCTCATTGGGCGCTTTCAAAACCTTCGAGAACGTTCACGGCATTGATGCCGATTTCTTCTACTGCGTAACCGCCTTCCATCACGAACAGCGTCGGCTTGCCGAGCTTCGCGATGCGCTCGCCCATCGCCAGGTAATCCGGGCTGTCGAGCTTGAACTGGGAGATTGGATCGTCTTTGAAGGTATCGACGCCCAGGGACACGACGACAATGTCGGCACCGTACTTCTCGATCTCTTTGCAGGCCTGGCCCAGCGCGGCGCTCCAGGTGTCCCAGCCCGTGCCGGCGGGCAACGGATAGTTAAAGTTGAAGCCTTCGCCTGGACCCTCACCGAGCTCATCTTCGTAGCCGAGGAAGAACGGGAATTCGGCTTCCGGATGGCCGTGGATCGAGGTGAACAGTACGTCGCTGCGTTGGTAGAAAATCGATTGGGTGCCGTTGCCGTGGTGGTAGTCGACGTCGAGGATCGCAACCTTTTTGTGGCCCTGATCGAGAAATGCCTGGGCGGCGATAGCGGCGTTGTTGAGGTAGCAATAACCGCCCATCAAGTCGCTGGCGGCGTGATGTCCCGGTGGACGGCACAACGCGAAGGCACTGCGGGCGCCGCGCTG
>Ga0209901_1000700_pt1 | contig 11916 bp, 8 predicted proteins | sample OrgsoiDNA_201058_FD_185806 | JGI IMG/M metagenome (GOLD analysis project Ga0209901, IMG submission 185806) | Permafrost soil microbial communities from the Arctic, to analyse light accelerated degradation of dissolved organic matter (DOM) -... | ecosystem: Environmental > Terrestrial > Soil >...
GATTTTACCATTTAGATCTCCAGTTCGGTTGCTGCATCTGTCGTTTCAAGGACAAGATTCAGACATGACAGCTCATGTGTGGCGCTAGCCTAACACCGGAATTAATTAATGTAAACCGACCGGGCGGTTTGTTTGTAAAGTGAGCCGCTGGATGTATCGGGCTTGGCCAGCATCGTGGTTTCGTTACGGACGCACGCAAATGGGGCAGTCGCTTCGCGCCGCGCGTTAGTGGATACCTTGGAATGGAAGGCGGGAAGCCTGTGCCTGGTTACCCGGCATATCTCGTTGCACGACAGGCCGGAGCCAGCTTGTTAGAGGCGGACGGTTTATCGCGAACGTCCGGACAATTCCCGCCGGGCCTATCACCCGGCGGATAACCCCCGATCAGGCGCTTTGATCGCTGGGGCTGGCGCTGCGTGACGCGCGCACCGAGCGCGGTTTTTTTGGGGCGTCAGAAGGAGATACCCACTGGCGCTCGTCCAGCAGGCGATCGAACAAACGGGCCCGCTCCTTGTCGGAAAGCGGGCAGAGACCGAGCAGAGCACTCAACGCGAGACCTCGTGCCGCTTCCAAACGCAACAAGGCCAGGTCCGGGTCTGCCGCTTCGGCCTTGATGCGTTTGACCCTTTTTGCATCTGCTTCCCGAACTGAGGTCATCAGCGCGGGATCTTCCACCAGAGCCGCCAGAATCGCATGGCCGACCGGGTTCTGCTGGGTCATGGATTCCCGGGTTGTCGCGATCTGCGCCAGCAGCGTAGGGTTGGGCTCTTCGGGATCGATCTTCGCCAGATAGCCTCGAGAGAAGCTCTCGAAATACTCTGTACGGTGCTCGAGCAACGCTTTCAGCACATTTCCTTTTGTCTGGAACTGATGCATCAGACCGCCCTTGCTGATACCGCTTTCGCGCGAGATGGCGTCGAACGTGAGCTGGCCCGGGCCGTCGCGGGAAATGATGGTGAGCGCCGCCTGGATGGCCGCTGCACGGGAGCGTTCCGAGCGGGTTGGATTGTCCATAAATTCTCTCAAGAGCAGATACGCGTTCACGCAACTGCAAAAAAATCGCAAGAGCATGAGTGGCTGCTCGAGCGTTGTTGTTCTTTATCCCGCGAAGGGATGGTTGCACGACGGCTACCGCCATGGCTGACATCGGATAAGCGTGGATGATGCCAATACCATCAGTGTCAGCCGTAGCTTCGCATACTTTTGAAGCGGCCTCTGCGCTTGAACTCTACATGGATCATCAGGCAGCTACTGCGCATGGGCCGCCACTATGCAAGCGGCAATCGTGGCGTCACACGAAAAATTAGAGCAGTTAGCGGTCCCACGGTGGCTCGTCGCGATAAGCGTCGGCGAGGTAATCGATGAACTGACGAACCTTCGACGGCACATAGCGGGCAGTCGGATAAACCGCGTTGATGGTCAGCTCGGCAGTCCTGTAGGCGGGCAGTAACTTGACCAGGTTTCCAGCCTTGATATCTTGCCCAAAAACGAAGGTAGGGCCATACGCAATCCCGACGCCCGCGAGCACCGCCGAGAGCAGCATCTGCATGTTGTTGGCCTGCATGCGAAGCGGTCCGTCGATCACATGGTCACGATTCTGTTTATCCGTCAGCGTCCACGCGGGCACCGATACCGCTTCATTGAACGCAAGCCGAGGTGCACGTCGTAAGTCTTCAGGAATTTTAGGCGTCCCCTCGCGGCTGAGATACGCAGGTGACGCGCAGATTGCCATGCGGCAGGGTGCAAGACGCCGCGCGACGAGATCAGAGTCGGGCAGCTTGCCGATGCGAATGGCCACGTCAATACCCGCGCTTTGCAGGTCGACATAACGATCATCGAGCGAGACTTCAATGCTGACATGCGGATGATCGTCCAGGTAACGCGCGACGACCTCGCCCATATGCAGGCTACCGAACGTGACCGGCGCGGCGACCCGCAAAGTGCCGTGTACCGTGCTGTGCGCGTCGCTCGCTTCCCGGTTGGCATCATCGAACTCTTCGAGGATCCGTTGGCACCGGATGTAGTAGGTGCGCCCCGCGTCCGTCAGGCTCAAGCTGCGGGTGCTTCGATGAAGCAGGCGCACGTTCAACTCGGCCTCCAGCGCGCTGACGTATTTTCCCGCCATGGAAGCGGACAAGCCAAAACGTTTGCCGGCGGCCACGAGACTGCCCTCGTCGATAGCGGCGACAAACACGGCAATGCTAGCGAAGCGATCCATTTTATTCGATAGCCGGATGATTGGGTGTTGATACTAAAGCGGGGATTATCGTCTTTTACGCGCTAATCTAACATCGCCTTGTGAGTTTGGCCGACCGCGGTCAAGCCGCCGATATCAAGGAGAAGCGCGATGAAAGTAACGTCGAACGGTATACAGATTCACGTCAAGGATCACGGCAACGGCACGCTGCCGATCGTTTTTCTACATTACTGGGGTGGCTCGTCGCGCACGTGGGATGACGTGATTGCTGCGCTGCCGGCTGAATACCGGACCATTGCGCCCGATCTTCGGGGCTGGGGAGACTCGGACGCGCCGGCCGCTGGCTACGCGCTCGCTGACTTTGCCGATGACGCGCAGCAATTGATTGCTGCACTGAAGTTGGAGCGGTTCGTCCTGGTCGGTCATTCAATGGGCGGCAAGATCGCGCAGTTGCTCGCGTCGCGCCGCCCGCAGGGACTGTCAGGGCTTGTGCTGGTTGCGCCGTCTCCTCCCGTGCCACTGGCGCTGCACGCTGAAGTGCGCGCGGCAATGGAAGGCGCTTACCTCACGCGGGAGTCAGTCGGCATCGCGATAGACCAGATGTTGACCTCTAAGCCGTTGAGTCCGAAGCACCGGGAACAGGTGATTGAAGACAGCCTGCGTGGCGCGCTTCAGGCGAAGCTGGCATGGCCCCAATCGACGAGCCTGGAAGACATTACGCTCGATGTCGCTGCGATCGATGTACCGACCATTGTGATTGCCGGTGAGCTTGACCGTATCGACGGTACCGCGATCCTCGAAGCGGAATTGCTCACTCGTGTTCCCCATGCGGTCATGCGTGTGCTGCCCGATACCGGTCACTTGTCACCGCTGGAATCGCCGGTGGAAGTTGCCGCGATCATTAGCGAATTTGTCGATGGCCTCGAGCGCGCCAGCGGTGACGCAATCACGGTCACTTCGTTGATGAACGTGAAGGACAATTTTGCCGCGGATTTTAATGGCGGACTGTCTGCGTTGATGCGCGAAACATCGTCTTCGCCGGGCGTGCGGTCGGTTCGCGCGTTTCGCAATGCAGAGACCGTCAACGCGATCCTGTTTGTCGAAGAGTGGGAGAGCGAAGCGGCGTTCAAGGCATACATCGCGTGGCGGACAGAGCGTGGCGATATGGAAAGGCTGGGTCAAATGCTGTCGAAACCGCCTGAGATTGCGACGTGGTCAACAGCAACGCAGTCCGTGAGCTAGGCCGCTGGTTGGTCGCCGGCAGCAAAGTACGCGGTAACGCCAAGTCGCCTTGAGCCTCCTGGCGTTTTTCATTCCGCGATCATCGCGCTTGCCGCCGTTTCCTTGCCTTATCGAAACAATCCTGCCGTTTGCCTGCTGCAACATAGCGATGCTAATGTTCGACTGACGCTCGTTGAGCGCCAACTTCCCGTGTACGGTCGTGCTCTTTCCAAAGGAAAGCCATCATGCGATACACCCTGTTCGAGCAACGTAAAGACGAATTGATTCTGATCGCCCGCGTACTGCTCATGATCCTCTTCGTGATCTTCGGTTGGAGCAAGTTGACGGGGTTCTCGGGCACGGTCAGTTACATGTCCACGGAAGGCGCACCGTTCCCCACGCTGTCTGCCATCATTGCAATCGTCATGGAGTTTTTTGTCGGCATTGCCATTGTGATCGGCTTCTACACCCGGCCGCTCGCGCTTCTCTTTGCGTTGTACACGCTGGGCACGGCGCTCATAGGACACCACTTCTGGACCATGACCGGTGCCGAGCAGATGGCCAACATGATCAACTTCTACAAGAACATCAGCATCATGGGCGGCCTGCTGCTGTTGTGCGTGACCGGGGCAGGCAAATATTCGGTCGATCGAAGGTAAGCGCATCTAAGCGGATCCTAAGCGCATCCATCACCGCGTATTCTCGGGACAGGGCAGGGCGGATATCATAGGGCTCTTCACAGGGCTGGTTAAGCGCCTATAGACATCCTCAGCCCGGCTTAACGCCCGGTCCTAATACCAGTATCAACACCCAGCGACGTCAAGCATGAACTCCACTCCCGATGCTCCCTCACGCCCACCCATCCGCACGCTGACGCCACTCGAGGCGCGGGTATTGGCCGTTCTCGTCGAAAAACAGCACACGGTTCCTGATGCTTATCCGCTGTCGGTCAATGCACTGACATCCGGTTGCAACCAGAAGACCGCCCGCTCCCCGGTGATGAACGTCACTGACGCCGATGTCCTCACGACCGTCGACGACCTGAAACGCCTGAGCCTGGTTTTTGAGGGCAGCAGCAGCCGCGTACCGCGCTTCGAGCACAACATGAACCGCGTGCTGGGCATCCCCAGCCAGGCCGCCGCGTTGCTCACCACGCTCATGCTGCGCGGACCTCAGACAGGAGCCGAACTACGCCTGAATGCCGCGCGCCTGCATGGCTTCGCCGATATCTCGTCGGTCGAGGCGTTCCTCGATGAGCTCGCTGCCAACGAGCCGCCGCGCGTCGTGAAGCTGCCGCGCACGCCGGGCGAGCGCGAAAGCCGCTGGGCGCATTTGTTATGCGGCGAAGTGAGCGTAAGTGTGAGTGAAGCGTCGGCGGGCGGGGCTGTCGACGACTCCGTTTCATACACCGAGTTCGAGATTCTCAAAGCTGACCACAAGCGGCTCGGCGAGGAGTTGGTCCGCCTGCGGACGATGGTCGAACATATGGCGGTCGAACTGGGGATCACCATCGATAAAACGGGCGAGTAGTCGTAAGTATTACGCGATGCGTGTGCATAGCGGCATCGGGTACCTGCCCGTTGTCACTCCACCCCGCCGCCCAGCACCTTATACAAGGTCACGAGATTGGACTGCTGCGACAGCGTGTCGGACGCCAACTGTTGCTGCGCGGTGTAGAGCGTGCGCTGTGCATCGAGGAACGTCAGGAAGCTGTCCGTGCCTGCCTTGTACCGAGCCTGCGCAATCGTGTAATAACTCTGCGCGGAGCTCACATAATCGTGATCCGCGTTCACTTGATCGATGTACGTTGCGCGCGCCGTAAGCGCATTCGATACCTCCTTGAACGCGGTCTGGATCGCGCTTTCGTAGTCGGCAATCTCGATGTTCTTTTCGATCTTCGCAACGTCCAGAGACGCCTTGTTGCTGCCGTAGTCGAAGATCGGCAGGGACACGGTCGGTGCGAATGCCCACGCGCCCGTTCCAGCCTTGAACAAACCGGATAACGTCGAACTCGACGACCCCGCGGTCGCCGTTAGTTCTATCTTCGGGAAGAACGCCGCACGCGCCGCGCCAACGTTCGCGTTCGCGGCTTTCAACGCATGCTCCGCCTCTTCAATATCCGGCCGGCGCGTGAGCAGGGTCGAAGGCAAACCCGCATCGATCTCGGCGAACATCGACGTGTCGGTGGCTTGGTCGAAGGCGGGCGCGGACGGCAGGTCGTCCGGGATCGGCGCGCCGAGCACCGCGACCAGGTTGTTGCGGTCTTGAGCCACGGCTCGCCTGTACGACGCCAGACTTGCCTGCGCGCTCGCAAGCGTATTCTGCGCCTGCCGAACATCGAGCAGCGAGGAGTTGCCCAGTTCCTGTATGCGCTTCGTGACGTCGTAGGTCGCCTGGTCGGCGGCCACCGTGTCCTGCGTGATCCTGAGCAACCGCTCGTCTGAGAGCCACGTCAGGTAGTCGGTCGCCACCGTCGCGATCAGGCTGATGCGCGTGCTCTGACGCGACGCCTCGGTCGAGAGATAGTTTTCCAGCGCTTGCTGCTTGAGACTGCGCAGACGCCCGAAGAAGTCGATCTCCCAAGAAGTCGTGCCAATGTTGAGATCGTTCGATACGCTGGTTGCGCCTAACGTGCGTTCGCGAGTCACGCCGCCACTCGCGGAAATTGACGGGGCGAGCGCCGCACGCGTGATGCGATATTGCGCCTCGTATTCCGCCACGTTCAGCGCCGCGACGCGCAGATCGCGGTTGTTGTCGAGAGCAACCTCGATCAGCCTTTGCAGACGAGGATCGCGAAAGAACGTGCGCCATTGCGTATCGACGGCTAGCGGCTTTGAGGTATCCGAGGCTGTCTTCTGCGCGGCCGTCGTGCTTTCGTAACCGTCACCTCGCGGATAGGTTGCGGCTACCGGCGCGGCGGGCCGCTCGTAATGCGGGTCGAGCGTGCAGCCGGTGATCGCCACGAGTGTCGCGATCGCGAGCGACAGCAGGCGAACACCCAGTTTGAGTCTTATCATTGTTCACCTTCGTTATGCGTGGTGTGGCCGTGCTCGCCGAACAAACGCCGCACGACGACGAAGAACACCGGTACGAAAAAGATCGCGAGGATGGTGGCGGCGATCATGCCGCCCATCACGCCGGTGCCGATCGCGTGACGGCTCGCCGACCCGGCACCCGTGCTGATCACAAGCGGCAGCACGCCGAATATGAACGCGAGCGAAGTCATCAGGATTGGCCGCAAACGCTGGCGTGCTGCTTCAAGCGTGGCGTCGATCAGGCTGCGGCCTTGCGCTTGCAAGTCCTTCGCGAATTCGACAATCAGGATCGCGTTCTTCGTCGACAGACCGATGGTCGCCAGCAGACCGACCTTGAAGTAGATGTCGTCGGGAAGGCCACGAAGCTGCGCACCGAGTACGGCACCCAGCACGCCGAGCGGCACCACCAGAATCACCGCGATCGGAATGGACCAGCTTTCGTACAGACCCGCGAGACACAGGAACACCACGATCAGCGAGATTGCATACAGATAGATCGCTTGCGAGCCGGCGAGGCGTTCCTGATAGGACTGCCCGGTCCAGTCGATGCCAAAGCCGGCAGGTAGTTTTTTGACGAGTGCTTCTACTGCGTCCATCGCCTGGCCGGTGCTCGCGTTCGCACCGGTTTGCGCGGTGATTTCCATCGCGAGCGTGCGGTTGAAACGCTCGATCTGCGGCGGCCCGAAAGTCCACTTACCGGTGGCGAACGCCGAGAAGGGCACCATCTGGCCGTCGTAATTCGTGGTGCTCGTCGTCGTGCTGCTTGTGCTACTCGTTGTACTCGACGTACTCGCTTTCACGTACCAGCGTCCGATGTCCGAAGGCATCATCCGGTACGGCGCATCGGCTTGCACATACACCTTCTGAATGCGGCCTGTATCGACGTAATTGTTCACGTAAGTTGAGCCGAACGCCGTCCCCAGCGTGTCGTTCACATCGGCGACGGAGAGCCCTAGCGCGCTGGCCTTCTCGCGATCGATATCGACGTGGAACTGGGGGGTATCGTCGAGACCGCCGGGACGCATGCCCGAGAGCAGGCTGTTGTTCGCGGCCAGCGCGATCAGCTCGCGGCGTGCGGCCATCAGCTTGTCGTGGCCTTGTCCCGCGCGATCTTCCAGTTCGAAGTCGAGCCCGCTCTGCGTGCCGAGTTCCTGGATCGCCGGCGGGTTGAGCGCAAAGATCTGCGCGTCGCGTGCGGCGGTTGCGAAATGCATGTTGGCATGCAGGATGATCGACGACGCCTGTCCATCATTGCCACGGCGCGTGCTCCAGTCCTTGAGCTTGACGAACGCGAGCGCATTGTTCTGGCCCGAGCCGTTGAAGCTGAACCCCGTGAGCATGATGATCTTGTCCACCTGCGGCAGGCCCAGATAGTAGGCTTCGACCTGCTTGACGGTCTCGAGTGTTTTCGCGGAAGGCGTACCGACCGGCGCCGAGATCGACGTAATGATGATGCCCTGGTCCTCTTCAGGCAGGTAAGACGATGGCAGCTTTGTGAAGAGCAGTACAACCACGCCTGCGATCAGTGCATAGATCACGAGATAACGCATGGGCTTGCCGACCACGCGTGAAACACCCGTAGAGTAGCGGTCGGTGCCGCGCGCAAGCACGCGGTTGAACCAGCCGAGCACGCCGCGTTGCTCGTGATGCTCCACATCCGAGCGCTTGAGCAGCGTCGCGCATAACGCGGGAGTGAGCGTGAGCGCGAGGAATACGGAGAGCAGCATGGCTGCCACGATAGTGATCGAGAACTGCCGGTAGATCGCGCCGGTGGAACCGGAGAAGAAGGCCATCGGAACGAACACGGCGATCAGCACGGTCGTGATACCGACCAGCGCACCGGTGATCTGCTTCATCGCTTTCCGTGTCGCTTCCAGTGGCGAGAGTTTTTCCTCCGCAATCAGGCGCTCGACGTTCTCCACGACCACGATCGCGTCGTCCACCAGCAAGCCGATGGCAAGCACGAGCCCGAACATGGAGAGCACGTTGATGGAGAAGCCTACTGCCGACATCACCGCGAACGTACCGAGCAGCGCCACCGGCACCACGATGGTCGGGATCAGCGTTGCGCGCAGGTTCTGCAGGAACACATACATCACGACGAACACCAGCATCACCGCTTCGATCAGCGTCTTCACCACCTCTTCAATCGAGATACGCACGAACGGCGTGGTGTCGTACGGATAGTCGACCACCACGCTGCGAGGCAACTGCGGGGTCAACTGTTCCAGCTTGGCGCGCACCGCCTTCGCGACGCTCATTGCGTTCGCGCCGCTTGCGAGCTTGACCGCGAGCGACGCGGCGGGCTTGCCGTTGAGCCGCGAGTCCGTGCTGTAGTCGTCGCCACCTACTTCCACACGGGCAACGTCGCTTAGCAGCACCTTCGAGCCGTCCGTGTTCACGCGCAGCAGGATCGAGCCGAACTCAGCGGGGGTGGTGAGCAGGCTCGACGCGGAGAGGGTGGCGTTGATTGCTTGCGTCTTCGTCGAAGGCGAACCGCCGATCTGGCCGACCGATAACTGCACGTTCTGGTTGGTGATCGCCGTGGTGACATCGCTTGCGGTCAGGCCCACCGCCTGCAGCTTGACCGGGTCGAGCCACACGCGCATGGCGTGCTGCGCGCCGAATAGCGTCACGTCGCCCACGCCGTCGATCTGCGTAAGCGGGTCTTCGATCTGGGTCGCGATGACGTTGCCGAGATCGATGGAGCTCACGCTGCCATCGGAGGACGAGAGTGAGACGATCATCAGGAACGAGTTGGCCGCCTTGGCCACCTGCACCCCCTGGTTCTGCACGGTCTGCGGCAACGACGAGCTTGCTTGCTCCACCTTGTTTTGCACCTGCACCTGCGCGATGTCCGCGTTGGTGCCCTGCTGGAAGGTGAGCGTGATGGTCGCCGTCCCGGCGGAGCTGCTGGTGGAGGACATATACAGCAGCTTGTCGATGCCGCTCAGTTTCTGTTCGATCACCTGCGTAACCGTAGTCGCTACGGTTTCGGCTGAAGCGCCGGGATAGGTCGCCGTGATCTGCACGGACACCGGCGCGACGCTTGGATATTGCTCGACCGGTAGCGTGCGGATGGACGCTGCACCGACCATCATGATGACGATGGCGATGACCCACGCGAGAATCGGTCGGTTGATGAAAAAGCCTGCCATGAGGTTCTCGCTTTAACTGCGGGTTGCCGACGCGGCCGTCGCCGCCGTAGCGGGGGCATCGAAATTCGAAGCGGAAGGGGAGGGGCTTTCGACCGCTTTAACGAGCGCGCCGGTGCGCGCTTTCTGCGATCCCGACACAATCACCCGGTCGCCGGCCTTCAGGCCGCTAGTGATGACCCAGTCCGCGCCGTTGGTGCTATTGGCGGTTACCGCCGTTTGCGCGACCTTGCTGTCGGCGCCGACCGTGAGCACGCTGGCCGAGCCGTCCGATGAGCGCGACACCGCCAGTTGCGGCACCGTGATCGCCTGCTGGTTCACGCCTTCTTCGAGCCGCGCGCGCACGAACATGCCCGGCAGCAGCGCGCCCTCGGGATTCGGGAACACGCTGCGCAGCGTGACCGAACCGGTGGTGGCGTCGACGGTGATATCCGAGAACAGCAGCTTGCCGGCATGCGAATAGTCGCTGCCGTCTTCCATCACCAGGTGCACGACTGCGCCGTCGTTGCCGGCATGCTGCAACTGGCCACTCGCGAATTCCTTTTGCAGGCGCAGCCAGTCGACTGATGAACGGGTGACATCGAGATACATCTCGTTGGTCGCTTGAACGGTGGCGAGCGCCGTAGTCTGCTCGGCCGTGACAAGCGCGCCCTCAGTCACGCTCGACTTGCCGATACGCCCGGCGATCGGCGCCGCGATCTTCGTGTAACCCAGGTTGATCGCAGCGGTTTTCAATGCTGCGCGATCGGCGACCACGTCGGCCTTTGCTTCTTGCAGCGACGAGATGGCGTCGTCGTAGTCCTGCTTGCTCACGCCGTCTATCTTCGATAAATCTGCGTAACGCGTCGCTTTGGTTTGCGCGGCCTCGGCCGTGGCTTGCGCCTTTGCGAGCGTCCCGACGGCCTGGTCGTAACTCGCCTGATAGCTGGCCGGATCGATCTGGTAGAGCACGGCGCCCGCCGCGACCATCGAGCCTTCAGTGAAGAGCCGCTTCATGACGATGCCTTGCACCTGAGGCCTGACGTCGGCCACGCGTACGGCGGACAGACGGCCGGACAGTTCAGTGCTGGCTACGATCGGATGCGGGGTGATGGTTTCAATGCCGACTTCGGGCACGCCCTGTGGCGGACGCTGTGAACCGCCGTCACCACATGCGGCGAGCGAAAACGCGGCCACCGAAGCGGCAACGGCCGAGAGTGCACGCGTGCGTAGCGAGCGTGTGACCCCGGTAGGAAGTATGGAGACCTGATGGATCATTCTGGTCATGTGGTGAGCATCCTTCGATCAAGGTTCGATAAAGGGCCGCCGGGCAGACATCGATGCGCAGGTCTTTCAAAAAACGCGAGGGAGAGCGAAGAAGGGTTGCCTCAAGAGGCGCTCGACCGGGCCACCTTGGCTCGGGGAAACCGCGCAACGCCATGCCAGCGGCAAGGGATGACACGAGCTTAACGAGCGACGTCTTAGGCTGGCTTAGTGATTGATTACATGATGTAACGTTGCCGCGAGCGGGCGTACACCCATACGCCGCAACGGCATCAGGCGCGAACGCGCAAGGGGAAGTCGAGCACGACTGCGAGGCCGCCGCCGTCGGCATTGTGCATGGACAGGTCGCCGCCATATCGACGCGTCAGGCGTCGCACGATCGTCAGTCCCAGGCCGCAATGCGCGTCGCCACCGCGAGCGGGATCGATCCGTACGAAGGGTCTTAGCGCACGCGCGAAGTGGGCTTCGGGCATGCCCTTGCCATGGTCGCGCACGCTCAGGCGGTCACATCCGTTGTTGCGCGACGTCGCGATGCAAAGCGGCGGCGCACCGTAAGTGAAGGCGTTTTCCACGAGGTTTGAGAGTATCCGATCCAGTTCAACAGCAGGCAGGCGGAAGTCGTCGCCTGCCTTCAGGTCGAGTACGAAGAGCGGGTCCCGTGCGAGCACGTCGTGGCCGTCGATATCGGCTTCAGCTTCCGCTTCCGCGTAATGCGAACGGCAGAACGCATCGACTGAAATCCACGGAGCGTGCGCGTCTGTTTCGGTGTTGCGGGCGAAGTCGAGGAATTGCGTGACGATCTGCGCAAGCGATTCAGTGTCGTGGAAAAAACCGTTGCGTGCGGTGATGTCCGGCACAAGGTTCGCGCGGACCTGGATGCGCGTGATCGGCGCGCGCAGGTCATGCGCTACGCCGGCCAACATGACCGCGCGCTCCTGTTCGGCGTCGCTCAGCTCACGGGCCATTTCGTTGAAGTCGCCAATCAGGCCCTTCACCTCCGATGGGCCGTTGGCCAAGACCATCGGCGGGCGATGGCCCAACCTGA
>Ga0209901_1000702_pt1 | contig 11898 bp, 15 predicted proteins | sample OrgsoiDNA_201058_FD_185806 | JGI IMG/M metagenome (GOLD analysis project Ga0209901, IMG submission 185806) | Permafrost soil microbial communities from the Arctic, to analyse light accelerated degradation of dissolved organic matter (DOM) -... | ecosystem: Environmental > Terrestrial > Soil >...
CCAAAACCAGCTCGTACGTCGGGCCGAGCCCACAAGTGTCGACGGCAACATTAATGTCTTGGGTAGCCGCCGCGTTACGCCATTCCCCGGAAGCACAAGGAATCGAAGCTGATAGCTGGAGCAACGAGCGGCTTCGCGCGGCGATCGAACGCCGCTTTGGCATTCGATATTCTCGCGGCCATGTCTGGAAGATCGCGACGGATCTCGAACTATCGCATTTGATACGCAAAGCGCGTCGTTAAAGGAGAGACCCTTCAAGCATTGTGGGCTGATGCTGCAAACACATGCGTGCGCGGCGGCGACCGGCCAGAGGCAAGTGCCGGCCAGGCGCATATCGGGGGATACAACTCATAAATTCAGTTCTTAGTCGTCATTGTTGCGCACGTCGTCGTGGATCGTGGGTGCGAGTGCAGATAACATGTGCCTACCTTATCGCGTCACCTTCGCCGGAGTCTGAATCAACACATATGCCACGCCAACAACAGTCGATTAGCCCAGCGGCGCGAACCCATCTACTTTGCTATTTAGTGACGAGTGCACTCGCCTCGTACGCTCTAACGAAAACATGGCGTGTCGACCATGTCGTCGAATCGGCACGCATCTGGCTGGTTAGGAATCGGATGTCGGCGAGTTGGCTTGACCGTCTGATGCTTGGACAAATGGCGCTAAAGTTATCCCGCGAGCACTTGACTAGCGTGCACGCAGTACGTCAATCGGATGTGCTTACGCTGTTCACGAATGAGCTGACGCTGAACTATCAAAACCCACTAGTCGGGCACATCTGGAAAAGGTGCAGCGATGCGCTGGAGGCCAACGCTTCCCGGACCGGCGCATAGCGGCCAATTTGGGACGTTCGACATCGCGGCGTAGACCGTTGACAATCGATTCAGTTGCGAAGTAATGGATTGCCATGCGGTTCATATCATTCCCGATTTTGCTGTCGAACGGAAAACATATGGAATATCGAACGGTTTTTGATGTGGCGGGAGTGGGCTATGAACCTTGGAGCTTTCCCGCATTCGGCCTAGTTTTTGTTGCGGTCGGTAGTGCGCTGGTCGCAAGACGCAAAAGTCTTCCAGGCTGGTGGGGAAAGCACCCAAGCGCAAGCACTTGGTTTGCGGTTTTCTTCTTAGGCTTCGCTATTCTATGGACGCTCGGGGCGTTTCTTTCCACATACAGCGAGTACTCTTCGCTTTCCAAAGCGAAGATTGCCAATGACGTTCGGGTTGTTGAAGGGGTGGTCACCAATTTCAAACCTATGCCAGCAGCGGGCCACACCATGGAGCGGTTCTGCGTATCAGAGCAGTGCTTTGCATATTCTGACTATGTAGTCACTGGTGGCTTTAACAATACAAGCTCCCACGGCGGTCCCATCCGTGCAGGGCTTGAGGTCCGCGTGTCCTATGTTGGCAACTCGATTGTCAAACTTGAAGTCGCGAAATGACGTGCATGACCAGATACGTTCATCGGCACAGATTCCTGCGTGGCGGCCCACTTAAAGGTACTTGGAGCGAGCGAATGAATGACCGCTTCCGGTTCGATCAACTGTCCGCTCAGGGTCGATCAGCGACGTTCGGAACGCCATCAAAAAATCCGTTTATTGAGGGCATCCCCTGTTGATGCCAAGGATGTGCCTGTCTAAAGGCAGCGAATCTGTTGCCAATCTGCTACGCAGAGATCTAACCATCCATTTGCAGGCATTCCACCAGTGCGAAACACTGTTGCTAACTGGGAGAAACGCTGCATTTATCCATCGTCGCCCAAAATTATTGCTGCGCTGGGCCGGTACGTTTCGCACAGGCGCGAACGGGAAATGGGAACAGCAATGGGCCGCACGGATTATCACGGTTTAAACCCCCACCTTCCTCTCGTGCTCAGTCGGAAGGGCTATCCGTTTTCATTGAGCATGAAGCCCCGTACCGACGCGCAGGGAGCTACAACAGACTATTGGGCGGCTGATTCACTACAGGCGTATGTCACCGGGCTATACCGAGCTGCTGGCACAAAAGGAACAAGCCACAGCGGCCGTCGAACATTCGCGACAAGGCTGCTTTCCAATGGCGCGACCATCGAGCAAGTTCAGCTGCTTCTCGGCCACGAGAGCATTGACCAAACGAGCCGGTATATCGATGTGTCGCTCGCCGAGATGGCCCGAGCCATGGCAACGGTGATCTGATGCATGGGAATTCCAGTTTGGCGCGATTTTGCCGTAATCAAAGGGCTAGCGCGCTATTCTGCGCTTGCTTTTATCGTCCCCTTACCATAAAGTAAGGAATATTGGAGGGTGACTATGACAACAGCAACTATCACATCGAAGGGCCAGGTAACGATTCCGGTGGACGTACGCAACCAACTTGGATTGGAGTCGGGCGACCGAATCGAATTCAGCTTCAATGAGGTCACGGGCCGGTACGAAGTTTACCCAGCTACGCGCTCGCTCGCGTCGCTCAAAGGCATCGTGAAAAAGCCCGCTAATCCCGTGTCGATTGAGGACATGAACCGGGCCATCGCCGAGCAGGGAGCATCGTCGCGATGATCGGACTGGATACAAATGTTTTGGTCCGGTACCTCGCCGAGGACGATCCCTTGCAGTCGAAGAAGGCGACGGCCCTTATGGCGTCTCTGACGGCAGAGCAGCCCGGGTACGTTTCGCAGGTTGCACTGGTCGAGGTCGTGTGGGTGCTCGGGCGCTGCTACGGCGTCGAGCGTGAGCAGATGAAGGACATTATCGATTCGATGATCGGCACCAAGGAACTGGTCGTTGAAGGTGCGGACACGGTGCGAAAAGCACTTCGCGTTTTCGGTGCATCTGCGAAGGCGGATTTCGCGGACTGCCTGATCGAGCGGTCGGGGCACGTCGCCGAATGCGATTACACGGCAACTTTCGACGTGATGGCTTCGAAGGTCGCCGGGATGCGTTTGATCGCGTAATCACGGCCTGGGCCGATAACGGAAAACACGGGAACCGACAACAGGGAGACACAGATGGATGATCTAGACTTGATAAAAACCATTCCGCCTGAAGTCCTCAAGGCAGCTTACGAGGATACGCTATCGCCAGCGTTGAAGGAGACTGGAAGGTTCGGCCTTGATCTCATCAAGGCGTTGAGATTGGTGGCGTTTCCGATTCAATATGCAGCGGCACTTCAGGATCGACTAGCTACGCACCTTCAAAGATCTATCGAGCGTGTCCCGGAAGATCGGCGGGTGCTTCCAGTAGAATCGCTTGCATTGCCTATCGCAGAGCAGCTTAAATATCACGACGACAAAAGCATCGTCGGAGAAATGTTCGAACGGCTTCTGGCACGAGCAATGGATCGAGAGCGCGTTGGTGAGGCCCATCCCGCGTTCGTTCAAATTGTTGGCCAGCTTGCGCCCGACGAAGCTACGTTGATTTGCCAAATCGCAACTACGCGTCCTTCAGCCTTTATGCGACCGCCGAAGAAGGGCTTAACAGCCCTCCTGGAAAATGAGCGGGCTACTTTAATCAGCGCGTCGGGATTAACTGCTGACCAGAAGCAGCGCCTTGGAATTGCCGCCGTACGTCCTGAAGAACTTGCACAACCTGGACTGATATACACGTACATAGAGCATTTGGTGTCTCTGGGAATTGTCGCGTACACCAACGATCCGTGGAGTGCCGAATTCCAAGGTGCCGAAGGGGCGGGCTTCGATTTTTGGTTTGTCCAACTCAACGGGCTCGGTGAATTATTTCACCGGGCATGTTTGTCTGACGACTAGGAAGAGAGCATGCCCAAACTGCCCGAAGGAGCTACCCCCTCTCGGACTTGCCCCGATCGATACGACTGCTCGGTGATGCGGAATAAAAACGAGCCAGTGAATGATCGCGACGAGTGCCCGTATTTAGCCGCCTACGCTGATGAGCGTCTGGGTGTTCGCCTCGAATGCCTTGATCGGAAGCGCTTTGTTGGCGCGCTCAAGCTGTAGAACATGGAAAACAAGGAGCGTTATGAAAACGGCACGATCAAACGCCAGAACTGCGATTCTTCTATGCGCGGCTCTATTCATTTTTGGCGCGCTACTAAATATCGGTGTGTTTGGACGTTCAGAACTGACTGAGAACGCGTCTTCAGCGGCGGACCTTGCGGGCCTGATTGCCGGCGCTGTCGCAATCGCCTTTTTCGTCCGCGCACGCTCGGCTAGCCCCCAAAAAACACAACGAGAGCTTTAAGGAAAACATAGAAGATGCAGACCCTGACGATTAAAGATAGTGTTGGCCAGGCAGCTTCCTACACAGCGAGAGTGATGCCGGGAACGCCGCCCGAAATGGGGACGCTGTACGTGCTTCTCCCCAATGATGGAACCGACACCGGGAAGCCGCATCCGGTGACCATTGAGCTTACAGAAGGGAAGAGCAAGAGTTTCGTCTCTTTCGATTGCATCGAGGTCAAGGATTCCATTGCGTTCGGTTTTGTGTTTTTGACTCGTGAACGCTCGGGCCGCATCGGTGAGTTCGTGTCTTTCTCGTAATGCCACGGAAAACAAATGAAGAAAGCAGATTCGCCAGTCGGTCCGGTCATTGATGAGGAAAAATAAAGTCGTATAGTGGCTGCGTTGATTTTAAAGGCTTTTTTCTACACCGCAGCGTTCGGGCATGGCAAGTTGTATAGCCGTGCCTTTGATTTTAAAGGACAAAATGCCGAAAAATAGACCCTTAATTTTCGAATTTTCTTGTTCGGCATTGTCGATGGTGCTTCGTCGCTTGCGCCTGGAAGCGTCGATGATGGTCGGTCGCGCCGCGGTGCAAACCAGTTGCGCGGCTCGGCGCGATCAGGTGGTTCGGAAAACGGGCGGTCAGCTTCAGACATAGTCCGGAGAGTGCGGTGGGGCCGGAAGTCGACGATGGTATCGATGCGGTCGTAATGCAGGCAGCGCATCGGAAGGCCACGGTACAAGAGGCGCTTGCGGACGATATGCGGACGCCGAAGCGGCAAGGAAATCAACAACAGGAATGTTCGCACCAGGCCTCCGTTCAGAGTCGTTACATCTTTCCCGGCAACAGCCGTCGCGCGGTCTACAGCCCCAACCGGTCGGGGCGGACGAGCGTTGGACCGATGAAGGCAAGCTTGCGCAACGATGAATGTGGGCCGTGTGGCTGCATCCTGAAATGTGGCCGACGCCAGTGCCCTCTGACTTCATGATGCTCGTCATCGGTCGGGATCGAGGCGATTGATTCAGCATCGAGAATGGCGGGGCCGACCAGGTGCCGGTCATACAGCATCTCGATCTGTGCAAGCCGTTCGGCACGCTTGCGCTTGCCCAGGCCGCTGAATTCGCGCGGCGCATCGGTGTGGGCGCGATCGTGGACGACATTGGCATCGCGCACCGTCAGATAGAGCAACATCTTGATGGCGTAGTCGAGCACGCCTTCCCAATACCTGCGCGTCGCTGCCGACGCCGCGATTTCGTCGGGGTCATCCAGCGCGGCTTCCGTGGTGTCGAACAGGCGTCTGATTGTCACGTTGGGATCAGACAGGGAGAACTCCATTACCTGCATGCGCACGTGTCGCTCCCCACGCTCGGTAAATTGCGACCACGTTACGCAACCCAGCGACTCATGGGGGGAACCGTCCGAATCCAGCTTGCGGTGAAAGAGTGCAATCGCCTCGACGCCTTCTTTGCGGCCCCACCACGATGGATCGGGGATGATGCACATCGCGTCGGCCGGAGGTTTGATCAATCCGACCGGTACGTCGTCGGCAATGTAGGCAGCGTCGAGGAGGCGATGCAACGGTGGCGTCGGTTCATAAAGAGCGCCCTGGCAGGCGGTGAATATCTGCCAGACCAGGCTGCGGTGCGCGTGCCCCATCTCGGCAGGTCCGTCGATGGAGGAAGGATTGCCGCGCGTCCATGCCTCAAGATACTTGTGGAAATTATCCAGCAGTGCGCCGACCGGAAAGAGGGGGAGTCGATGAGAGAGATCGGCGCCGGAGCGGCCTGCGGCATCCCTGACTTGTCGCCATGCGTCGATCGCACCCGTTGCGCGGTACCGCACGGGAACTGGCAACCGCTCGTAGAGAGGGTCATCTGCCCTGATGGTCTTTTCCATAGCGAGCCGGATCAGCGCGGGCAGCGCGCCTTTCTCGATCGTGATGCGCGGCTCGCGTGCGTCCGGCGCCTGCTCGATCAACGGTCGACGGGCACGGGAGGCGGCATATGACGCCGCAAAGGCGTTGCCATGCTCGACCTCGATCTGCATGACGCCTGGCCGCAGCGTCGTGTGCCCCTCCTTCGCAAACTGGATTTCGAGGCCGCCCCTCATCGGCATATTGAGTACGGCCGAAGTCGGACCATCGATCAGCCACTTGACGAGGCGAGGATAGACGGCACTCCAGGCCTGCGCAGCCAGCGCTATCGCGTGCTCGTCGTCACGCGCCTCGGCAGTGCCAGAGGCAATACGCAGTGACACGCCGGGAACGATTCCTGTGCACCGTATGGGCTGTCCTCCGAGTTCGAGCGAGCCCCAGAGCGCCAGACTGAAGATCGATTGCGTGCTGCGGTTCGGCCCACCAGGTATCTGGACCCGAGCTCCCTCCTGAAAGCGGATGCTCAGTGCGCCATCATTCGATACATGAGTTAGCGGCGGCGCGTCGTACGCCGATGAAGGGTTGCGACGGTTGAAATCGTGTTCATTCATGAAACTGCAAGCCTCCAGTCTACGTCTCTAAACCAACAGCTCCGAACAGTATCAGTTTGTCTGTCCGCCGAACTCTTCCCTGCATTGTTTGCGGCAGATACCAACTGCATTTTTAGGCGTGAGCCTCGTCCTCGGTGGTAAGTGAACATCAATGGATGTTCGAACCAGGCGGTTAGTTGTCGCTATCATCGTGGCGATGAACGGATCCGTCCAAAAACTTTAGCGTCCCAGCGAAGCGAGAATTTGATTGCACACCAATGCGAAGGCGATTGCCCAACTGTGCAATCCGATGGGCAGCAAAAGACCTTCCGACCGAATTCGTGCAATGGCAAGGATTGCGCCCACGCCGAATATCGTGAGATCGGTAGTCCGGTATACGTACTGGTGGTGGTAGTACGCAAAGAGCGCCGCCGACGCTAGCACGGCAACGACCGCGACCGCGTTAATGGAACGGAACGGCAGCGTCGACAGGAGAAAGTGACGGAATGCCAACTCTTCGACGATCGGTGGTAGCACGAGCAACGTCCCGATAAGGACAGCGATCTGCGGACCGGTCCTGAATTGATATAGCGACACCATCGACGGCTCGCGAGGCTGGCCCAGGAACCATGCCGCACCATAGGCGGCCAAATATGCGAGGGAGATCGCAATCATGCCGGCAAGTACCTGTTTGCGATTAAACTGGCCGACGAATTTAATGTCGGGGAAAAACAGTTTCCTATGTAGGAGGAACATCGAAGCTAGAAAAAGAGCCGCCGGACCGTAATTAATCAGAATCGGATAGAAGGCCCGCGTCAATAGATCGAACTGTGATGCGACCACAGGCACCAACGACCGGTAGGCCCAAAACACGAGTGGGCCAATTAGAAGCTTGATTCCCCATCGCATAGCGAACGGTTTTCTCAGAACAGCCGACGATTGATTTGGTAGTTGATATGCCATCAGGATACGGTCGATTTCTTGAGGTTGAAGAATAAGACACTACGAGTGGCATCATGCCGCCGGCGAGGCAAAACGATTTAAATTTAACATTGATATTACAAATATCGCTTTCCGGCTCAATGTCATTTAGAATCGTCTCCCGACGAGATAATCTGCCCGCTTAAACAAGAGGAGTATGTTATATGGGGTCGAATCTGTACGACATGCTCCGCATTGGCAATGTGCAATATAACCGCCTAATCAAACTCGATACGCCGTTAGGCGTTGATTGGCTTCTACCGCTGCAGGTCAGGGGAATCAGTCGTCTTGGTCGTGATTATGAATTCACCGTCGATGTCGTCACGAGCCGGGGCAGCCAGATCGAGCTCAAGGCACTTCTCGCGCGTGCGGTGACGCTGTGGATCCGGCAAACGGACGGCTCGTATCTGCCCTTTCACGGATATGTCCACCGGTTCAGCCGACTCGGCGGGGACGGGCCGTTGACCTACTATCAACTGCGTTTTTCATCATGGCTGCACTTTTTGCGGTTGCGCCGCGACATGCGCGACTGGCAGGAGCAGAGCGGCGAGCAGATTCTGAGCGACGTGTTTGATCAGCATCCGCAGGCGCAGGGCGCGTACCGGTTCGATCTGCGCGAGCCGCTCCCGTCGTACTCGAACCGTGTGCAATGGGAATACGACGACAACTTTGTCCACCGGAGCATGGAAGAGACCGGCGTGTTCCCGCGCTTTGAGCAGGCGAAGGACGGGAAGTCGCACACGCTGGTCGTGATGGATGACCTTTACTTTGCCCCGGCGCTGGACCAGCAAACTGTGCAGTTCAGCCACGCGGGTACCAATGATGAGGCCGCCGGCCTTTCCCAGTGGAAAGAGCAGCAGAGCGTCGAGAGCGCTCAATTGACAACGCGCACGTCCGACTATAAACGCCCTGATCTGCCGAAGGAGATCAGCGGGGCGACCAAAAACCAGAGTGACCTGCCGGCCCAGGGTGAAGTCTACGACTACACGGGCGCCTATACGTGGTCGGCCCGGGAACAGGGCGAGCAACGGGTGATCACGCGGACCGAGGAATGGGAATCGCGGGCCAAGCGCTTTTACGGGACCGGCAGTTTGCGATGTGCGATGCCCGGGCGTTGGTTTGAACTGACCGGCCATCCGGTTCACGATAGCGGCTCGCAGCAGGATCGTGAGTTCGCGATCATCGAGGTCAAGTGGACCATCCAGAACAACATCCAGGGAGCAGACGGTAGCACTGATTTCCCGCAGAGTTTGAACGCTGAGGTCGAGCAGATGCGTTCGACCCAGACGCGGGCCGGTGAGACCGTGCGGCACCCGGACGGTAGCGAGGGATTCTTCCTGGTCGAAATCGAGGCCCAGCGGCGCCGGGTACCGTTTCGCAGCCCCTTCGAGCATCACAAGCCGATCATGCAACTGCAGAGCGGGACGATTGCCGGCCCAAGCAGCGAAGAGATTTATACGGACGATCTGAACCGGGTGAAGGTCCTGTTTGCGTGGAACCGTCGCAACGACGGCGATGAGCGTGCGTCGTGCTGGGTACGCTCGGCGTTTCCCGATGCCGGTTCACAACGCGGTGGCACCTTCCCGTTGCGCAAGGGGGACGAAGTCATCGTCGGATTCATGGAAGGTGACTGCGACCGCCCCGTCATCCTGTCGCGCATGCACGGCGGTTCGACGCAACCCGTTTGGAACACCAACGGGCTGTTGTCCGGGCACCGATCCAAGGAGTATGGCGGCACCGGCTACAACCAGGTCGTGATGGATGACTCCACGGGGCAGAACCGCCTTCAGCTTTACACAACCAGTTCCCAGTCGCATCTGCATTTGGGTTACCTAGTCCATCACACGGACAACACGCGAGGCGCTTACCTGGGCAGCGGGTTCGATCTGAAATCGGTGGCCTATGGCTCCATTCGGGCAGGACAGGGTTTGTATGTCTCGACGTATCCGGCGTCGGCAGATCAGCCTCTGGACGTGAGACAGGCGCGTGAGCAGCTTGTCAGCGCGGAAATGCTGGTGGAGAGGATGTCGGAGGCCAGTGTCGCGAACAATGCGGAGAGTCTGGAGGACAGTCAGGATGCGCTGAAGAAATTCGCCGACGCCACGCAGTACAGCGTGTCCGGTGGGAGTTCTGGCTCGAGTGGGCGTACCGCGGGTGGCGGTACCGGCAACGCGAACGGGTTCTCGACCCCGATCATGCTCGCTGCGAGCCCGGCGGGTCTGGGCTTGTCGACACAGGACTCAGCCCAGCTGACGGCGAACCAGCACATCAGTGTGGTAAGTGGCCAAAGCACGCATTTCACGACGGGTAAGTCGCTCATCGCGAGCGTGACCGAGAAAATCAGCCTGTTCGTACAGAACGCCGGGATCAAACTGTTCGCCGCGAAGGGTGCAGTCGAGATTCAGGCACAGAGTGACGAAATGAAACTCACGGCGCTGAAGGACCTGACGATCGCCAGCTCGAGCGGCAAGCTGATTTTGACTGCCGAAAAGGAAGTGTGGATAGGCGCGGGCGGTTCATACATCAAGATAGGTCCCGGCCTGATCGAGAACGGGACGGATGGCCAGATTCTCGAAAAGTGCGCGTCATGGGATAAGCCGGGTGCCGCGTCGATGCGGGTTCCCTCGCCTCTCTCCAGCGTGGAGAAAGGCTGTTCGTGGCGCAACAAATCGGCATCTGCTAACAGCGCATCCAGCGTTGTTCTGGATTGAAAATATGGCCTCACTTCAATACGAAAACGCTTCACCGGAAGACGTTACGGCGCTTGCAGGTCGGACGGTCAGTGTGTTGCGCGCCTATTTCGACCAGCATCCCGAGGCGCATTGTCTGCTGGCGGTCGACCCTAGCCAGCGGGGCCTGCGTGATCGGCCTGCAGCAGGCGTACTGTTCAGTGAGCAATCTGTTTCTGCGGTGCAGATCGATCACGACGGGTTCCCGCCGGCACAGCGGCCTTATCTGATGGAACTCGACCTGTCGACGAAGCACGGCGCCACCCTGTTGTCTGAAAGCGTGCGTGTTGCGTTCGAAGACAGACTCCCAGAGAGCGTCGCGCGTGGTCATGGCCAGCGCGTCGGCGCCTGGCTGGCCAGTACCGTCTCCGCACAGGCGCTGGCGAGTTATTGGGCGCAACACGTGTTGCAGGTGGATGATCGGGGCCGGCACTGCGTCTTGCGCTTCTACGACGCACGCGCGCTCAGTCTGATCTGGCCGATATTGTCGCCCGGACAGCAACAGGTTCTGTTGGGGCCTGTGATCGCATGGCACACACTCGATGCGTCGGCAAAACCGTGTGTCTATACGGCGCGCAAGGCGCTGCAAAATGAGCTAGCGCTCTCGCGTGAGCAATGGCAGTCGATTCATCGGCATGGATTCGTGAACAGGGCGCTGGGACTTCACATGGATGCAGTGGACCGTCAACCGTCGCCGCAAGAGGTAAACACGGCTGTCGCTAGCGCCGCGCGCGCCGAGCAATGGCTCTCGGATCCGGACGACTTGGTTGCGTTCGTTGGTCATGCATTGTCGTGGCATCCGCAGTTCGATCGATATCCTCGAGTACATCAGCTGTTGCGGGCACTTTCAGAGGATGATTTTTATACAGGGGCCATCAACGCCCTGTCTCCCGATGAGATAGCCGAGATTAAGGGTGGAACCTGGTTCGACGACAAGCCCGTTACTTCCGCTCGCTAGATACCAGGGCGATTCAGTGAAATTTTTACGTACGAAGAGACCGTATGGCGACAACTGACCCAAAATGTGCGAACTGCGAAAAGACCGGCTTGCCGATCCTGCCCGTGCGTTATACCCCGTTGCCATTTTCCGTTCCGGCGAAACTACCCAAGGATATCCATGGAGCCGGGGTGACGGACGTCGGCATCAAGGAGCACCACTATGGACTTCGAACACTTCGCGAGGGATGGGTCTACCTCTTTTACAACGTTGGCCCGCGTGGCAGCAACTACTGGGAAGTCTACTTCGTTAGTGAAGACGGCCGCCTCTGGCAGCAGAAGCTTCCTTTACCGGGGATACCGCTGACTGACCCGGCGTGTGCGAAGAAGAGTATTGCAGTGCCAATGGACATCATCGCGATCGAGAAACCGGACGCATGCACAAGCCGCGTCTATATCGCGTTTTCCGAACACGAGTGGCACAAAGACACGTTCAAGCACTACGCCGAAAGCGAAGACCGGCGCGAGCGGCGCATGCAATGGATCGAGCCGTCAGAATGGATCAAGAGCGGCACGAGCAAAGAAGGGCATACGACCGTCGCGACCAAGGAAAGC
>Ga0209901_1000704_pt1 | contig 11878 bp, 9 predicted proteins | sample OrgsoiDNA_201058_FD_185806 | JGI IMG/M metagenome (GOLD analysis project Ga0209901, IMG submission 185806) | Permafrost soil microbial communities from the Arctic, to analyse light accelerated degradation of dissolved organic matter (DOM) -... | ecosystem: Environmental > Terrestrial > Soil >...
TCTTATTCGGGCCACACACCAGCGCGTATTGGTAATCCTTATCCAGTTCGATAACATTGTAACCGCCATAGAAAGGGCCGAAGAAGGAAACTTTAAGCGCCGCGCGTGAAGCTGGCCCGGTGAAATAGGCCTTGCCCTCACTCTCCTGCCATTTCTGTTTTTTCGAATTAAAACCACGGTTAATGACTTTGACACCGCCGTCAGTGCGCATACTGTAATTCGCCGTCACCTGCTCCAGTCCGCTTTCAAAGCTGTGATCCAGGCGGGCAACTTCGTACCAGGTGCCGAGATAGCGGTTTAACTCGAAGTTATTGACAACTTTCACATCAGATGGCGGCGTAATGCTGCAGGCAACCGACATCACTGCCGATACCAGAACGCTGAGTTTTGACCAGATTCGCATAGGGGTTCCTTCCTTAGGGTGTGCTCTAAGTGTAGGTAACAATGAAGGAAATACACAATATACAAAAGGAAAGCGGCCCGCAGAGGGGCCGCCCTAAAGGCTTAAATTCTGATCAAGACGATCAGGGTAACGAGCGTAAGAATGGTCGCCAGGCCATAGAACACCCATTTCCCTGCAGGAACGTGAATCTTCAGATCGTGCATAGCGTGATGGATCCGGTGTAAACCACACCACAGCGGCAGAACGATCATCAGCAATAAGAACAGACGGCCGATCCAGCTTTGTGCAAACGCCAAGATCCGCGGATAGCTCAATGCATCAGCCGGGAAAAAACCGAGTGGCAGCAGGAAACATACTAGCAGGATGATGACAGGTGCGAAGATCGCACTCCACATCCCACCTGCGCCGAAAAGTCCCCAGAAGACCGGTTCATCAGAGCGCTTAGGAAGCGTTTTATTCATCTTGCCCTCCGTTAATAGAATAAGGCGATAGCCAGAATGGCCAGCGTGACAATCACGGTGATCACCCAGAACGCACCAATCACCGGCTCAGGACCCATTTTCTGGTTCTTGACGATAATGATGGAAGCCTTTGGTGCCAGTTCAAACCAGGTTTTGGTATGCAGCAATGCGGCCAGCAGGGCGATCAGGTTAATAATCATCACGATCGGATTTTGCAGAAAACCGACGAAACCGGCCCAGCTTTCCGGGCCATGTTTGAGCGAGAATAGCCCGGCAAGTAACAGGAGGCTGAACCAGACCGCAGGAACGGCAGTGCCTTCGCGCAGCATATAGAAGCGATAAAACCCGGATTTCTGCCACCAGTTGGCCTTCATCTCACGCACGTAAGGCTTACGTTTGCTCGGCGTATTCATCATATTTTGTTCCCTCATTGCGGTCTGAGCCTCGCGATCATGAAGTCTTTTGCGCTTTCCACTTTGCCTTGCTGAATGGCCGCTGCCGGGTCAACATGCTTCGGACACACTTCAGAGCAATAGCCGACGAAGGTACAGCTCCAGACCCCGTTCTGACCGTTGAGCTGAGCCATACGCTGCTTTTTGCCGTGATCGCGGGTATCAAGGTTGTAGCGGTGCGCCAGCGTAATGGCTGCCGGGCCGATGAATTCCGGATTTAAACCAAATTGCGGACAGGCGGCATAACATAAACCGCAGTTGATACAGCCGGAGAATTGGTGGTACTTCTCCATCTGTGCGGGGGTCTGTTTGCCAGCGCCCTGCGAAGCATCACGTTGATTACCAATAATATAAGGCTTAATGGCTTCAAGGCTTTCAATGAAGTGAGTCATATCGACCACCAGATCGCGCTCAATCGGGAAATTACCCAGCGGGGCAACCTGCATTCCCTGAGGGTATTCGCGCAGGAAGGTTTTGCATGCCAGTTTAGGCACGTTATCCACCATCATGCCGCATGAACCACAAATCGCCATGCGGCACGACCAGCGGTAGGACAAATCAGGGGCCAGATTATCTTTGATATAACCTAAAGCATCGAGCAGTGATGTTGTTTCATCGAAAGGTACGTCATAAACGACCGGATGCGGCGCACTGTCGGTTTCCGGGTTGTAGCGCATGATCTCAACCTTCCGGCTCTTCAACTCAGCCATGGGATTGCTCCTTGTTTTTCTTGTCCTGAGCTTCTGACTCAGCGCCATAGACGCGTTTGGCTGGCGGCAGAGTGGTAATTTTCACATCGCCGTATTCGAGGCGTGGTGCGTTATCGGGCTGATAAAAGGCCAGGGTATGCTTGAGGAAGTTGACGTCATCACGTTCAGTACAACCTTCGTCCAGACGCTGGTGGGCGCCGCGTGACTCTTTGCGGTTAAACGCCGAATGCGCCATGCATTCCGCAACATCCAGACCGTAACCGAGCTCCAGCGTATAAAGCAGGTCGGTATTGAAGACGCTGGAAGTGTCTTTGATTTTTACGCGTTTGAAGCGCTCTTTCAGTTCGGCCAGCTTATCGATAGTTTTCTGCATCAGCTCCGGTGTACGGTAAATGCCGCAGCCTTCTTCCATCGACATACCCATTTCGTCACGAATAGTCGCCCAACTTTCATCGCCTTCCTGGGCCATCAGCGCGGCTAAACGTTTTTCAACGTCAGCGACCTGAGCATCCAGCGCAGCCGTGTTGGCAGGTGTTAGCGACTCAGTGGCTCGTACAGCCGCCTGTTCGCCCGCCATGCGGCCAAACACCACCAGTTCTGCCAGCGAGTTGGAACCGAGACGGTTGGCGCCGTGCAGGCCCACTGAAGAGCACTCGCCGACGGCAAACAGCCCCTTAATACGGGTTTCGCACTGTGCATTGGTTTCGATACCGCCCATGGTGTAGTGCGCAGTAGGACGTACTGGGATGGGATCTTTTACCGGGTCGACGCCGACATAAGCTTTTGACAGCTCACAGATAAACGGCAGGCGTTCGAGGAGCTTTTTCTCGCCCAGATGACGTAAGTCGAGATATACCACATCGCCACGTGGGGTGGATTCAGTGCGTCCGGCGCGCCATTCATGCCAGAAGGCCTGAGACACTTTGTCACGCGGACCGAGTTCCATATATTTGTTCTTCGGCTGACCCAGCGGGGTTTCCGGTCCCATGCCGTAGTCCTGCAAATAACGATAGCCGTCTTTGTTGATCAGAATACCGCCTTCGCCGCGACAACCTTCAGTCATCAAAATGCCGGAACCCGGCAGACCGGTCGGGTGGTATTGCACAAACTCCATGTCACGCAGCGGCACGCCGTGACGGAAGGCCATGCCCATGCCGTCACCGGTGACAATTCCGCCGTTGGTGTTGTAGCGGTACACACGGCCTGCGCCGCCGGTGGCCATCACCACGGCGTTGGCGCGGATTTGTATCCGCGAACCTTCCATCATATTGATAGCAACCAGCCCGTGAACGCGACCGTCATCAACCAGAATGTCGAGAACAAAATGCTCGTCGAATCGCTTGATTTGCGGGTATTTCAGGGAGGTCTGGAACAGGGTATGCAGCATGTGGAAGCCGGTTTTATCGGCCGCAAACCAGGTCCGTTCGATCTTCATACCGCCGAAACGCCGTACGTTGACTGACCCGTCTTCTTTACGGCTCCACGGGCAGCCCCAGATTTCGAGTTGCGCCATCTCCTTTGGACACTGGTGGACAAAATGATCCACGACATCCTGTTCACATAGCCAGTCACCGCCGGAGACGGTGTCCTGGAAATGGTAGTCGAAACTGTCGTGATCCTGCGTGACGGCGGCTGAGCCACCTTCGGCGGCCACGGTATGGCTGCGCATCGGGTATACTTTCGATATCAGCGCAATATTAAGGCTGGGGTTGGCTTCCGCTGCTGCTATGGCTGCGCGTAAACCAGCTCCACCAGCACCTATAATTACAATGTCGGCGTTAAAGGTTTGCACTGCATTCCTCCACTATCATCATGATGTCGGGTTTGAAACCCGGTGAGAAGCCAGCATTATTGATGGCTCAGTTTACTCTGATGGCAAGCAGGTACTGTCTCAGAGGTGAGTATTCTTATTATTTGTAAGGGAATAATTATACCTAAGGGGTAGACGCGGAAATTTGATGTGAACGCTGATTTTGGCTTTCTATGACTTCTGTTGCCGCTTTGGGGCGCAGAATGAGATATTTGTTTGACTGTGTGGATGCAGGTAGACTGCATGCCCTTTCTCACTTCGGAGTGAAGCACCATGAGCGAAACAGCAAGCTGGCAACCCAGTGCTCCTATCGCCAATTTGTTGAAGCGCGCGGCAATCGTCGCCGAAATTCGACGTTTTTTTGCCGATCGTGGCGTACTGGAAGTCGAGACGCCGGCGATGAGCCAGGCAACCGTGACCGATGTTCATCTGGTGCCGTTTGAAACCCGTTTTGTCGGTCCCGGTGCGGCTGATGGTATGACGCTGTATCTGATGACCAGCCCCGAATACCATATGAAAAGGCTGCTGGCAGCGGGCAGTGGTCCGATTTATCAGATGGGAAAAAGCTTTCGCAATGAAGAAGCAGGGCAACATCATAATCCTGAATTCACCATGCTGGAGTGGTACCGTCCGCGTTATGACATGTACCGCTTGATGAATGAAGTGGATGACTTGCTGCAGCAGGTCCTGGATTGCGAAACGGCAGAAACCCTCTCTTATCAGCAGGCGTTTACCCGCCATCTGGATGTAGATCCGCTTTCAGCCGATAAAGCCCAGTTGCGCGAAGTGGCGGCAAAGCTCGATCTGTCGAATATTGCTGACACCGAAGAAGATCGCGATACGCTATTACAGTTGTTGTTCGCAATGGGCGTGGAGCCACATATTGGGCGCGATAAGCCAACGTTTGTTTACCACTTCCCGGCGACACAGGCTTCTCTGGCTGAGATCAGTACTGAAGACCACCGCGTGGCGGAACGCTTTGAGGTGTATTACAAAGGTGTGGAACTGGCTAACGGGTTCCGCGAACTGACCGACAGCAGAGAACAACGCCAGCGCTTCGCGCAGGACAACCAGAAGCGTGCTGCGCGCGGTTTACCGGTACAACCCATAGATAACAATCTGCTGGATGCCCTTGAGCATGGGATGCCGGAATGCTCCGGTGTGGCACTTGGCGTTGACCGCCTGATTATGATTGCGCTTGGGGCCGACAGCCTCAGTGAAATCCTGGCATTCCCGGTGATGAGAGCCTGACAGACTACCACCAACCTTCGCTAGGTATAAGTAACAGAAAAGGCCGACAATTTACCTTGTCGGCCTTTTCTATTTTCAGCGGGAGTCCGGTTAGGTGTTTTCTAATATGTTACAAATCACCTGGCGAGCGTGCGCTGCTGCTAGGGATATTTGTGCCACTCGAACTTGTGAAGGCCGCATTATTGCCATTTTGTGCCCGGCGCAAGGTTTCCATACGAACCTGGAACGGTGGGAATGGCAACGTAATACCATGTTCCTGGAAGCCAGACAGAATAAGCTGATGGATTTCATGGCGCAATGGCATACGGTGAGCCATTTCTGCGGCGTGCATACGCAACTCGAAAATCTGGATCCCTTGTTGTAAATCGACCAGATAGACTTCTGGCGCAGGGTTATCCAGCACCAGTGAGCAGCGGTGAGCCGCATTGAGCAGAATATCGGTCACTTCTTCGCTATTGGCCTCAGCCGGTGCTGGCACCGTTAATACCACGCGGGTGACGGAGTCCGAGAGCGACCAGTTGATAAACTGTTCCGTGATAAACGCCTTGTTCGGGACGATGATCTCTTTGCGATCCCAGTCGACGATAGTCGTTGCACGGGTATTGATCTTGGTGATGCTGCCGGTCAGGTTGCGGATCGTTACGGTATCACCGATGCGGATCGGTTTTTCAAACAAAATGATTAGGCCAGAAATAAAGTTGGCGAAGATCTCCTGCATACCAAAGCCTAACCCTAAACCCATTGCGGCGATCAACCACTGTAACTTCGCCCATTCGATCCCCAGAAGGGAGAAAGCACTCACGCCACCGACAATGATCAGTACGTATTTGGTGATAGTCAGGATGGCATAGCCGGTACCAGGTGTTAGATCAAGATGTTGCAGCAGAGCCAATTCCAACAACGCAGGTAAGTTTCGCACCAACTGCGTGGTGATGATCAACACCAAGATTGCGATCAACACCGCGCCGAGAGTGATCGGCTGCATACTTTCCACACCCTGATTAACCGAAGAGACCTGCCAGAGATGGATATTCTCGAGGAATGAGAATGCGGAATGGATCTCAGACCACAGGAAGATCACCGAGACAAAAGCGACCATAGTCAGAATTGATCTGACTAAGCGCAGGGATTGAGCGCTGATCGCATCGAGATCCACCACAGGTTCTTCGATCTCAACTGTCCCTTCGTTACTGTTGGCGTGCTGTGATTCTTCTTCTCCGCGTGCGCGTTGGCTGAGCATTTCTGCCCGGCGCTGTTTCGCGCGTTCAAAGGCAATACGGCGGCGCTGAATCAGCATCCAGCGGCGGATAATATGGTAAATCACCAGGAGCACAAACCAGATCGCCACGGAGGTTTCAAGGCGCGCCAGCAAAGCTTGCGCTGTCGCCAGATAACCCAACAGCGAAGCCAAGGCTGCCAGCATGGGGGCACTTAACAGCATCCACCATAGGGCATTATTGAGCAGATTCTCGCCATTGCCTTTTTTATCCAAATAGAGCGGGATCCCGGCCCGCTTGAGGCTGTGGGTGACTACACTCAGTGCCAGACAAAGCAGGATGAAACAAAGTCGGCCAAGGGTATTGGAGAATTCACGATCATTAAGATTATCGAAGGTGATCAACGCCATAATCAACGGCACGATAAGCCAAATCGACATCATGTAGTAGCGCATCGCTCGGGACACCGCGCGCTGTGGCCAGCCGAAATGCGCCACGAACAATCCTTGCGGATGGGCAAATGTGGCACTGATCATAAATGCCCACAAAATGGGCAGGGTGGCGGTCACGCCATCGCCAATTGCAACGGCAATCGGGTAAGGCCAGGCGCTTTGTAGCCCAAAACCCAGTGCTGCCCACAGCACTGGCAGCGGCAGGGCCACCAGAATCGACCAGAACACGGTTCGTAGGGTGAGTGAGAAATGGTCTTGCGTGACTTTGCCCACACGACTGCTGGAGCGCTCCAGAAACGCGTAATAGTGGCGGCGCGAACTGATGCTGATAATCACCAATATCAGGGCACCAAATAGCGGTATTAAAGTTTCTTTGCTGGTGATCATCATCAGCGAGGCACTGCTGAGCTGCGACAGGGTATCCAGCGACAGCAGACGGGTTAGGTCATGTGCTACCTGCAGCGGATAAGATAGGCTGACAGGGCTGACGTCCGCGACCCAGAAAAGATAGCGGTGCGCCGCTTCATGAATATCATTGAGTGCTTCAACCAGCTGACTATTCGCTACTTTTAGCTTGGTGAGCTCAAGAATTTGCGAGTCACATCCGGACAGCAGCGAATTCAGTAAATCACGCTGTGTACGTAGTTGGGCATCGAGTATTTTCTGCTGCGCAGCCGTTAGCGGCGTGCCATCGTCCTGGCGTGCCTGGCGAAAAAGCGCCTGTTTGTCGAGCAGGTCTTCGTAATGCAGACGCTGGACGCGTAACTGCCCCATCTCCCGGTCCAGCTGTTGCGGCTTGGGTACCTCAGGTAATTTAGCCACCTGTGCCCGCAGGGTCTCACCTAAAAGATTGGATGCCCCCAGCCACTGCGCCTGCTCACGGATGGTGCTCAATGCCTGGCGCACTTGCAGAGTCTGAGCGGCAGCCTGACGCTGTTGTGAAGAGATCAAATCCATACGCTGCGCTTGCTGATTCAGCGCCAGAGAAAGCTCGCGGTTCGCTTGCAGCTGTTTGTTGACCGAAGCCGGAAGCTCTCCGCTCTGTTCTGCCAGCTGTTCCGTTTTTTCAATTGCCTGTTCAGCTTCACGTTGGCGTTGGCTGTTGAGATTATTACGTAGCGTTTGGAGTTGTTGATCAAGACGATCGTGGCGCTTTTTGTACAAGTCAGCGCGCATTCTCGACAATTCCTGCCGGTTGTTCGCCGAGAGCTGTGCCAGCTCCAGTTCATCCACTTTGGCTTTGCGCGCAGCAGATTCAGCCTGCAAAGCGCTCATCTGTGCCTGGGCAAGCTGTGAAGCATTACCTGAAGTCACGCTGGACTGCATGCGCTGTTCAATATCGCTCAGTGCATTACGGGCTTCGGATTGCTGTTGCGGGATCTGACTGAGGGAATCGCTGATATCGCGTGAACGATCTTGTTCTTGCCTTAACTGACGGGCTTCCTCGAGAAGCTGGCTGCTTACCTGCAGGATTTGCTGATCCAACTGAGCGGCAGTCAGGCTGTTATCGACCGGCAGTGGTGTATCACTCTGGGCCTGTAACTCCTGGCGTAACCCCTGAGTCAGCTTCGGGAAATCATCGATCACTTTCTGGTACTGCTCGGCGCGTACTGATGAGGCACGCGCCTCGCTTAGCCAGTTGAGTGCGGTTTGTAATGCTTCAACCACCTGTGCCTGATTTGCCATTTCCTTATTGGCTTCAGCCTGTTTCAGCTCTTGTTTGAGCTGATCTTCCGATGGCACCGCACTGGCGATCATCGGTAGGGTAAGCAGTAAACTCATCAGTAACGCAGGGATCAGGCGCACTCAATATTTCCTTATGATCTGTTGGTACCGGGAAGCTGTCAGATGTCTTCTGGTGGGGCTGCGGGTTTGGTCACGCCAGCCTGCGCCATGCCTGCTGGTGATTGAGCAGGGGAAGTCTCATCTTCTGCCGGCACAATAATGACATCGCTAACGACAGGCTCACTTTTGGTAATATCAACGGTGGCCGCTGATTGAACACGGGTGTTCTGACGGTTAGCTTCGGCGAAAGGCGCGCCCATGCGAGTGACAGTGCCGTTGCTCAATTGCGGCATAAAATTGATCTGGTCTGCTGCAAACAGGTTAATGACAGTTGAACCCAGTTTGAAACGGCCCATCTCTTCACCTTTCTCAAGCGCAATGGCACCTTCAGAGCCTGCGGCAGGGTAGGTCCAGCGTTTGATGATACCTTCGCGCGGTGGCGTCACACAGCCTGCCCATACGGTTTCGATGCTGCCGACGATCGTCGCTCCCACCAGAATCTGCACCATCGGGCCAAATTCAGTATCGAACAGGCAGATAACGCGCTCATTGCGGGCAAATAAGTTCGGAACATTGGCGGCCGTCAGAGGATTAACCGAGAACAGGTCGCCCGGAACATAAATCATTTCTCGCAGTACGCCGTCACACGGCATATGCACGCGGTGATAGTCGCGGGGAGCGAGATAAATGGTCGCAAACTGGCCATCTTTAAATTTCTCAGCCAACTGATAATTTCCCGCCAGCAAAGCTTCCAGCGAGTAAAAATGGCTTTTAGCCTGGAACAATTTGCCGTCGGTGATAGCACCTAACTGACTCACTGCGCCATCGGCGGGTAAGCAGAGCATATCCAGCCCACTGACCACCGGACGTGCGCCATCGCGCAGCGGGCGGACAAAAAACTCGTTAAAGGTTGCATAGGATTTGAGATCTGCATCCTTAGCTTCTTTCATATCGACGTTGTAATAACGCGCAAAACCTTTGATAACCCAATGCGTCAACATGGCGGCACGCTTATCTGCGCCCCAGCCAGCCAGACGGGTCAGTCCTTGTTTAGGAAGTAAGTATTGAAGTTTAATTTTGATACTGTCCAGCACGGGGAACCTCGTGGGTGATGTCATCGCGCCGAAATTTACGGCGCGGAAAATAAGCAGGCTACTCTGAGTCTGAGCACCATTTCGCGTGGTGGTCGGCCCTTTTTTAGCAGCGACTCAGTTCAAGGCTGCGGATTGTAACGAGGGTAAATCATTGCTACAACATCCGCTAATCGCTCACGTTCAGTGATGCGCCAGAACTCCAGTACATCACTCAGCAATTCAAACAGTTAGATATTATAAAGCATCGAAGTTTTTACGTGTTTTTACGTCCGCCATGCTTTCCAGAATGCGGTGATAATTATCAAAGCGTTCTTCAGCAATCTCGCCTCGGTCTACGGCGTCACGAATGGCACAACCCGGATCGCTGCCATGTTTGCAGTCGCGGAATTTGCAGTAGCCGATGAATGGGCGGAATTCGATAAAGCCCTGAGTGATTTGCTCAGGAGCCAGATGCCAAAGACCGAACTCACGCACCCCCGGGGAGTCGATGACGTCTCCGCCATGTTGGAAGTGGTAAAGGCGTGCAGCCGTAGTCGTGTGCTGACCCAGACCTGAGTTGTCGGACACCACGTTTACAACGATTTGCTTCTCTTCCGGTGGCAACAATGCGTTCAACAGGCTGGATTTACCCACACCAGACTGACCGGCAAAGATGCTGATACGGTCGATAAGTGCGCTTTCAAAGGCAGGCATTCCTTCCCCGGTCTGGCTGGAGACTTCAAGCACGCGATAATTAATTTTACGGTAGATATCCATCATACTTTCGACGAATTTGCGCCCTTCGTCGTCGAGCAGGTCAATTTTGTTGAGCACGATCAGCGGCTCAACTTCGACGGTTTCGCAAGCCACCAAATAACGGTCAATAATATTGAGTGATAACTCCGGTAAAATCGCAGAAACAATCACGATCTGGTCGATGTTGGCGGCGATAGGCTTCACGCCGTCATAGAAATCTGGGCGGGTCAATACAGACGTACGTTCATGCACGGCTTCGACGATCCCTTTGACGCTGGCATTTTCACCTGCGCGCCAGACAACACGGTCACCTGTGACCAGGGAGCGAATGGTTCGGCGGATATTACAACGGTGCTGGCTGCCGTCGGCAGCTTCAACGTCCGCATGCATCCCGAAACGACTGATCACTCTGCCATCTTGCGGTTCGCCATGCAGGGAGTCGTCCAGCTCTTTACGTTTGTCGGTCTGGTTCAGACGACGCTGGTGGTTAGTCTGAACGCGACGTTGTTGCCCTTTGGACAGTTTTGACTTAGTCACTGCGCCTCACTTGACTGGCTTTAATCGCTCGTTGCGACCAAAACGTCTATGATACCAGCTATTTCGTATTTATTAACCGTTGCTGGCGGGCGGTTACTCGAGACGTCTCTCATAAACTTCTGATTGTTGATGTAACAGTATCAATGACAGACCATTAGCAGGAAATATCATGGCAGGAAATGAAAGCAATTTAATCTGGATCGATCTGGAAATGACCGGGCTTGACCCTGAACGTGACCGCATCATTGAAATAGCCACTCTGGTAACTGACGCCAATTTGAATATTTTGGCTGAGGGGCCGGTGATGGCTGTCCATCAGTCAGATGCGCAACTGGCGCTGATGGATGACTGGAACGTACGCACGCATACCGGCAGCGGCTTGGTGGAGCGGGTGAAAGCCAGTCCGTTTGATGATAATGCGGCACAGCTGAAAACCATCGAATTCCTGCAACAGTGGGTACCCGAAGGTAAATCACCGATTTGCGGTAACAGCGTCGGTCAGGACCGCCGTTTTCTGTTCAAGTACATGCCGCAGCTGGAAGCTTATTTCCACTACCGCTATCTGGATGTCAGTACGTTAAAAGAGCTGGCGCGCCGCTGGAAACCAGAAGTACTGAGCGGTTTTAAAAAGCAGAACACCCACCAGGCACTGGATGATATTCGTGAGTCTGTGGCTGAGTTGGCGTATTACCGTGAGCATTTCATCCAACTCTAAATGTCTGTCACCTTTCGGGCCGCAGGTACGTTGACAGCATGAAGAATATGAAATCATCACCGTCCTGCTGCTTATATCACCGGTTTGTTGTTTTAATCGGCACTTGAACGAAAAACACGTTTTTTTGCTTTCAGGGGCTTGCTAGGGAAAGGATTTCTCGTATAATGCGCACCCCGTACCGATGAAGAATTTCGTTGAGTGCGCAGAGCGGGAATAGCTCAGTTGGTAGAGCACGACCTTGCCAAGGTCGGGGTCG
>Ga0209901_1000710_pt1 | contig 11812 bp, 10 predicted proteins | sample OrgsoiDNA_201058_FD_185806 | JGI IMG/M metagenome (GOLD analysis project Ga0209901, IMG submission 185806) | Permafrost soil microbial communities from the Arctic, to analyse light accelerated degradation of dissolved organic matter (DOM) -... | ecosystem: Environmental > Terrestrial > Soil >...
CACTCGCTCGAGTGGGCGTTTTCACTAATGCCATCAGCCTTATCGGCGTAACGAGCCGAGGGTATTGAAAAGGACATTTCATGCAAAACAGTTTGTTGAAGCCACGTATTATCGATGTAGAGGCGCTCGGCGCCGGCCACGCTAAAGTAGTGATGGAGCCGTTCGAACGCGGCTATGGCCATACATTGGGTAACGCGTTGCGCCGCGTCTTGCTGTCGTCGATGGTGGGCTACGCGCCGACCGAAGTGACGATCGCTGGCGTCGTCCACGAATATTCGTCGCTCGATGGCGTGCAAGAAGACGTCGTCGATCTGCTGCTGAACCTGAAGGGCGTGGTCTTTAAAGTCCACAACCGCGATTCCGTCACGCTGACCCTGAAAAAGGAAGGCGAAGGCGCCATCCTGGCCTCCGATATCGACCTGCCGCACGACGTCGAACTGATCAACCCTGACCACGTGATCGCCCACCTGACCGCCGGTGGCAAGCTGGACATGCAGATCAAGGTTGAAAAAGGCCGCGGCTACGTGCCGGGCAACGTCCGTCGCCTGTCGGAAGACACCAACAAGACCATCGGCCGCATCATCCTGGACGCCTCGTTCTCGCCAGTGCGCCGCGTGTCCTATTTCGTTGAATCGGCCCGCGTCGAACAGCGTACCGACCTGGACAAGCTGATCATCAACATCGAAACCAACGGCGTCATCTCGCCGGAAGAAGCGATCCGCCAGTCGGCCCGCGTCCTGGTCGACCAGTTGAATGTGTTCGCCGCCCTGGAAGGCACGGAAGCGGCCGCCGAAGCGCCATCGCGCGCTCCGCTGGTCGATCCTATCCTGTTGCGTCCGGTCGACGACCTGGAACTGACCGTGCGTTCGGCCAACTGCCTGAAAGCCGAAAACATCTACTACATCGGCGACCTGATCCAGCGTTCGGAAAACGAACTGCTGAAGACGCCGAACCTGGGCCGCAAGTCCCTGAACGAAATCAAGGAAGTGCTGGCGTCGCGCGGCCTGACCTTGGGCATGAAACTCGAAAACTGGCCACCAGCCGGCCTCGAGAAGTAATCCACTCGTATTTGCAGCAAACTGTCCGGGACAGGTGTTCCGGACTTTTATTTTTAATCTTTATTGAACCGGCCCGCGGCCATGCACACAGTGCAGAGCCGATCGAAGAGCTGGAATAAAACCCTCGAAAGGAAGTACCATGCGTCACCGTCACGGCCTCCGTAAACTGAATCGTACCTCGTCCCACCGCCTGGCTATGCTGCGCAACATGACCGTCTCGCTGCTGCGTCATGAAGCCATCAAAACCACGCTGCCGAAAGCCAAAGAACTGCGTCGCGTCGTCGAGCCGATGCTGACCCTGGGCAAGACCGACACCCTGGCCAACAAGCGCCTGGCTTTCTCGCGCCTGCGCGACCGCGAAATGGTCTTGAAGCTGTTCGCTGAACTGGGCCCACGTTACGCCAATCGTAACGGCGGCTACCTGCGCATCCTGAAAATGGGTTTCCGCGTTGGCGACAATGCTCCGATGGCTTACGTTGAACTGCTGGACCGTCCAGAAGTCACCGACATCGACAGCGCTCCAACCGCTGAAGAGTAATCAGCCCTCCGGGTTGTAGAAGAAGCCAGGCCTAGCCTGGCTTTTTTGCGTTTAAGCATCACCTCAGGCGCGGTTTTGCGCTGCGGTGTACTATGCCTGTTGCTCCCCTGACCAGTCCCGCATACAAGAAGGTTTTCATGTTCCATAACGCCCGTCCGCTCGACCGCCAGCCGCTGCAGCGGCGCATCCTGGCCCTGTTCTCCGGCCTGATTTTGTTCACGCTGCTGGCCCTGTCCGGCATGCGCGCCGCCCACGCCGACGACGATTTCCTGGAACCGGACGCGGCCTTCCACTTCAGCGCCCGCATGGTCGACGGCCACACCATCGCCGTCACCTACCAGATCGCCGACGGCTACTATATGTACCGCGAACGCTTCAAGTTCGACGCGGTAGGCGCCAAACTGGGCACGCCGGCCATCCCGCCCGGCAAGATCAAGTTCGATGAAACCTTCCAGAAGAACGAGGAAACCTATCGCAAGGGGCTGACCATCACCATCCCGGTCGAGGCCGGCGGCAGCTTCACGCTGCATGCGACGGGGCAGGGCTGCTCCGACAAGGGCCTGTGCTACGCGCCGATGGAGGCGAAAATCACGCTGACCGGCGATGGCTCCGCGCCCGCCGCCGCGACGTCTGCCGCGACGCCAGCCATGCCAGCGCATGCGGCGACGGCCAAGGCCACCCCGGTCGCGGCGCTGCTTGCCTCCACGGCCGGCGCCGCCTCTCCGGTCAAGCTGGCCCCGGTCACCGCCGGCGTCGCCGTCAATGCCGTGCCGAAGGCGCAAGCGACCGTCGTCGACCACAGCAACGATGCCCCGGCGCCCGTCGCTCCTGTCGGCGTCGCGCCGCCGTCGGACAGCGGCCGCGTCGAAGCCGCACTCAAAAGCGGCAAGCTGCTGGTGATCCTGCCCTTGTTCGCCTTGCTCGGCCTCGGCCTGTCGTTCACGCCATGCGTGCTGCCGATGGTGCCGATTTTGTCGTCCATCATCGTCGGCGAGGGCGACCGCACCAGTCGCTCGCGCGGCCTGCTGCTGTCGGTCGCCTATGCGCTCGGCATGGCCATCGTCTACACCGCGCTCGGCGTGGCGGCCGGGCTGGTCGGCGAAGGTTTGGCCGCGACGCTGCAAAATCCCTGGGTGCTCGGCACCTTCGCGCTGTTGATGGCGGTGCTGTCGCTGTCCATGTTCGGTTTCTATGAGTTGCAAGTGCCGGGCGCGCTGCAAAGCAAGCTGACCACCGCGTCGAATCGCCAATCGTCCGGCAAGCTGGCCGGCGTGTTCGTCATGGGCGCCATTTCGGCGCTGATCGTCGGCCCCTGCGTGGCCGCGCCGCTGGCCGGCGCGCTGCTCTACATCAGCCAGACACGCGACGTCGTCATCGGCGGCAGCGCGCTGTTCGCGATGGCCGTCGGCATGAGCGTGCCGCTGCTGCTGGTCGGCATCTCGGCCGGCTCGCTGCTGCCGCGCGCCGGCATGTGGATGGACGCCGTCAAGCGCTTCTTCGGCGTGCTGCTGCTGGCCATGGCCTGGTGGCTGGTGTCGCCGGTGCTGCCGGGCGCCGTGCAGATGCTGGGCTGGACCGTGCTGTTCATCGGCTACGGCATGTATCAGCTGACGGGCGCCGGCCAGTGGCGCGCCAAGGCGGTCGGCCTGGTGTTCGCCGTGCTGGGCGTGGTGCAGCTGGTCGGCGTGGTCAGCGGCGGCCGCGATCCGCTGGCGCCGCTGGCCCACCTGCAATCGGGTTCGGCGCCGCAGACGCTGGCCTTCCGCCGCATCAAGAGCGTCGCCGAACTCGACGCCGCGCTGGCCCAGACCGGCGGCAAGACCGCGCTGCTCGACTTCTACGCCGACTGGTGCGTGTCCTGCAAGGAAATGGAAAAGCTGACCTTCGTCGAGCCGCAGGTGCGCGCCAAACTGGCCAACTCGGTGCTGCTGCAAATCGACGTCACCGCCAACAACGACGACGACAAGGCCATGCTGAAACGCTTCAGCCTGTTCGGCCCGCCGGGCATCATCCTGTTCGACAGCCAGGGCCATGAAGTGGCCGACAGCCGCGTCATCGGCTTCCAGGACGCGCCCAAGTTCCTCGCCTCGCTGGCCAGGCTGAACTGATCGGGCAATAAAAAAGGGAGGAGCGTTTGCAAGCTCCTCCCTTTTCGTTTCAGCCTAGGGCCGATTAATGGTGTTCCCAGCCGCCGTGTTCGCCGCCGCCGCCGTGGCCGAAACCGTGATGGCCGCGATGCTGGCCCATCATGCTGTGGTCAAAGGCCTTTTTCTGCTCGGGCGTCAGCGTCGCGTAGAAGGTGCGCAGCGCGGCCAGATGGCTTTCCTCGGTCGCGATGTGCTGCTTGCCCATCTCGATCATCTTCGCCATGCGGTCCGGCGCCGGCATGGCCATCCACGCCTTCATGTCCGGACGCGGACCGGCCGGCATGACCGGTTTGATGGCCGCCTGATAGGTGTTCCACGCCGGTTCCTGGCCAGCCGTCAGTTTCAGCTGATAGTGCACGCGGGCTTGCTGCATGGCGAAGAACTCGCCCATTTTTTCCTGCATGCGCGCCGGGTCCGGTTTGTGGTCGCGGTGCTCGCGATGTTCCTGGCCTGGCTGCATAGTGCCGTCTTGCGGCTTGCCGTCCTGGGCGTGGGCGGCCATGCTGGTCGCAGCCATGCCCAGCACCGTCAGGCCTACCATAAAGCTCTTGCGCATTGCGTTCATCGTCGTTCCTCTATCGTGTTTTGGGGATATGCTCCGCAGCGGATTGCCAGTCTACACTGACATAGCGCGCTGCTGATGGAATGCATCATGGCAGAACGGTGTTTCGATCAAGTTTCCTTGGTGATGGCATTTGTATCAATTTGTTTCGCCAATCGAGATATACAAGACGATACAATTGCTCATTGGTCTTGCGTGCCCTAACTGGGGATAATTGGAGTCATGGAACCTACCTCTACCATCTTGATCGTCGACGACGATCGCGACATCCGCTCCCTGCTGGCCGATTACCTGGAGGCCAACGGTTACCGCGCCCTCAGCGCGGCCGACGGCACCGGCATGTGGAAGCTGCTCGACGAATCGCGCCCCGACCTGGTCGTGCTCGACCTGAACCTGCCCGGCGACGACGGCCTGACCTTGTGCCGCAAATTGCGCGCCCACTCGACGCTGCCGGTCATCATGCTGACGGCGCGCAATGAACCGCTGGACCGCATCCTCGGCCTCGAAATGGGCGCCGACGACTACCTGCCGAAACCGTTCGAGCCGCGCGAGCTGCTGGCGCGCATCCGCAGCGTGCTGCGCCGCAGCCATGCGATGCCGTCCAATTCCAGCAGCGACCAGGCGCAGCAGATGCGCTTTTCCGGCTGGACGCTGGACCTCACCGCGCGTCACCTGCTCAATCCGGACGGCATCGTCATCATGCTGTCGGGCGCCGAATTCCGCCTGCTCAAGGTCTTCCTCGAACATCCGAACCGCGTGCTCAACCGCGACCAGCTGCTGAACCTGACGCAAGGCCGCGACGCCGATCCGTTCGACCGTTCGATCGACATCCAGATCAGCCGCCTGCGGCAAAAGCTCGGCGAGGACGCACGCCTGCCGCAAATCATCAAGACCGTGCGCAACGGCGGCTACGTGCTGGCCGGCCAGGTCACCGTGGACGCGCCGACGTGAAGGCTTTCCTCGCATCGATGACGGGCCGGGTGTTCCTGGTGCTACTGCTGGGCATCGTCGTCTCGGCCGCGCTGACGCAGTGGCTGGCCGTCGGCGAACGCCAGCACGCGCTGGAGCGCTACCGCGACTTCCACGCGCTGGAGCGGGCCGAGCAGCTGATCCTGTCGGCCGACGCCGTGCCTTCGGCCGCCCGGCCCAATTATCTGAAAGCAGCCAGCCGCAGCGGCGCCATCCGCCTCGATCCGATCACCTCGCCGGCCGACGCCGCCGCCGTGAGCGCGTCCCTGCCGCAGACCGACTTCTCGTCCGCGCTGGCGCTGCGCATCGGCGGCGACTTCCAGCTCTCGCCGTTGCCGCAGCGCCCGCCCGCCTGCGACGCGCCGCGTCCGCCGCCGTCGATGTTCGGCCACAGCCAGTGGCGCGGCGCCTGCGAAGCATTGGCCGTGCGCATGCGCGACGGCCAGCAGCTGCGCCTGTCCGTGCTGCCGCCACGCTCTCCGCCCACCGGCGGCAGCGGCAACGAGCTGCTGGCGATGCTGCCCTTCCTGTTCAGCATCGCCGTGCTGGCCTACGTCGTCACGCGCATGACCATGCGCCCGCTCAAGCAGCTGGCGCAGGCGGCCAAGGACCTCGGCAACGACATCAACCACCCGCCGCTGGCCCTGACCGGCGCCGGCGAGATCCGCCAGGCCAGCGCCGCCTTCAACGCCATGCAGGCGCGCATCCGCCAGCACATCTTCCAGCGCACGCAGATGCTGGCCGCCATCACGCACGACCTGCAGACGCCGCTGACCCGGCTGCGCCTGCGGCTGGAAAAAGTCTCGGACGCAGAGTTGCAGCATCGCCTGATCGACGACCTGTCGGCCATGCAGCAAATGGTCAAAGAGGGCCTGGACCTGGCGCGCAGCATGGACACCACGGAAACCATGCAGGCGCTCGACCTCGACGCGCTGCTCGACAGCGTGTGCGCCGACGCGGCCGACGCCGGCCAGCAGGTCGCGCTGAAGGGCCGCGCCGCGATGGCGCTGATGGGCCGGCCGATGGCGATCCGGCGCTGCCTGGTGAACTTGATCGACAACGCCGTCAAATACGGCCAGTACGCCAACGTCGCCGTCGAACGGCTGGCCGGCTCGGCCCGCATCCGCATCCGCGACGGCGGCCCCGGCATCGCGCCCGATTTGATGGCGCAAGTGTTCGAGCCGTTTTACCGCATCGAAACGTCGCGTTCGCGCGAATCGGGCGGCACCGGCCTGGGCCTGACCATCGCCCGCAACATCGCCGAGCAGCACGGCGCCAGCGTCGCGCTGGCCAACCACCCGGACGGCGGCCTGGAAGTGACGCTGATCGTACCGGAGTTTTACGCGGCCCGCTGAGCCGTCCAGCCGTTTTTGGCAGCATCGCCGCAAGCTTGCTGTCGTTGAGCATCGACAACACGCCGCGTCGAGCGCTTCCGTATCATGGGCCACCGCCTGTGCCACGAGGAGCGATCAGCGATGAAGCGTATCAGCGTCACCATCATCGGCGTGGGCCCGCGCGGGCTCAGCGTGCTTGAGCGTATCGCCGCCATGGCCGGTCAGCACCAGCTGCTGCTCGACGTGGCCCTGGTCGAGCCGGGCGAATGCGGCCCCGGCGTGCATGGCGCGCGCCAACCCCAACATCTGCTGATCAACACCATCGCCAGCCAGGTCACCGTGTTCCCGGCCGACGGCATGGTGCAGCCGGCGCCGGTCTGCGCCACGCCGTCGCTGACGCAATGGGCGCGCGACAGCGGCTACCGGCGCGTCGGCGACGCTTATTACCGGCTGGGCCAAGGTGGCGCCGGCCACGAAATCAGCGAGCTTGATTATCTGCCGCGCTGCCTGCTTGGCGCATACCTGGGCTGGGCCTACGGGCAGATCGCCGCCGCCATGCCGCGCAACGTCACGCTGAGCCACCACCGGCTGCGCGCCTGCGACCTGTGGCAACAGCCGGACGGGAGCAGCGTCATCGAGCTCGACAACGGCTTTATTCTGCTCAGCGACTTCGTTTTCCTGACCACCGGCCACGGCCGCAACCTCCCCAGCGACCACGACGCCTGCTGCGCCAGGTTCGCGCAAGACCACGCGCGCTACAACAGCAAGCTGGGCTATGTCCGCCACATCTACCCACTGGAGCAGCTGGTGCGCGTCGGCGCCGACGCCCGCGTCGCCATCCAGGGCCTGGGCCTGAGCGCCCACGACGTCATCGCCGAGCTGACGGTGGGACGCGGCGGCGTCTTCGTCGATGCCGCCGACGGCTTGACTTACCGGCCGTCGGGGCGCGAGCCGAAGCTGCTGCTGTTTTCGCGCAACTGCCTGCCCAGCGCGGCGCGCGGCGTCAACCAAAAAGGCTTGAGCGGACGCCACCGTCCCCACTATTTCACACCGGCCGCGATCGAGGCCCTGCGGCTGAGCGCGCTGGCCCGGCGCGGCAGCCGCCAGCTCGACTTCGACGCCGAGCTGCTGCCATTGCTGCTGCGCGAGATGGGCTACGTCTACCGCGCCACGCGCGACGGCGCCGCGCCCGACCCGGCCACCTACACCGTCAGCGAAGAGGAGGGCGCCGTGCTCCGCGGCCTGCTGTTCCCGCTGCGCGGGCGCCAGTTCGCCAGCCTGGCCGCGTTCCGCGCCTTCGTTGTCGATTCCCTGCGCGCCGACCTGCGCGAAGCGCGCCTGGGCAACGTCGGCAGTGCCGTCAAGGCCGCCACCGACGTGCTGCGCGACGTGCGCGCCAGCCTGCAGGCCGCGCTTGAACACGGCGGCCTGACGCCGGCCTCGCACCGTCGCTTCCTCAAGGTCTACCACGCCGCCATCAACCGCGTGTCCTTCGGCCCGCCGCGCCGGCGCAACGAAGAATTGCTGGCCCTGCTCGACGCCGGCATCGTCGACATCGCCGCCGGCCCCAACAGCGGCATAGTCATCGATGAGAACGCATCGACGTTTCTGCTGCAAAGCAAGTTCGGCGCCGGACAGCACAGCGTGCCCTTCGATGTGCTGCTGATCGCCCGCCTGGACGCTTTCCATCCCGAAACGGACGACGCGCCGCTGACCCGCAAGCTGATGCGGCGCGGCCTGGTGCGGCCGTATTACAACGGTATGTTCCATCCCGGCGGCATCGACATCGACGCCGCCGGCCACCCGCTGCGCGCCGACGGCAGCCCGATCGCCACGCTGTGGGCGCTGGGCTATCTGGTCGAAGGCGTCCACTATTACACCTACGCGCTGCCGCGCCCGCAACTGCCGTCGCGCCAGGTGCTCGACGCGCAACGCTGTGTCGGCGCCATGTTCGCCGCCATCGCTAGCGCTGATGAGCCGCGCCGACCCGACAGCGCCCCCGTCACCGCGCCCGCCACCCCGGCCGAGCGCCGGTTTGTAAGCGACTGATACACACGGTAACAATACCGTAACATTCATCAAGACGCGGCTCTTGTAAGCTACCGGCAGTACGGGCTAGGCGCCCCACATTACAGTACACTGCGGCAGTAGTGCCTGATGGTCCGGCCGGTTTGGGTATGGTTCCCAAAACGGCGGGACTCTGGCACTATGGCCGCATTTTGTTGACCTCGCCCCAAGAAAGTTCGATTTATTTTGCTCGACACCAGCCACACCCATTCAGCGGATTCCGAGTACTGCGAGACCTGCGGCCAGCGCCTGCCGCCGGGGGGGCAATATACGAGTACTTACGGCCAGCGCAGCAAATCGAACCGCATCGGCATCGCCATTTCCGTCGGCCTGCACTTGCTGGCCGTGTTGTACTACCTGTTCAAGCCGGCCGAGCCGTTCCACCGCTCCAAGCCGCCGTCGGAAGGCACGATGGTCTACATCTCGCCGCTGCCGCAAAAGCCCAACAAGCCGGAAAAGAAAACCGAAGTGGCCAAGGCCAAGCCGCCGCCGCCGCAAACCCAGCGCCGCGTCGCCACGATCACGCCGCCGGCCGCCGCCCGCCCCAAACTGGAAACCTATGTCCCGCCCGTGGTCGCGCCGATGACGCCGCCGCCGGTGGAAGACATGGCCGACATGATCGCCAAGCGCCGCGCCCAGCGCCAGGCCAACAACCCGACGCCGGCCGAACCGGCGCCGGAGACCGCCGACGAACGCGGCAACCGCATCGCCAAGGCCAATATCGCCCGTGCCCAGGGCGGAAAATCGGCCGGCGCCGACCGCGACGACACCGGCGGCGTGTTCTCCATTGTCGACCAGACCTACCACAGCGCCGACGTCAAGTTCCGCGGCTGGAACACCAACTTCAAGCGCAACTGGAGCCAGCAGGTGCACGTCGAGCAGGGCAGCGAGATCGACATCGAGACCGCCATCGTCAAGAAGATGATCGAACTGATCCGCAAGGAAAAGCCGGGCGACTTCGTCTGGGAATCGCACCGCCTCGGCCGCGAAGTGCCGATGAGCGCGCGCAAGGAAGACGAGGCCGAGCTGCAAGCCTTCTTGCTGAAAGAATTCTTCCCCGAGTACCGGCGAGGCGCCAGCCGTTAAGCTTCACGGCGCTTGCACCGGAGTTAAAAAAAATCCCCCATCGACATTCAGGCCGATGGGGGATTTTTCATGAGGGCAGGGCCGTTGTCAGGCCTGCGCCTTGAGCTTGCGCGCCACGTCCAGCGCGAAGTAGGTCAGCACGCCGTCGGCGCCGGCGCGCTTGAAGGACAGCATCGCCTCCATCATCACCTTGTCGTGGTCCAGCCAGCCGTTTTGCGCGGCCGCCTTGAGCATCGCGTACTCGCCGCTGACCTGGTAGGCGAAGGTCGGCACCTTGAACTCGTCCTTCACGCGGCGCACGATGTCCAGGTAGGGCATGCCCGGCTTGACCATCACCATGTCGGCGCCCTCGGCCAGGTCCAGGCCCACTTCGCGCAGGGCCTCGTCGCTGTTGGCCGGGTCCATCTGGTAAGTGTTCTTGTCGCCCTTGCCGAGGTTGCCGGCCGAGCCGACCGCGTCGCGGAACGGGCCGTAGAACGCCGACGCGTACTTGGCCGAATACGCCATGATGCGCGTGTGGATGAAATCCTTCTCTTCCAGCCCGGCGCGGATGGCGCCGATGCGGCCGTCCATCATGTCCGACGGCGCCACCACGTCGACGCCGGCCTCGGCGTGCGTCAGCGCCTGGCGGATCAGCATATTGGTGGTGATGTCGTTGATGACGTAGCCGTGCTCGTCGATCAGGCCGTCCTGGCCGTGGCTGGTGTAGGGGTCGAGCGCGATGTCGGTCAGGATGCCCAGCTCGGGGAAGTGTTGTTTCAGCGTGCGCACGGCGAGCGGCACCAGGCCGTCCGGATTGGTGGCCTCGATGCCGTCCGCCGTCTTTTTCGACACATCAATCACCGGGAACAGCGCCAGCACGGGGATGCCCAGCGTCACGCATTCCTCGGCCACCTTCAGCAGCAAGTCCACCGACACCCGCTCCACGCCCGGCATCGACAGCACCGGCTCGCGCTGGTTCGTGCCTTCGAGGATGAACACCGGGTAGATCAGGTCCGACGCCGTCAGCGTGTTTTCGCGCATCAGCGCGCGCGAGAACGGGTCGCGGCGCATGCGGCGCATGCGGATGCCGGGGAATTGGGCGGTAGCGTGGGGAGTGTGCATCGCGTGAAATCCTGAAAAAAGTTAAGCGTCCGCGTCGGGCTTAGGCTCGGCGGCGACTGCGCCATCCGGCTCGACGTCGTCTTCCATGTCGATCAGCTCGACCTGCGCGGCCGCCTCGTCGTCGCTGACGCCGGCCAGTTCCAGGATCTTGTCGTTGGCTTCCTCGATGCCGATGCGTTTCAACGCCGAGAACAGCTGGACCGTGAAGGGGAAGCCTTCGCCGTCCTCGTCGACATAGCTGGCCAGCTTGGCCTTGGCCTGGCGCAGGATGTTGACCGACTCATTGCGGTTGAGCTTGTCGACCTTGGTCAGGATGCAATGGATAGGCTTGCCGGTCGGCGCGAACCATTCCAGCATCTGCACGTCGAGGTCGGTGAACGGTCGGCGCGAATCCATGATCAGGATCAGCGCGGCCAGCTGGTCGCGGCGCTGCACGTAGTCGCCCAGCAAACGTTGCCAGTGCAGCTTGGCCGAGCCGGACACTTCCGCATAGCCGTAGCCCGGCAAGTCGACCAGCAGGCACTCGATTTCCTCGACGATGGTCGGGTCCTTGCGGTGCTGCGCGACGTGGGCGCCGCCGATCGAGAAGTAATTGATGTGCTGGGTGCGGCCCGGCGTCTTCGACGCGAAAGCCAGCCCTTTCTGATTGCACAGGATGTTGATGGCGGTCGATTTGCCGGCGTTGGAGCGACCTGCAAAGGCGATTTCCGGCACCGTGGTGTCGGGCAGGTCGCGCAATTGGTTGACGGTCGTAAAGAAACGGGCTTGCCAGAGTTTGGACATGGAGTGGGAGAAAAAGCAACAAAAGGGAGCGAAGACGCTAGAAAGCTATTGTACAATAAGGGGTTACGAATTGTTGCCATGCATATTTCGTGCAAGGTCGGGCTGATGTAGCACAAGACGGCGGCGGGCGAAAATCCACCACTGTTATTGACTAATTTATTGAC
>Ga0209901_1000712_pt1 | contig 11770 bp, 8 predicted proteins | sample OrgsoiDNA_201058_FD_185806 | JGI IMG/M metagenome (GOLD analysis project Ga0209901, IMG submission 185806) | Permafrost soil microbial communities from the Arctic, to analyse light accelerated degradation of dissolved organic matter (DOM) -... | ecosystem: Environmental > Terrestrial > Soil >...
GGCGGTTGCGCTGGTCGAAGGCGTACAGCGTGCAGACGCCGATCACCTCGCTGCCGCCGGCCAGCGTCATGGTCAGGCACAGCGCCTTGCCGTCCAAATAATCGCGCTGGCGCTGGTCGATATAGGCCTCGGCTTGCGGCTGGCCTATCCACGGCTCGCTGCTCCAGTAGCGCATCGCTTCGGGATGGGAAAAGATGGTGAACAGCGCGGGCGCGTCGGCGGCGCACAGCGGGCGCAGCGTCAGGCGGGCGGTGTCGAGCTTGATGGGGGCGAAGACGGGCATGGGGCGAAATGGATGGGAGTTAAATAAATGACATAGTTCCAGTTTAGCCGAACTGGCCGCGTCGCTGGACACGCATCAAGGACCAACGGCATTTTCATCCCGGCACGGCACACGTATCGCCGCCAGCACCATGTCGACGATGACTTTTTCGCCGTCGTCGAAATCCTTTTTGGCCAGCTGCTTGCGGTTCAGCACCAGCGCCATCTGGGTCGAGAAATCCGCATACGACTGCGTCATCGCCCAGATCGCGAACAGCAAATGGGTGGCGTTGATGGGCGCGACCTTGCCGGCGGCGATCCACTTTTCAAACACCGCGATATCCTTGCGCAGCAGCGGCACCACGCGGTTCTGGATCTGCGCGCCGTACAGCTGCGCGCCGCTGATCACCTCCATCGCATACACGCGCGAGGCCCACGGCTGCTCGCGCGAAAAGCGCAGCTTGGCCTGCACATAGGCGCGCAGCACCTCGGCCGGTTCCTGCGTTTCGTCGGCCAGGCTCTCCATGCGCGCCAGCCATTCGTCGAGCACCTCGTCGAGCACGCGCTGATACAGCGCCTGCTTGCTGGGATAGTAGTACATCAGGTTTTGCTTGGACAGGCCGGCGCGCTCGGCGACGTCGGCGATGGACGTGCCCTCGTAGCCGCATTCGGCGAACACGCGCACGGCGACGGCGGCGATGTCGGCTTCGAGTTTGTCGCGGTTGAGCAGGCGGCGGCTGATCTTGGCGACCGGTGCTGCGCTCTGTCTTGCTGTGGCCATGGTTGTCTCTTTCAGCGTGGGCGTATCGATTGCAGGAATTGCAGCAGCAGCGGGTGGTCGGTGTAGGCGACGTTGAAGCGGAACCACACCGACTCGGGCGCGCGCAGCATGAAAAAATCGTTCGGCGACAGCAGCATGCCGGCCTTCAGCGCCAGGTCGGCGATGATCTTGCCGTTCCATTCGGGCGTGGGCGCGTCGGCCCAGCCGGCGCTGACGAACATGCCGCCGCGCGGCCGCGCCACCGGCGACAGGCCCGCTTCGCGCAGGCGGTCGATGGTGCGTTCGCGGCCGGCGTCGAGCTGCGCCACCAGCTTGTCGACCATGCGCCGGTAGGGCCGCGCGGTGATCGCGTGATAGACGGCGCGCTCGTTGATCTCGGACGTGGTCAGGCCGGCCAGCATCTTCACGCGCAGCAGCTCGGGCAGCAGCGAGGCCGAGGCGCTGATCGAGCCGACCCGCAGCACCGGCGACAGCGTCTTCGAAAAACTGCCGACGCGGATCACGCGCCGCAGTCCGTCCATCGCCGCCAGCGAGGCGTCGCCGCGCGGCGCCAGCTCGCGGTAGATATCGTCCTCCACCAGCCAGAAATCGAACTGCTCGGCCAGGCCCAATAAACGATGGGCCTGCGCCTGCGACAGCGAGGTGCCGAGTGGATTTTGCAGCGCCGTGTTGACGAACATGAGCTTGGGCTGGGTGGCTTTGGCGGCCGCCGCCAGCGCGTCCATATCCAGGCCGTGGTCGCCGCGCGCGATGCCGATGGGGATGCAGCCGTGGTGGCGTATCAGCGACAGCAGGTTGCTGTAGCCGGGGTCTTCGACCAGCACCGTGTCGCCCGGCTTGGTCAGCGTGCGCAGGATCAGGTCGAAGGCGTGGGTGGCGCCGTGGGTCAGCAGGATCTGCTCCGGCCCGACCGGGAACAACTCGTCCGACAGCGTCGCCGCCAGGTGCTGGCGCAGCGTCGGAAAGCCCAGCGGATGGCCGTAGCCGCGCAGGCGGTTGGCCGGGATGCGCATCGCCTGGCGCACGGCGTCGAGGATGGTGTCCTCGCCATACCACTCGGGCGGCAGCCAGCCGGCGCCCACCGGCAGCGCGTCGGAGACGCCCGAATACAGCTCCGGCGTGAGCGCGTCGATGGCCACCGGCGTGGCCTGCATGGGCAGCGGCAGCAGCGCCGCCGGCAAGTCCTGGCGCGCCACGAAATAGCCGGAACCGCGCCGCGACGACAACAGGCCGAGCGTCACCAGCCGGTCGTAGGACTCGACAACTGTAAAGGTGCTGACGCCATTACACTTGGCGAACTGGCGCACCGAGGGCATCTTGGTGCCGACGCGCAGCTCGCGCGCGGCCACCATGGCGCTGATGGCGGCGATGATCTGGTCGACCAGGCTGCCCTTCTTGCTGCGCTCGATGGCCAGCACCGGCCAGCCCGCGCCCGGGGCGCAGTCGCCCAGTTCGGCGTTCAGTTCAATTTTTGGACTTGCCTCATCCATCCACGCACTCTCCACGCTGTCTGCATAAACTGTAGTGTTTTTGTCGCCTGTACGGTTGGCCGGTTTTGATATTTGTGTATCTGTGCCATAGTTGATGCGCTGACTATTATTGCATCATCATTTTGCCAACTGGTAAATTATTTTACGGTCTGTCAAAAAACCGATAGAGGCCGTTGTAGCCACATCACAGGAGCGACGTATGAACGAATCCCGACCAGAATCGATGTCCGCGTTTTGGATGCCTTTCACGAATAACCGCGATTTTAAAATGCATCCACGGCTGCTGGTATCGGCCGAGGGCATGTACTACAAGGACGTCGACGGCAACACGATTTTAGATGGCACGGCCGGCCTGTGGTGCGTCCCCTGCGGCCACGCGCAGCCGCGGATCGTCGCCGCGGTGCGCGAAATGGTCGGCCAGCTCGACTTCGCGCCGACCTTCCAGATGGGCCACCCGGCCGCCTTCGACCTGGCCGAAAAACTGATGGACTACACCGGCCACAAATTCGGCCACGTCTTCTACACCAATTCCGGCTCCGAGTCGGTCGACACGGCGCTGAAGATGGCGCTGGCCTACCACAAGGCGCGCGGCGAAGCGTCGCGCACCCGCTTCATCGGCCGCGAGCGCGGCTACCACGGCGTCGGCTTCGGCGGCATCTCGGTCGGCGGCATCGCCGGCAACCGCAAGCCGTATGGCGTGATGCTGCCCGGCGTCGACCACCTGCCGCACACGCACAACCTGGAAAAGAACGCCTACACGCGCGGTGAGCCGGAATACGGCACCCATCTGGCCGACGAACTGGAACGCATCGTCGCGCTGCACGACGCCTCGACCATCGCCGCCGTCATCGTCGAGCCGGTGGCCGGATCGACCGGGGTGCTGATTCCGCCTAAGGGCTATCTGAAACGGCTGCGCGAACTGTGTACCAAACACGGCATCCTGCTGATCTTCGATGAAGTCATCACCGGCTTCGGGCGTATGACGACGCCGTTCGCCGCCGACTACTTCGACGTCGAGCCGGACCTGATGACGACGGCGAAAGGCCTGACCAATGGCGTGGTGCCGATGGGCGCCGTGTTCTCCAAAAAATTCATCCACGACGCCTTCATGGACGCGCCGCCGGGCATCGAGCTATTCCACGGCTACACCTACTCGGGCCACCCGCTGGCCTGCGCCGCCGCGCTGGCGACGCTGGACGTCTTCAAGGAGCAGAACATCCTCGAACACGCCGCCGGCATCCAGCAATACTGGGCCGACACGGTGCATTCGCTGAAAGGCCTGCCGCACGTGATCGACATCCGCAGCATCGGCCTGATCGCCGGCATCGAGCTGGCGCCGATTCCGGGCAAGCCGGGCGTGCGCGCCTTCAACGCCTTCAAGCAGGCCTTCGCCGACGGCGTGCTGACGCGCACCACCGGCGACATCATCGCGCTGTCGCCGCCGCTGGTGCTGGAGAAAAAACACATCGACGAATTGTTCGGCAAGCTGACCACCGTCCTGAAAAATCTCGACTAAGTTTTTTTGCGGATTAGCGATAAAAAAAGGAGACCAGCATGCTAGTAGGCGTCCCGAAAGAGATCAAGAACCAGGAGTCGCGCGTCGGCCTGACGCCGGCCAGCGTCAAGGAGCTGGTGCTGCGCGGCCATCAGGTGCTGGTGCAGCAGAACGCCGGCGCGGCCATCGGCCTGACCGATAAGATGTATGAAGGTGCCGGCGCCACCATCGTCGCATCGGCGTCCGATATTTTCGCGCGCGCGGAAATGATCGTGAAGGTCAAGGAGCCGCAGCCCGAAGAATGCGCGATGCTGCGCAAGGACCAGATACTCTACACCTATCTGCATCTGGCGCCCGATCCAGAACAAACCAAGGCGCTGGTGGCTTCAGGCGCCGTTTGCATCGCCTACGAAACCATCACCGGCGCCAACGGCGGCTTGCCGCTGCTGGCGCCGATGAGCGAAGTGGCCGGCCGCATGTCGATACAAGCCGGCGCCGCGCACCTGGAAAAATCCAAGGGCGGCATGGGCTTGCTGCTGGGCGGCGTGCCCGGTGTCGCGCCGGGCCACGTCGCCGTCATCGGTGCCGGCGTGGTCGGTACCAATGCCTTGCAGATGGCCGTCGGCCTCGGCGCGCGCGTCACCGTCCTCGATAAAAACGTCGACCGTCTGCGCCAGCTCGATCTGGTCTACGGCAATCGCATCAGCACCATGTACTCCAACGCGCATTCGATAGAGGAGGCGGTGCTGAGCGCCGACCTCGTGATCGGCGGCGTGCTGGTGCCGGGAGCGGCCGCGCCCAAGCTGGTCACGGCCGACATGATCTCGAAAATGAAAAAGGGCGCGGTCGTCGTCGACGTCGCGATCGACCAGGGGGGCTGCTTCGAAACGTCGCACGCCACCACGCACGAGGCGCCGACCTACCTGGTCGACGGCGTCGTGCACTACTGCGTCGCCAACATGCCCGGCGCGGTCGCCCGCACCTCGACCTTCGCGCTGAACAACGCCACCATCGGCCACGCGCTGGCGCTGGCCGACAAAGGCTGGCGCAAGGCGCTGCAAGCGAATCCGCATCTGAAGCACGGACTCAATGTCTGCCACGGCCACGTCACCTATGAAGCGGTGGCGCGCGCGCTTGGCTATCCCTATGTAGAAGCCGACAGCCTGCTGGCTTGACGATACTTAACCGGAACCGAACATCATGAGCACACCCGATACCATCACCCACTACATCAACGGCGCCGCCGTCGATACCGACAGCGGCCGCTACGCCGACGTCTACAACCCGGCGCTCGGCGAGCCGGTGGCGCGCGTCGCGCTGGGCACCGTGGCCGAAGTCGACGCCGCCGTGCAGGCCGCCGCCGCCGCCTTCCCGTCATGGTCCGCCACGCCGCCGCTGACGCGCGCGCGGGTGCTGTTCCGCTACCTGCAACTGTGCCAGCAGCACACCGACGAATTCGCGACCATGCTCACGCGCGAACACGGCAAGACCTTCGCCGACGCGCAGGGCGAAGTCGCGCGCGGCATCGAGATGATCGAATTCGCGGTCGGCATTCCGCAGTTGCTGAAAGGCGAATTCACCGACCAGATTTCGCGCGGCATCGACGCGTGGTCGATGCGCCAGGCACTTGGCGTCGTCGCCGGCATCACGCCGTTCAACTTCCCGGTGATGGTGCCGATGTGGATGTTCCCGGTCGCTATCGCCTGCGGCAATACCTTCATCCTGAAGCCGTCCGAACGCGATCCGTCGCCGTCGCTGCTGCACGCGCGCCTGTTGAAGGAAGCCGGTCTGCCGGACGGCGTGTTCAACGTCATCCAGGGTGACAAGGTCACCGTCGATGCGCTGCTCGACCATCCGGTGGTGCAGGCGGTGAGCTTCGTCGGCTCGACGCCGATCGCCGAATACATCTACTCGCGCGGCAGCGCGGCCGGCAAGCGCGTGCAGGCTTTGGGCGGCGCGAAAAACCACATGGTCGTGATGCCCGACGCCGACATGGACATGACCGTCGACGCGCTGATGGGCGCCGCCTACGGTTCGGCCGGCGAGCGTTGCATGGCCATTTCGGTGGTGGTGGCGGTGGGCGACGCCGGCGACAAATTGATCGACGCGCTGGCGCAGCGCACGGCCGCGCTGAAAATCCGCGACGGCATGGCGGCCGACGCCGAAATGGGACCGGTCGTTTCCAGCGCCGCCAAGCAGCGTATCGAGCGCTTGATCGGCGAGGGCGTCGAGCAGGGCGCCAAATTGATCGTCGATGGCCGCAACTGCACGGTCGAAGGACGCGAAAACGGCTTCTTCGTCGGCGGCACCTTGTTCGACCACGTGACGCCGGACATGTCGATTTATAAGGAAGAGATTTTCGGGCCGGTGCTGTGCGTGTTGCGCGCGCCGGACGTGATGCACGCGGTGGAACTGATCAACCGCAACGAGTACGGCAACGGCGTGGCGATCTACACGCGCGACGGCGGCGTGGCGCGCGAATTCGTGCGCCAGATCCAGGTCGGCATGGTCGGCGTGAACGTGCCGCTGCCGGTGCCGATGGCCTTCAACAGTTTCGGCGGATGGAAGCGCAGCCTGTTCGGCGACCATCACGCCTACGGTCCGGAAGGCGTGCGTTTCTACACGCGCCACAAGGCCGTCATGCAGCGCTGGCCCAACACCGCCAGCGCGGGCGCGGAATTCGCTTTCCCGCAAATGAAATAACCTAGACCACGCACTCGCCAGGAAATCGAATGATGATCGAATCTCTCAAATACATGCCGCAGCCGACGCAGTCCAACACCGCGCTGGCCGAGCATTTCACCGACCTGGCTCCGGCGCTGACGGCGCGCCAGGCAGCGATAGAAAGTTCGCGCTGCCTGTACTGCTACGACGCGCCATGCACGCGCATCTGCCCGTCCGAAATCGATGTCGCCAGCTTTATCCGCAACATCCACGACGAGAACATCAACGGCGCCGCCGCCGGCATCCTGAAGCAGAATATTTTGGGCGGCAGCTGCGCGCGCGTCTGTCCGACCGAAATTCTGTGCGAGGACGCCTGCGTGCGCAATCACGATGCCGAAGGCCAGCCGGTCAAGATCGGCCTGTTGCAGCGCTACGCCATCGACAATATGACCATCCAGGGCCACCCGTTCCAGCGCGCGCCATCGACCGGCAAGAAAATCGCCGTCGTCGGCGCTGGTCCTGCCGGCCTGTCGTGCGCGCACCGCCTGGCGATGCTGGGCAACGACGTGGTGGTCTTTGAGGCGAAAGAAAAATCCGGCGGCCTCAATGAATACGGCATCGCCAAATACAAGCTGACCGACGATTTCGCGCAGAAGGAAGTCGATTTCCTTTTAGGTATAGGCGGTATCGAAATCCGTCACGGCCAGACCTTGGGCGGCAACCTGCAATTGAAGGATTTGCACGCGCAGTACGACGCGGTGTTCCTCGGCCTCGGCCTCGGCGCGTCGCGCCAGCTCGGCCTGACGGGCGAAGACGCACCGGGCCTGCTGGCCGCCGTCGACTACATCGCCGCGCTGCGCCAGGCCGATGATCTGAGCACGCTGCCGCTGCCGGCGCGCGCCATCGTCATCGGCGCCGGCAACACGGCCATCGACATGGCGGTGCAGATCCAGCGCCTCGGCGCGGAGGAGGTCACGCTGGTCTACCGGCGCGGCTTCGAGGCGATGAGCGCGACCGAACATGAACAGCACATCGCCAAGGAAAACCAGGTGCGCATGCGCACCTGGGCGCAGCCGCAGCAGGTGCTGCTGGACGACGCGGGCCGCGTGCGCGGCATGCGCTTCGAAAAAACCGCCATCGTCAATGGCCGCCTGGCCGGCACCGGCGAGAGCTTCGATATCGCGGCCGACGCGATCTTCAAAGCCATCGGCCAGAGCCTCGACGACAGCGGCATCAGCGATCCGCTGGCATCCATGCTGAAACGCGAAGGCGACAAGATCCACGTCGATGCGCAGTTCCGCACCGTCCTGCCGGGCATCTACGCCGGCGGCGATTGCGTGGCGCCGGGACAGGACTTGACGGTGCAGGCAGTCCAACACGGCAAGCTGGCGGCGCACGCCATCCATCAAGACATTCAATCGAAACTGGAGGCCGCATAATGGCTGATCTGTCCATCAATTTTTGCGGCATCAAGTCGCCCAACCCTTTCTGGCTGGCCTCCGCGCCGCCGACCGACAAGGCCTACAACGTGGTGCGCGCCTTCGAGGCCGGTTGGGGCGGCGTGGTGTGGAAGACGCTGGGCGAAGACCCGGCCGCCGTCAACGTGTCGTCGCGCTACTCGGCGCACTACGGCAAGAACCGCGAAGTCCTCGGCTTCAACAACATCGAGCTGATTACCGACCGCTCGCTGGAAATCAATCTGCGCGAAATCACGCAGGTGAAAAAGGACTGGCCGGACCGCGCCATCATCGTCTCGCTGATGCTGCCGTGCGAAGAAAAACTGTGGGCCGATATTTTGCCGCTGGTTGAAGCCACCGGCGCCGACGGCATCGAGCTCAATTTCGGCTGCCCGCACGGCATGCCGGAACGCGGCATGGGCGCGGCCGTCGGCCAGGTGCCGGAGTATGTGGAGATGGTCACGCGCTGGTGCAAGACGCATTCGAAGCTGCCGGTCATCGTCAAGCTCACGCCCAACATCACCGACGTGCGGGCGCCGGCGCGCGCGGCCAAGAACGGCGGCGCCGACGCGGTCTCGCTGATCAACACCATCAACTCGATCACGCACCTGGACCTGGACCGCATGGTCGCCTATCCGGTGGTCGGCAACGCCAGCACGCACGGCGGCTATTGCGGTTCGGCCGTCAAGCCGATCGCGCTGAACATGGTGGCCGAAATCGCCCGCGACCCCGCCACCAAAGGCTTGCCGATTTCCGGCATCGGCGGCATCGGCAACTGGCGCGACGCGGCGGAGTTCATCGCTTTGGGCTGCGGCTCGGTTCAGGTCTGTACCGCCGCGATGCTGCACGGCTTCCGCATCGTCGAAGAGATGAAGGACGGCCTGTCGCGCTGGATGGACGAAAAGGGCTACAAGAACATCAGCGAATTTTCCGGCAAGGCCGTGCCGAATACGACGGACTGGAAATACCTGGACATGAATTACCAGGTCATCGCCCAGATCAACCAGGACGACTGCATCAAGTGCGGCCGCTGTTATGTCGCCTGCGAAGACACCTCGCACCAGTCGATCGCGCAGCTGATAGATGCGGCCGGCGTGCGTACCTATGAGGTCATCAAGGAGGAGTGCGTCGGCTGCAATCTGTGCGAGATCACCTGCCCGGTGCAGGGCTGCATCACGATGGTGCCGCAGCAGACCGGCAAGCCATATATGAACTGGACGCAGGACCCACGCAACCCGCGCGCGGAGGCTGTCGCGGCTGCGATTCCGGCGGCGCCGGAGCTGGTTCAAGGTTAGGTATAAAACTTGCGAGTATTGGGATAGACTTGTCTGAAGCGACAAGGTTGCATGCGTTTTAGGGCCTGCCTCAATCAAGCAATTCGATCTTAACTTTGGAGACACCGACCGTGAGCATAGAACCATCCGGCAGCACGCAACTCTGGAACGAAGACCTGGCACCGACCAGCGCCGCGCAACGCACCTGGCGCTGGTATCACTTCGCCGCGCTGTGGGTCGGGATGGTGATGTGCATCCCGGCCTACACGCTGTCGGCCAGCTTGATCGAGGGCGGCATGTCCGGTTATCAGGCGGTGCTGACGGTGTTCCTCGCCAACGCCATCGTGCTGCTGCCGATGCTGTTGATCGGCCACGCCGGCACCAAGTACGGCATCCCCTACGCGGTGCTGGCGCGCGCCTCCTTCGGCACCAGCGGCGCGCGGCTGCCGGCGCTGATGCGCGCCATCGTCGCCTGCGGCTGGTACGGCATCCAGACCTGGTTCGGCGGGCAGATGATCTACACATTGCTCGGCTCCCTGCTGGGCCACGAAATCGGCGGCGACAAACTGGCCATCGGCATCAACGGCGCGCAGCTGCTTTGCTTCCTCGCGTTCTGGGGCATCCAGTTCTGGTACATCGTGCACGGCATGGACGCGATCCGCAAACTGGAAACCTACACCGCGCCGCTGAAAATCCTGATCTGCTTCGTGCTGCTCGGCTGGGTCTATAACAAGGCCGGCGGTTTCGGCTCGCTGCTGTCGGCGCCGTCGCAGTTCGTCGAGGGCGGCAAAAAGGCCGGCCAGTTCTGGACCGTGTTCTGGCCGTCGCTGACGGCGATGGTCGGCTTCTGGGCCACGCTGGCGCTGAACATCCCCGACTTCACCCGCTTCGCCAAATCGCAGCGCGACCAGGTGCTGGGCCAGTCGGTCGGACTGCCCGTACCTATGGGCTTACTGGCGATGATGGCGGTGATCGTCACGTCGGCCACGGTGGTCTTGTACGGCAAGGCGATCTGGGACCCGGTCGATTTGTCGAGCCGCATGAGCGGCGCGGCGGTGCTGGTGGCGCTGCTGATTTTGTTGATCGACACCGTCAGCGTCAACCTCGCGGCCAACCTGGTCGGACCGGCCTACGATTTTTCCTCGCTGGCGCCGAAACTGATCTCGTATAAAACCGGCGGCTACATCACGGCCGGCATCGCGATCCTGATGATGCCGTGGAAAATACTCGAATCGACGCAGGGCTATATCTTCACCTGGCTGATCGGCTATTCGGCGCTGCTCGGCCCCATCGCCGGCATCCTCATCATCGATTACTACTTCGTGCGCAAGACCGAATTGAACGTGGCGCAGCTGTACAAGGACAAGGGCCTATACTCGTACGGCGGCGGCTGGAATATGGCCGCGCTGGCGGCCTTCGTGGTCGGCGTGCTGCCCAATATCCCCGGCTTTTTGAACGCCGCTTTCCCGGCGTCGTTCCCTGATGTCGCCGATATTTTCAAAACGATTTATACGTATGCCTGGTTTGTCGGAATCGCGATTTCGGCGCTGGTATATGCGGTTATGATGAAGGGTAAAGCTGTTCCGGCGTTGCAGCCAGCGGCTTAGTCCTCGATAGCCACCCAAGTTTCAGGAGATGTCCATGACCACCATTATTCGCGGCGGCACCGTCGTCAATGCGGACCGCGCTTTTCGCGCCGATGTGCTGTGCTACGGCGACAAGATCGTCGCCGTCGGCGAGAACCTGGATGCGCCGCATTCGGCCAAGGTGATCGACGCCAGCGGCCAGTACGTGATCCCCGGCGGCATCGATCCGCACACGCACATGAACCTGCCCTTCATGGGTACCGTGACGGCCGATGATTTCTTCACCGGCACGGCGGCCGGCCTGGCCGGCGGCACCACCACCATCATGGATTTCGTCATTCCCGATCCGCAGCAATCGCTGATGGAGGCTTATCAGAACTGGCGCGGCTGGGCGCAGAAGGCCGCCGGCGACTACACCTTCCACGTCGCCATCACATGGTGGGACGAGAGCGTGCACCGCGACATGGGCACGCTGGTGCGCGAACATGGCGTGAACAGCTTCAAGCACTTCATGGCGTATAAAAACGCCATCATGGCCGACGACGAAACGCTGGTGAAAAGCTTCCGCCGCTCGCTGGAACTGGGCGCGATTCCGACCGTGCACGCGGAAAACGGCGAGCTGGTTTATCAGCTCCAGCAGGATTTGTTGAAGCAGGGCCTGACCGGACCGAGTTCGCACCCCTTGTCGCGTCCTCCGGCGGTCGAAGCGGAAGCGGCCAACCGCGCCATCGCGATCGCCAATGTGCTCAACACGCCGGTCTA
>Ga0209901_1000713_pt1 | contig 11757 bp, 12 predicted proteins | sample OrgsoiDNA_201058_FD_185806 | JGI IMG/M metagenome (GOLD analysis project Ga0209901, IMG submission 185806) | Permafrost soil microbial communities from the Arctic, to analyse light accelerated degradation of dissolved organic matter (DOM) -... | ecosystem: Environmental > Terrestrial > Soil >...
CCCAAAGTGCCGTGAGCCGAAAAATCCAGCAGTTGGAGACTCACTTCGGCGTACCGCTTTTTGTAAGGAGCAGCCGCAGCCTTCAACTGACTCTGGAAGGCGAGCAGGTGCTGGCGAGTGCGCGCAATATCCTGGGGCAACTGATAACCCTCGAAGATCGACTGTCCCCGCAAAAGCGGCCCTTTCGCATACGCATGCACGTGTCGCTGGCGGTTCGCTGGCTACTGCCAAAACTGAGCGACTTCTACCTGCGTCACCCGGACGTTTCCCTGTCGATCGAAACCGTGGCCACGGAAATCGTCGAACCGGCCAGCGACAGCGACGCCTACATCCTCTATCTGCCCGAGCCGTCGAACGACCCGGCCAGCCTGACCCTGTTCGAGGAAGCGCTGGTGCCAGTGTGCGCGCCGGGGCTGAGCGACTCGGCGCATCCACTGAATTCGATGGACGACCTTGTGCGCTTCGCGCTGCTGCATCGCTCGGCGGACAAGCAAGCGTGGATCGACTGGCTGGCGGCCAATGGTGGAAAGCCGCTGGAGGATTACCGGCACATTCCCTTCAACCTTGATGAATTGGCGCTGGATGCGGCGGCGCGAGGTTTGGGGGTGGCAATGACGGATCTGACCCTGGCGCAGGAGTCGCTGGATCGTGGGGTGCTGGTGGTTCCGTTTGGTCAGCCGTTGAAGACTCGGGGGCTCTACTCCTTGTGTCCGCAGCCTTCGGCGGCATCGCATCCGGCGTGTGGTGTGATCATGGAGTGGTTTGCGTTGCAGGCTGGGCGGGTTACGGGTTGATCGGGTGAAATCACCGTACTAAAGAGGAGCACTCATGCTGGTCATTACGATGGATTGCGATAGCGTGCATGCCATTGCGAAGCTCGCAACCAAGCCACCGATCGGCCTCCTGGTCGAGGTTGCGGAACATCGAAACGAATATTCTCGAGACAACCCCAAGGGCAGGCCCAACACCGTCTAATCTGAGTAGAGTACGACCACAAACGCACCTCTAACCTCTTTATCCAGGGGAATGGGATGAACGGAAAAACCGAGCATCAATGCACCTCGTGGGTCTTATTCGCCCTGCTCGCCATCAACCTGGCGCTGACAGCGGGATGTTCGAGCAAATCTGCCACGGCTCGCTATTCGACATCAAACACAGGCTCCAGCTGCTATGCAAAAGCGCTACCCACTTCCGGCGAGGGCGGACTGGCTTGGGGTGACACCTTGAGCATGGCTCGCCAAAAATCCCTGGATAATTGCGCGCGCTATGCCGGCCGATCCGGTGGCACGCCGAGTACCTGCCAAGTGGTGTTGGCGAAGTGTAAACATTAATAACCAGACGCGTCGAAGAGAGGCAAAAAAGGGACAAATAGAAAATAAACCTGTCCCCTTTTCATGAAAGCTGCCGATGGCTACCGTCCAGAATCAGCCAGGAATGGACAAGCATCTGTCTGCTCTATGTGTCCCGTAGAGATATCAGATTCCCTGGGGCTGCGACGCGCATTGATACAGCCATTCAATGAATGAAGACACTCGTCGTGGTAACGGCTCAAGTGCCGGATGCACGATGTAGTAATCGTATTCGCCACACCGCGCAAAGCCACCAAACGGCAGGACCAATTTACCTTGCTGGATCGGCCCGCTGACCAGTTGTTCTCGCCCGATCGCCAGCCCCGCATGATTGATTGCGGCGGTCACACACAAATCCGAGCGATCAAAGGTCACCCCCCGTTTCGGCATGGGGACACCAGCACCATGGTATCTGACCCACATAGCCCATTCGGAATCAAAGGCTGCATGGTCCCAGGCCAACGAATCATGCAGCAATGTGCAATGCTCCAGTTGCTGCACCGAGTCGAACAACCGATGGCGATCGGCGTATTCAGGGCTACAGACCGGCGCGACCCGTTCTTGCATCAGTTTGTGTGAGATCAGGCCATGGAATTCTCCATTGCCGTAATACAGCGCCAGATCAATCTTTCGAGACCGAAAATCGATGCTGTCATTGCCCACGCGAAGGTCCAGCGTCACCCCGGGGAATCGCGCACCGAACTCCGCCAGGCGCGGCACCAGCCAGGCGTGTGCGATAGAGGGGTGGGCGTAGAGCGTCAGCGGCCCGGCCAGCTCGGCGTCAACTGGCTGGGCGAGGACCTCGGAGAGGTCACCCAGCGTTCGCTGCAAAATCTCGAAGATGCGCTCGCCGGCTTCCGTCAACTGCACCCGGCGGGTCAGCCGCTCGAACAGTTGAATCGACAGCTCCGCTTCCAGCCGGGCGATGCGATGGCTGACAGCGCTGGCGGTCAGGCACAACTCGTCGGCGGCTTTGGTGAAACTGAGATGACGCGCGGCGACCTGAAAGGTGAACAGGTTCGAGAACTGGCTGCTGTTGAGCTTTGCATCCAGTCGAGGCGGTAGGTTGAACAAGTCGCAACTTCCCCTTTTCAATGTATCAACGCCACTTCCCATGCCCCGAACGCCGATCATGCGCCCGGGGCATACCGTCGTTTTCAGCCGTTAAGCACTTGCGCGCCTTGCGCCAGGTAAGCTTGCATCTCGGGTTCGGGGACCATGCTGCCACCCGTGGCCCATATCAGGTGGGTGGCACGGGCGTAAGCCTCTACCCTCAGGCCACTTCGCTGCAAGTACTCGGCGTGATGCGCATGCAGACGTGCAACGCCTGGGACGCCAGCCAAAGCCGACGGTTCCAGATTCAGCCCTTCGCTATCAGCGGTCAGCCAGAGCAAGGCATGCAGTTCGTCATCGCTGACGGTGTAATAACCGTCGATCAAACGTTGCATGGACCGGCCGACAAACCCCGAGGCGCGCCCCACGGCAAGCCCATCGGCTGCGGTAATGTTGTCGATACCAAAATCCTGTACCGACACCTCGTCATGCAGCCCGGTGTAGACACCGAGAAACATGCAGGGCGAATGAGTAGGTTCGGCGAATATACAGTGAACCGCGTCACCGAAGACCAGCTTCAAGCCAAACGCCACTCCGCCAGGGCCCCCACCGACACCGCAAGGCAGGTAGACGAACAGCGGATGCTCGGCATCGACACTCAGGCCCGCCGCGCTCAATTGCCGACTCAGGCGTTCAGCCGCCACCGCGTAGCCAAGAAACAGGTCGGTTGAGTTTTCGTCATCGACGAAATGACAGCCTGGATCGTCCTTCGCTTGCTGGCGCCCCTGTGCCACCGCAATGCTGTAGTCGCTGGCATATTCCATAACGATCACGCCATGGGCGCGCAGTTTGTCCTTCTTCCATTGGCGTGCATCGGCGGACATGTGCACGGTGACCTGAAAGCCCAGTCTGGCCCCCATAAGCCCGATGGATAACCCTAGATTGCCGGTGGAGCCCACAGCAATACGGTATTGACTGAAGAACGCTTGGGCCTGCGGTGTGTCGAGCACTGCATAGTTGCCATCCAGCGTAAGCAATCCGGCTTCAAGGGCGAGTCGTTCAGCATGCTTGAGCACTTCATAGATGCCGCCACGGGCTTTTACAGAGCCCGAGATGGGCAAGTGGCTGTCCTTCTTGATCCAGAGCGCCCCCGGCAGCGCCTGGCCATACCTTGCGCTCAAAGCCGCCCGCAGCGAAGGCAGCGGCTGGATGTCCGACTCTATGATGCCGTGATTTGGCAGTGTTTCGGGGAAGGCAGATTGAAAGTACGCCGCGAAGCGGTTCAACCGGAAACTGGCATCCGCCACATCGTGGGCATTCAACGAAAGGTCTTTCAAGGCTTCGGCGGTCGGTGCACGCACCGGTGTGAACCAGGTGGTTTCACGCAAATCCACCAGATCCTTGATCAGCGGGTGGCTGGTTTTCCAGTTATCCAGCGTTTTGCCTGCAATCATTAATGGTGACTCCTGCATTCAGTGAAAGGGCTGCGAAAGACTTAAACGAAGTGAGAAAGGGTCAGTGTCAGCAACAGGGCAATGATCGACGCCAGCACCGTGGCAGAGGTGAAGGTCTTGAGTGCGTCGGCCAGCGACACGCCCAGGTATTCCTTCACTACCCAGAACGCCGAGTCAGTGACATGGGTCCAGCCGATGGCGCCGGCCCCGATGGCGATTACGATGATTTCCTTGCTGTAGCCCGAGTGCGCTGCCAGCGTCGGCATCACAATTGCTGCGGCGCTCATCATGGCCACGGTCGCGGAGCCCACCGCGAAGTGCATGAGACCCGCCACCAACCAGGCCAAGACCACCGGATTGATGTCCAGCTGAGTCAGAGATTCGGCCAGCACCTTGCCAATGCCACTATCGATGAGGATGCCGTTGAAGGCGCCCCCTGCACCGATGATCAGTAAAATACTGGCCAGCGGCGGCAAGCTTTTCTGGGTGTGCCCCAACAAATCCTGCATCGATAAGCCCCGACGCAGACCCAGCGACCAATAAGCAAAGACCACGGCGATCACCAGCGCTACCAGTGGATGGCCAAGAAACGAGATCAATGCGAACCCTGTCGAGTCTATTGGCAGGGTTACGGCAAACGTTTTGCCGACCATCAGAACCAGCGGTAGGAGGATGGTGAACAACGTCAACCAGAAGCCTGGCAAAAGACGGGCACTGCGTGCCTCGCAACGCTCCTTCAGGAAGGCCTCTTGTGTAGCCGGTGCGTCGATGCGCGCCACCAGCCGAATCCATAACGGTCCCGCCACGATGGCGGTCGGCAGGCCTACCAACAGGCCGTAAAGGATCACCTTGCCGACGTCGGCACCCAGCATATTGGTGATCGCCATGGCCGCCGGATGGGGCGGGAGCATGCAATGCACGCACATAAGCGAAATACCGAGTGGCACACCCAGGTACAACAGATTGATCCTGGTTTCCTTGGCCACGACATAGACCAGAGGGATCAGCAAAATATAACCGACCTCAAAGAACACCGGGATCCCGGCAATGAAGCCGACCAGCATCATGACCCATGAGGCCCGTTGCTTGCCCAGGGCTGCTAACAGAGTCTGTGCAATGCGCTCTGCTCCCCCGGATTCCTCAAGCATTTTACCGAGGATGCTGCCCAGTCCAATGATGGCGGCCAGAAATCCCAGCGTATCGCCCATGCCTTTCTGGAACGAGGTCAGCATGGAGGTCAACGGCATGCCCGAACCGACACCCACCACTGCACTCGCGGCGATCAGTGCCAGGAATGCATGCACCCTGAACCTGACGATCAACACTACGATCATGATGATCGCGGCGAATAACACCCATAGCAACGAAGTACTGCTCACCATCGGTCTACCCTCTTATAGTTTTGTTTCGGGGCTCGTCACAGAACTGTGCGAGGCGCGAGTTAACTACCGGGGCTGCCGACTGACAAAAGATCATTGTTCATCAGACCCATGACGGTGGTTCAACCATGCTGCATGGGGAGGTAAGCAAAGGAGGGAGCTATCCAAACAAGATTCAAAGGCGCGTGATTAACGGTCTCGGAGCAATGTGTATCGTCGGTTTATGGCTGTTAACTGCCCGTCGCGAAGGGGTGCAAACGGCCCTGGGCGGACATTCGTCAACGTCCGTTCAGGGTCAAAAGCTGCGCGTCCCACTATTGCAGCGGAACATACACATCCGTTTGCCATTGGTCCTGCGGTGTCTCGGGATAGACGCTCAGGTAATGGAAAAACAACGGCTGGTCACGAAGCTCCTCGCCACTGGCAGGAAGCCAATCACGGTAAATCGGATAGATCGTTTCGCCGATGTGATCCGGTGACCCCACGTGTCGCACCACGACGCAGCGACCGCCAGCAATGACGAGCTCGCGCACGCCGAACTCATTCGGTTTCACCGCCTCGTGAATCTCGCCGCAGATTGCGAAGCGGAATGCTTGCGCAGGTGTGGTATCGGGGTTGCCATAGGGAATGCCAAAGCTGCGACTCGATGCCACCGGCGACTGCCCGCTCTGCTTACGCCACTCGATGAACGTACGCACGCTCTCATTGACGAGCCCGGTGGGGCCGCAGTGCTCAAGCGCTGCGACCCTGAGTTCAGGGAATTCCACGATTCGTACTTGCATGATGATAGTCCTGGAAAAGTGAGGGATGGCAAACACCGCATGCCAGACCTGCCAGTTTGGTTCCTTCCGAAACGCGCTCGGCGCCATACCGAACGCCCGCCTGAACGCCCTGGAAAATGACTCGGGACTTTCGAAGCCGGCACCGAGTGCCGCCTCCAGTACCGAGTGATCCGCAAGGGACGCCAGACAATGCGCCGCGCGTCGTAGCCGCATCAGTTGCACATAACGTGAAACCGGCACACCGACGAACGCGGTGAATTGTCGATGGAAGTGAAACGCCGAAAAATTCGCCACATGGCTCAACGTCTTCACCGACAGGTCACCTTCGAGATTGTCATCAATGTAGGCGAGCACGGCGTTGAAGCGTTTGGTGTAAGCGAAGTGGGTCGGCATGTCAGACACTGGGGCAAGGCTCCTGGAAGTACGGTCGGCAATAGAGTCGACTATAGCGGCGTGAACGTGCCTAGCCGCGCTTGCTCAAGGCGCGTTTTGGATTGGCACATCCCATAAATGAGTGACCGCCCCTTTTCACCCGCGCGACGCCTCCCATTGAGCTCGCGTCAGTCCGTAACACTTCGCCGAGGCAGGCGCAGTGGAAATTTTCAACTCGGCGTCATACAAGTGCACTGCACCCAACTTCATCGTGGCTTTTTGCGAACGAGTGTTCGAAGGCGCGATGTGGAAATATACGATTTCGTGGGCCTTGAATGCATGCTCCACCATCAGTCGCTTCAGCTCGCGATTAGAATTGCCCCCTCATTTCGCACGCACCAAAAAGGTAAAACCGATGGCGATGCTGTCGGGCAGATCCGGCGGCGCGTAGTGCTTGACGTGCCGACAATCTCTCCCGACTCAATATCGATGACTGCGAGCGCCTTCTTCGTAGCCAGTAGAGAGGCGAAGTACACCTCGAACACCTCGCACTTGTAGCGATCTTTGGCAGGATGGCCGGCCCAAATATCCGGATCAGCCGCCGCCTGATACATGCCTACAAAATCACTGTCGGCCAGAGGTTCAAGTCTCAGGGTGCTCCCGCACAAATTGGGTTGGCAGTCGAAGTCGTGTGCGAGCATGGGTTTGTTTCCGATTGGCCAATGGTTTGGAGCCAGTCTAGAGCGGCAGTTTGATAAGGAAAGATCCAATGCGGCGACTATTGATGGAGCCATCGCGCTCATGAGAGATCCTGCGCCGAAACGAGAAAAGCCCTGCAAGCGTAAACCTGCAGGGCTTCTCGGTCAGGCTGACCATTTCATTAAACCCGCATTTGCGGGCTTTTTTGCACCATCAGTGCTTACCAAAGCGGTACGACATAACTCACGTAGAGCCGGTTTTCATCCTGCTTGGTCTGGCCCGTCAGGCTCGGGTTGGCCTGGGCGTTTTTCCAGGTCACGCCCAGTCCCTTCAACTTGCCATCAGGCACCTGATAGCTCAGCGCCAAGTCGCGCTCCCATTCGCTGTCGCCGCCTTTAGCTACCTTGATCTTATCGCCGTGCGCGTAGGCGGCCATAAAGCCAAGGCCTTTGATGCCCAACAGACCGAAGTCGTATTTGTATTGAGCCATCCAGGTTTCTTCGCCAGCATGCTGGAATTTGTTCAGTTGCAGGTTGGTCAACGCCGGTGTATCAGCGCCGGAGCCAGGACCTTGTCGGGCATCGCCACTGTTCAGCCCGGAGTCCAGGTAAGGGAAGTCACTGTCACCAGTGTTTTTCTGGGCCCCCAAGCCAATGGTGTGGCCCGCCAGGCTGTAGCTTTCCATCAGGCTGATAGTGGACTGGTTGATACGCCCCTTGGTCGAGCCGTCACCGTAAGAACCCGCGGTGGCAAAGTCGCTGTCGCCATCCGCGTTGCCGCCTACGCCCAGGCTGCGGTAGGCGCGAAAATCACTGAGGAGGCTGCCGACTGGCAGCGCGGTGGTGTGTTTGGCGCCGATGAAGGCTTGTTGGTAGTAGTCCTGAAGATTGGAGTACCACAGGCTTAAGGTGGTGTCCGCCAGGCCTGTGTAGTCAGCACCGCCATAGAGGAAGCGGTCGCTGAGTTTCGCACCGCCGCCAGTGGTCATGTCACTGTCGTTGCTTTCATTGCGGATTTTCGTCCGGACGATGTCGCCACCCGTGAAGGTGAAGTCAGACAGGTCTTTCGACACCAGTTGCACGCCGGTGTTGGTCTGGTGGTACAGACGCCCATCGGTGTTGGCCAGCATCGGGTTATTTTGGTTGAGCATACCCACGCGCAACTCATCCTGGAGGAAGCGCATCTTGAAGGTCGGGCTCAAGACACTAAAGTCGTTGGCGGATTTTCCGTCATCCAGCGGGAACATGCTGCCGGGATAACGACTCTGGTGATCCTTGTCATTCAGGTCACCACCAGAGTCGAGCTTGAGGCCGTAAAACGCCTCAAGATCGAGGCCGAAACCCACAGCACCGTCGGTATAACCGGAGCGGAAATTGAACTGGAAACCCTGGCCCCAGTCGCGGTAACTCTTGGCCTTGGCGGTGCTACCCACCACATCACGGCCTTGTTGATTGAGGTAGCGATTGAGCAGGGTCAAGTCGGCATGGCTGTCGTCGATGAAGTCCGCGTGGGCAGGCAACATCACGCCCCCCAGCAAAGCGCCAACGAGGGGTGCGGCTAGTTTCTTGATCATCATGGATCTCGTTCACAGGGTAATTCACCCTGCCGACGGACTTGTTCATCCAAGGCAATCCGTTACCCATGCATCGGCAGTTTTGCAGCGCTGATGCCAAGCATTTGAGCCGCCGCAATATCTTGAAACGCATTAGAGGCCTCGCATATGACAGTTCGGTTACGCGATCTTGAGATTTACGTTGCATCGAGCAGTTGAACCCACAGCCGATAGCCGACGCTCGAAAAACATCCCGGTAACCGCCCTACCGATCGGCGCAGGGCGGGTACGAAATGAATGACTGCCAGGCCCTACTCCGCCAACTGCAACGGTAACCGGCTACGGCGCGACAACCCTGCCTGCAACGCAAACGCAGCGATTACGGTCGAGGGCGCAGAAAAGCTGCTCAAACCACCACCAGAAAACATCAACGCAAGCCCCAATGCCGTAGCGCCAAACCACGCCGCCAAACCTGCCGGATTAAACGCGGTCACCCGCTCGAGCGCCGCCACGTCACTGCGCCCATAGAGAATCTGCGCCAACGCCACGCCCACCCAGGCCACCACGAAAATCCCCTGATAGGCCAACGCTTTGAGGATGTAGGCAAACACGTCGGCGAGCATCAAGCCGTAGACGATCACACCGACCGCCAATGCCCACATCAAGTACGAACCACGAATGCCAAAGCGCGCAAAGAAGGCCTGCATGTTCAGCGTCGCCAGGTAGTAATTGGCGGTGTTGATCCGGGTTTGCGTGGCCCAGACAAACAGCAATCCCCACAAGCCCATCAACTGCAAAATAGCCATCACCACCGAGACTTCATTCAGTGCGCCTTCGTGGGGAATGCTGCTGACCAGGTAAATGCCGGCCGCGCCATTGAGCAGGAAAGTCACTGCATAGAACGGCATGCCGAAGTTCCAGCGACCGTGATACTCGGCGTCCTCAGGCTTGCCGAAACGGGCGTAATCGAAGGTGAACAGCATCAACACCCAGACGCCCATGTACGCGACAAAGCAGTCCCACCAGCCGAAAGCGCTGGGCGTTGCCGGGCCGAAATCCAGCCATTGCGGCTGGTAGCCATAACGGCTGATCGACAGCCCCACCGCCACCAGCAAGCCACCCAGATACACCGGCAGCAACACGCCGTTGAGCTTGTCCAGCCAGTGCTGCACGCTGCCCAGGATCATTGGCACGCTGTACAGCACCACGATGAGTGCGGCCAGCGGATAGACCAGTTCCGGGTACAGGTGATGGAGCGCGACGCCAATCACCGAGCCTTCGAACACCGCGTAATAGATCGCCGTGGAGAAGAAGATCAAGGTCGCCAGACACGCCCCGGTGCTGCCGAACAGCAGCCGTGAAAACAGCGCTACCGACAAGCCGCTGCGGATGGCGAAGCGACTAAGCACACTGTTGACCAGTCCGTAACTGATCACCGACAGGACCATGCCGATCAGCGCATTGCGCGCACCAAACGATAACGCCAGGGAAGCACCGACCACGATGTAGAACATCGCACTGCACACCGCCCACCAGGCCATGGTCAGGGACAATCGGCCCATGCGCGCTTCGGCGGGAACAGGTTGATTGGCCGGGTCTTGCCCGGTTTGACTCGATTGCGATAAAGCAGCCATATGCGTGAACTCCAGAACCAGTCAAAGGTTGAAGCGCGGGCAGCCGCCACCGCACCGAAGTGCGGCGTTGGCGTACCGTTTGGCATTACCCGCGCGTTGCGGCGGGCAGAATCAGGAAGGGAACAGCTTGCTCAGGCAGCTGAGTTTTTTCTTATAGGAACGTCGCGCTTCCAGCGCCTCTTCGAGGGTGACCGCCACAAAGCGGGCCTTCTGGTTGGGTTGCATCTGGCCGATCAAGTCGAGATCGGCGCTGATCACCGTACCGATCATCGCGTAGCCGCCACCGGACACGGCATCGCGGTGCAACACAATCGGTTCGAGCCCGGCGGGAACCTGGATCGAGCCGATCGGGTAGCAACTGTCGACGATGTTCGACGGATCGGAACCGGCGCCGAACGGTTGTTCGCGCGGCTGAAAGCTCAGCACGCTGCCGCCCTTGAAGCGATAGCCGATGCGGTCGGCTTCCGAGCCGACTGTCCACGGCTCGGCAAAAAAACTCTTCGCCGCAGACTCGGTCAAGCGGTGGTAGTACAGACCCGGCACCACTCGCAGGGTGATTTCGCCGCCCAGCGACTGCCGCAACGCCATGGGCAAACTGGCCCCGGCGCGGCTCTTGCCACTGGCGATGCCGACGGGCAATTCGTCGCCCGCGATCAGGCGACGCCCCTGAAAACCGCCCAGTGCGCCGAGCGCATAGGTCGACCGACTGCCGAGTACGATTGGCACATCAATGCCACCGGCCACCGCCAAATACGCACGGGCACCGGCCTTCGGAAAGTCAAAGCGCAGCACTTGCCCGGCCTTCACGGTGAACGCGGTGTCGTGGTGCATTTCCACTCCATCGACCCGTGGCGTCATGTGCGCGCCACTGACCGCTACCAATGCATCCTGCTGAAACTCCAACTCAGGCCCGAGCAGCGTGCATTCCAGCGCTGCCAAACCTGCCGGGTTGCCGACCAGTTGATTGGCTGCGCTCAAGGCGTATTGATCGAGTGCACCGGAGGGCGGAATGCCCAAGTGGTAATAACCTTCGCGGCCCAAGTCCTGTACCGAGGTGGCGAGACCGGGTTTGATGACCTTGATCATGCCAACACCTCCTGCAGCGACTTGGGGTAGCCGACGGGGTCGGCCAGAAACGCGTCCAGCGAGAACTCCACCGGCCGAATCCGCAGATCGAAGCGCCCCGCTTCCACTTCGGCCACCGCGTGGTCGTAGGCCTCACGGTCCATCGGTTTGAACTGCACGATGTCACCCGGACGGAAAAACACCATGTGTTCCTTCAGGTACGCGAGGTTTTGCTGCGGGTCGTAGATCGGTGCCGGCGTGACGCCAAACATCTGATAACCACCGGCACCGCGCACCGAGTAGATACAGCCGAAGCACCCGCCGTGGCCCAGGGTCAGTTTCGGCGTGTCGGTGCGTGGCCGCAGGTACTTGGGCACCTGCAACTGACGCTCGCGCTCGACCATCTGGAACATGAACG
>Ga0209901_1000715_pt1 | contig 11745 bp, 11 predicted proteins | sample OrgsoiDNA_201058_FD_185806 | JGI IMG/M metagenome (GOLD analysis project Ga0209901, IMG submission 185806) | Permafrost soil microbial communities from the Arctic, to analyse light accelerated degradation of dissolved organic matter (DOM) -... | ecosystem: Environmental > Terrestrial > Soil >...
TTCCTGATCGGCCGCGAAGCCCTGATCGAAGCCCAGTCCAAGATGGCCGCCACCGATTCGGCCTCGCGCCTGATCGCGCCGGGCGTGGCCGGCCTGTTGATCCAGTGGCTGACGGCGCCGTTCGCGGTGCTGCTGAACGCCTTCGGCTTCGCCATATCGGTGTTTAACCTGAGCCGCGTCAGCGTGCGCGACCCACTCCCGGCACCGTCGGACAAACACCCGCTGCGCGACATCCGCGATGGCCTGGCCTTCATCTGGAGCCAGCCGCTATTGCGCGCGCTGGCCTGGGGCGCTGGTTGCTGGCACCTGCTGTTCTACGGTTACGCCGCGCTCGGCATCCTGTTCGCCACGCGCGAACTCGGGATGACGCCGGGGACCCTGGGCGCCGCACAGATGCTCGGCGGGATAGGCGTGTTCGCCGCCTCGCAGCTGCTCAAGCCACTCAACCGCCGCTTCGGCGCCGGCATCACGATCCTGATCGGCACCGCCTCGACCACGCTCGGCTTCGTGGCGATGCCGCTGATCCCGCCGGCGCTGTTCGGCAGCCACTTCGCCAGCGCCGTCGCCTACGCGGGCCTGGCCTTCTTCTTCGACTGCGGCGTGATGTTGTTCTTCATGCCCTACCTGGCGCTGCGCCAGAAAGTGACGCCCGACGAATTCCTCGGCCGGATGATCTCGACGATGCGCTTCCTGACCGTGGCCACGGCGCCGCTCGGCGCACTGGCCGCCGGCTACATCGCCGAGCATTACAGCATCCGCACCGGATTGGCCTGCGTGGCCGCCGGCGGCATCGTGCTGACCACGGCGATGATCATGGCCAAGCCGCTGCGTAGCGTGCGCCCGTGAGCGGCGGCGGCGGTCTACACTAGCACCATCCGCCGCAGGAACGGCAGGGACTAGTCGCAGCGCCGTTCCGCGCAGCGCCCGATTACCCACCGGAGATTGCCATGTTCAAGTCCATCCTGCTGCCCACCGACGGCTCGCCGCTGTCGGAAAAAGCCACCAGCACCGCCGTCCAATTCGCCCAGCTCAATGGCGCGCGCATCGTCGCCGTCACCGTGGTCGCGCCCTATCCCTTGATGCCGACGGTGGCCGACGCCGGCCCCGTGATCGACGCCAGCGTCTACGACCAGCAAATGCAAACGAGCGCGCGTCTCAGCATCGGCGCCGTCGAAGCGGCGGCGCAGGCGGCCGGCGTGCCATTCCTGGGTGTGGTCGCGCTGTCGGGCAATCCATATGAAGAGATCATCGAAACGGCGCAGAAGTACGGCTGCGACATCATCGTCATGGCGTCGCACCACCGTTCCGGTTTGAGCAAGCTATTCCTGGGCAGCGAGACCGACAAGGTGCTGGCGCACACCGAGCTGCCGGTCCTCGTGCTGCATTGATTTACTGCGCTGCCGGCTGCTTCGGCAGCAGCACCCACACGCTGCCGCGCTGCTTCATGCGGCCGGCGTTCTCGGACGCCTCGGCGCCAAAGCCGAAGAAGAAGTCGACCCGGATTGCGCCGCGGATCGCGCCGCCGGTATCCTGCGCCATCACCAAACGCTGCATCGGAATGTCGCTGTTTGGCTGCGTCGTCGACAGGAACAGCGGCGCGCCCAAGGGCAGCTGCGACGCGTCGATGGCCACGGAACGCTGCGGCGTCAACGCCACGCCCAGCGCGCCTTTCGGACCGACGCGCGGATCGGGCAGGCGCTCCTCTTTGAAGAACACATAACTCGGATTGGCGTTGAACAGCTCCTGCTCGCGCTCCGGATGCGCGGCGATCCACGCCTTGATGCCTTGCGCCGACGCCTGCTCGAACGTCAGCTCGCCCTTGTCGACCAGATAGCGGCCTATCGATTTATACGGATGTCCATTCTGATCCGCGTAAGCCACGCGCACGGTTTCGCGCGTGTCGGTCAGTTCGACGCGGCCGGAGCCCTGCACCTGCAGGAAGAAGGCCTCGACCGCATCGTCGACCCACAGCAGCTCCTTGCCCGGTGCGTCGGCGCTGTCGATTTCGGCGCGGGTCGAATACGGCACGACTTTTTTGCCGACCAGGCGGCCGCGCAGGCGCATGCCCTTCAGCTCCGGATAGACGCTGGCCAGATCGACGGTGATCAAATCGTCCGGCACTTTATATAAGGGCGTTTGATACGGGCCGCCTTTTTTGCGCGCACCATGCAGCAGCGGTTCATAGTAACCGGTGATCAGGCCATCGCTGGCGCCATCGGGCGCGATCACCTGGTTCGGCACGAGGAAGGCCTCGAAGAAGCCGCGCACCGCCTGCTCGTCGCCGCCGTTAACGGAGCGGGCGATGGTGCAGACCTCCTTCCAGTCGGCCTTCTTGACCAGCACACCGCACGAGGACATGAAGGCCGGCCACGCGGCGCGCACATCATCCCTGTCCCAGCCCGGCAGCGCGGCGTAGGTGGCCGGCACCAGCTGCGGCGGTCCCGGTTTCGCGGGCGGTGCAGGAACCGGCGTAGGCGTAAGCGCCGTCACCGGCGGCGGTATTGGATGCACCGGCGGCACCGGGAGCGCCGGCGACGGCGGCAACGGCGTACTGGTACAGGCGGCCAAGGAAAGTGCGATGACGGTCAGCGGAACGAGTAGACTACTGCGTGTGAATGACATGAGGGATAGCTATGTTGATAGTGATATTGGAAGCGGTGGCGGCGTTTTTTATCTTCGTCTTCATCGTCTGGTGGACGATGTTCTCGGGCGCCAAACCGAATCAGGAAGTGCCCGGCGAACAGCAGGACGACGCGCCGCAATAGGCGCGGCCAATAATGTGGCCAATAATGTGAACCGGCGCAGCATAGCGCACATCACGCGCGCCGCGCCGCACGCCTCAGCGCGATGCGGCTCAGTGCAGCGTGCGTGGCAGCGACAGCACGAACTCCGGAATTTTCGCTTCGAACTGGTGGCCATCCTCGGCCACGCAGAAGTACTCGCCGACCATCGATCCCTGCGGGGTCGCCAGCGCGGTGCCGCTGGTGTATTCGAACTGCTCGCCCGGCGCCAGCAGTGGCTGATGTCCGACCACGCCCAGCCCGCGCACCTCTTCAATATGGTTGCTGGCGTCGGTGATGACCCAGTGGCGCGAGATCAGCTGCGCCGCCACCGTGCCCGTGTTCTTGATCGTGATCGAGTAGGTGAACACGAAGTTGGTCCGCTCGGGATCGGATTGTTCGGGCAGGTACTGGGTTCTGACCGACACAGTGAATTCGTAAGTGGCCATCGGTATTCCTTCAATCTTAAATGCGGCGCCTCGGCGGAAATCGCCGGCCTCTCGTCAGACTGACATTGCACCGCAAATCGCCGCCGGGCGCAAGGTGTAAGCATGAATTAGCCGGACAAATCGGCCCGTCCCGCCCGCTGCAAAACGCCGCCGCACCGTCGCCCGGCGTAAAATAGCGCATCCTTTTTAATCGCAGCCCACCATGCCTACCTACAAAATCGCCCCCAGCATTCTCTCCGCCGACTTCGCCCGCCTCGGCGAGGAAGTGCGCAACGTCGTCAGCGCCGGCGCCGACGTCATCCACTTTGACGTCATGGACAACCATTACGTTCCCAACCTGACCATAGGCCCGCTGGTGTGCCAGGCCATCCGCCCGCACGTGCAAGTGCCGATCGACGTGCACCTGATGGTGAAACCGGTCGACCGCATCATCCCCGACTTCGCCAAGGCCGGCGCCAACATCATCAGCTTCCACCCGGAGGCATCCGAGCACATCGACCGCACGCTGCAACTGATCCGCGACAACGGCTGCAAGGCCGGCCTGGTGTTCAATCCCGGCACGCCGCTGCACTTCCTCGACCACGTGATGGACAAGCTGGACCTGATCCTCATCATGTCGGTCAATCCCGGCTTCGGCGGCCAGTCCTTCATCCCGGAGGCGCTGCACAAGATCGCGCAGGTGCGCCGCAAGATCGACGAGTCGGGCCGCGACATCCTGCTGGAAGTCGATGGCGGCATCAAGATCGACAACATCGCCGCCGCAGCGGCAGCGGGCGCCGACATGTTCGTGGCCGGCTCGGCGATCTTCGGCCAGCCCGACTACAAAGCCGTGATCGACGCCATGCGCACGCAGCTGGCGAGCGTATAAGTGATGGCGCGCCCCGGACTAGCAGCATTGGCCGGCGTGCGCGCCGCCATCATCGACCTGGATGGCACCATGCTCGACACGGTGCCGGACTTCCACGTCGCCATCAACCGCATGCGCGCCGAATTCGACCTGGCGGCGATCACGCAGGAACAGATCGCGCTGATGGTCGGCAAAGGCTCGGAAAATCTGGTCCGCGCCGTGCTGGCACTGGACTACGACGCCGCCGGCGTGGCCGAACGCTTCGACGCCGCGATGGACGCCTACCAGCGCCACTACCTCGCCATCAATGGCCAAAACAGCACGCTCTATCCCGACGTCGTCGCCGGCCTGGCTGCGCTCAAGGCGCAGGGCCTGCGCCTGGCCTGCGTGACCAACAAACCGATCGCCTTCGCCGAACCGCTATTAAAGCTAAACGATTTATACCGTTATTTCGACGTCGTCTACGGCGGCGATTCGCTGCCCCGCAAAAAGCCGGACCCGCTGCCACTGCTCACCGTCTGCCGCGATTTCGACCTGCCGGCCGCGCAAGTGGTCGCCATCGGCGACTCCTCGAACGACGCGCAAGCCGCACGGGCGGCGGGCTGCCCGGTGCTGACTGTGCCTTATGGTTACAATCACGGCGAGTCTATACACGCAATCGATTCCGATGGTATAGTTGACACGCTACTCGATGCGGCGAACCAAATTCGTTTGCAAAACTGAACTGCACACACAAGACCACCACCGATAATGTTTCTCGACAAAAAACACAATGTCACACAACCAGGCTCGATTGAGGCCTGGCTTTGGCGACGCTGGCAATCCTGGCAAAACTGAGCCAACCTGATTGCTGTCGCACGTGCCCGCGCACCCGACAGGTTTTTTGACACACCACCGCCCCCTCCAAAAACCGGGCGGCATGGAGAGAAGACATGACCGAACTCGAATTCAAATCGCTGGCCACGGAAGGCTACAACCGCATCCCACTGATCGCGGAAGCTTTCGCCGACCTCGAAACCCCGCTCACGCTCTACCTCAAACTGGCGCAGACCCAGAACACCGGCAAGAACACCTTCCTGCTTGAATCGGTGGTCGGCGGCGAGCGCTTCGGCCGCTACTCCTTCATCGGCCTGCCGGCGACGACGGTGCTGCGCAGCTTCGGCACGCACACCGAGATCGTCAAGAACGGCGCCGTCATCGAAACGCACGACGGCAATCCGCTCGACTTCATCGAAAGCTACCAGAAGCGCTTCAAGGTCGCGCTGCGGCCCGGCATGCCGCGCTTCTGCGGCGGCCTGGCCGGCTACTTCGGCTACGACACCGTGCGCCACATCGAAACCAAGCTGGCCGCCGGCGCGCAAAAGGATGACCTGGGCCTGCCCGACATCCAGCTGATGGTGACCGAGGAACTGGCCGTCATCGACAACATCTCCGGCAAGCTGTATCTGATCGTCTACGCCGACACCACCCAGCCCGAGTCCTACTCCAAGGCGCGCCAGCGCCTGAAAGACCTGCGCATGATGCTGCGCCGCGGCGTCGACGCGCCGGTGACGTCGGCCTCGGTGCGCACCGAAACCATCCGCGACTTCAGCAAGGAAGACTATCTGAAGGCCGTCGCCAAGGCCCACGAATACGTGATGGCCGGCGACTTGATGCAGGTGCAGATCGGCCAGCGCATCCGCAAGCCCTACGTCGATTCGCCGCTGACGCTGTACCGCGCCCTGCGCTCGCTGAATCCGTCGCCGTATATGTACTTCTACAATTTCGGCGACATGCAGATCGTCGGCGCCTCGCCCGAGATTTTGGTGCGCAACGAGACGGCGCCGGACGGCGAGAAAAAAGTCACGCTGCGTCCTATCGCCGGCACCCGCCCGCGCGGCGCCACGCCGGCGCGCGACGCCGAACTGGCGAAGGAGCTGCTGGCCGACCCCAAGGAAATCGCCGAACACGTGATGCTGATCGACCTGGCCCGCAATGACCTGGGGCGCATCTCCGAGATCGGTAGCGTCAACGTCACCGACCGCCTGGTGATCGAAAAATATTCGCACGTCCAGCACATCGTCTCCAACGTCGAAGGCAAGTTGAAGGACGGCCTGTCCAACCTCGACGTGCTGCGTGCCACCTTCCCGGCCGGTACGCTGACCGGCGCGCCGAAAGTGCGCGCGATGGAAGTGATCGACGAACTGGAAATCACCAAGCGCGGCATCTACGGCGGCGCCTGCGGCTACCTGTCCTTCGGCGGCGAGATGGACGTGGCGATCGCCATCCGCACTGGCGTCATCAAGGACGGCATGCTGTACGTGCAGGCCGCCGCTGGCATCGTCGCCGATTCCATCCCCGAGATGGAATGGCAGGAAACCGAAAACAAGGCGCGCGCCGTGCTGCGCGCCGCCGAGCAAGTACAAGATGGCCTGGATGGGGAGTTCTGACATGCTGCTGATGATCGACAACTACGACTCCTTCACCTACAACATCGTGCAGTACTTCGGCGAACTCGGTGAAGACGTGCGCGTGTACCGCAACGACGCCATCACGCTCGCCGAGATCGAGGCGCTGAACCCGGACCGCATCTGCATTTCGCCGGGGCCGAAAGATCCCTCGCAGGCCGGCATCTCACTGGACGTGCTGAAGCACTTCGCCGGCAAGAAGCCGATACTCGGCGTCTGCCTCGGCCACCAGGCCATCGGCGAAGCTTTCGGCGGAAAAGTCATCCGCGCCAAGCAGGTCATGCATGGCAAAACTTCAGTCATCGCGCACACCGGCGTCGGCGTCTTTAAGGACCTGCCGTCGCCGTTCACCGTGATCCGCTATCACTCGCTGGCCATTGAACGCAGCTCGCTGCCGGCCTGCCTCGAAGTGACGGCATGGACCGACGACGGCGAAATCATGGGCGTGCGCCACAAGGACTACGACATCGAGGGCGTGCAGTTTCACCCCGAATCCATCCTGTCCGAGCACGGCCACGCGCTGCTGAAAAACTTCCTGGTTCGCTGATCGGTCGGCGCTGCGCCCGCGCGCACGCCACCGGTCCGTCCCGCGTCCCCATTAAGAAGGAACTGCCATGCCGATCACCCACCAAGAAGCCCTGCTGCGCTGTATCGAACACCGCGAAATTTTCCATGACGAGATGCTGCACCTGTTCCGCCAGATCATGTCCGGCGAAATGTCGCCGGTGATGGTCGCCGCGCTGACCATGGGTCTGCGCGTCAAAAAAGAAACCATCGGCGAGATCGCCGCCGCCGCGCAGGTGATGCGCGAATTCTCGACCAAGGTGCCGATGGCCGACACCCGCAATCTGCTCGACATCGTCGGCACCGGCGGCGACGGCGCGCACACTTTTAATATTTCGACGGCGTCCATGTTCGTCGCCGCCGCCGCCGGCGCGCGCGTGGCCAAACATGGCGGGCGCAGCGTCTCCTCCTCGTCCGGCAGCGCCGACGTGATCGAATCGCTGGGCGCCAACATCAACCTGAAACCGGAGCAGATCGCGCAATCGATCGCGCAGACCGGCATCGGCTTCATGTTCGCGCCCAACCACCACGCGGCGATGAAGCACGTGGCGCCGGTGCGGCGCGAACTGGGCGTGCGCTCGATCTTCAATATCCTTGGACCGCTGACCAATCCGGCCGGCGCGCCGAATATTTTGATGGGTGTCTTCCACGCCGACCTGGTCGGCATCCAGGTGCGCGTATTGCAGCGCCTCGGCGCGCAGCACGCCATCGTGGTCTATGGCCGCGACAATATGGATGAAGTGTCGCTCGGCGCCGGCACCCTGGTCGGTGAACTGGTCAACGGCGAAATCCGCGAATACGAAATCCACCCCGAAGACTTCGGCCTGCAAATGACGGCCAGCCGCAACCTGAAAGTGGCCGACGCAGCAGAATCGAAAGCCAAGATCATGGAGGCGCTGCGCGGCGAACCCGGCGCGGCCTACGACATCGTCGCGCTCAACGCCGGCACGGCGCTGTACGCGGCCGGCGTGGCGACGTCGATCGCCGATGGGCTGGAGCGCGCGCGCGCCGCCATCACGTCCGGCGCGGCGCTGCGCAAGGTCGAGCAGTTCGTGCAGGTCACGCAAAGCCTCGGCGCCGCGAACTAAGGGAGGCTCGCATGTTGGGCATACACGATCTGGGTTTGTTCATCGCCTCCGGCCTGCTGCTGAATATACTGCCCGGCCCCGATTCGCTGCTGATCATGACGCGCAGCGCGACGCAGGGCTGGCGCGCGGGATCGGCGGCCGCTTTCGGCATCGGCACCGGCACGCTGGTGCATGTGATGGCGGCGGCGCTGGGTTTGTCGGCGCTGCTGGCGACATCGGCAACAGCGTTCAGCGTCGTCAAATGGGTGGGCGCGGCATATATCGTGTATGTCGGCGTGGGCCTGCTGCGCAGTAAAAGGGCCACCGACCAGGAGGTCGCGCCAACGCCCGCGCTGGCGCCGCTCCCGTATCGCAAAATTTTCTTCCAGGGCTTTTTGACCAATGTGCTCAATCCGAAGGTGGCGATTTTCTTCCTCGCCTTCGTGCCGCAGTTTATTTCAGCCGACGCGCACAGCAAACCACTGGCCTTCGTGGTCCTCGGCTGCCTCTTCGATTTCAACGGCATGTTGTGGTGTAATGCGCTGTCCGTGTTCACCGCCTTCGCCAGCGAGCGGCTCAAGCTCAAGCCACGCGTGACGCTGTGGCTGAACCGCGTCACCGGCGGCTTGTTCCTGGCGCTCGGCCTGCGGCTCGCGCTCGCAAAGCAAACCTGAGCTTTTACTCACCCTTTTATCCGGCGCCATCATGTCCGACATCCTCAATAAAATCCTCGCAGTCAAAGCCGACGAAGTCGCCGCCGCAAAAAAACACCGCGGCTTTGCCAGCCTGCGCGACGAAGTCGAAGCCAATGCGGAATTGCGCGCGGACCTGCGCGGCTTTGAAGCCAGCATCCGCGCCAAGATCGCCGCCGGCCACGCGGGCGTCATCACCGAAGTCAAAAAGGCGTCACCGTCGAAAGGCGTTCTGCGCGCCGACTTCCGTCCGGCCGATATCGCGGCCAGCTATGCGGCCAACGGCGCGGCGTGCCTGTCGGTGCTGACCGACCAGCAGTTCTTCCAGGGCGCGACCGAATACCTGCAACAGGCGCGCGCCGCCTGCTCCATTCCGGTGCTGCGCAAGGACTTCATGATCGATCCCTACCAGGTCTACGAAGCGCGCGCGATGGGCGCCGACTGCATTTTGCTGATCGTCTCGGCGCTCGACCACGGCCTGATGGCCGAACTGGAAGCGTGCGCGCACGACTTGGGCATGGGCGTGCTGGTGGAAGTGCACGACGGCGAGGAGCTGACGGCGGCGCTGCGGCTGAAAACCAATATGGTCGGCATCAACAACCGCAACCTGCGCACTTTCGAGACGTCGCTGGACACCACGCTCGGCCTGCTCGACCGCATTCCGACGGAAAAAATGGTGGTGACGGAATCGGGCATCATGGTGCCGGACGACGTACAGCGCATGCGCGCGGCGAACGTGAACGCCTTCCTGGTCGGCGAGGCGTTCATGCGCGCGCCTGATCCGGGCGCGGAGCTGCGCCGATTGTTCAACTAAACGGGCAGGCTAGGCGAACAAGGACTGCTTCTGCGGCATCGCATGGTCCGCGAACTCGATGCGGTTGCGGCCATTTTCCTTGGCCGCGTAGAGCGCGGTGTCGGCACGCGCCAGCACGTGCTCCATATCTTCATCGGGCGTCAGCTGCGATGCGATGCCGATGCTGACGGTGCATGGCGTGGTGCCGTCGGCGCACGGCGCGCGCAGCGACGATTGAATGCGCTCGGCCACCGAGTAGGCCATCTCCGCGTTCGACTGCGGCAGCAGCACGATGAATTCCTCGCCGCCGAAACGGGCCAGGTGGTCGGACTCGCGCAGCGCCTTGGCGATCGCGCCGGCGACGTGGATCAGCATGCGGTCGCCGGCCGCATGGCCATAGGCGTCGTTGATTTTCTTGAAGAAGTCCAGGTCGATGCTGAGCAGTGTCATGACGCGGCCGGCGCGCCGCATCTGCGCGCGTTCCTTGACATAGATGTCGGCGAAGCCGCGCCGGTTCAAGATGCTGGTGAGCGGATCGAGCGTCGAGCGCTGCTCAAGTATATTCTGCAAGCGACGCGTGGCGACGGCCATGAAGCCGACGGTCAGCAGCAGCGACATGAAATTGGCGGCCGCCAGATACAGGGCTCGGTAGCTGGCGTCAACCGTATCGACTTTGTCGAAGCCTCCGTTGGCGGCGATGACGGCGCGCGTCAGCACAACCAGCGACTGTACCAACATCAGGCTACCGAAAAAATAAGTGGCGAGGTGCCGCTCGCCGTGGCGCGCGATCAGCCACACCTGGCGCGCGTAGAACAGCAATACCAGCGCGGAAAACACGGCGATACGCAAGCTGAAGTCGGGGTGCACCAGCAGCAGCCAGCCTACCCCCAACATCCCGGACAGCCAGACCACGTGAAACAAGCGCCAGCTCGGCATGCGGCCGTAGAATTTTTCAGTGCCGATCAGGGCCAGGCCTATGCCCCACAACAGCAGTGCGTTGGTGCCCAACATGGCGACGGCGTCGGGCAGCGTGGTGCGCAGGCCGTAGCAGCAAGCCGCGCACACCAGCGCAAACAAACCGAGGGTCCACTGCCGCAGGCCGCCGATCTCGGAAGGAAAGCTGCGCCAGGCCGAAAACAGCACCACGCACATGGCCCCGCCCATCAGGGTCGACATTAAAATGACGGTGCGGGGGTCGAGCAAATTCACGGGCGGTCCTGATCCGAAAAGTTCTGCTACTGCGCTGCGGGGATTTCCTTATTGGTCGGGCATTTTAGACTAAAAATTAACATTTGAATATGCCTCTTTTCGCAACTTATAACACGGGCGCGGTCCACGCCCGCATTAAAAATCAGCGAACCGCGCTGGGGCGCTTGAGAACTGTGGTTTTTTTCCCCGTGACGCTCAAGGTCAATGCGACCGAAGGCGCGCGGTCGCCTTGCAGGGTGACGTCGAAGCGCAGCAGCTCGTCGCGCCGGAACGCGTGCAGTTCGACGTTGGCGCCAACCTTGTAGCGCGCCAGCAGCGCATCGAGGTTGGTCGCCGTGATGCGCAAGCCGTCCAGCGCCACCAGCACGTCGCCGCCCGACATGCCGGCATGGTGCGCGGCGCCGCCTTCATGGACGCTGGACAGCTTGGCGTCGTTGCCGTCGCGGCCCATATTCACGTCGAGGACAGGCTTGGCCGACTTGCGCTCGTCGGCATACGCGACGCCGAAGGGCGCCAGCAGTTTCGCCAGCGGCACGTCGTCGGTGCCACGCACGTATTTGTCGAAGAAGGGCTTGAATTTGAAGCCGCCGATTTCATCGAACAGCGCCTCGGCTTCGGCCGGCGTGACGCCGCGTGCGCCGCCATGATAGAAGTCGCGGCCATAGCGCTGCCACAGCGCCTGCATCACGTCGTCGAGCGATTTGGCGCCATTGGTTTTGGCGCGCAGCGTCAGGTCGAGGGCCAGCGCGATCAACGAACCCTTGGTGTAGTAGCTGACGATGGCGTTCGGCGAGTTCTCGTCCTGGCGATAGTATTTGTGCCAGGCGTCGAAGCTCGATTCGGCCACGCTTTGCTTGCTGCGGCCGCTGCCACGCAGGACGCTGTTGGCGGTCTTGG
>Ga0209901_1000717_pt1 | contig 11733 bp, 11 predicted proteins | sample OrgsoiDNA_201058_FD_185806 | JGI IMG/M metagenome (GOLD analysis project Ga0209901, IMG submission 185806) | Permafrost soil microbial communities from the Arctic, to analyse light accelerated degradation of dissolved organic matter (DOM) -... | ecosystem: Environmental > Terrestrial > Soil >...
ATGCGCGTTGGAAGCCTCTTCGGCAAAGGTGCGGCCGGTGACCGTGAGGGCCGAGCCATCGATGAATTTGCCTTCGGCCAGGCGATGCGCGATGACGGTGATGCCGCCGGCTTTATCCACGTCGGCAGCCAGGAAGCGGCCGCCGGGTTTGATGTCTACAAAGATGGGCGTGCGGGCCAACACGGCTTCGAAATCGTCGATCGTGAGCGGGAGCTCGGCTTCGCGCGCCATGGCAAGCAGGTGCAGCACGGCGTTGGTGGAGCCGGCGGTAGCGGCCACGCCGGCGATGGCGTTTTCGAACGCGGCGCGGGTGCAGATGTCACGCGGCAGAATGTTGTTGCGGACGGCATTGAGGATCACCTGACCGCAGCTATACGCCACGTCCTCCTTGCGCTTGTCCACCTGCGGGACCGCGGCGGTGCCCATGGGGGAAAGACCGATCAACTCCATCACCGTGGCCATGGTGTTGGCGGTGAACTGGCCGCCGCAGGCGCCGGCGCCGGGGCAGGCGTGGTTCTCAATGTCGAGCAATTCCGCATCGGACATGCGGCCGCGGGCGTTGGCGCCGACGGCTTCAAAAACGTCCTGAATGCTGATGTCGTGGCCATTGTGCCTACCTGGCATGATGGTTCCGCCGTAAAGGACCACGCCTGGGACGTTGAGGCGGAGCAGCGCCATTGCCGCGCCGGGGATGGTTTTGTCGCAGGCGACCAGAGCCACAATGCCGTCGAACATGTGGCCGCGCACCATGAGCTCAATGGAATCGGCAATCACTTCGCGGCTGATGAGCGAGGCCTTCATGCCTTCGGTGCCCATGGTGACGCCGTCGGAAATGGCGATCGTGTTGAACTCCATGGGAGTGCCGCCGGCGGCGCGGATGCCCTCCTTCACTTTGACGGCCAGGTCCCGCAAGTTGTAGTTGCAGGGCATGGTTTCGATCCAGGTGTTGGCCACGCCGATGATGGGCTTGGCGAGGTCTTCGTCGGTGAAGCCGATGCCTTTGAGCATGGCGCGGGCGGGAGCACGGTCGCGGCCCTGGGTGATGGTGTGGCTCTGGAGTTTCATGTTATCGGGCTAAGATCTCGTCCACAAGCCGCTGGGCGCCGTAGAGCTTGCGCAGCGCTTCGGTCATGGCCGCGGTGTGAACGGAGACGGTGCGGTTGGTATCGATATCGTAGACAAAGTCGCCGACCAGCGACTCGATATTGCCGTCGAAGACCAGTCCTACAATCTCGGCGTTGCGGTTGATTACCGGGGACCCGGAGTTGCCCCCGACCACATCGTTGGTGGAGACGAAATCGAGCGCGGTCGAAAGGTCCAGCTTGCCGCGGCCTTCCTTGTAGCGCGAAGGCAGATCGAACGGGCCTTCGAAATTGAAACTCTGGGCACGGTCGTAGAGGCCGTAAAACGTGGTGTGGGCCGGAGCCTTTGTGCCGTTCATGGCATATCCCTTCACCTGGCCGTAGGATAGCCGCAGCGTGAAGGTGGCATCCGGGTAGGTGGTCTTGCCATAGGCGGCGAATCGCGCTCTGGCAAGTTGCTCGCTGGCGCGCTGCGAGACGCTGGATACGGTGTCCTCCACCCACTTGTTCATTTCGCGGCGCATCGGGTCGAGCTGGCGCGCGAGCATGATCATGGGGTCTCCCGACGCGGCCACCGCCGCCTCGCCGCCTTCAACCAGCTTGCGGCGCACGGCCGGGTCCGCCAGTTTGGTGCCGTTCACCAGCGCCGCCGCGGCTTCCTTCGGGGTGCGGCCGTTGAGCGCCATTTTCACGAAAGGATCGTTGGAGCCCAACTCGGCGAGCGCCTGTTCGAGCGACCCCGAGATGCGCGCGATCTCGATCGCCGGATAAACCGGGGCCGGCGAGAACATGCGGTATTTCAACGACTCCAACTGGGCTTCGTGATAGCCCGGCAGCCGCACGCCATCGGGCTTCCCGACCTCCGCCACGTACTGCACGATGTTCATGGCGGTGAGGGCGAACTGCGAACTCAGACTGCGGTAGGACAGTTCCTTGACGCGCGACGACATCTTCTTTTCCGCGTCGGCGATGGCATCCCACGCGCCGCCCCAGGCTGCCTTCCACTCCGGATTGCCCATCACCCGCGCCTTGAAGCCGGTCTCGTCCTGCTGCTTTTTGTCCATGACATTCTTGTCCAGCAGCCCTTTGTAGCCGCCCTCCGTTGCCTTGAGACCGTTCTCCATGCCAAAAATCATGGAAGCCGCCTGGCGGGCCTGCTCCGGGCCCTGGGCCGAGTACTGCTTCAGCACATCCAGGGTTTGCTTGAGTCTCCTGATGCCGATGGGCGAGGCGACATCGCGCTGAAATTCGAGTTGGGCCATGGTGTTGAGCCGCTGCGTGGAGCCCGGGTGGCCGGTCACAAATACCAGTTCGTCTGGCTGAGCGCCCTTTGGATTCCACTTGAGATAATTCTTGCTCTCAATGGGCTGGCCGTTTTCGTAGACGCGAAACAGGGCCATATCCAGGTCATAACGCGGATAGGTGAAGTTATCCGGATCGCCGCCGAAGAAGGCGATTTGCTGCTCGGGCGCGAAAACCAGGCGCACATCGGTGTATTTCTTGTAGCTATAGAGCCAGTATTCGCCGCCGTGATAGAGCGATACGATGTCGGAACGCAGGCCGGTCTTGGCCTGGCCTTCGCGCTCGATATCGGCAATCGCGGCGCGGCGCGCGGCGAACTCTTCCTCGGGAGACGTGGCCTTCTTCAGGGCCGCCGTAACGCGCCCGGTCACGTTCTCCATGGAGACCAGGACGTTGACTTCGAGGTCGGGCGACTTCATTTCCAGATCGGCGGTGGCGGCGAAGAAGCCCTTCTGAATGTAATCGAGTTCCCTGGTCGAGTTCTTCTGCAATTGGCCGCGGGCCACATGATGGTTCGTCAGAAGGAGGCCGTGCGGGCTGACAAACGATCCCGAGCCACCGTCGTTGAGGCGGACGCAGGACAGGCGGACGTGGTCCAGCCATTCCTGCGAAGGCGTGAAGTTGTACTTTTGCTGCAGCAGTTTCAGGGGTGGGTTGTCGAACGTCCACATCCCTTCGTCGGCGAGCAGGGATACACCGGCGAGGAAGGCGCCCCCAACGAAGAGGGCGGTGATAGTGTGGCTATGGGTCTTCATGGAAGCTACCAGTTTAGCGAGGATCTTGATACCCGTGGGCTTGCGATATACTGGCCTCGGAGACCGAGTCCATTCGACCCTGTTGGAAAACTTCAATTTCAAGTGATCCCTTCTCTCGCCGGAGCTTCGTGGGCGCTGTGGGCACGCTGGCGGGGGGTTCTTTACTTTTTCAAAACGTCGGCTGCAAGCAGCCGGGAAAACCCCAGCCCAACCCCGCCCCTATGCAAGCCGGCAGTGCGGCGGATTACACCGTGACCATCGCCGTGAAGCCGGTGGAACTGGCCCCGAATCGCATCGTCTCCACAACTACCTACAACGGTCAATTCCCCGGGCCGCTGCTCCGCTTCAAAGAAGGCCAACAAGTCACGATCGACATCAACAACCAAACGGACACGCCCGAGCAACTGCATTGGCACGGGCAGTTTCTTTCTACCGATGTCGATGGCGCCGCGGAAGAAGGCACGCCGTTCATTCCCGCTCATGGAAGCCGCCGCATTACGTTCGTGCCCAAGCCTTCCGGGTATCGCTTCTACCACACCCACGTCCATGCGGGGGCAAATCTGACCGCCGGACAGTACACGGGCTCGGTCGGTCCGGTATATATCGAACCGAAGAACAACTCCGGAAACTACGATCGCGAGGTTTTCCTCACGCTCAAGGAATTCGAACCGGTGTTCAGCCGCGGCGGTGACATGGCGATGGACTTTTTGTTGCCCGCGGCAACAGCGCAGGCACTGAAAGATTCCGGCGAGAAGGCCATGCACGCCTCGCTCGCCAAAGGCATGCCGCATGGATTCGAGGTCGGGTATGGTTCCTTCACGATCAACGGACGCATGCTGGGTAGCGGTGAACCCATACGCGTGAAGCAAGGCGAACGTGTGCTCTTCCACGTTCTGAACGGGAGCGCGACCGAGATCCGCTGCCTTGCGTTGCCCGGACATACCTTCACGGTGGTTGCGATGGACGGCAACCCGATCCCTCGGCCAGTGACTGTGCCGGGACTCTGGCTAGGCTCGGCAGAGCGAGTCTCCGCGATTGTCGAGATGAATCGCCCTGGTATCTGGATCATGGGCGATATGGCGAACGACGACCGGCAGCACGGCATGGGTACGGTGGTTGAATATGCCGGCCGGAAGGGCAAGGCGCAGTGGGTCGCTCCCAAGCCGTTCCACTGGAACTACACTCAATTCGGAAATGCGGGTGCGGTGGTTCCGGAGCCGGATCAAGTCTTCGAAATGATCTTTGCCAAGCAAAACGCAGCCGAGGGTGGCTTCAATCGGTGGACCATAAACGATGTCGCGTTCGCGGAGCATCGCATGCAGCCGATGTTTCGCGTGAAGCAGGGCAAACGGTACCGGCTGCGCATGCGCAACGCGAGCGACGACATCCATCCCGTCCACCTTCACCGCCACAGTTTCGAATTAACGCGTGTCGCCGGGCAGCCGACGTCCGGTGTCGTCAAGGATGTTGTCATGGTCGGCGGCTACCAGGAAGTGGAGGTCGATTTTGTCGCGGCTAATCCGGGCCTCACGCTGTTCCACTGTCATCAGCAGTTGCACATGGATTTCGGATTCATGGCCCTGTTCGAATACGTCTAGCTTCTGGGCCGCGCGCGTCGGCAAGCGAGAGGCTAGACTCCTGTCCCGGATAATTCCTGACAGTGCGCGGCTTGGTTAAGGTGGGGCAGACGCCCTCGTCTGCGCGCGATCCCCTGATCGCGCTCTTGCGCCCCTTGTCAAATCTTAAGCGAGACAGAACACTAGCTTCCGACCGCTCCCGCCATGGGGCTGCTGGCCGTGGCGTAAAGCTTCTTGGGCATGCGTCCCGATTCGTGAGCCAGGCGGCCGCACTCCACCCCCAGTTTCATGGCGCGCGCCATTTTCACCGAGTCCTCGGCGGCGGCGATAGCGGTGTTCATGAGCACGCCGTCGGCTCCCAGTTCCATGGCGATGGCCGCGTCCGACGAAGATTCGATTGTGAACGGACACGAAGACCATTCCGCTGGGGCATTGTGTTTGGCGCCGAACTGTTGGACAATTTACCCCGTGGGCCACCATGCCAGATCGGCGGTTCGGGCTGGGAAAAAGACTTTGTTTTGGAAGCGGGCCATGACTTTCCAGAGATGGCAGGACGCGACCAAGGGCAAAGCAATTATGCTTGGGCTGCTAATAATCGGTGGTGCGCTCGTACTTCTGATAGCCACTAAGATGTTGTTCGCTGACGGCCTGAGGGTTCCAGTGGGCTACGTATACGTTAGCGGGACCAATGGGCAAATTCTGGCCGCCATGTTCTGCTTCGTCTTCAGCATGCTCGGTCTCGCTGGTGGCGCCTTTTCAATAATTCATTCTATTCGCCGTCGCACAAGGTTGCTGGCGTGTCCGAGATGCGGCTCTCGGCGTCAAGTGTTTGATTCTATCCGCCAGTTCATATGCACGGAATGTGGAGAATTATTGCTGCCAGGTTCCGATGGAACAGTCCCACTCCAATTCTCTGTCTGTCGGTACTGTGCTCTCGAGACCGCAGTTTCTGAGGACTACGGCGCCTTTCCTTGCCCAAACTGCGCCATTCTCAGAAACCCGGCTAAAATGAGGCAAGGTATGGCACTAGGTTCGAATCGTTGCTGTCCAACGTGTGCGCAGTCCGTGCCGAAGGAAGCCGTTTATTGTGTATCCTGTCGAACTACCTTAAGAACCGTGTCGAAGACAGATGTACAAATGGAATGGCAGTACTGGAAGATTGGAAAGGATGCCGTCGGACACAATCAATACGCAAGGATGGTCGGAGTTCAACTTCATAGATTACAACGATTTGGCGATCCTGTAGTTGATATACTCACAGATCTGTTGATCTCTCTTGAAGAGGCTTTGCTAGATTCGAGTGTGCAGTCAATGGTACTGACTCTCTTGCCTGAAATCGACTCGGCCTATGCTCATTTTCTGGATCTCGAACTGATGTTCGTCAAAGCCCTGGCGCCCAAGCAGAAATACGCCTTACAATCCTTACCGGGAGTCGCCACTGAACCCCATATTCAGGCCCGTCGGAGGGTTGAAGCCGCTCTGGTAGGCTTGCTCGGGCATTCACACGGTATCGGTATTTGGGGAGGTCAACTCGTGGATTTACACCGCGACAGTGCTAACCTCATTATCGTTGGCGACCATCGACGATTGAAGGAAGAAGTGGAGCGGTTTCACGACTGGCGCCGCCGGTACCAAGCAGCACCAAGCTAGGCCGTGCCATGAAGCGGTCAGAATGTACTCCCCAGAAAAGTTACCAACGAGTTTCATCGTTTCCAAGCCTTGACGGCCGCTGGGGCTTACGCACATCCAGGTGGTAGTCGCCCTCGAATCATTGACTGGCCGCTCCGCCGAAGGGTCCAGAAGAGTAAAGGGCCCGCCAGAGAACCACTGTGAGTCCGTACGGGCCCGACTTGCGTAGGTGGACCCAGGTTCCGATATGGGAAGCTGATGAGCGGGGCTGCCGGTCGTATGGCGTACTCGGAAAGCGTGCGCCAGTCTGCCGCAAGAAGCCGGAAGCGATTCAGGCGGAAGGCGCGTTCTATTGCCCATAACCCAAATGGGCTTGTTGCGATTGCTGACCAACCATTAGGTAATGGGCGTCGACGTTGCCCAAGCTCTGGACGGACGCGTATCTGGCTGCATTTGCGCGGTCGGCGGCTATGCACTTTGGACCGGGCGGTGCTGGCGATGGCGCCTGAAGCGTTGCTGTTGAACTAGCGGTTCAGCTTCCGACCGCTCCCGCCATGGGGCTGCTGGCCGTGGCGTAAAGCTTCTTGGGCATGCGTCCCGATTCGTGAGCCAGGCGGCCGCACTCCACCCCCAGTTTCATGGCGCGTGCCATTTTCACCGAGTCCTCCGCGGCGGCGATGGCAGTGTTCATGAGCACGCCGTCAGCTCCCAGTTCCATGGCGATGGCCGCGTCCGATGCGGTTCCCACGCCGGCGTCCACAATCACCGGCACTGCGGTAATCATTTCGCGGAATATCCGGAGGTTGGTGGGATTCTGAATACCTAGCCCCGAGCCGATGGGCGCGGCCAGCGGCATCACGGCAGCGGCGCCCGCATCGATGAGCTTGCGCGCGTTTACCACGTCGTCATTGGTATACGGCAGCACCACGAAGCCCTCCTTGACCAGGATGCGCGTGGCTTCCAGCAGCCCGGCGTTGTCCGGGAAAAGGGTCCTCTCATCGCCAATGACTTCCAGTTTGATCCAGTTCGAAAGGCCCACCTCGCGGGCCAGCATGGCGGTGCGCACGGCGTCATCGGCCGTGTAGCAGGCTGCCGTGTTGGGCAGGATGAAGAGCTTGGAACGATCGATGTAGTCGAGGAGCGATTCCTTGGAGCGGTCCGTCAGGTTGACGCGGCGCACCGCCACGGTCACCATCTCCGCTCCGGAGGCTTCGTGGCATCGCTGCATTTCTTGAAAACTGCGATACTTGCCAGTTCCTACGATGAGGCGTGAACGAAATTCGCGGCCCGCGATGGTCAGGGTTTCGGACATGACTTCATTGTAGCCTCACAGCTCATGCCTCACAGCCCATGCGTCACAGCGCCGCGTCCCATTTTACGCTGTGGTCACTCATAACGGCGCGCGTTTCGGGCGGCGAGGCGATGTGGAAATAAGACCATGGGCCGGGTATCCACGGGTAGCGTTCCACCACGGACTCGTCGACGGTCACGCCCAGGCCGGGCGTACGCGGGACGATCAGGTCGCCGTGGTCCAATTGCAGAGGCTCCTCCAGAATTCCGGCGGCCAGCGGGAATGGATACATGCCGGCGCGGCCCGGGCTCGAATAGCAGGGATACTCCAGCCACTCCACCACCAATTGCGGCCAGCAGATGCCGAGATGAGCGGCGGCTATCACCTCAAGCGCGGTGCCCCAACTGTGGAAGGCGAACCGCAAACCCTGGCGGGCAATTTCGGCGAAAATGCGGCGGCCCAGGGAATAGCCTCCCTGGCAGCAGACGTCCATCTGGACATAGTCCACGGCTTGCGCCAGGATCAGGTCCAGGTACCGGTCCTCGGTGGGTTCGTGTTCGCCGCTGGCCAGGGGAACGATGTCCTTTTCCTTGAGCTCCAGGTAGGCGGCGTGGTCGTCAGGAGGCAGCGGTTCTTCCAGCCAGGCGATGTGATGGCCGGCCATTTCGCGCGCCAGTTGCTCCACGGTGCCGAGGCTGTAGTTGCGGTCGCCCATGCGCCACCAGGTGTGGGCATCCACCATGAGATCGAAATCCGGGCCGACGGCCTTGCGCATCAGGCGGACGGTTTCCAGATCCTGCTCCGGACCCAGGGCCGGCCGCATCTTGTAGGCCCTAAATCCCAACCCGGCAATGGCTGCGGCCTCGGCGGCAAAGTCCTCCGGCGGCATGTACATGCCGGCGCTGCCGTAAAGGCGGATGTTGTCGCGAACGCGTCCGCCGAGCAGTTCCGAAACCGGCGCGCCGAGCGCTTTGCCGGTGAGGTCGTAGAGTGCGATTTCCGCGGCGCAGTAGATCTTGGCGAGTTCGGGTTCGACGCCCGGGCCTTCCATGAACTTCACGCGCAGGGCGTCGGGGTCGGCCAGGGCGCGGCCCTCAAGGAAGGGTGCCACCGTCGTCCGGATGGCGTGCTGTGCCTGTTCGCTGCCAGGCCCAGGTGCGTAGCCGACCAGGCCGTTATCGGCTTCCACGCGGATGAACATGGCATCGCGCTTCACAATCGTGCGCTCGCCGCCGTAGAAGGCCAGGCGAATCGGTTCCGGAAATGGGTAGGAAAGCAGGAACGAACGAACGCTGACGATTTTCATGGCCGTGCTGAATTGGGTGCGCGGAAACAGCATATCATGCTCATCCGCAGTCGCAGGTGGTATAAAACAGCTATGGACTTCGCGATCAACTGGACCGAGGGCTTGGAAGACATGATCAAGCTCTCCATCGCCTACATTCTGGCACTTCCGGTGGGCTGGTATCGCGAAACGGAGGCGCACAGCGTGGGAGTGCGCACGTTTCCGGTAGTGGCCATGGCCAGTTGCGGATTCGTGCTGTTGGCATCGCCGGCGAACCATTTCGGCCCGGATGCGCAATCCAGGATCATCCAGGGCCTGGTGGCGGGAATCGGATTCGTAGGGGGCGGGGCCATCCTGAAGTCGGAGGGCAGCGTACACGGAACCGCCACGGCGGCCAGTATTTGGAACTTCGGCGCGGTGGGCGCGGCCGTGGCGCTGAACCGCTTTGTGTTGGCCGCCATGCTGGCAGCGTTGAATCTGTTTGCATTGCGAGTATTGCTGCCGCTGAAATTGAAGCTGGACGCGCGGGACAAGTAATTGGTCTTGCGTACGTTTCAGCAAGGTGGCCAACCGATTGCTTACCTATCAGGCAGGAGGGTGATATGTCTTCACCATATTTTCGTGCTTCAGGTTTTGCTCTGGCCGCGGCTCTGTTCTTCATCTGCCCGCAGACCCGGGCGGTAGCTCAGGACGCCAATCGCGATACCGTCTTGGCAAAGACCGATGTGAGAGACGTGGTACAGCGGGTTGCGAAACGAAGCGGCGAGTTCAAAGTTGAATTCGACAAGGCCGTGGCGCATACCATGGACGGACCCAAGTTGGAGGATCGTGCAAAGCATCGCGCCGACGACTTGCACGACTCGGCCAAGAAAATGCAGGATGTCTTTGCAGACAAGAAAGACAAGAACAATCCCGCGGTGCGCGATCAGGTGGACAAGACGCTGGCCATGGGCAGCGAAATCAGCGGCATGATGAAGGAGCACCGCTTCACCGACAAATTACAGCAGGACTGGGAATTGCTGCGGTCAGACCTGAATGCGCTGGCGGGGGTGTACGGCCTTACGCCGATGTAATCAGAGCCGCGACCGTCAGGGAGCGTTTCGGTGCTTAGAGGGCGGCCAGCATGGCCCGGAGCGCCTGGCCGCGATGGCTGACGGCGAACTTCTGTTCCGCCGCCGCTTCGCCGAAGGTGCACCCAAAAGCTGGACAGTAAAAGAGCGGGTCGTACCCGAAGCCGCCCGATCCGCGGGGTTCGTCGAGGATTCGGCCTTCCACTGCGCCGCCATACACGCCGAGCAGGCGCGCGCCTTCCACCAGAGCGATGGCGCAGACGAAGCGGGCGGCCCGGTTCTCAACGGCCGCTAGCTTTTCCAGGAGCAGGCGGTTGTTGGATTCGTCGCTCGCATGGGGGCCGGAGAAGCGCGCGGAATAGACGCCGGGCGCGCCGCCGAGGGCGTCTACTTCCAGGCCGGAGTCATCGGCGAAGAGCAGGCCGGCGGCGTGAGGGCCGTAATGGCGGGCTTTGATAATAGCGTTCTCCTGAAAGGTGGCGCCGTCTTCGACGCAGGGCGGGAGCTGTTTGTAATTGGGGAGCAGCTCGATAGACGCCACTCCGGTTCCGCTGGCCATTCGAAATTCGCGGAGCTTTCCCGCGTTGCCGGTGGCGCAGAAGAGGTGGATCAAATACCCGCCGCCTTCTTCTGAATTTCGATGAGCTGCGCGATGCCGGCGCGCGCCAGGTCGATGAGGCGCCCCATTTGCGCATCGTCGAATGCGGTGTGCTCCGCCGTGGCTTGCACTTCGACGAACTTGCCGGCACCGGTCATCACCACGTTCATATCCACGTCGGCTTGCGAATCTTCTTCGTAGTTCAGATCCAGCATGGGCACGCCACCCACCAGCCCGACGCTGGTAGCGGCTACAATGTCGCGCAGCGGCATGGACTTGAGCGCGCCATAGCTTACGAGCTGCCGCAGCGCCAGGGCCAGCGCCACAAACGCGCCCGTGATGGATGCGGTTCGGGTGCCGCCATCGGCCTGAAGCACGTCGCAGTCGATGACCACGGTGCGCTCGCCAAGCTTTGACGTATCGACCACCGAGCGCATCGAGCGCCCGATGAGCCTCTGGATCTCGTGAGTTCTTCCCGAGGGCCGTCCCTTGTTGACTTCGCGCGGCGTGCGCTTGGCCGTGGCGCGGGGCAGCATGGAATACTCCGCGGTGACCCAGCCCTTGCCCGAATTCCGCAGAAATGGCGGTATCGTGTCTTCAATGGTGGCCGCGCACAGCACGTGCGTGTTTCCGACTTTGATCAGCGCGGAGCCTTCCGCGGTCATAAGGGGACCAGTCACAATCTCCACCGGACGCATCTGGGCGGCCGTCCGATTATCCGTTCGCATTTTTCATCCCGTAGTAGAGAATAAACATCACCAGAAACATGGCGAGGATTAGAAAGACCACGCACGGAAGCGCTCCCTGCGGGCGCGATGCGGCCTTGGCCTTTCCCTTCGCCAACTTGTACTTCGACATCAATGCGATGGTATCACTCTGACCGGTATCACCCCGACTTGGCGCGGCATGCAAGAATCGAAGGGATGCCGCGCCCAAGCTTCATGCTGGTAGCAATTCTGTTGAGCGCCTGCGGAAGAGTGGAGCCGATGCCGGACCTGTTCCCGCAAGTCGTGGCCGGAGTCTGGCAACGGACCGCGCTCCGCGACCTGCCCACGTCGGAATCGCCCGACCCGCTGCCGCGCAACAGCGTCGATCGCATCCAAACCGCGGCGTACCAGGGCCCGGGTAAACTCGAAGCGCGCGT
>Ga0209901_1000719_pt1 | contig 11695 bp, 9 predicted proteins | sample OrgsoiDNA_201058_FD_185806 | JGI IMG/M metagenome (GOLD analysis project Ga0209901, IMG submission 185806) | Permafrost soil microbial communities from the Arctic, to analyse light accelerated degradation of dissolved organic matter (DOM) -... | ecosystem: Environmental > Terrestrial > Soil >...
GGCAAGGCCGCCGACAGCAAGTTCAAATCGGCCAAGCCGCATCACAAGGGACCGAAGTCGTACTGATGGCGGCGCGCCGCGCGGGCGGCGCCCTGTCAATCTGAAAGGACCTTCGGGTCCTTTTTTTTCGGCCGCAGTTTTGCGCCGGGCACGCACGCTGCCGGTGCGGCGGCCATGTTGCACTGCACCTAAATAAAGCTTGTTGATTTAAGAACGGCCGTGCCGTGCCGCCGCCGTCACGTCGCGCCATAGGAGAAAGTAGTGTCGAGGCTGGCTGGCCTGGAATTTGCATATCTATCATCGTCCCTGATCTGGGTAGCCAGACCGCCTTTTCACTTAACGACCCGCCGTTCTACTTTGGAGCTCGTGACATGAACGTATTCAGGAATTTGTGGCGTGCCGCGATGGGAGCACGCTGATGCTGTTGCGGAACGACCTGCTGCAATATGGCGAGCCACGCGCGCGCATCGTGCGCATCCTGTGGATAGCTCCCGATCGCACCGGCGCCTACATCTTCGACGTCGACGCCAGCGCGGCCGACGCCGAGCCGGTGGCGCTGCAAACGCTGCTCGACGATCTGCAGGCCGGCAAGGCCAAGCTGCTGTTGAATGATCCGTATCTGGTGCTGGTCAGCCAGGAGCTGCTGCCGCAGAAGCATTTGCAGCTGCGCCAGCGCGCCTGGGACATCGTGCAGGGCCTGATCGCGCAGGAGCCGGCCATCTACGAGCCGCGCCGGCGCGGCCAGCTGGTGGCCGAATATACGCGCCTGCACGGCGTCTCGCATCCCACCATCTACCGCTACCTGCGGCGCTACTGGCAGCGCGGCCAAACCCCCAACGCGCTGCTGCCGGACTACGGCAACTCGGGCGCGCCCGGCAAGGTGCGCGGCGCCTCGGCCGACGTCAAGCGCGGCCGGCCGCGCAAGGACGGCGCGGAGCCGGGCCTGAACGTCGACGAGGAAATCCGCAAGACCTTCCGCGTCGCCGCCGCACGCTACGCCGCCATGCACGAGAAGTTCTCGCGCCGTGGCGCCTACGAGCAGATGATCCGCGATTTTTTCTGCGCCCGCCACGTCGAGCCGGAGACCGGCCGCGTGGTCCACGCGCCGCAGGCGGCCGATGCGACCGCGCTCGCGCTGCCGACCTTCGGCCAGTTCAATTACTGGCTGGAGCAGGACGGCGACCGGCCGAGCGGCGTGTCGCAGCGCGCGCAGGCGGTGCGCAATGGCGGCAGCGGCGGCAGCGCCGGCGGCGCGGCGCTGAACCCGGCGGCCATGCACGCGGGCCGTCCGGGCGCCGCCTTTTATCTCGACGCCGTGCGCGCCGACGTGCAGCTGGTGTCGCGCGCCGACCGCACGCAGGTCGCCGGCCGGCCGCTGCTGTATGTGGCGACCGATGTTTTCAGCGGCATGGTGGCCGGCCTGTATGTCAGCCTGGAGGCGCCCGGCTGGCCGCACGCCTTGCTGGCCTTGGCCCACGCCGGCGCCGACAAGCAGCGCTACTGCCAGGGCTACGGCCGCGTCATCGAGGCGCAGGACTGGCCCTGCCAGCACCTGCCGGCCATGCTGCTGGCCCATCCCGCGCTGGCCGATGGCTGGCGCGGCGACGCGCTGCTGAACAACTTCAATATCCGCACGCTGGCGCAGGACGGCGGCCCGTCCGAATGGCAGACCGTGCTGGCCAAGCGTTTCACGCTGCTGCGGCCCGACCAGGCGGGCAAGGGCAGCCAGCTCGATGGCGTGCTCGATGTCGAGCAGTTCACCCGTATCGTCATCGAGTGCGTGTTGTATTACAACCGCCACCACCAGCTGACGGGCAGCGCATCCGCCAGCAACTTTACGCCGCTGGAGTTGTGGAACTGGGGCGGCGACCATCGCGGCGTCGCGCTCAAGAGCTATCCCGAACAGCTGCTGCGCTGCTGCCTGCTGCCGGTGGCCGAGGCCTGCGTGACGGCCGACGGCATCCGCCTGCACGACAGCTACTACAGCTGCGCGCGGGCGATCGACGAGCGCTGGTTCGAGCGCGCGCGCCTGCGCGGCCAGTGGAATGTCAAGGTGGCTTTCGATAGCGCCAATCTGGATATGCTCTACCTGCTCGACGCCAGCACGTCGATGCAGTTCCACGCCTGCCATCTGACCGAGCGCAGCGAAGCGCACCGCCATTTGTCGGCCGTCGAAATCGCGCTGCGGCAGCAGGCGCGCCAGCGCGGCCGCGTCCAGGCGACGCGGCTGGCGGCGACGGGCATGGCGCACAACATCGACCTGATCGTCGCCTCGGCGGTTTGAACGGCCGAACATAATTATTCCCAAAGATCATATATCGATAGCCGAAACTATTAGTTTTAGCATAATAGTTATCTCCCTATACTGAATTTCAACGGCGTTGTTTCGGCCACGAGATCGTTCTCATAGGGAGCTCCATATATGTCGCCACTGTCGTCATCCGCTGCTCTCCTTGCACCACCGCTGTCCAGCAGCGTGCATACCACTGCGCAAATCGTGGTGCATGCCTTCCCATGGTGCGTCGCCATCGCCCGCAATTTTCGCCATGACCAATTCGGGCGAGGTGGCGTGCGCGCGCGCCGCGCCGGCGCGAAAAAAGCGCCGCGCGCGGCCGAAAAATACAGTTCGTTCATGACAAATAAAGTCTGTCGCCATTGATGGTTTGGCGCGCCGCGCAAGGCGCTGAAAAGGCGTCGTCGATCCGCAGGCAGGGGCGTGGCGGTGCGATGCCGGAGCGCACGATACAACATTGTTTTTACTTCGCGCGCTTCATTCCGGCAGGTCACGTTTTCGTCCGAAACAAGTTTATTTTTTTGTAAAAAATTCTTCTTTTTGCATGCCTTTATGGCACGCGGATTGCTAGATGACAGGCATAGGGCCGCGCGACGTCCCGCAGAGTTTTTTGGTAAAAATGTGAGGAAGCAGATGGATAGTACGAAGATCAAATCGTTCACCCGCAGGGACTTCTTGTACCGCGCCGCCGCCGTTGGCGGCACCGGGCTGCTGATGAATACCATGAGCGCCTGGGGCATGGGCATGGAGTCCAGCGTCGACGGGCCGCCAGCATTGACCGGCAGCGGCAAGGGCAAAAAAATCCTCATCCTCGGCGCGGGACTGGCCGGCATGACGGCCGCTTTCGAGTTGGGCAAACTCGGTTACCAATGCCAGATCATCGAAGCGCGTTCCTTCGCCGGTGGCCGCTGCCAGACCGCGCGCAAGGGCTTCGCCCTGAAAGAACTTGGCGGCGACACGCAGACCTGCGGCTTCGACGAAGGCCAGTATATCAACCACGGCCCGTGGCGCATTCCCTACCACCACCAGTCGACGCTGCACTACACGCGCCTGTTCGAGGTGCCGCTGGAAGTGATGGTCAACGATAACGACCACTCCATCATCTACGCCGAAAACGCCGGCCCTTTATCCAAGCAGCGCCTGCGTCCCGCGCAGATCAAGTCCGACATGCGCGGCAATGTCGCGGAGCTGCTGGCCAAGTCGGTCAAGAACAATCAGCTCGATAATGAACTGACGGCCGACGACAAGCGCCTGCTGCTCGACTACCTGGCGCACGAAGGCCAGCTGGCCGGCGCCGACCTGCAATACAAAGGTCGCAGCGGCCGCGGCTTCACCACCAATCCCGGCGCCGGCCTGACGCCGGGCACGCCGTCCGATCCGCTCGGCTTCAAGGATTTGCTGGCGTCGAAACTGGGCAACGTCTACAGCGCGGTGCAGGACTTCCCGATGCAGAACACCATGTTCCAGCCGGTCGGCGGCATGGACCAGATCGCCAAGGCGTTTGAAAAGCGCGTCGGCAAAAATATCCGCTACCACTCCGAGGTGCAAACGCTGCGCCAGAACGCCGACGGCGTCACCGTCACCTTCAAGGACACCTTATCCGGCAAGGTCTCCAGCGTTTCGGCCGACTACTGCCTGTGCGCGATTCCGCTGTCGGTGCTGCGCAATATCGACACTGATTTTTCCGACAAATTCAAACAGGCCGTCAAGGCCGTCGCCTACGCACCGGTCGGCAAAATCGGCCTGCAGATGAAGCGGCGATTCTGGGAAGAGGATGATCATATCTATGGCGGCCACGTACTCACCGACATCAAAGGGATCAACACCATATCCCTGCCTTCTACCGGATGGCAGAAGAAAAAAGGCGTGCTCCTCGGTTATTACCACTACCAAAACACCGCCATCGAAATCAGCGCGCTGAGCCCCGCCGAACGCGCCGAGTTCGCGCTCGACGCCGGCCAGAAAATCTTCCCGGCCTACCGCTCCTCGTTCGAGTCGGCGTTCTCGGTGGCCTGGCACCGCGTGCAGTACAACCTGGGCGGCTGGGCCGAGTGGAACGACAAGAACCGCGCCAGCGCCTATCCGGTGCTGATCGAGGGCGAGGGCCGCGTGCTGCTGGCCGGCGAGCACCTGAGCTACCTGACCGGCTGGCAGGCCGGCGCGATCGAATCGGCGTGGCAGCAGATCGCCAAGATCCACGAAAGGGCCAGCGCATGAAGCGCCTCCTCATTTGCGTCGCGCTGATGGGCGGCGCCGCCGCATCGACATCGGCGCAGGAACTCGATGGCAAGGCGCTGTTCATGAAGAACTGCGCGGCCTGCCACCAGGCCACCGGCAAGGGCATACCGGGCGCTTTCCCCGCGCTGGCCGGCAACGCCTTCGTACAGGGCAAGGCCAGCGATCCGGCGTCCGTGCTGCTGAAGGGGCGCGGCGGCATGCCCGATTTCAGCGACACGCTCAATGATCGCGACATTGCCACCGTGCTGACCTTTGTCCGCAATAACTGGGGCAACAAGGCCGAGCCGCTGACCGCGGCCGAGGTCGTGGCGCTGCGCGCGCAGCTGGGCGTGGAACCGTTCAGCGACGGCGTCGTCTCCAACAAACACTGATCCATCACATAGCCAGAGAATCCCATGAAAAAAAATATCCTCCGCCGTGGCGCCCAGTTGTTGATCCCGGCCGCGCTGTCGCTGCTGGCCGCCAACGCCAGCGCCGACGACATCGTGCGCCACAAGCTGCCCGGTTCCGATTTCCCTATCGCGCTGGCGGTCTCCGTGCCGGCGATGGCGACGCTGCACTTCATCAGCGGCCAGGTGCCGTCGGTGGTCGACAAGGCCGCGCCGGCCGACTCGCTGGCCGCCTTCGGCGACACCAGGACGCAGTCCGAGAGCGTGCTGAAAAAAATCAAGGACGTGTTGACCGGCCTGGGCCTGACGATGGGCGACGTGGTCGAGATGCAGGTGTTCCTGGTCGGCGATCCGGCCAAGGGCGGCCACGCCGACACCAAGGGCTTCATGGAGGCCTATACCCAGTACTTCGGCGGCGCCCAGCCCAACCTGCCGACGCGCGCCGTGGTGCAGGTGGCTGGCCTGAGCAGCCCGGGATGGCTGGTCGAGATCCAGGTCATCGCGGCGAAAAAATAAGCGTACCAGAAACCGTGCCGAAAACCCGCACTCACAATCCGTACTAAAAAAGCAGCTCGTATGAAGCAGCCGTAATCAGCGTTTTTTTTATAACCACGTCTTAGTTTCATTTTCATTTTTGGGGATAATATGCACAAGGCCATACTCAAATCCGGCGCGCTCGCAGCGCTGGCACTGATGCAATCGGGACTGGCGTACGCCGCACCCGACGACGCCGTACCAGCGGCACCGACGGCCGACGTCGCAGCCGCCGAGCTGTCGACCAGCTCGGTGATCGTCACCGGCACCCGCACCAGCGGCCTGAAAGTCGAGAACAGCGCCTCGCCGGTGCAGGTGCTCGACGCCGCCTCGCTGGCCCGCACCGGCCAGCCGGACCTGATCCAGGCGCTGGCGCAGAACCTGCCGTCGTTCACGGCGCAGGCCATCGGCGGCGACGCCGCCAACAACACGCTGTCGGCCCGTTTGCGCGGCCTGAGCCCGAACGACACGCTGGTGCTGGTCAATGGCAAACGCCGCCACGGCACCGCCAGCCTGGCCGTGCTGGGCGGACCATACCAGGGCGGCGCCGCGGCCGACTTGAATTACATCCCGGTGTCGGCCATCGACCATATCGAGGTGCTGCAGGATGGCGCGGCCGCGCAGTACGGCTCCGACGCGATCGCCGGCGTGATCAACATCATCCTGAAATCAAACAACCACGGCGGCACCGCCAGCACCACCGGCGGCGGCTACTCGGACGAGGGCGGCCACACGCTCGACGGCTCGGCCAACATCGGTTTCGAGCCCTTCGACAAGGCCTTCCTCAGCGTCACCGCCGAATCGAAGTACCACGGCTTCAGCGACCGTGGCGGCATCGACCCGCGCGTCATCGACCCGGCCACCGTGGCGGCGCAGCCGGCGCTGCTGCAGGCCTCCGGCTATCCGAACCTGAACCACATTTCGGGCGACGCCCAGTACCACCTCGACATCCTGGCCGCCAACTTCGGCTTCGACATCGATGACGACACCTCGGTTTACAGCTTCGCCACGCTCGGCAAAAAAGACGCCGCCTCGTTCGAGAACTACCGGATGCCGAGCAAGCTGCCGGCCATCTATCCGACCGGCTTCTCGCCGCAGGAAACCATGAAGGAGCAGGACGGCGCGTTCACGCTCGGCGTCAAGGGCAAGACCATCGGCTGGAGCTGGGACCTGAGCTCGACCTACGGCAGCGACGTCGACAAGATCGGCGTCGACCACTCCGGCAACGTCTCGCTGTTCGCCGACACCGGCGCCACGCCGACCGTGTTCAACGCCGGCGAATTCCAGGCCAGCCAGCTGACCACCAACCTCGAAGCGACCCACGAATACGACATCGGCGCGGCCACGCCGCTGAACGTGGCCGTCGGCGTCGAGCACCGCATCGACAAGTACGAGATCGATGCCGGCGACTACGCTTCGCGCTACAAGGAAGGCTCGCAGTCGTATCCGGGCTTCTCGCTGACCGACGCCGGCAGCCACCGCCGCACCAACGAAGCGGCCTACGTCGACTTCAGCGTCTCGCCGACCAAGCAATGGCTGGTCGACCTGGCGGCGCGCTATGAGCACTTCAGCGATTTCGGCAACGCCAAGGTCGGCAAGCTGACCACGCGTTACGACTTCACGCCGGACTTCGCCTTGCGCGGCACCTTCAGTAACGGCTTCCGCGCACCGACGCTGGCCGAGGAGTTCTACTCGGCCACCAACGTGTCGCCGCGCAGCGCCTTCGTGCAGCTGGCGCCGAATTCGGCCGGCGCCAAGCTGGTCGGCATCGACGGCCTGAAACCTGAACGCTCGGACAACATCAGCGTCGGCATGGTGCTCACGCCGGCCAAGGACCTGACGATGACGCTGGACGCCTACCAGATCAAGATCCGCGACCGCATCGTCGGCAGCGGCCAGGTCTACGGTTCCGGCAACGCCGTCAATTCGCCGGCGGTGGTGGCGGCCATCCAGGCCAACGGCAACGTGCTCGATCCTAGCGTGTCGCAGACCGGCATCAACATCTTCTCGAATGCGGCCGACACGCGCAACCGCGGCCTGGAATTTGTCAGCACCCTGAACGAGAACTACGGCACGGCGGGCCGGGTCGACTGGTCGGCCGCGTTCAACTACAACCAGGTCAAGGTCACCAAGATCAACCAGGCGCCGACCCAGCTGCAACCGCAATCGCTGCTCGACGCCACCGCGATCTCCGACCTGGAAACGGCGTCGCCGAAAATGCGCCTGAACCTGGGCGCGCTGTGGAAGTACCATGCGTGGACCGTCAATCTGCGTGAGTCCATCTACGGCAAATCGTCGGAGCAGGAACTCAACGAAGCCGGCGACCAGTACTACACGACGACCATCGCGCGCAAGGCCATCACCGATCTGGAAGTGGCCTACGCCGTCAACAAATCGTGGACCGTCGCCATCGGCGCGAACAACCTGTTCAACCAGTATCCAAGCGGGATCAATCCCGAGATCCTGAAGGAACAGCGCGCCGGTTTGGATAACGGTGCCGTCACGGTGCTGCCATCGTTCTCGCCGTTCGGTATCGACGGCGGCTACTACTACGCCCGCGCCACCTACAAGTTCTAAGTTTTCCGTTTCATTTTTCAGTCCCCTCCGGACGGCCGCGCAGCGATGCGCGGCCGTTTTTTTTCGCCCATCGGCCGGCGGCGCGCGCCGATTGCGTTAGCATGGCGGTCTCTCTTTCATCCTCGATTCGATAGGACAGGCATGTTCAATAAAATGGGCAGGACCTTGCTGGCGGCGGCCGTCGCCGGCAGCGTGGGCGCGGCCGCGGTGGCCGCCAATGCGGCGCCGATGACTTTGCAGGACTACCTGGCGCTGAAAGGCCCGGCGCCGGACCGCCACATCGCCTACGGCGCGGCGCCGTCGCAGTTCGTCGAGTTGTTCAAGCCGCAGGGCGCCGGGCCGTTTCCGGTGGCGGTGCTGATCCACGGCGGTTGCTGGACCGTGCATTTCGGCGGCATCGAACAGATGCGCAATATGGCCGGCGACCTGGTCAGGCAGGGCATCGCCGTGTGGAACGTCGAGTACCGCCGCGTCGACGAGCCGCAGGGCGGCTATCCCGGCATGTACCAGGACGTGGCGGTGGCGCTGGACCGCCTGCGCGAAGAGGCGGCGGCCAGCGATCTCGATGTGCGGCGGGTGGTGCTGGTCGGGCATTCGGCCGGCGGCCATCTGGCGCAGTGGGGCGCGGCGCGCGCGCGGCTGCCCGTTTCGAGCCCTCTGTACGCGGCCGATCCGCTGCCGGTGCCGGTGGTGATTTCCCTCGGCGGCCTGGCCGACCTGCGCCACGAGGAGGCGCTGATCAAGACCAGCTGCGAGCGCGACATGGTGCAGCTGACCGGCGTGCCTAGCGCGTCGCGGCCCGACGTGTTTTCCGACACGTCGCCGGCCGAGCTGCTGCCGGCCGGCGTGCGCACGGTGCTGATCCACGGCGAGTTCGACACCATCGCGCCGCTGCGCGTGGGCCAGGACTATGCGCGCCGCGCGCAGGCCGCCGGCGACGCGGCCGAGGTCATCGTGCTGCCCAACGCCAGCCATTACGACGAGGTGGCGGCGACGTCGCCGGCGTGGCGCATCGTGTCGGCCGAGATCCGCAAGGCGCTCGGCATGGCGCCGCGCTGACGCGCGACCGGCGGCATCGCCGTGCCGGAAGCGCGGTGTGACAGCGGCGCGTGAGGTCAGCGTGCGTCGCCGGGCGCGCATCCTGGTGTGGCCGTGGCCCGATCAGCGTGCGCTCTTCGCGCGTCAATACTCGTTGTATTTGCGGGCGTCGCCCTTGACTTGCGCGGCCGGATATTTGGCGGCGTTGAGGAGCATCTTTTCCAGCACGGCCTCGCGCAGGTCGACCTGGCATTTGTCGGCCAGCTGGATCAGGTAGACCAGCACGTCGGCCAGCTCATGGCGGATGCCGGTGCGCTTGGCGTCATCGAGTTCGGCGTCGGCGCCGGTGGCCAGCCACTGGAAGTGTTCGACCAGTTCGGCCACTTCGACCGACAGCGCCATGGCCAGGTTTTTCGGCGTGTGGAACTGGTCCCAATCGCGTTCGCCGGTGAAGTGGCGGATGCGGTCGCGCAGCTCGGTGAGGCTGTCGGCGGCTTGATGGTCGGCGGAAGAGGTGTTCATGGCGGGGCGGCTCGCGCAGGAGTGGTGGATGACGCATGATAGCGCGCCCGCACACCTGCATGCCGGCGCGGCTGCGTATCTGTGCCCCCGCACACCGCACAGCTGGAGGCCGGCGCGTATTGGTCTGCCGGCGATCGCATCGTCGTCTGGGCGGTCGGTTAAAAATGCAGTTCATGCCACGTTTCGCGCCGTCTGTCGCATCGCGGCCCGCCGCGCCGGATGGCCGCGCTAGAGTAGCGCGGTCCACTCACTTTCAGGAAAACCGCATGCGCTCCTTGCTCACCTTCGCCACGCTAGGCACTGTCGTCGCCCTCGCCGGTTGTGCCGTTATCGTCATGCCGGACGACGCCGGCGGCGTCCATTATGAAACCGCCTTCGGCGGCTCCGGCGTGGTCGGCAACGGCCAGCACCAGGTCGAGCGGCGCGAGGTCGCCGCCGTCAACGGCCTCGATGTCAACGGCCCGCTGCAAGTGGAGGTGCGGGTCGGCCCGGCGCCGTCGCTGCAACTCGACGCCGACAGCAACCTGCTGTCCATGGTCAAGACCGATACCAGCGGCGACCGGCTGCGCATCTGGATCGACGGCAGCATCCGCAGCAGCTATCCGGTGCACGTGGTCTACACGACGCCGCACCTGGCGCGCATCGATTCGTCCGGCTCCGGCGCGCTGACCGTCAGCGGCCTGAATGGCGGCGTGCTGACTGTCAGCCAGAACGGTTCGCGCTCGACCGAGTTGTCCGGCGTCGTCGCCAAGCTCGATGTCAGCGTCAACGGCTCGGGCGGCGTCAACGCGGCGGGCCTCGACAGCGGCTCCACCGTCGCCAGCCTGCATGGCTCGGGCCGGCTCGATCTGGGCCAGGTGCGCGGCGACGTGCTCAATCTCGAAGTGCATGGCTCGGGCGGCGTGCGTGCCAGCGGCTCGGCCCACATGCTCAATGTGCGCCTGCACGGTTCCGGCAGCGCCGACCTGGCGGGCCTGCGCAGCGACGCCGCCGACCTGGCCACGTATGGTTCGGGCAGTATCTCGGCCGGCGTGGAGAAGACGCTGGTGGCGGAAACCAGCGGCTCGGGCCATATCACCGTGTACGGCAATCCGGCCCAGCAGTCGGTGCGCGGCAAGTTCGTCAGCGTGGTGCAGTAAAAATGTGATGCGCTGATACGACAGCGCCGCGCCGGCCGGCGCGGCGTTTTCAGAGCGGATGCTGGGCCTTCGATGGGCTTTATGGTATGGTTAATTTATTGGCAATTAGGCCAATGTCCACGCCAAGGAGCCGATGTTGAATAATCCGTATGCATCTCCCGATTCCGCTGTTGACGACGTGGTCTCGTCCGACGGTCCATACCAACCGCGCATCTTTGCGCTCCACGGCCGGCTGGGACGCGTGCGCTACATGGCGTACATCTCGGTGTGCTGGCTATTCACCGTGGTCGCGATTTCCCTCGTGACGGCGGTGTACATTCCTCTGTTGCACGGCGATGCCAAGGATCCGCTATTTCATCTTTTGACGATCGTGATGTATTTGCCGATGCTGTTCTATGCCTTTGTTCTGGCCAAGCGGCGCTTGCACGATGTCAACCGATCCGGCAAGCTGTCGGTGTTGTTATTGGTGCCACTGCTGAACTTCGCGGTGTCGCTGTACCTGCTGTTCGCCAGCGGCACCGACGGCGATAACGACTATGGCCCGCCAGCGGTACCGAATACGACCGCGCTGGTGATTGGCGGTGCGATCCTTCCTGTGGTCATGATTGTCGGAATTCTGGCTGCGGTGGCGATTCCTGCGTATAGCGACTATGTGGCCAAGGCCAAGGCAGCCAGTTCCCACCAGCCGATGTAGTCCGGGCAGCGCTAGTCACAGCCGGCCGCTTTCCTTGATGTCGAGATAGCGCTTGGTCAGCGCGCGGCTCAGCTGTGCCGGCGCGACGTCGATCAGCTGGCCGCCGTCCAGGCCGAGGCGGCGCAGCGCCTCCTGGCGCTGTTGCAGGTACAGCGCCGCCGCCGTTTGCCGCAGCGCGCCGGCAAAGCCGGCCACCGGTGCGGCGCAGGCCTGGTCCAGCGCCAGTTCGCGCAGGCTGGCGCACAGCACCATGTGGCGCCGTCCCAGCAGC
>Ga0209901_1000722_pt1 | contig 11656 bp, 8 predicted proteins | sample OrgsoiDNA_201058_FD_185806 | JGI IMG/M metagenome (GOLD analysis project Ga0209901, IMG submission 185806) | Permafrost soil microbial communities from the Arctic, to analyse light accelerated degradation of dissolved organic matter (DOM) -... | ecosystem: Environmental > Terrestrial > Soil >...
TGCGCGAGCCGGCTTTCGGCTGCGTGTCGGTGGTCATGATGGCTTCGGCGGCGTTGAACCAGTTGTCGGCCTTCAGCTTGGCGACGGCGGCAGGCAGGCCGGCGACGACTTTTTCCACCGGCAGCGGTTCGAGGATCACGCCGGTCGAAAACGGCAGGATCTGCGCCGCATCGCAGCCCAGCAGGCCGGCCAGCGCCGCGCAGCTTTGCCGCGCCAGCGCCAGGCCCAGCTCGCCGGTGCCGGCGTTGGCGTTGCCGGTGTTGATCATCAGCGCCTTGATCGGCGCGCCGGAAGTCGCGGACGCGGCGGCCAGGTTGGCCTTGGCGATCTGCACCGGCGCCGCGCAGAAGCGGTTCAGCGTGAACACGCCGGCCACGGTGGCGCCGGGCGCCAGCGTCATCACCAGCACATCCTTGCGGTTCGGCTTCTTGATACCGGCTTCGGCGTAGCCGATTTCGATACCCGCGACCGGTTTCAGGTCAGCGGCAACGGGCTTGGGGGAATTGACGGCCATAGTGTGTACTCACGCGTGGAAAAGGGAGCCGCTATTGTAATCCCTGCGCAGCAAATGAGCGCTGATGAGCGCCGCTGGCCGCCATCGGGTGTACCGGTACGGTCAAATACAGTCCGCCCGCCAGCCCGCACACTTCCCATCCCGCGACCAACACACTGCGCATAAGCGTACCGGCACAGTCAAAAAAAACGTGTTGGCGACCATACCACTTTGATAGCGCTAACCTGTCAAGACGGCCAATCGGACAAAAAAGCAAGTTTGTAGAATTGTAAAATATTAACCGGTTTGAGAGCTAAGTCGTTGTCTCATAACAACAATTTTGTGACATTTCGGTGCGAAGTACCCCTTGGAAACGCTGCCACCCATCACACTGGCGTTGTGCGCAATACAAAACCAATCCATGCGCCACCACACCTAGGAGGGATCACGATGAAACACCCCAAGCTCACCAGCTTAGCATTCGCAGCCCTTGCCGCCTGTGCGATGTCCGTTCACGCTGAAGACGGTTCGGCCGTCACGATCAGCGGTTTCGGCACCGGCGCCCTAACTGGCACCAACACCGACAACGCAGAATACGCCCGCCCAAATCAAGCCGCCGGCGTCAAAAAAAATCCAGGATTCGGCGTCGATTCCAACTTCGGCATCCAGGTGACCGATAAATGGAGCGACACCATTTCCTTCACCGCCCAGGGCCTGGTCCGCAAGGACGGCAGCAACAACGCCTTCACGGGCGAGCTGGCGTGGGCCTTCGCCAAGTACAAGTTCAACGACGACTTCAGCTTCCGCGTCGGCCGCATCGGCCTGCCGATCTACATGATCTCGGACTTCCGCAACGTCGGCTACGCCAACACCATGCTGCGTCCGCCCGATGAAGTGTACCGCCAGGTCTCGCTCGACAATGTCGACGGGGCCGACGTGGTGTACCAGCACAGTTTCGACGACACCACGCTGACGGCGCAATTCGCGGCCGGCCACGGCAAGGTCGATAGTCCCGGCCCTTACGAAGTCCAGTACCATCCGGTGACGGCACTGAACGTGGTCGTCGAAAACGGCCCGTTCAGCTTCCGCCTCGGCCGCGCCGACGCCCACTTTACGGTCGAGAACTACGCCAGCCTGACGACGCTGGTGGCCACCGTCAAAACCTACGGCATCGGCGCGCTGGCGCCGGACCTGACGATCGACGACGTCAAGGGCTCCTTCACCTCGCTCGGTATGACGATGGACTATAAAAACTTCCTGATCCAGAGCGAGTACGCCAAGCGCAAGACCGAATCGCGCCTGGTGCCGGACACCACCTCGTGGTACGCCATGTTCGGCTACCGCATCGGCAAGTTCACCCCCTACTACAACTACGCGACGGTCAAGCAGGACAGCATCACCAGCTATGCGACGCTGCCGACGGCCGGCCCGCTGGCGCCGCTGACGGCCGCCATCGACGGCGCCATCACCACCGGCCTGCGCTCGACCAACACGCTCGGCGTGCGCTGGGACTTCTACAAGTCGGCCGCGCTGAAGGTGCAGTTCGACCGGGTCAAGCTGAAGGACGGCACCGCCGGCTCCTTCCTCAACCCGACGCCTGGCTTCTCCGGTCCGGTCAATGTGTACGCGGCCGCCATCGATTTCGTCTTCTAAGGAGCAGCAAATATGAAAACGAAATTAAAATCAAGCGTCGGCATGATGTTGCTGGCCGCCGGCCTGTGGGGCGCCGCCGTGGCCGCGAGCGCGACGGAAATCGTCGTCATCGTCAATCCGAAGAACCCGGCCACGCGCATGTTCAGCGAACAGGCGGCCCAGTTCTTCCTCGGTAAATCGACCTTGTTCACACCGGTCGAGCGCAACGACGGCGCGGCCATCCGCACCGAGTTTTATCAGAAGGTGCTGAACAAGGACGCTACCCAGGTCAAGGCCATCTGGTCCAAGCTGGTGTTTACCGGCAAGGGCGCGGCGCCCAAGGAATACGCGTCCAGCGCCGACGTCAAGAAGGCGGTCGCGGCCGACGTGAGCGCCATCGGCTACATCGAAAAATCGGCCGTCGACGATAGCGTGAAAGTGATCTTGACAGTGCAATAAACGCCGCCGCAACCGGCAGCAAGGGCGCCCGCGCGGCGCCCTTTTTCATCGCCCAGGCAAAAGCGCGGCCGCGGCGCAAGGGATTCCAGGCACTGCGGCGACGCAGGTCGTTGCTGCCCTTGGACAACTAATCAGGTATATTAGCAAGTCGGCAGTAGGCTAACGCGTCCCCACGATCCTGCCGCAAGCATCCGCGTCTCCCGCCCTGCCCCGCTATCCGCGGCGCCCGGGCGCGCGCGGCCCGCGACACCGCCGCCGCAGTGCGGCCCAGGAGACGACGTTTTGAGTTTATCGCTACGCGCAAAATTCCTGCTGCTGAGCGCCGTGGTCCAGGCGCTGGTGGTCGGCCTGCTGATCTGGAACAGCCTGCGGCTGATGGACAACGCCGTCAACCGCAACGCCGAGCGCGTCGCGCACGAATACGCCGTCACGCTGAACCTGTCGCTGAGCCCCTACGCCACCGCCGGCCGCCTGCCCGAACTGACCGCCCATCTGACCGAGATGCTGGCCGATCCGGCCGACAGCTTCGTGCGCTACATCGTCATCCTCGACGCCGCCGAACGGCCCGTCATCGCCATCCAGGCCAGCGCGGCGCAGCTGCCGGCGACACTGCGCGACGGCGGCGGCACGCGCCTCAACAACACCCGCACGCTGATCGCCGGCGACACGCTGCACGTGCGCGCGCCCCTGCTGCTCAAGGATAACCAGGTCGGCTCGCTCAATTTCGGCGTCTCGACCCGCGAGCTGACGCAGGCCCGCGACGAAGTGATGTGGCAAGGCGGCGTGATTTCGCTGGCCGGCTTCGCGCTGGGCCTGCTGCTGTTCTACGCCTTCACGCACGGCATCGGCCGGCGGCTCGAAGCGCTGACCGGCCAGTCGAAACAGGCCGCACACGGCGCCGCCGACGTGCCGCTACCGGACCATGGCGGCGATGAAATCGAAGTGTTCTCACGCTCGCTCAACGCCATGAGCGCCACGCTGCGCGAGCGCATCGCGCAGCTGGAACAATCGGAACTGCGCCTGTCGGAATCGGAGGCGCGCTTCAAGACGCTGTTCGACATGACGCCGCTGCCGCTGACCGTGTCCGACCAGCAGGGCCGCATCATCACCGCCAACCAGGCCGTGATGCGCATCTTCGGCGCCACGGCGGAAGACCTGATCGGCAAGCGTTCCAGCGACGTCACGTTCTGGGCCAGCCCGGTCGAGCGCGAGCGCATCTGGGCCATGTACCAGACCGACGGCGCGGTGCAGGGCGCGGTGGCCGGCGTGGTGTTCCCCGACGGCGCCGTCGGCAGCGTCGCCATCTGGTCCTCCTCGCTGGTACTCGACGGCCAGGCCGCCATCATCTGGGCGCTGCTCGACCTGACCGAGGAGCTCAACGCCAAGCGCGAGCTGCGCGACTTGAACGGCCAGCTGGAACACCGCGTGCTGGAACGCTCGGCCGCGCTGGAGCGCGCCAACGGCGACCTCAGCGCCGCCCTCGACACGCTGCGGCGCACGCAAAGCGAACTGCTGGCGGCCGAGAAAATGGCCTCGCTCGGATCGCTGGTGGCCGGCATCGCGCACGAACTCAATACGCCGATCGGCAACAGCCTGCTGGCCGCGACGTCGCTGAGCGACCGCGTGGTCGAATTCCAGCAGGTGGTCGACAGCGGCACCCTGCGCCGCTCGGCGCTGACCACCCATCTGGAGGAAGTGCGCCTGGTCAGCGGCCTGATATCGGGCTCGCTGCACAAGGCGGCGCAACTGATATCCTCGTTCAAGCAGATCGCCGTCGACCAGACCAGCGACCAGCGCCGCGTGTTCGACCTGCTGACGGCGGTGCACGACACCACCGCCACCTACATGCCGCGGCTGCGCCGCGCCAACTGCACGGTGCGGATGCAGATCCCGCACGGCATCGCGCTCGACTCGTATCCGGGCAGCTGGTACCAGGTGCTGAATAACCTGATCAACAACGCGCTCACCCACGCCTTCGACGGCCGCGACGCCGGCGTGGTGACGATACGCGCCGCCGAGTTGGGCGACGGCCTGCTGGAGCTGGTGTTCGCCGACGACGGCGTCGGCATGCCGGACGAGGTGCTGCGCCACGTCTTCGATCCCTTCTTCACCACCAAGATGGGCCAGGGCGGTACGGGACTGGGCATGAACATCGTCTACAACATCGTCACCGGCGTGCTGGGAGGCCGCATCACGATCGAATCGACGCCGGGCATCGGCACCACGGTGCGCATCGTGGTGGCCAGCCAGTCGCCGGCCGGCGCCTAAGGCCGATAGCAACGCAGACCAAGGCGGATGAAACGCGGCCATATGCCGCATGGCTTCCCACCGACACCGAGGCCGGAATAAAAAAAAGCGGAAGAGTTTTTCACTCTTCCGCTTTTTTATTCGGCGCTGACTTCAGTTACGCCAGCTTGCCGTGGCAGGCCTTGAACTTCTTGCCGCTGCCGCAAGGGCAAAGATCGTTGCGACCGACTTTGACGCCCATGCCGAAGGTGTGGTCGTGCGGCTCGTCCTGCGCGGCGGTCGGCGCCAACAACTCTTCCGGCGCGACGTTCGGGTTGAAATCGGCGTGCTGGTAGTGCACGTTCTCGACCTGCGGCTGCTGCATCGCCGCTTCGGCCGCGTCGATCTCTTCGCGCGACTGGATACGCACCGTCATGACCAGCTTGACCACTTCGTTCTTGATCATGTCCAGCATCTGGCCGAACAATTCGAACGCTTCGCGCTTGTATTCCTGCTTGGGATTCTTCTGCGCATAGCCGCGCAGGTGGATACCCTGGCGCAGGTGGTCCAGCGCCGCCAAATGCTCGCGCCAGTGGCTGTCGACGCTTTGCAGCATGACGTTGCGCTCGAAGCCGCCGAAGGATTCCTTGCCGACGATGTCGATCTTGGCCTGGTACACCGCGTCGGCCGCAGCCAGCACGCGTTCCACCAGGTCCTCGTCATTGAGGTTGGTTTCCGCTGCCAGCATGGCGCGCAGCGGCAGGTCGATTTGCCACTCGGCCGCCAGCGTCGCTTCCAGGCCCTTGATGTTCCACTGTTCCTCGACCGATTCGGCCGGCACGTATTCGCGCACGATGTCGGTGAAGGCGCCGTGGCGCAGCGACTGGATCAACTCCGAGATGTCGGTGGTTTCCAGCAGCTCGTTACGCTGCTGGTAAATCACTTTGCGCTGGTCGTTGGCGACGTCGTCGTATTCGAGCAGCTGCTTGCGGATGTCGAAGTTGCGCGCCTCGACCTTGCGCTGGGCCGACTCGATCGAGCGCGAGACGATGCCCGCTTCGATAGGTTCGCCTTCCGGCATTTTCAAGCGGTCCATGACGGCGCGCACGCGGTCACCGGCGAAGATGCGCAGCAGCGCGTCGTCGAGCGACAGGAAGAAGCGCGACGATCCCGGATCGCCCTGGCGTGCGGCGCGGCCGCGCAGCTGGTTGTCGACGCGGCGCGATTCGTGGCGTTCGGTGCCGACGATATGCAGACCGCCGGCGGCGACGACCTGCTCGTGCAAGGCTTGCCAGCCGTTGCGCAGCGCCGCTGCCTGGGCGGCCTTGTCGGCGTCGCTCAGTTCCGGATTCGCTTCGATGAACTTGATCTGGTTTTCGACGTTGCCGCCCAGGACGATGTCGGTACCGCGGCCGGCCATGTTGGTGGCGATGGTGATCGCTTTCGGGCTACCCGCCTGCGCGATGATTTCCGCTTCGCGGGCGTGCTGCTTGGCGTTCAACACATTGTGCGGCAGCTTGGCCTTGTCCAGAATGCTCGACAGCAGTTCCGAGTTCTCGATCGAGGTCGTGCCGACCAGGACCGGCTGGCCGTTGTCGTAGCATTCGCGGATTTCCAGCACCATCGCGTTGTACTTTTCCGCCGACGATTTGTAGACCTGGTCTTGACGGTCCTTGCGCTGCGACGGACGGTTGGGCGGAATGACGACGGTTTCGAGGCCGTAGATTTCCTGGAATTCGTAGGCTTCGGTATCGGCCGTGCCGGTCATGCCGGACAGCTTGGCGTACATGCGGAAGTAGTTCTGGAAGGTGATCGAGGCCAGCGTCTGGTTCTCGTTCTGGATCTTGCAGCCCTCTTTCGCTTCGACGGCCTGGTGCAGGCCGTCCGACCAGCGACGGCCCGTCATCATGCGGCCGGTGAATTCGTCGACGATGATGACTTCACCGTTCTGCACCACGTAGTGCTGGTCCTTGAAGTACAGGGCGTGCGCGCGCAGCGCGGCGTACAGGTGGTGCACCAGCGTGATGTTGGCCGAGTCGTACAGCGACGCGCCTTCCGGCAGCAGGCCCATTTGCGTCAGGATGCCCTCGGCCTTTTCGTGGCCGGCTTCCGTCAGCAGCACCTGGTGGGCTTTTTCGTCCTTGGTGTAGTCGCCGGGGACTTCGACGGTACCCTTGCCGTCCGGCGTCTCTTCGCCGATTTGCAGCGTCAGCATGCCCGGCACGGCGTTGATCTTGTAATACAGGTCGGTGTGGTTCTCGGCCTGGCCGGAGATGATCAGCGGCGTGCGCGCCTCATCGATCAGGATCGAGTCGACTTCATCGACGATGCCGAAGTTGAGCGTGCGCTGGACGCGGTCGCGCGCCTCGAAGACCATATTGTCGCGCAGGTAGTCGAAGCCGAATTCGTTGTTGGTGCCGTAGGTGATGTCGGACGCGTAGGCGGCCTGCTTGACGGCATGCTCCATCTGCGACAGGTTGATGCCGGTCGACAGGCCGAGCCAGCCATACAGCTTGCTCATGGTCTCGGCGTCGCGCTGGGCCAGGTAGTCGTTGACGGTGACGATGTGCACGCCCTTGCCCGACAGCGCGTTCAGATAGGCCGGCAGGGTCGCGGTGAGGGTCTTGCCCTCGCCGGTGCCCATCTCGGCGATTTTGCCGTAGTGCAGAACCATGCCGCCGATCAGCTGGACGTCGAAGTGGCGCATCTTGTAGACGCGCTTGCTCGCCTCGCGGCAGACCGCGAACGCCTCCGGCAGGATGGCGTCCAGCGTCTCGCCGTTGGCGATGCGGGCCTTGAAGGCGGGCGTCTTCGCTTGCAGCTCGGCATCCGACAGTTTTTCCATCGCCGGTTCGAGCGCATTGATCTCGCGTACCGTTTTTTGGTATTGCTTGAGCAGCCGCTGGTTGCGGCTACCGAAAATCTGGGTCAGTAATGACATGCTTGAATTCTTGAAAAAACGCCGTTAAAAAAGCTCTGTAGGGGAAAAACGCCTGACCGCACGGAGTTCGACTATGGCAAAAGACGATGATTTTATCATGCGTCGTCGACTACATTGGGTTATTGACCTATATAACAATAGCGCGCGCAATAACAATGCCACAAAACCAATATATTTTACACGGGACGAAAAAAAAATTGCGCCGCCGAGGCCGCCACGCCGCCGCAGCCGGCTCCGGCTGTGCTATGTTTCGCCGCATGCGATTCAACTCTTCCAACATCAGCCTGAAGCGCCGCACCGCCGTCGGCGCCACCGACTTCCTGCGCCGCGACGACAAGCTGGCCGCCCTGCTGCCGGCCATCGAGCGCATGGCCACGCTGCAAAAGGATTGTGCGGCGGCGCTGCCATCCATGTTCCAGTTCTGCGAAATCCTGGCGTTTGAGGACGGCCAGCTGCTGCTGTCGACGCCCAACGCCTCGCTGGCGGCCAAGCTGAAACAGCAGTTGCCGAAATTGCAGGAGACGCTGGCGCGACGCGGCTGGCAGGTGACCGGCGTGAAACTGAAAGTGCAGATGATGAAGCCGGCCGAGATCAAGGAGCAGATGCGCTCGCTGTCGCTGACGGAAGCGGCCGTGACGGCCTTCGACGAACTGGGTGACGCGCTGGAACAGTCGCCGCAGAACGCCACGCTGATCGCCGCACTGAAGGCGATGGTGGCACGCCGCAGGAACGGGGCAAGCTAGGTCAGCGCCCACTCGCGCGCCATCTGGCGCAAATACGACGGCGGCGCCGCCTCGTTGGTGGCGAAGGACACCACCTCATATGCATCCGGATGCTTGAGCAGTTCCAGCAACAGCTGGTTGTTCAGCGCATGGCCGGACTTGTGCGCCTCGTAGCTGGCCAGCAGCGGATGGCCGATCAGATACAGGTCGCCGATCGCGTCGAGGATTTTGTGGCGCACGAATTCATCTTCATAACGCAGGCCATCCGAATTGAGGATGCGGTACTCGTCCATCACGATGGCGTTTTCCAGCGAACCGCCGCGCGCCAGGCCTATCCCGCGCAGCATTTCCACGTCCTGCATGAAGCCGAAGGTGCGCGCGCGCGCCACGTCATGCACATACGAGACATCGCCGAAATCGACATGCGCGCGTTGCGTCGTGCCGTCGACGGCCGGGTGGTTGAACTCGATGAAGAAGTCCAGCTTGAAACCGTCATACGGCGTCAGGCGCGCCCATTTTTCCTTGTCGCCCGTGCCTTCGCGGATCTCGACCGGCTTGAGCACGCGGATGAATTTCTTCGCCACCGGCTGCTCGTGCACGCCCGCCTGCTGCAACAGGAAGACGAACGACGACGCCGAACCGTCCATGATCGGGATTTCCTCGGCGCTGACGTCGATGTACAGATTGTCGATGCCGAGACCGGCGCAGGCCGACATCAGATGCTCGACAGTCGACACGCGGGCGCCGTCCTTGACCAGCACCGACGCCATGCGGGTGTCGCCGACAGCCATCGCGCTGGCCGGAAAGTCGACGATGGGATTCAGGTCGACGCGGCGGAACACGATGCCGGTATCCGGCGCGGCCGGGCGCAGGGTCAGTTCGACCTTGGTGCCGGAGTGGAGGCCGACACCCGTGGTGCGGACCAGTTCTTTGACGGTGCGTTGTTTTAACATGGCGAGATTATAGCGAAGTTGGCCGGGCCGCGTTCCGCGGCGGCCTGCCGCCTATGGCGCAGGCCCATCGCGTCTACGGATGCTCGGCCTCGACATGCACCGCCTCGCGCCGCACCAGATACACGCCGCTGGCGATGATGATGGCCGCGCCGAGCAGCGTGTACTCGTCGGGCAGCGTGTGCCACAGCAGCCAGTCGATCGCCACGCCCCAGGCCAGCGCCGAATATTCGAACGGCGCCACGGTCGACGCCTTGCCGGTGCTGAAGGCGACCGTGATCGCCAACTGGCCGAGGAAGCCGCTGACCGCCAAGGCCGCGATCACCCACATATCCTCGGCGCGCAGCGCGACCCATTCATGCGCCGACAAGGTCACGCCGGCGACGGCCATCATCACCATCAGCCAGAACATGATTTGCTCGCTGCTGTCGGTGCGGCTCAGGATGCGGCTGGCGATGGCCGATATCGCGTAGCAGGCGGCCGATCCCAGCACGGCCAGGCCGCCCAGCGAAAAGAAGTGCGCGCCGTCGGGACGCAGCACCACGATCACGCCCGCGAGGCCGACCATGATGGCGCCCCATTGCGCGCCATCGACGCGTTCCTTCAAAAACCACACCGACAAGGCCGTGATCAGCGTCGGCGCGATGAAGAACAGCGAGTACGTCTCGGCCAGCGACAGCTTCTGCAAGCCGTAGGCGAACAGGGTCAGCATGCTGACACCGAGCACGCCGCGCAACAGGTGCAGCGGCCAGCGCACCTTGAGCAGGCGGCCGAACGCGCCGCGATAGGCGATGTAGGCGCACGTCAGCGGCAGCGACGACAGCGCGCGCAGCGCCGTCACCTGCATCGCCGGATAGCGCGCGGAAAGGATTTTCATCGACGTGTCCATCAGCGAGAACATGGCGACGGCGATCAGCATCGCGTAGATGCTGCGCAGGTTTTCTTTTTTGGCGAGGGAGTTCAGAGCGGCTCCTGGTGTCGGCGCGCGGCCGCGCGGCCGCATGGAACGTCATCATGGCGACGCCCGGAGCCAGGACCGGCCAGCTGCTGCGCGGCGCGGTCGCGTCGATTATAGCAAGCGCTGTCGCGACGCGCGACCCGGCGTCAGCTGGCCGGCAGCAGCATCACCAGCTTCAGATCGTGGCGCCTGGCCAGATAGCAGGTCACCTGCTCGTAGGCCAGCGCGCCCTTGTCCGGATGCAGGAAGCGCCGCTCGCCGCCCTCCCTGCCGATGACCGACTGCGAATTCCACAGGCGCCGAAAGGTGGCGCTGGCGTCTTCGAGTTGCGCGATCAGCGTCGCCAGCGGCGGCTGGTCGGCGTGCTTGCCGCAGTCGGCGCGGAACTCGGCCACCAGTCGCCTGGCGCGCTCCGGCCAGGCGACGATCAGGCTGCGCGCGCCCTTCTCCGTGAACATGAAGCGCAGCTGGTTGGGCCGCGCCGCCTGGCCGCGCTGATCGAGCCAGCCGACGAACAACTGGCTGGCCGCGCGGTTCCACGCCACCGCGTCCCACTGCCGGTTCAGGATATAGGCCGGCGCCTTGATCGCCTTGACGATGGCGTCCAACCCTGCTGCCGCGCCCTGTTCCTCATCGAGTCCCTCGTCGTGACGGGGATCGAGCTTGTCGGCGAGGCTGAACAGATAGGCGCGTTCGGCGCCGCTCAGGCGCAGCACGTCGGCCAGCCGCGCCAGCATGCCGGCCGACGCCGACACCGGCCTGCCCTGCTCCAGCCACGTCAGCCAGGTCGGGCTGACATCGCACAGCTGCGCCAGTTCCTCGCGCCGCAGGCCGGGCGTGCGGCGCCGCCCGCCGCCGGGCAGGCCGACCTGTTCCGGCGCCACGCGCTCGCGCTGGGCGCGGATGAATTCTCCGAGTTTGGCTTGTGTTTGCATGGATGCGATACCGATCCGGGTAGTTTTTATACCAGTATAAGTTCTTGTCTTGTTACAGGATAAATGATCGCATATTCTGGACCTCTCTAATCCACCGGGAGCGGAAAATGAAACAGCAAGTCGTCGTCGTCCAACAGTTCGGCAGCACCGCCAGCGCCTACCTGACCAGCGCCGTCCATGCCCAGGGCGCCGACCTGGACATGCTGCGCGCGGCGGCACAGCGCCTGTCCCATCCCAGCGTGCTCGATCTGGGCTGCGGCGCCGGCCATGCCAGCTTCGCCGTCGCGCCGCACGCGCAATCGGTGACCGCCTTCGACCTGTCGGCGCAGATGCTGGACGT
>Ga0209901_1000727_pt1 | contig 11615 bp, 8 predicted proteins | sample OrgsoiDNA_201058_FD_185806 | JGI IMG/M metagenome (GOLD analysis project Ga0209901, IMG submission 185806) | Permafrost soil microbial communities from the Arctic, to analyse light accelerated degradation of dissolved organic matter (DOM) -... | ecosystem: Environmental > Terrestrial > Soil >...
CAGGTACAGCGCCGCCGCCGTTTGCCGCAGCGCGCCGGCAAAGCCGGCCACCGGTGCGGCGCAGGCCTGGTCCAGCGCCAGTTCGCGCAGGCTGGCGCACAGCACCATGTGGCGCCGTCCCAGCAGCCGGCAGGCGTCGCGCATGGTCCGGTCGTCCTCGTCGCGCAGGTTGGTGATGACGACCACGAAGGCGCGCTTGTCGAGCTTTTGCAGCAGCAGCGTGGCCGCCTGCACATAGTCGGACGCCGCCTCGCTCGGCTGCGCATCGTAGACGCCGGCCAGCAGCCGATCGAGTCCGCCGCGTCCCTTGTGCGGCGCCAGCCAGCGCTGGTCGGCGCCGAAGGTCATCAGGCCGATGGCGTCGCCCTGTTTCTGGACCAGGAAGCCGAGCGTCAGCACGGCGTCGAGCGCGTGGTCGAAGTGGCTGCGGTCGGCGTCGCGCGCCAGCATGCGGCGGCCGGTGTCGAGCAGGAACACCACCTGCTGGTCGCGCTCTTCCTGGTATTCGCGGCTGATCGGTTTGTTCTGGCGCGCGCTGGCTTTCCAGTCGATCGAGCGCAGGCTGTCGCCCTGGCGGTATTCGCGCAATTGACGGAAGTCCGTGCCTTCGCCGCGCTGGCGCCTGCGCAGCGCGCCGACGCTGGGCACGCGGCGGTCGGTGGCGCTCAGCGTCTGGCGCATCAGGCGCGAAAAATCAGGGAATACTTTCACCGTTTGCGCGGCGCCGACGCGGCAGCGGCGCTGCCACAGCGCCAGCGGCGACGTCACGCGCAGCCAGCAGGCCTCGAAGATGGCGTCGCCGCGTTCGCGCGGCCGCAGCCGGTAGCCGACGGCGATATGGGCGCCGGCGTCGACGCTACCCGCGTACGGCAGTCCTTCCATCTCCCACGCCGGCGGATAGCCGTCGAACAGTTCGACGCGCAGCGGGCGCGGACCGGCGTTGTGCAGCACCACGCCGGCCTCGTGCCAATGGTCGACCGACCACACGCCGGCCAGCCGGCGCTCTACCCACGGCGGCGGCGCGCGGCGCGCCAGCAGCGCGTCGGCGCAGGCGGCCAGCAGCAGCAAGGCGCCGGCGCCATACCAGAGCGGCAGCAGCGGCGGCCAGATGCTGGCGGCGAGGCCCAGCAGCATCCACGCCGCCACCGCCAGCAGCAGCCGGCGCGCCGGCATCATGACGCGCTCCGCTGCGGCGCCGGAATCCGCGACGCAGATGGCGACCAGCGCGAGGTTGATAAGCACGATGGCATCGGTAGCGACGGCATTGACAGGTGTGGCGGCACGGACAGCGGCGGAGTCGACAGGCAAAAAGGCAGCGGCAGCGACGGCGTCGATATGCACAAGTGCATGGGCAGCGACGGCATCGACAGGTACGGCTGCACGGACAGCGGCGGCGTCATCGCTCAGGCGCGCGGCGCGGCGACGCGGCTGGCCAGGCCGGTCAGCAGGTCGTCGCTGCTCAGGCCATCGAGTTCGCTCTCGGGCGACAGCGCGATGCGGTGGCGCAGCACCGGCAGGACGGCGTTCTTGATGTCGTCCGGCGTGACGTAGTCGCGGCCCGCCAGCAGGGCCATGGCGCGCGCCATGCGCAGCAGCGCGATGCCGCCGCGCGGACCGGCGCCGATGGCGATGCCGGGCCAGTCGCGCGTGGCGCGCACCAGCCGCAGCGCGTAGGCGGCGACGGCGTCGTCGACGCGGATGCGCGCCACCAGCTGCTGCAGGGCGAGTATGGTTTCGGGCTTGACCAGCGTGGCCACCTGGTCGACGTCGAGGCTGTCGCCGATGCGGTTGGCGGTCACCGCGCGCAGCATGGCCTGTTCCTCGCTCTCGCTCGGGTAGCCGATGCGCAGCTTGATGAGGAAGCGGTCGAGCTGCGCCTCGGGCAGCGGGTAGGTGCCTTCCTGCTCCAGCGGATTTTGCGTCGCCAGCACCATGAACGGCGGCCCCAGTCGGTGCGCCTCGCCCTCGATGGTGACCTGGCGCTCCTGCATCGCTTCGAGCAGCGCCGACTGGGTCTTGGCCGGCGCGCGGTTGATCTCGTCGGCCAGCAGCAGGTGGGCGAACACCGGCCCCTTGCGCACGCTGAAGCTTTGCTGCTTGATGTCGAACACGGCGTGGCCGGTGACGTCGGCCGGCATCAGGTCGGGCGTGAACTGGATGCGCGAAAAGTCGCCGGCGAAGGTCTTGGCGAAGGCGCGCACCAGCAGCGTCTTGCCCAGGCCGGGCACGCCTTCGACCAGCAGGTGGCCGCCGGCCAGCGCGCAGGCCAGCAGGTGCTCGATGACGTCGCGCTGGCCGATCACGGCGCGGCCGATTTCGGCGGCGATGCGGCGCACGATCTCGACGCCCTGTTCGAGGCGCTCGGCGGGGATGGCGGCGTCCTGCTGCTCGTTATCGTTCATAGTGGGTTCTCAATTGTTGGAGGAGTTCGATCTGACGGGTGAACAGTTGCGGCCGGCGCGCCGGCGCATCGGCCAGCGCCAGTTGCAGGTCGGCGGGGGAAAAATCGTGCAGCCGCGCCAGTTCGGCGATGCGCTGCGGCAGTTCGAGCATCGCCAGCGCCGGCGCGCGGCGGCGCAGCGTGTCCTCGGTCAGGCGGCGCGCGGCGTCGAGCAGCAGTTCGCGTCCGCCGGTCGCCTGCCACAGCCAGTTGCCGCTGGCGTCGATGTGTTCGAGCAGGGCGCGGCGCGGCGCGGCGGCCTCCGGCAGCAGCGGGCCGAAGCGGCGCAGCGCGCGCCACAGCAGCAGCGACAGCAGCAGCGCCAGCGGGCACAGGAAAGGCCAGGCCGCGCGCCACAGGGCGCCGTACCAGGTCGACACCAGCAAGTGCCGGACGATGGTGAACTGGCTGGCGCCGGTGTTGGTGTCGGCGTGTAAGCGCGCCAAGGCCAGCAGCAGTTCGGCGTGGTCGTAGCGCCGCAGCTCGGTGTGGCCGAAATAGGGATGGGCCATAAATACCACCAGGCCCCGGCCTTCGGCGTAGCCGCGCACGGCCAGGCCGTCGCTGTCGCTCAACAGCGGCTGCGGCGCATAGGTGCCGGCGTCGAGCGCCGTGTTATCGGTTTCGAGCTCCAGCGGGTAGGCGGTTTGCAGCGTGAGGCAAGCGATGTGGCGCCAGCCGCCGGGAGCGGGCTGTTTGCCGGCGTCGTCATCGTCGTTGTTGTCGCTGTCATCGTTGGGCTTGTGCCGGGCCGGCACGGGCGCGTCGCTGTCGTCACAATTGTGGCGGACCTTGTTGTGGTAGCTGAGCGAGAGGCCGTAGCGGGCACCCAGCAGGTCGGCTTCGAGCAGCGGCGCGAGCGGCGCGCGGCCGCCGGCGCGTACCGGAGGGGCCGGCGCCACCCGGCTGTCCGGGGACGACGGCGCCAAGCGCGGCGCCCATTGCGGCACCGTGATCAGGGTATTGCCGCGAGCGACCCATCGCAGCAGCTGTGCCAGCTGCTGCGGCGTCATTTCGCCGCCCTGGTCGGCCACCAGCAGCGTGCCGTCGGGCAGCGGGCCGCGCAGCGCGTCGTCCAGCGTCGGCACGGCGTGCACGGCGTAATGGTGGGCTTGCAGCAGCTGCGTGGCGGCCAGCATCGGGTTGTCGCGCAGCTGTTCCGATTCCTGGAACCGGGCCTGCCAGCCTTGCTCCATCCGGTCGAACCAGACCCAGGTCAGCAGCGCGGCCAACAGCGCGGCGATGATGGTCGCGGCGCTGCCCGCGACGAGGCGGCCGCGCCGGCTCATGCGGCCGCCCGGCGCGGATCGAATTGCGCTTGCCACGCGGCGCAGCTGGCGTGCAGCGTGGCGCTGTCCGGCCAGCGCCTGCCGTAGGCGCCGTTCAGCCACAGCGCGGTGGCGTCGGCGGCGACGGCGCAGCGTTCCGGCGTCAGCGCGCCGCGCTGCCGCGCCTGTTGGGCCAGGCGCAGGCAGTCGTTCTCGGTGGCGCCTTCGGTCAGCGCCAGGCGGTCTTGCTGGACCAGGCGCGACAGCGTGGCGCGGTAGAGCAGGGCCAGCGCCGCGCGCTGCTGGCCGTCGCTCCACAATCGCAGCACGCTGGCGGCGACGTCGTCCGGCAGCGAGTCGGCGCGGATGTCGAGGCCGGCGATCATGGTGGCCATGGCCGGACGGTCGGCCACGCTGAAGCCGGTCCAGCGATCGCGATAGCGGTACAGCAGCCAGGCCGCGAGGCAGATGGCGCCGCCGATCAGCGCGCCTCTGAGCAGTGTGGCCAGCCAGCTCAGGTCGGTCGTTTGGACCGGCTGCTTGGCGGGCTGCCGGGGCGCGGGATTTTTTTCGTGCCACGCCAGTTCGCAGACGTAGCCGCGCAGCGCGGGCGTGGCGTAGAGACGGTCGATCTCGTCGCGCAGGGCGGCCTGGCCGGCGTCGTGCGCATCGTCGCGTTGGCCATGGACGTCCTTCGGCAGAGGCGGCGCCACGCAGCTGGCTTCGGGCGGCGCCGCCTGCGCCGCCGGCGACGGCAGCAGAATGGCGGCCAGTATCGCCACCAGCATCAGTGGGAGCAGCGCCGCCAGCGTGCGCGGCTTGCTGGCCGACGCCGGCGGCGCGATCTGGCGCAGTGCGATTTCCAGATCCCAGGCTTCGAGCGTGGCGCGCCGGTTCAGGTAGAGGGTCAGGCAGCAGGCGCTGTAGAAGGGGGCGATGATGCCGCCGCCGACGCTGTAGCACAGCACCATCATCAGGCCTTGCAGATGGTTGTCGAGCCGGTTGTTGGCCAGGAAGGCGAAGGGGCTGAAGCCCGCTTGCTCGCTGGCGAAGTAGCTGATGAAGCTGGCCAGTCCCAGTTGCAGCACCCATTCGAAATGGGCGCAGGCCAGGCCGAACATGACCGCCGCGCGGCCGGTGCCGTTGCGGCCGATGACGCGGCGCCGTTCGGCGGCCATGTCGCCGCGCGCCTGCTCCAGTTGCCAGACGGGCTGGTACAGGCCGCGTCCGGTCATCCATGGGCGCCACCATGTCAGCATGCGCAGCCAGCCGCCGCCGAGCTGGCCGGGCCAGGCGCGCACGGCGTCGCGCCAGCCCACGGTCTCGCCGAACACCAGCCGCGACAGCACGTACAGCGGCAGACGCTCCAGCAGCGGCCGCAGCCACCAGACGGCCAGCAGCCACCAGCTGCCGTAGGGCAGATGCCACCAGGCGAGCGCGGCGCCGATCGCCATCAGCGGCAGCCACAGCGCCAGCCAGGCGCGGTAGACGGGGCCGGCGTGGGCGCGCAGCAGCGCGAAGCCCAGGTCGAGCGCCTGCGCATGGGCGCGCGGGCGCAGGGCGATTTGCAGTTGGTCTAGGCGCATGGCGAACGATTCATGGACGGTTGCGGCCGCGCCCGGCGAACGTGAAAAAGCCGATCACCAGCAGCCAGCAGGCGCCGCCGACCGCGTATTTGACGCCGTCCGGCACGCCCGGATTGGCCGACCAGAACGCTTCGAAAAACGCCGCCAGCACCGTCAGCAGCGCCGCCCCCACCAGCACCGGGAACATGGCGATGGCGGCCGTGCGCAGCGCGTGCTGGCGCGTCAGGCGGCCCGGATGGATCAGCGCCCAGCCGAGGCGCAGGCCGGCCTGGCCCGACAGCATCAGGCCGGTGATCTCGAAGCTGGCGTGGGTCACGACGAAGGACCAGAAGGTGTTGCGCGTGGCCGGATCGCGGCTCAGCCAGCTGGCGATGAGGCCCATGTGGATGCCGTTGAAGGTCAGGCTGAACAGCGCCGGCAGGCCGCCCGCGATGCCGCCGGCGAAGCTGCGGAAGCAGATCGAGACATTGTTCCAGATGTAGGTGCCGAACATCTCGATGTCGCCCTGGCTGCCGCGGCCGATGCGCAGCTGGCCCGGCTGGTACATCCGGCGATAGCCGTCGAGTTGCTGGGGGGAGATGAAACTGTAGGCCCAGTAGGGCCGATACCAGACCAGCAGACCCACGGCCAGCGCCACGCCCCACAGCGCCAGCGCCGCCAGCAGCAGCCAGCGCCACTCGGCGCGCACCTGGCGCGGGAAGTCATGCGCCAGCCAGCGCAGCAGCGTGCGCGGGCGCTCGGCCGCGCCGCCGTACAGGCGCTGGTGGCAGGCCGATACCAGGTCGCGCAGATAGTCGCACAGCGCCGGAGAATAGCCGCGCTGCTCGGCCAGCGCCAGGCTCAGGCACAGCCGCCGGTACAGGCGCGGCAGCTCGGGCGCGCGCTCCTTGCGCCGGGCGATGTCGCTCAGCGCCTGCCACAGCGGCGCGTGCTCGGTTTCGAATTGCTGCTGCTTCATCGCGCCAGCCCGGCCGCGTAGGCGCGCAGGCGCTCGACCGAGGCCGCGCCCTCCAGGCCGGTGAGCGCGCCGGCCAGCGTGCCCAGTTCGGCGACGCGTTCCGGCGCCAGCTGGGCTTCGCGTTCGAACAGGTCAATCAGCGTGCGCTGCTGGGCCGGCGTGAGCGGGAAGGGCAGCGGCAGCGGCTCGGCCAAGCGCGCCTGCGGCCGCTCGGGGGCGCGCTCGCGGTAGACCACCTGGGTGCCGGCGACGAGGTCGCCAAGGCGGCGCATATGGCTGTCGCAGAGCATGCACAGCAGGCCGCTCAGATAAAACATGGGCATGAAATCGGCCACCAGCAGCAGGTTGCGCAGCGCCGATTCGCGCCAGCCGACGGGCAGGCCGTCGGCGCGCCGCACTTCGATGCCCAGCAGCTGCTTGCCGACCGTGCGGCCACGGAAATAGACTTCGCCGATGACGGGATAGCCCCAGTAAGTGAGGAACAGCAGCAGGCCGATGACGCCGTTGCCGAGCTGGCTATGCGCCAGCAGCGCGATGGCGGCCCACATCACACCCAGCCACAGCAGCAGGTCGATGGCCCAGGCCCAGGCGCGCGTGGCGGGACCGGCCGGGGTCAACAGCAAGCGCACGCCCTCGGGCGTGGTCAGCGATAAGCGGCCGTCGAGCACGTCAAGCCTGTTTCGATGCGGGGGCGGTGATCAAGTGTCCATCTCGCGTTGGGGGCGGGATTATATTGTAAACAAGAAATGATTTAAAAGATGTCAATTTTGTAAAAAATAATTGGCGGCGCCGGCGACGCGCTTCAGGGCGCCGGCTGCTGCTGCGCCGCGCCGTTGTCGAGATGGCGCAGCAGCGCGGCCAGCGGCGCCGGCCGCGCGTGCAGATAGCCTTGCATGCAGTCGCACTCGCTGGCGTTGAGGAAGTCCGCTTGCGCCTGCGTCTCGACGCCCTCGGCCACCACGCGCAGGCGCAGGTGGCGCGCCATCGCCAGGATGGCCTGGACGATGGCGGTGGCGTCGGCGTCGTCCGGCGTGTCTTCGATGAAGCCGCGGTCTATCTTCAGTTCATACAGCGGCATCTTCTTCAGGTAGGCCAGGCTGGAATAGCCGGTGCCGAAGTCGTCGATCGAAAAACGCAGGCCCAGCGCCGCCAGCTCGTGCATGCGCGCGATGGTGTCGTCGAGCTTGTCGACCAGCAGGCCTTCGGTCACTTCCAGTATCAGCTGGCGCGCCGGCGCGCCGGAGTCATGCAGCGCGGCGCGCACCTGGGCGACGAAATCGGGCTGGCGGAACTGGCTGGGGCTGACGTTGACCGACAGCGCGATGCGGTGGCCGGCGCGCGCCAGTTCCTGCACGGCGTCGCAGGCCTGGCGCAGCGCCCACAGGCCCAGCGCGACGATCAGGCCCGACTCCTCGGCGACGGGAATGAACAGCGCCGGCGGCACCATGCTGCCGTCGGGCCGGCGCCAGCGCATCAGCAGCTCGGCGCCGACGGTGCGGCCGGCGCGGTCGACCTGCGGCTGGTAGTGCATCTCCAGCGCGCCGTCGGCCAGCGCCTGCGCCAGCTCGCGCTCCATGCTCAGGCGCCGTTCGACGTCGGCCTGCATCGCCGCCTCGAAGAAGACGACGTGGTCGCGGCCGGCCGTCTTGGCGCGATACATGGCGGTGTCGGCTTCGCGCAGCAGGTCGTGGGCGCTCTGGTCGCCGCGCGGCAGCAAGGTCACGCCGATGCTGGCCGAGCAGCTGTAGCGCTGGCCGTCGATGTCGAAGTCGCGGGCGATGGCGTCGCGGATTTTTTCAGCCACCACCCGCGTCGCCTGGGCGGCGTGCAGCATGCCGTCGCTGGCGTGGCCGACGTCGGCCAGCAGCACGACGAATTCGTCGCCGCCGATGCGCGCCACGGTGTCGGTCTTGCGCACCAGCTGCGCCAGGCGCGCCGCCGCGTGTTGCAGCAGCGCGTCGCCGGTGGCGTGGCCGCGCGCGTCGTTGATCAGCTTGAAGCGGTCCAGGTCGACGAACAGCACCGCGCTGACGGCGCCGCCGCGGCCGACATTGGCGACCAGCTGGCCGAGGCGGTCCATCAGCAGGCGGCGGTTGGGCAGGCCGGTCAGCACGTCGTAGAAGGCCAGCCGGTGGATGTCATCCTCGGCGCGCTTGCGCTGGCTGATGTCGCGCTCGACGGCGACCCAGTGGGTGTGCTTGCCGCCCTCGTCGGCGAACGGTACCAGCTCGGTTTCGACCCAGTAGGGCTCGCCGTTCTTGGCGTAGTTGAGCAGCTCGGCGCGCACCGCCTCGGCCCCTGCCATCGCCTGCGCCAGTCGCGCCAGCGTGGCGGCGTCGGTGGCCGGGCCTTGCAGCAGGCGCAGGTCGCGGCCCAGCACCTCGTCGCGCCGGTAGCCGCTGCGGCGCTCGAAGGCGTCGTTGACGAAGATGATGTGCTGGTCGGCGGGCGCGCTGGTGTCGCCGCTGTCGCTGATCTCGGCGATCAGCACCATGTCGTTCAGGCGCGCCACGGCGGCCGACGTCAGGCGCAGCTCGGCGTTCAGCGCGTGCAGGTGGTCGCGGTGCTCGGCCAGCGCGGCGGCGGTGTTGCGCAGCTGGTCGAGCGAGCGCGCCAGGTGCTGCAGCAGCACGCCGCAGGGCAGCGTCAAGATGGCGCCGATGAAGGCGTAGTTGATGGTGACGATGAGCGCCGTCAGGAACTCGGTGTCGCTGAGCGGGCCGGCGTGCAGGCCGGCGCTGATGTGCAGCTGCACCAGCAGCACGGTGGCGGCGGTGACGCCCAGCGCGGCCAGCGCGGGCCGCAGGCCGAGCAGCAGCGCCGCCAGCACCGGGATGGCCAGCAGATAAATCATGCTGACCGCGCCGACCTTGTACATCAGGCCGATCCCGACGACGTAGGCGACGGCCAGGAAGTGCAGCACGCGGGCGCGGTAGGCCAGCGGGCCGAAGCGGACGGCGAACAGCCAGGCGATGGCGACGCTGTCGATCACGGCCACCGACCACATTTTTTCGGAAATGGCCAGCAGCGTGCTGGGGATGGCGGTGGCCACGCCGAGCGCCAGCACCACCAGCAGCAGGCGCGCGAAGATCCGGGCGCGCCAGTGGGCGATGTCGTCAGGCGCGGCCATGGCGGCCTGCGGCGCGGGTGGGCGTGGCCAGGGCGCTGGACGTGGCGGATGCGACGAAGGTGGCGGGCATGAGGAGTGGGGCGTACATGGCGAGCATGGCCGATTTGGGCGGCGTCGCCGGCGCGACGGTCATGGCGGGCATGACGGTCGGCGCGCCGGCAACGCGGCGCCCGCTCAAGCGAGCTTGAAGAAGGACATCACCGATTGCAGCTGCTCGGCCTGGCCGCTCATTTCCTCGGCCGTCGCCGCCAGTTGCTCCGAGCTGGAGGCGTTCTGCTGGGTGGTCTGGCTCAGCTGGCTCATGGCCATGTTGATCTGGCTGGCGCCGGTCGACTGTTCCTCCGACGCGGCGGTGATTTCCTGCACCAGGTCGGAGGTGCGCTTGATGTTGGGCAGCATGGTGTCGAGCAGCGTGCCGGCCTGCTCGGCCAGGCCGACGCTGCTGCTGGCGACCTGCTCGATTTCCTGGGCCGCCACCTGGCTGCGCTCGGCCAGCTTGCGCACCTCGGCGGCGACGACGGCGAAGCCCTTGCCGTGCTCGCCGGCGCGGGCCGCCTCGATGGCCGCGTTCAGCGCCAGCAGATTGGTCTGGTAGGCGATGTCGTCGATGATGCCGATTTTTTTGGCGATCTCGCGCATCGCCGCCACCGTCGAGCGCACGGCCGCGCCGCCCTCGGCCGCCTGCTGCGACGATTTGCCGGCCATGCCGTCGGTGACCTTGGCGTTTTCGGTGTTCTGCGAAATCGACGCCGTCATCTGTTCGATGGCCGCGCTCGACTCCTCGGCGGCGGCGGCCTGTTGGCTGGCGCCCTGGGCCAGCGCCTGCGCCGTCGCGCTGACCTCCTCGGACGCGCTGGCCAGCGACTCGGCGCCGTTGTTCACCTCGCGCACCACGCGCTGCAGGTTTTCCACCATCGTGTGCATGGCGTACAGCAGGCTGCGCTGGTCGCCCTGTTTCAGCCGGACGGTGACGTTGAGGTCGCCGGCGGCGACGTTGTTGACGATGGCGGCCGCGTAGTCCGGTTCGCCGCCGAGCTGGCGCAGCAGGTTGCGCGCGATGATCACGGCGATGGCGGCCAGCACGGCCAGCGTGGCCACGGCGATGATGATGGACAGCGTCATCGCGTGCTGCTTGGTGGCGACCGCCTCGTCCGAACCTTTTTTGCCGAGCTCGATGTTGTAGTCGAAGTGGGCGTCTATCGTGCTGGTGAGCGCGTTCATGTCGGGCTTGAGCTGTTCGAGCAGGACGTTGGCCTTGTCGTTGTGGTTGGCGCGCGATTCGACCAGCACCGCGTCGACTTCGCCAGCGAGCTTGTCCCAGGTCGTTTGTTCGCTGGTCAGCAGGGCCTTGTCCTTGTCGTCCGACAGCAGCTCGGTGTATTTCTTGAAGCCGGTGGCGATGCCGTTGCGGGCCTCGGTGATGGTGGTGTCGATCTCGGCCATCTTGGCCGGTTCGGTGTTGAGCACGTGCTGGCCGACGCGGATGCGCATGCGCAGCACGCTGTCGCGCAGCCGGTCCAGCACCACCAGGCTGGGCACGGTGTTGACGGTGGAATAGCTGGCCGCGTCGTAGACGGCTTCCATCTGGTAGCGGCTCAGTCCGGCCAGCAGGATGATGCCGATCAGTGCGGCGCCGGCCAGGCTGGCCAATTTTTGTGCGACGGTCAATTTCATTGCAGTCTCCGGGCGGGATGAGGGAGTAAGGCCTTGCTGTCGCGGGGGCAGTGCCGGGGCCGCCGACGGCCGCGCCGGCGCGCTGCCGAGACGCGCAGCGCGACGTCGGCGGGTAGCGGGGAAGGCCGGGTTCCGGCGATGCAAGGAAAGCTGTTCATCCGCCTATCTCCGCGTCCAGCAGTTCTTGCTAGTATGCATATATTCGATGCGATTGCGTGTTTTTTTTATATTTCCACGGCGTACAAACGACAGTGTGGTTTTGCAAGCAATGAGACGAATGAGCAAACGGTAGCGCATATCAGGCATTAAAAAATGCGGCGCGCCGGCCTATACTTTCCTCATGACGAAGCTACGTCGACACGCAACTAAACCATCGTGAAGGAAAAATCATGTCCCATCCGCACAGTTCCATCGTCACCGTCTACGGCACCGGCAACTGCCCGTTTTGCGTGATGGCCAAGCGCCTGCTGGCCGGCAAGGGCGTGCAGCCGGCCGAGATCAATGTCGGCGCCGACCAGGCGCTGCTGGTCGAAATGATGACGCGCAGTGGCCGGCGCAC